>JAEEGH010010528.1_pt1 | contig 21187 bp, 13 predicted proteins | sample 9134181 | NCBI WGS metagenome assembly JAEEGH01 (sample SAMN16246544, study PRJNA631951) | gut metagenome | biome: gut microbiome; feature: rumen; material: DP-attached | host: Bos | place: Iran: Karaj | collected 2018-10
CCAGCAATAGGAGGAATGCCCAAAATGAAGAACCCGATGAAAACAGTTGTAGTCGCCGCTCTCGCTCTTGCCGCAATGGGTGCGCTCGCAGCGGAATCGCTGGTGTCGGAAGGGGCGCAGCCTGTCGTCGCCCGCCTCGATATGGAGGTTGCCAGAGAAGGGAAGCCTGCCGAGGAGTGTGCCATAGTCACTCGCTCCGGACACGAAGGCGAATTCAAGAAGGTGACTGAATACATCTATCCCACGAATTCCGTAAGGCCGGCCAAAGGATATTTCGACACGCCGGACACGGTACGATAGAAAGAACAAGGAACGCACAAATGAAAAGTTCAAATTCCATCCGTCACAACCGCAGAGGCGGTAATGTCTTAACGGTCTTCACGGCCATGGTGTTTAGCGCCTTGCCGTTCACGCAGTCATACGGCGCGCTCCAGATCAAGTACATGGCGGGGACGAGCCCGGAAAACATGGCGGAGGTGGATGCATACCATCTTCGCGAGGAGATGGAGGGCTGGGCTGCGGAGATATGCCGATCCTACACCGCCACTGCGGAGAATCCGCACGGCAGCACCGCCGCTGTAGATGACGAGGTCATGTACTTCAGTTTCGACTACGACGGCGTTGCGGCGACGGGCGGCAATACCATCTGGCTGAATCTTCCTTTTTTCAGGGGAAACCCGTACGACGCCCGCGGCGCGCTGGTCCATGAAATGGGCCACGTCGTGCAGGGCTGCCTTTCGCGCTACCTTACGAAACAGGCAGGCGAGGACAGGGCAATCAATCTCGACAATACGATCAGGTTCGACAACGGCAAGGTGGAGCACCTGACGGAGGGCCTTGCCGAGTGGGTGCGCCGCTACTGCTTCGCGCCCGCGGACGAGGTGCAGAGCCGGGAATACGAACTGGTGAGGGACGGCTACGCGTTCAACGACGTCGGCGACGGCGCGGGCCTGATCGCGTATCTCCGCCGAACATACGGCGCGCCGGTACTGAACGACCTGCTAATCTACTGCAGCACGAACAGGGGCGACAAGATCGATACAATGTGGCCCGCCCTCACCGGCCGCACGTATGATGAACTGCTCGGCGACTGGAGGCACGAGGAGCGCATAACAGACGCGATAGTCCAGTGGACGGCAAACGGAACACAAGACGGCATCAGGCGCATCAACTACAACAAGTGCACCAGCTTCAATTTCAGTTCTCGCGCGGGAAGTGTGAAGTCCGGCATCGAGGACGGAAACTGGACTGTCGCCATGCGCGGCAAGTTCGAGCCGCAGCCATCGGGCGCGGGGGACGCGGTGTTCGCGCTGGGTTCAAGTTTAACAATCGCGGCAACTGCGTCGCAGAGCAGCCACACGATGGTGGCGGTAAAGGAAGGTACTTCGGTCAAGGTCTACCTCGACGGCGCCGCAAGCATCTCTTTGCAGATGACAGCCGACGCGGATCTTTCTCGCGATGTCTCGATCGGCAGTGGCTTTGAATGCCAGGACTACAGGATGTTCGACCGTGCGTTGAACGCAAACGAGTTGCGGCAGTATTTCGACGCGTTTCCGTCGTCCTACGATCCGCTGGCGCCGACTGTTGCGCGCTGGCTGGGTCAGGCCGACGGTGATCTGTCCAACGAGGCGAACTGGGAGTGCGTAAACTCCAACGGCGACAAGATATCGTCCTTGCCGACGGCGGCAACGGCCGTCGTCGCGTGGGGCGAGAAAATGCCAAGCGTCCCGCAAGGGACTACGCTCCCCTGCGCGTCATTCACGGTCAAGCGCTGGGTGACGCTCGACAAGGATACAGATCTGCGCGGACTTTCCGTCCCCGTCACGATTGACGCCGACGCGACTATCCGCACGGACGGCTACAAGCTGATGGCGGATGTCGTGACAGGCGAGACGCTGCGCCTCTACGGACACCTCGCGTACAACAGACTCGACCTGTCGGGCGACCTGATTCTCTGCGGCGGCAGCATTCTCGAAATGCCGTCCATAGCGTCTGGCGCGACGCACATCGGCGGCTCGCTCGAAATCCAGGACAGGCAGCCGATATTCATCAAACTCGCCGGCGGGGAACTGCCGGCTGGCGAGCACACGATACTTACGGCGGGCGGCGGGTTTCCTGACGACCTCTCACTGCTGCGCATGACGGGGTTGACGGGCCGCAAGACATGTACGTTCACTGCGGACGGCAACACGCTGAAGGCGGTTGTTGCGGAAGGGGCGATATGCATGTGGACGGGAGCGGCGGGCGACGGAAGGTTCTCCACCGCCGGCAACTGGGCGGACGGAGCAAGGCCGACCGTTGGTGGCGGCGAGCCTATCGTCTTTGCGGCGGAATCCGCGGCGACTGCCACCAACGACATAGGCAGACTTTCCCCGGCCTACATTGAATTCGCGCAGGGGTGCTCGCCAATCACCGTCGCTGGTGAAAAGTTCTCGCTTCCCTTAGACTCCGCGATGGCAATGACGGGCACAAAAAAGCCCCTGAAAGCCAACGTTTTCAGGGACTGGACGCTTGTCAGAGAAATTTGGTGAAAACTTAAAAAAGTTAAAATACCCCCTTGCGCTCACACGGCTCAATATGATATACACGTACTGTTTTCGTGATGCGAGGATAACTCAGTTGGTAGAGTGCCACCTTGCCAAGGTGGTTGTCGCGGGTTCGAGTCCCGTTCCTCGCTCCAGAAGACCAAGGTGAATGGGGGCGTAGCTCAGCTGGTAGAGCAAGTGACTCTTAATCACTGGGTCTAGGGTTCGAATTCCTGCGCTCCTACCATTCAATCTTGAGTTTGCTACACATGGCTAGGTAGCTCAGTTGGTAGAGCAACGGACTGAAAATCCGTGTGTCGCCGGTTCGATCCCGGCCTTGGCCACCAAATGTACGGTTCGGCAAAATCGAACCGGGCAGTCCGTGCAGATGATGCGCGGACATTGTTTTTTCAAGGGTTTGCCGCCGAATTCTAGGCGTTGGATTTTTGTGCGGGAGGCTTCGTTTCGGAATTTATCCACCGATTTTCATGGCAGGATCGAACCGCCTCGTCCATCTTGACCCTAGACCAAAGGTATCTTTGTGACAGACAGGTCTTGTCGCTTTGTCAAAAGGTAAAAGTATTCCTTTACTTTTGGCATTTTGATGGTTGATGTTTGAGGGCGATCTGTGCTATAATGCCCGCCGTTGGCAAAAGGTAAAATAAAACCTATACTTTTGACATGACGGCATATGAACAGATTTGGCCGGTGGCTGAAGACCACTATGGCATAATAACCGCCGCGAAAGCGAGGGAGCTTGGCGTTTCCAAGCAGAGTATGTCCGCGATGGTGCAAAGCGGGCGTCTGACGCGGCTCGGTCATGGCGTCTATCAGGTTCAGCACCATGTACCTGGACAGAACGACGTGTATGCGTTCGCCAATGCAGTCGTGGGCGAGGAAGCCTATCTGCGGGGAGCATCCGTCCTGTACATGCTGCGCCTTACTCCGGCAAACCCCACAGCGTTCTACGTCGGCACGCCGAAGCGAGTGAGGCGTCGGCTTCCGCGCGGCTTCCGCGTTCGGGAAAACGTACGGTGCGATACAGTGGAATACGACGGATACGAGGGCATAAAGTGCCAGAGACTGACCGATGCGCTTGAATCCGCAAGGGCGGATGGCTCCGTAGAGCTGGACAGGATTGCGGAAGCTGCTGCTGCCGCCAACGAGAAAGGACTGCTTACCGATGAAGAATGCGCCAAATTCCAAATCCAATCTTGACCGCGCTCTGCAACGGTTTGCGGGGGATTTCGCGCGGGCTAACGACCTGAGGGGGCAGATGGCAAGCGCCATTGTGGCCCAGATGATAGGCCAACGGTAGACGAGGCCATAGTATGGACGAATGATCTAGTAGCGAAGCTAGACATGGCGTGAGTAAGAAAATCGTCCAGATGTTGGAACATTCTATCAATCATTCGTCAAGCAATCTTGCAAAGATAAAGTTCTTTCGATCTCTCTTTGTGGGACGGGAAGATGTTTTTGCACGGCGGTATGAGAATGAGAAGAAGGGTTCGAGCGGATACACGCCTTGCTGCCGGAATCAATGGGGTGCGGGTTGTGTGCTAAAGCAGCACAAGAAATGTAGCGAGTGTACGGTGCGTCAGTATGTGCCAGTCTCCGATGAGGTGATTCGATGGCACTTGCGCGGCAAAGATGCCGACATGAAGACCTTTGTGATGGGGATCTACCCCATGAAAGCGGACGAGACGGTACGTGTGGCCGTCATCGACTTTGATGAGTCGTCTTGGCGACGTGATGCTATCCTTACTGTTCGCAAGGCCCGGGACTTGGGATTATTTGTCGCATTGGAGAAATCTCGATCAGGCAAGGGTGCCCACCTCTGGTTCTTTCTTCAGTCGCCTGTCCCGGCGAAAGCCATACGCGAGGTTCTGACGTATGTGATGACGCTTGTTATCGAAGAACACCCAGAGGTCAGCTTGGATTCATACGACCGAATAATCCCGAATCAGGACACCTTGCCTAAAGGAGGTTTCGGCAATCTCATCGCTTTGCCATTGCAAGCGGAACCGCGCCGGGTGGACAACAGCGTCTTTGTGAATGATGACTGGATGCCATATGCGGACCAATGGGCATACCTTTCATCTGTTGAAGGTATCAGTCGAAGTACCGTGGAGATTCTCCTTCAAAAAGCGCGAAGTGAGCGGAGGTTGCTTTTGCCGAGTGTAAGGATGGTGTCGGATAGCGAACATCCGTGGACATTCTTCCTGCCTCTTTGGTCGACAGGGGAATGTGTCGGGCAGAATTCCTCATTGCCGCCACTTGCCGATGTTCGGGTTGTTTTGGCGAATCGGGTATATATTGAGCAAAAGAATCTTGCACCATCTGTGCGATGCAAGTTAATTGCGCTGGCATCATTTCACAATCCCGAGTTCAGCAAAAAGCAGCGGATGAAGTATTCGGTTTATGGTGAACCGAGAATCATCTCGCGAGCACTGAATGGCGATGCATTCCTTCAGGTTCCGCGTGGTTGTCTGGAAAGCGCCCTTCAGGTCTTGAAGGGCGAGCGACTCAATCCGGTCGTGCAGGACAAACGTTATGCGGGCGTGCCCATTGACGTGACATTCAAGGGGACACTGCGAATTGATCAAAAACCGGCGGTAACGGATCTGAAGAAGTCAGACACGGGCATCCTGGCTGCGGGCACGGCGTTCGGCAAGACGGTTGTGGCGGCGTATATGATCGCTGAACGCAAGGTAAATACGCTTGTCCTTGTTAATCGTCGCCAGCTTCAATTGCAGTGGGTGGCTCGACTTGCAGAGTTTCTGGGAGTCCCCGAGAAGGAGATTGGGAAGGTCGGTTGCGGGGCTAAGAGATGGACAGGGAAGATTGACGTAGCCGTCATCCAGTCCCTATCCCGGAAAGGTGTCGTTGATCCTCGCGTGAAGGAGTATGGCCAGATTGTCATCGATGAGTGCCATGCTGTTGCGGCGGAGACATTTGAGGCGACGGTTGATACCGCTCCAGCAAAGTATGTGCTGGGCCTTTCGGCGACCGTGGATCGCCAAGATGGGCGGCATCCGCTCATCATGATGCAATGCGGTCCGATTCGCCATCGTGTTGATCCCAAAACGTTGGCGAAGCGCGAACCGTTTGATCACATTGTTTGTGTTCGCCCAACATCGTTCCGTATGCCCATCGGCAAGATAGGTGAAGACGGCCATATCGAGTACAACGATCTTTGCGATGCATTGGTTGCGGACACGATTAGAAATCGGCAGATAGTCCAAGATGTCCTTTCGGTTGTTTCGGAAGGCAGGTCACCTGTTGTTTTGAGCGACCGGCGTGATCAAGTTGAGGAGTTGTTTAAGCTGCTGGATGGACGTGTTCAACATATCTTGCTGTTGATGGGAGGCATGGGGCGTCGTCAGCTGAAAGCCGAAAGAGAAAGACTTGCCTCTATTCCTGCTACTGAGTCTCGGGTTATTCTGGCGACGGGGTCGTTTTTAGGGGAGGGATTTGATGATGCGCGACTTGACACACTCTTTCTCGCCCAGCCGATTTCGTGGCGAGGTCGCTTGACGCAGTTCGCGGGACGCCTTCATCGCTTGTACGATGACAAGAAAGAAGTCCGGATCTATGATTATTTGGACGTGAACATTGCCGTTTGCTCTCGCATGTATGAGAAACGCGCAAAAGGATACGAGGCCATTGGCTACAAGATGGTTGTTCCTGTCGGTGTGTCCGAAGGCTGGCCCACCTCGGTTGCGCTGCCGGTTGTTCCGCATTGGAAGGAGACGTTCTCCGATAGCGTGAGACGCCTCTGTCGGGATGGAGTGGACGAGGCCTTGGCCGACTTGTTCGTATACGCGACATTGCAGTTTGACCTTGGCGAAAGGGTCTTGGGGCGGACAGAGGCTCCTGCTGCCGTGTTGAAGTTCTTGTATGAGCGTCTCGAATCAATGCCTGAAACAAAGGGAATGTTTCAGCGAGGCTGCCGATTGCCAATTCCCTTTGGTGAGAACCCGTATGTCGAGGTGGACCTGTTGCACACGAATGTCAAGGTTGTTGTCGTGCTGGATTCGACATCGATACTTGGTGACGTCGAGGCCTACCGCAGAAACAGGCGTGAAGATGTTCTGCTGCAGAAAAACGGCTATCGTGTTCTTCGTTTCCTAGTGGAAGATGTCTGTGGACATCTGGACAATGTTTTGGATGCGATAGTGGCAAATGTATAAAGCTTCATGGAAATCCTTCGACCAGGCACAGATTTCTCCGTAGAAGCGGCGTATTCATTCGTAAAGGACCGATTTGCGAACTTGAATTTACATGAAAGAGTCTCATAACTTGCCAAATAGCCAGGCAAAAGCGGAAAAGGCAAAGAAATAGAAAGTCGCAAATCCAAATTCGCTTTTGGAAGCGAATTTAGAGAACTCGGATTTTCGCGGCAATGGCGATTTGCGTCGGACGCGGCACATTTGTCGGGCGCATGGATAGCGTGCGGATTTGCCGGTTTACGCTCGGATTTTTGCCGGTTGACGCAAGATCGTGTGTCAGTTGACAAAACTTCGTGTGTCAGTTGACAAAATTCCCTCCGTAGGAAACGGAAATTCTCTCCGTAGGTTTTCGGCTTTTCCTACGAAGGTTTTCGCAGTCCATGTCCGGGATGTCATACCCGCAAGCCGCTGGCGCCACTGTTGCGGGTGCGCCATTCGCGCATCGACATGCCATGGCGCTCCTTGAATATCTTCATCAAATGGTTTGGCGAGCCGTAGCCGCATTCCTGGGATATCCGATCGATAGTGTGGGACGTGTTCAGGAGCATCCTCTCGACGGCTTGGAGCTTGTGGCCGTTTATCGCGGACAGCACGGTGCCCCGCCCCGTCTGCGAGAAACGAAGGTCGAGCAGCCGCCGCGATATGTGCAGATGCATTGCGACGTCGTCGGGACCGATTCCGTCAGTCGCATGGCGCTTGATGTATGCAATCGCCTTTTCCACAAGATGTCCGTAGGGCTTTGCTCCCGGCGTGGAGCCTCGCTCCACGATGCTCGGCATCCCTTTGACGGTCACGTTGCGCGACGGTCTCTCGGGGCGCGATATGAGTTCGTCGAGCAGCTTCGCCGCCATGTAGCCGAAGTTGTCCGGAGCGACGGCTATGCTGGAGAGCGAAGGGGAGGTGCTTTCGCAGATCGACTCGTCGTTGTCCACTCCGAGGATCGAAAGTTCGTCCGGGATGTCCATCCCCGCTGCCGAGGCGATCGCGAAGGCGGCGAGCGCGGTTCGGTCCGACGCCGCGAAAAGGCCGATGGGACGAGGCAGCGAAAGGAGCGTCCGCGCGGCGTCCGACGGATCGGATCCGGCGGTCACTTTCGCGTAGCCGAATCCGCACTTCCCGAGATTCGCGGAGAAAGTCTTTTCGCGTTCCTCGGCCCAAGGGGCCGGATTGGGCGGCGAAAGGAACGCAAAGCTCCTGAACGCGCCAGTGGAGAGAAGGTGGTTCGCGGCGGTTTCGCCGATAAGCCCTGAATCGTGGTGAAGGAAGACGACGCCTTTGGGCCTTGAGAAGACGGACGATGTGCGCGGCAGATTTATGTCGAAGAGAACGGTCGGAATGTCCGTGTCGGCGAAACCGCAGATGCCGGGGCCTATGTCCGGCATGCTGACGATCATGCCGTCTATCCGCGCATTGTCCTCGCAGAGCGATCCGAGTTCTGCCGTCGTGGTGGCCAGTTTGACGTTCCATGGCCGGCCCTCCCCGATGTACCGGAACACGCCGTTGCGCTTCTGCCAGCCCGTGAGGCCCATGGTGGACACGGCGACAAGCACATTTCGCGACCGCAACTCGTTTTTCTTTGCCACGCGGCGTATTATACAAGACCCGGCTTGAAGGTGTCAATATTGCCATTGCCGGGAATGACAGTATTTGTTTCTGCAATTGACATACCGGCGGAAGATGGATTTGCTACAATACGTGCCATGAAAATCACTAAAGTCAAAGCCACCGCCGTCAACGTGCCATTCAAGGCCGGCATCAGGTGGAGTTGGGGTGTCCGCTACGAGACGACGCGCCTTGTCGTGCAGATGGAAACCGACGAGGGCATCACGGGAATCGGCGAGACGATGGGGCGCGTCGGCGCGGCGGCCGTCGAGTACGAGTCCAAGAAGATAATCGGCGAGAATCCGTTCGACATCGAGCGCATTCTCGGTTTCTTCCGTCCGCGTCCGTACTTCTTCGGCTATGCAGGCTACGGGCTCATCGCCGGCATCGAGATGGCCTGCTGGGACATCATCGGTAAGGCTCTGAACAAGCCGGTATGGGCGCTCATGGGCGGCAGGTTCCGTGAGAAGATCGACATGTCCGGATACGTGTTCACCCGCGCGCCGAATCCGTCCACGGGCGAAGGCGGAGAGACGACTCCGGAGGAACTTCTCGCGTACACGAAGGAGCTTGTCGCGAAAGAGGGGTTCAAGTGCGTCAAGCTGAAGGTGGGCGCCTCGGAGCCTGACGTCGACATTGCCGCGATAGCGATGTTCCGCGAGGCGTTCGGCCCGAAGATGCAGATACGCATCGACCCGAACGGAACGTGGAATCCGCAGACCGCTCTTTACGTCTGCAAGAAGCTCGAGCCGTACGATCTCCAGTACATCGAAGATCCGACGTGGGGAATCGAGGGAATGGCGCGACTTCGCCGCGACATCGACATTCCGCTTGCGACGAACATGTGTGTCGTGGACTTCGACCAGGTGCCCGTCGCATTCCGCATGAACGCGGTGGACGTCATACTCGGCGACCTGCACAAGTGGGGCGGCTTCACGTACTCCAAGAAGCTCGCCAACGTCTGCGATACGCTTCTCTGGGGCATGTGCATACACTCCGGCGCGGAGCTCGGCATCTCCGAGACCGCCAAGCTCCATCTTGCGACGTGCACGCACAACCTCACCTACGCCATCGACACGCACTATCCGCATCTTGCGGACGACATTCTCGAGGGCGGCATGCTGAAGTTCGAGAACGGCACGATGACCGCGCCCGACAAGCCCGGGCTTGGCGTTTCCATAGACATGGACAAGTTGGAGCGCTACGCGGAGACCAACCGCAAGGCCGGACTGCGCGAAGGCTACGAGAAGGATCCGGGGCGTCCGGCGGACTGGTGCCCGAAGAAGTTCCAGTGGTGACGGCATGAAGACGGCATTCATAACAGGGGCGTCGCAGGGGCTCGGACGCGAGATCCTCGCCGAATTCTCCAGGCACGGCTATTTCGTCTTCGCCACGTCGAATCGGGGCAGGGTTGATCTGCCCGGTCCGGGCAAGGTGGTCCCGTGCGACCTTTCGGACGCGGCGGCGATAAGGGACGCGTTCGCGGGCATAGACAGGCTGGATGTTCTTGTGAACAATGCGCGGCTCGATCCTTCCACGCGGCGTGAAGGGGAGGACGACGCCTCTTGGTTCGACCGCAACATCGCCGTGTCTTTGAGGGGGTCGTATCTCTGTGCGCTTGAGGCGTTTCGCATCATGTCCGCGCAGAATCCCTCCGGCGGAGCGATCGTCAACGTCTCTTCCATACGCGCTATCATACCGAACGACATGGAACGCATTCCGTACGGCATCGCGAAGGCCGGGCAGATCAGCCTGATGCGTTCGCTCGCCGCGCTTGGAGGAGAGAAGGGCATTCGCGCAAACGCCGTCCTGCCCGGAGCCGTCCTGACGGAAAATCTTGTCCGGCGAGCCGGAGAGGAACGGCTTAAGGCCGTCAATGCGACGATTCCGCTTGGCCGTCCCGGCACGATGCGGGAATGCGCCGAAACCGTGCGCTTTGCCGCCGAGCAGACTTACATGACGGGCACGTGCCTGAACGTGAGCGGAGGTCTGCTGATGCTCTGAGGGAGATGACGAAGTGATGAAGATCGAATACAAATGGCGGATGCTCGCGTTCCTCTGGGTGGCGTTCCTGCTCAATCAGGCGGATCGCGCGATGTTCGGCTTCGTCATGCCGCTACTGAAGGACGACCTCGGTCTTACCGACGTGCAGCTCGGGCTTGTGGCGACGACGTTCCACGCATTCTATGGCGTCCTTGCGCCAGTTGCGGGTTTCGCGGGGGACTATTTCCGCCGCAGCCGCGTCATCTTCACGGCCATTCTCACTTGGAGCGCGGCGACGCTGGCTACCGGGTTCTCGACATGCATTGCGCATCTCGTCCTGTTCCGCGGCGCGTCGCTGAGCTTCGGGGAGGCGTTCTATCTGCCTGCCGCCAACTCGCTGATAGGCGAGTGCCACGAAAAGACCAAGGGAACGGCGATGGCCGTCCACCAGACAGCGCTGTACTGCGGCATGATCGGTTCCGGAGCGGTCGCCGGATGGCTTGGTGTCCGGTACGGCTGGCGCAGCCCGTTCTTCATCTTCGGCGCTTTAGGCGTCTTGTGGTCGTTTGTGCTGTTCTTCGGGCTTTCAGAGCCCGATGTGCGAGCAACCGGAAGGTCCTCCAGCCGCGTTTCGCTTGCCGAGGCCGCCAAGCTGGTGTTCGGGAATGCGAGGATTCTGGCAATGGGCATTGTGTTCGGATGCATCGTCTTCTGCAATGTCGGATACATTACGTGGATACCCACGCTTCTCCACGAGAAGTTCGGCCTGTCGCTCGCGGCGGCCGGCTTCACGTCGATGCTTTGGCATGTGCTTTGCGCCATAGGCGGCGTGATGGTCGGCGGGCGCGTCAGCGACTGGCTCCGCAACCGCACGGAGAAGGGACGGCTGGTCGTCCTGGCCTCGGGATTCGTCGGATGCATCCCGTTCCTTGCGATGATGGGGCTTGCGCCGTCCCTGTTCCTGGCCGTTGTCGGCCTGTCGCTCTTCGGGTTCTTCCGTGGCATGTGCGACGCGACGTTCTTTCCGTCGCTGATCGAGATGATTCTTCCTGCATACAGGAGTTCATGCCAGGGCGTTGTGATAGCGTTCGGACTTCTCATCGGCGCTCTCGCCCCAATCGGTCTTGCCTGGCTCAAGGGCGTGTTCGGCCTCGGCGTCGGCATGGCGGCGCTTGCTGTCGCAGCCGCCATCGGTCTCGTGCTTGTGGCATGGCTATGTGCATTAAGAAAGGACAATGAGCAATGAATATGGGCTTTCGTCTCGTAGTGTTGTTTGCTTTGTCGGCGGCATCGGCGCTTGCCACAGACAAGGCGCCGGCGGTCCCCGATTCGGAGTTGGCGACGCCTTGGAGAAAATACTGGGCGGTAAACCGTGCTCGTTGCATCGCCGACATAGAGACGAACAGAAAGGCCGACGTCTCGCTCGTCATGAAGGATGCGGACGGGCGCATAATGAGAAACGCGGCTTGCGACGTCCGCCAGATTTCTTCGGACTTCGCATTCGGTTGCAATGGCCTTTGCCTGGGACAGCTCGGGCCGACTAACGCGGCATACGAGGCGAAGCTCTCCGAGTTCTTCAATCTCGTCACAACTTCGTTCTGCCCTGGCGTAATGGAACCGGAGAAGGGGCGCTTCCGCTTTGCCGCAGATTCGGAGGAAATCTGGAGGCGTCCGCCGTCCGACCGCGTGCTCGGCTTCGCGCGGGCGCACGGCATGCGGATGAAGGGCCAGCCGCTCATCTGCGACCGCTGGCATCCGTCATGGGCGAAGAGCCAGACGAAAGCCGAGGCGGAAGCGTACTACCGAGACTGGCTTCGCCGCGTCGCGGAGCGCTACGGCAGGAGCGTCTGGTATTTCGACGTTGTCAACGAGGCGTTTGACACGCCGAAGAGGACGCCGGACTTCCCGCTGTACCAAGGGGACAAGACTCTTTCCTTCGTGGACTGGGCGTATGCGGAGGCGGAGAAGGTATTCCCGAAGGAGTGCATGCTGGGAATCAACATGGGCATTGGAGCGACGGACTGGAACCGGAGCGGGAAGCGCTATTTCAAGCTCTGCAAACGCATCTGCGACAAGGGGATCCGCCTTGACGCGATAGGCTTCCAGTTCCATCTCTTCAGCCGCGAGAAGGGCGAACGCTTCGTACGGCTTGAGCATTGGCATCCTGACATGCTTCGCAGGTCATACGACGAGTTCGCGAAGCTCAGGAAGCCGCTTTTCATAAATGAAATCACGATACCGTCGACGATTCTCCCGGGCGAGGCCGGACGCGATCTTCAGGGCGAGATCGCGGAGGACCTGTATCGTTTCTGGTTTTCCATTCCGCAGGTTGCGGGGATAATCTGGTGGAACCTCTGCGATGGCGCGGCCTGGGGCGGTGAAGACCGGGTCAAGGGTGCGCTCATCGACGAGAGAATGGACGAGAAGCCAGTTTACAAGAGGCTCAGAAAGCTGATTGCGCAAGATTGGCGCACTCGCCTGTCCGCGCAGACGGACAGTGGCGGAAGACTTTCGTTCAGAGGATTTCGCGGAACGTACGAGGCTGATTTCGGCGGTGGAACCGTCGTGAGGTTCGACGTGCGGTAATGACAATTCAAGTCATGAATGACATTTCGCAAACTACAACACTTAACCGCTAACAAGCCGCTATTATGCCATCATTAGCCAACATGCGAACCAAGGCCAAGGAAGCTGGCCTCATGAAGCTCGACAAGCTGATCGCAAAGCGTCAGCACATTCCGACGAACGAATTCCCGATTCCAGTAGGGGAATTGTGCGAGCGCTTCGAGAAGCTCTACACGGGCTGCGTCAACGACGTGATGCGCGAGCTGACGCTGCTTGATCAGAACCTTCCGCATGAAATCATGCCGCTAAGGGATGAGATGGTCGTTTGTGGCGAGGCGTTCACCGTGAAGTCTGCACCAAACGTCATGATCGAGGGCGAGATGACCTTCCGCGCCCAGATGCTCGACGACTTCAAGTCCAATGGAGTTGTTGTTTGGGATACCTCCGACGACATCGAGGCGTCTCTTTGGGGCGGCGTCATGACGGCGACGGCGATGACGAAAGGCATCCGCGGCGCGGTGATTGCGGGAGGCATCCGCGACACGAAGCAGATTCTCGAGCAGAAGTTCCCGGTGTTCTACAAGTACCGCGTCTCGAACGGCTCGCTCGGACGCTGCATGATCACGCACTACCAGGTGCCGATCAGGATCGGTAAGGTTACTGTGCGTCCCGGTGACATAATCTTCGGCGACATAGACGGCGTAATCTGCATTCCGCGCGAAATCGCCTACGACGTACTTCTTCGCGCTGAGGGGATTGAGCGCAACGAAGTCGACATCTTCTCCTGGGTCCGCCAGGGTGATACCATCAGCGAGATCATCGACAAGGGCGGGTATTTCTAAAGAGCCGAGAGTTTCCGCCTGTGCCGGCAAAAACGATTTCGTGCCGAGTCCGATTAGCGGTTTGCCCTTTTGACGTTCTAAACGTATAGAATTCTGTTCTGTGCACTACCAACCCATTGGCATGACGAGATCTTGCCAGAAATGGGCTTGGACCCTGCGGACAGAGGGTTGCCGCCGGCGACGGTTTCCTGTGGGCTACTTGGACCGTGAATTATACAAAACATTCGGCGGCCGTAGCGCTACAATTTTCTCAAGGTACCCGCGCGGGTACTTGCGGGCGGGGCGTGTTCTGCGCTATCATATGCGCAGACAAGGGAAAGACTGGCTTAACGAACGGAGTGAACACATGAAACCGACTAGCAACATCGTCTCTCGCATGTCCATTTGCGCGGCAGTGGCCGTTTCGGCTGCGGCTGCGCTGGCCGCCGGCAACACCTGGTGGGTCGATGCCTCGAACTACGGCGCGGCAGGGCGCGACGGCTCTGAGCAGAATCCTTTCGGCTCCATCCACGAGGCTGTCAGCAGCCTGTCCTGCGTGGCGGGAGACACGATCAAGGTCAAGCCAGGCGTCTACGACAAGGACTACGACGAACGCATCGAGATGATGGGCAATACCGGCTACCAGATCCGCACCCGCGTCTACATAGACAAGAAGGTGAACCTCGTCGCAACCGGCACGAAGGACGAAACGCACATCGTCGGGCGGTTCTGTCCGGTGGATGAGGGCGGCAACGCGACATACCATTCCGGCCCTGCGGCAGTCCGGTGCGTATACGTGACGGCGAACGGAAAGGGCTCGACGCTGACAGGCTTCACGCTGCGCGAAAGCGCCACGGTAAACTATGTCAACGCCGACTACGCCTGGAATTGCGGGGGAGCCATAGCCGTCGCAAGCGCCGCCAAGAATTTCTATGTGACAGACTGCGTCATCTCCAACTGCACGGCCCGCTACTGGGGCGGCGCCGCGTACGGCGGAACGTTCAACAGATGCCTCGTTTCCGACTGCAGGGCGGGCTACACGAGAGGCTCGGCAATCTATAAAGCCCATGCGATCAATTCGGTTTTTGCCCGCTGCAAGGTGATTTATTCAGGTTATGACACGCTCAGCTACAGTAGCGACGACAAGCTGGTCAACTGCACGATCTACGGCAACGAAGATGCGAGAGTGTTGACTGCAAGCTGCTACAACTGCCTGTTTGTCGGGAACGGCTCAGCCGAAACCAATGGCACCGTCATCGCGTCCAACATCTACGCCACGCAGGGCAAGATGTACGCCAACGCCAATCCGTTCCAGCTGTTTGCACCTGCGCTCGGAGACTACCATCCGCTGCCCGGTTCCGCCGCGCTCGATGCTGGCGATCCGGCCAAGCTCTCCGCAATTACTCTTCCGTCCGGCACGGAGTTGCGCGACATGGACGGGAACCTTATCGACACGTCCGCCGCGCATATTGCCGTTGGAGCGTACCAAACGCCTAAGACCCCGGAATATGGCGGCGTCATGCTGACCGGCAGCGTAACGGTTGACGGGTTTGCCACTTATGGTTCCAATCTGTTCTTCGCGGCGTCCTGGCCCGTGTCCGTCAAGGTTGGCTTGCCCGATAGCGTGTTCCGCCTTGCCGTCCAGGGAACGACGCCAGAGGAACTTCACTCGCGCTATGCGGGGAAGGCGGGCTATGTCGCGATCACGCCTCCGCATGGGGCTGGCGTGGTGCAGACAAACGAATGCATCGCGCCGAAGCACACTCGATACATTGACGGCGTCAACGGAAGCGACGACAACGACGGCACGACGTGGGCCAAGGCGTGGAAGACGCTGCAGAAGCAGATAACGGTTGCGAGCGACGGGACGCCGCGACTTGCCTATGTTGCCGAAGGCGACTATTGCACCGGCGGCGGAGTGGCTCGCGGCGTCACGAACCGCGTCAACTGTCCAAACCTCAGGTTTATGAAGTTTGTCGCAACGGGCGATCGCGACAAGACGATCATACGCGGCGCGGCGGCGAAGACCGAGCGCGATCCGGTGAACCATCCGGGATGCGGGCCCGATGCCGTCCGGTGCGTGAGCACTTCCAATAATACGGGAGGATACGACCAGGGGCTTGCGTTCGTCGGCTTCACTCTTGCCGACGGTCATACGGACGTCGGGCAGAATTCCGACGCCGACATTGGCGGTGCGGGCTTCGGCCGCGCTAACAGGCCCGACTCCCTCCAGTTCATCGACTGCGTGTTCACTAACTGCTATGCGCCTGCGGGCGGCATCGCAAGGCTCGCGCATTTCACGCGCTGCCGTTTCATAGACTGCGGCAGCTCTGCTGACGGCTTCAGGAACTCGGTGCTTTCCTCGTCTGTTGTCGAAAAGGGCGGCTTCGGAACTGGTGTGTTTGGCGTCGGGACGCGTGCCGTCGGCTGTTCAGTTGCCGACTCGAACGCGCTGGAAAGCGGCAAGACGGGCCAGATCGCCCTGAACTGCGCGCTCGGCAACAGAGGAACGCTGCCGTCTTCCGCAACGACGTGGGGCAGCACTGCGAATTCGCGATTCGCAAGCGTGAGCAAGGGGGATTTGCGCGTCCGCCATGACTCGCCCGCGCTTGATGTCACACAGCGCGAATATCCATTGCCGGGCGATGCTGGATGGGATGACTTCGCGAAGTATTTTGCCTACTACGCGGTCGATAGCATTGACGGTACGCCTTGGGTTTTCTCCGGCGCGTATCCCATTGCAGGTGCCTACATGGAGTGGCGTCCGGCCAACAATCGCGGTTTCCAGCTGATCTTTAAGTAGCTCGGGAGGATCGTGAAATGAGGCTTGGTCTTGCGGCCATCGTGGCGATGTTGGCAGTCGCCTCCGCTTTGGCGGAATTGAAGGTCGCGGGTGAACGGCTGAAGATGGATTGGCAGGGCACTGAAAATCCATACGAAACGCTGAAGGGCGTTGAACGCATCGGGCGCACGCCAATCCGCCATTCCTGCGACATCGTGAAAAGTCCGCTCGGGGTCGGATTCGAGACGCTTGACCGGAACACGTTCGACCCTTCGTGGACGTACCATTGGCTTGGAGACGCCGGCGTCAAGTGGGCGCGTTGCCAGACGGGATGGATCAGATGCGAGAAGGAACCTGGCGTGTACGACTTCAAGTGGCTCGATGAAGTGGTGGACGGACTCGCGGCAGAAGGCATCGAAACATGGCTCTCGCTATCGTTCGGCAATCCGCTCTACACGCCAAACGATGATTTCGCCAACCGCATCGCCAAGGCGAGGGCGGAGGGTGTGCTGGCGGCAGGATGGGCGCGCGGGTACATAGGCGAGGCGGCTTGCTACCACGGCGAGAAGGCGATGGCCGGATGGTGTGCGTATGTCCGCGCGATAGCTGCTCATTTCAAGGGGCGCGTCAAAGTGTGGGAAGTGTGGAACGAGCCGGTGTGGTTTTTCCGGGATCGCGGACAGGTCGCAAACAACGTGCATGGAGTCTCAAAGGCGGCACGCGATTTCGCCGCGTTCGTCCGCGCGACTGCGGAGGCGGTGAGGGGGGAGATTTCAGATGCAAGGATTTCGTTCAATCTTGCCGAACTTTCGTGCGGCTGGACCGTCGCACTAGCCAATGCCGGAATCGGCGAGGTGGTTGACATCTTCAACTATCATGGATACGAACCGTATCCTGAGGCGGCGTTGGATTCAATGTTCGGACAGATTCGCGCCCTCATGAAGCGTCCTGACGGAACCCCGCTTGAGATTTGGCAGGGTGAATCAGGGCGTGCAACGGGCCGGTCGGACAATGGCGTTACGCTTCCTTCGCAGTATTCGCAAGCCCGCTTCATTGCGCGGCGGATTGTCTCAGACCTTGCGCATGGGGCGAAGGTTTCCTCGATTTTCACGGTCACCGATTTTCTCCGGTACTATGGCGACGGGCGCGACCAGTACTACGGTATCCTCGACGGCCAGACGCGCAAGCCCAAGCATGGCTGGTACACATTGCAATGCCTTGGATGGCTTTGTGACGGGCTTGTGTCCGATCCTGGCATCTTCTCCTATTTCGACACGGAGAAGCCGAAGGAGTTTACGGACAGAATTTCCTTCGCGGCGGTCAGGACGGCGGCGTTCCGCCGTAAAGGTGTCCCTGTGTTGGCTGTGTGGCAGCCTCAGCACGTGGAACTGAACGAAAGACCGCTTCGTGGGCGTCTGGAGTTTGTGGTTAACGAGAACGTTGGGGCGTTGGCGAATCCAGTTCTGATAGACCCTGTTCGGTGCGAAGTTTTTGATGTCAAGGCGCTCGTCAACGGTACAGATCGCGCAAAGCCAAACCGCCGAGGCATCGAATGCGCGGCTCCGTTCTTTGCCCTCGACTATCCTGTTTTCCTGACGGATGCATCGATATTAGATAAATAGCCATTCAAGGGATTTAGCCACATGAATGCAATGTTGTTTGCTATCTCGGTTGCTTTGGCAGCGCATGGACTTGAGATCGAATCTGGCGAGAGTGCACCTGAGAAGCGCGCAGCGGCGGAGTTGAAGACGTATGTCTCGCTTCTCGCGGAAGAGGAGCCTGATGCGCGCTTCCGCATCGGCGTGAAGTTCCTTGAGGAATTTCCCGAAGACAAGACCTTTCTTGGCGACTGGGACGGCTACGCAGTTCGCCGCAAGGACGGCTGCATCTACATCGTCTCGCCGCAGCCGCGCGGATGTCTCTACGGCGTCTACGACTTTCTTGAGCGCAACTCCGACATCATCTGGGCCCGCCCAGACGAGGAATGCGGAACAATCTATTCTCGGACGAAAACGTTCAAGGTGCGCGAGGCGGATTTCGTGGAGAAGCCTGTCTTCCGGCTGCGCGGATGGTGGTTCTGCGGGCCGTCGAGGCACGAGGCGAGCGAATACTGGCATTCGCGCGTCAGATGCAACTTCGGGTGCGCCGACCAGAAGAAACCGGACGTCCTGAGACGTGCCGTGGAGTGCGGCTTTGCCATTGGCGGAGCGGCGGGTCACAACATGCCGCAGTTCATGCCGGAAGGAACGTTCGGCACGCATCCCGAGTATTTTGCCGAGATCGGCGGCGTCAGGCGTCGGGACAGGGGTAACACTCAGCTCTGTTATTCGAACCTCGACGGCGCGGCGGTAGTCGGCTCTAATGCGGTGGAGAAGATAGCGGCTCGCCTCGCGGAAATGAAGTCGGCGCACGGCATTGCGTTCGACCATTGGGCGGTCAAGCAGGCTGACAACATGCGCCTCTGCGAATGCGCTGCGTGCCAGGCCGACATTCCGCTTGGCGACGGCCGCGTCTCGGGCAAGAACGACGTGAACTTCCGCTCAAACCAGTTCTTCCGCTATCTGAACAAGGTTGAGGAAGTCATAGCGCAGCGCTATCCAGATCTGCGGGTCGACACGTTTGCCTACCAGTTCAGCGCCCCTCCGCCCGACGTGAAGGTCAACGAGATGTACAACGTCGCCTTCTGCCCATTCATCAAGAACGACCGCTTCTCCGTGACAAACGCGGTAAACGCGAAGTGGGCGGCGCGCGCCGAGAAGTGGTCCATGGCCACGAAGAACATAATGTGGCGCGAGTACTGGGGCTGCGCCTCGGGCTATCCGCGCCAGCATTCGTTCGTCGCGGCGGACGACCTGAAGTGGATAAATTCCGCTCTTGGCTTCACCCGCGTCTACTCCGAGACGATGCCGGACATGGATTGCCGCAAGACGAGTGGGAAGGGGGCGGCCTACCGTCTGCGTTGGGATGCATCGGCCATGGAGCACTGGGTTCTTTCGCGTCTCATGTGGAATCCGTATGTTCCGGTAGAGCAGTATCGTGATGAGTACATCCGGCGCACGTATCGCAAGGCCGCCGCGCCCATGCGCGAGTTCTATGCGCTTTTGGCGAAGACGTGGTTCTCTGATTCCAGGCCGACCAACTACACCGACGACCCGGTCGGCAACGCCTCGCGCTACATCGTCGGCGCGGGAATCGACAGGCGCGTTCTCGAACTGCTCGATGAAGCGGTGCGTCTTGCCGAGGACGACGTTCCTGCCGTGGTCAAGTTGCTTTCACGGCAACGGGATCACTTCAAGGACCTGATCAGGAACTGCATCGAGCCTGCCGAACCTCTTGTCGTTCCGCTCGTCAGAGACGGCGACTGGAAGAAGGCGGCGAAGATCGATGGCTTTGTCAAAGTCGGCGGCGGCAAGATGAAGCGGAAAAATCGTTCAGCCCGCGATACGCAGGTGTTCGTCTGCCACGACGCGAAGGACCTCAAGGTCAAGTTCGTCTGCAATGATCCCGATCCGTCCATGCTGGAGCCTAAGGAGCGATTCGGGAGTGTGCCGGAGCGGTTCCCGGGCTGCGACCATGTCGAGCTCGCGATTACTGCAGGCAAGGGGAGCAGGGGCTACCATTTCGGTGTGGACTGCCGAGGCAATCGGGCCGACTTAAAGGATGGGGACCTGGACTTCAATGCCAAGTGGACTTCCGGGACGCGGATTGTCGGACGCGGCTACGAGGTGGAGCTTTCGATCGACTTCGAGTCAATTGGCGCGGAAATAACGCAGGAGAGCCGTTTCGGGGTCTGCTTCGCCCGCATGTCAATGCCGCGCACACCCGACGAAAAACGCGATTTCAGTTCATGGAAGGGCGATCATCCGCAGACTTTGCAGCCTGTCGGCTCGATCATGCTTGAACTCGAGTAGAACGACAGACCGGGATGTCTGCAGACAAGAGGGGGACCAAATGAAGAGGTTGACTTTGACGATTGCCGCTGCATTTGCGCTTGCGGCATCCGCTGCGACGGAGGGCGAGATCCGTCCGGGCAAGATATGGCGCGACACTTCAGGCTATGCAATCAACGCGCATGGCGGAGGCGTCATGTTCCACGATGGGCGTTATTGGTGGTATGGCGAGCACAAGGTATACGGCGAAGCGGGCAACTTTGCGCATGTCGGTGTTCACTGCTATTCGTCCAAAGATCTGACAAGCTGGAATGACGAGGGCATCGCCCTGAAGGTTTCCGACAATCCTGTGCATCTTATCGGCGACGGATGCATCATCGAGCGGCCAAAGGTTCTCTTCTGCGCAAAGACGGGGAAGTTCGTCATGTACTTCCACCTCGAGAACCACGAAAGATCCTTGAAACTCGCCTCTGCCGGGATTGCAGTCGCCGACAAGCCAGAAGGTCCGTTCAGCTTCGTCCGCGCCGTGCGTCCTAACGGCGACGACTGCCGCGACATGACGCTGTTTCTCGACGACGACGGCAGCGCGTGGCACTTTTTCTCGAGCGAGCGGAACAAGACGATGCATGCCGTCCGCCTCAGCGAGGATTTCATTGGCTACGACGGGCCGGCTCACCGAATGTTCATCGACGATTACACCGAGGCTCCTGCCGTCTTCAAGACCGGCGGGTATTATTGGTGCATCGGCTCCGGCTGCACGGGTTGGCGTCCGAACGAGGCAAGGTAC
>JAEEGH010010533.1_pt1 | contig 21180 bp, 16 predicted proteins | sample 9134181 | NCBI WGS metagenome assembly JAEEGH01 (sample SAMN16246544, study PRJNA631951) | gut metagenome | biome: gut microbiome; feature: rumen; material: DP-attached | host: Bos | place: Iran: Karaj | collected 2018-10
AACAGTATAAACAACTATTAATCAATCATTTACAAGTACACTATTTACAATATACACAAGATACAAAGATATATAAAATTTTTTTACAAAAAGATAAAATAATGAATTTTTTTCATCCACATGATTAATCCCCCCTGCCCCCTTATTCTTATGGATTAACAATGGTTTTTTTTGAAAAATTTTCAACATAATTATGAACGACTTCAACAGAATAGGGTTGGTTAGTTCTGATTACAGCAAACATGGTTAGAATAAGTTTAGACCGCATAGCATTGAGTACAGACATCGCATTTTTCCCCTCATTTATTTTTCTGTGATAATACTCAATAAATTGATTTTCTTTTTTATAGCATCTTATTAAACTTAAGACACACATATGTAATAGAGATTTCATCTCTTTGTCAGCCCGATGAGAAACATGACATCTAGAACGAATACTTGTTCCGGAATTATATGCAAATGGGGCTGTACCTGCATAGCAACAGAACTGTCTTCCGTTGTCAAATAGCGTAAAACATCTTGTAGCGACAATCATAGCCATCGCTGTTTGTTTGCCTACTCCGGGGATAGTCTGCAGTAAATTTGATTGGTGTTTTATAGTTTCATTCTCTTGTATAAGTTTCTCTATTTCTGCCTCAACATCCTTAATTGATTTCTCATATAGATTTATTAGTTTTTTTAGTCTTTGAGCTTTTGTATTGTACACTTCTTTAGTAATAAAATTTTTCTGGTCATTGAGTTGTCCTTCCCATTTAGCTTTCTCTGTTACATAACTGTCTCTTTCTGATAGTAAACTACTTAAAAGTGTCATTTCTTTGTTTGGTAGAGTGTAAAAACGAGCGTCATCTTGATTTTTATAGCCATATTCTGCTATACGGCGAGAATCTTCTTTATCGTTTTTACCTCGTTCTTTTTTTGCTTCACATTTAATGTTATAACCACTTTCCAACCAAAGATCTACACCTTGGTTTTGACAAACTATAGTTAAAGGATAAATATAATGACCTGTATATTCGGCACAAATCATCAAATCTCGTCGTTCTATTTGATATGTTTTTATCAACTCCTTTAACTTTGATTCAATAGCTTTAATGTTGTTTTCTACTTTACAATAGGCAACAATTTCTTTCTCTTGTAACAAACACCAATCACAACTTTTTTTACTGATGTCAATTCCAATAATAAAATTTTTCATATCTTTGCATTTAATATTTAATCTTAGAAGGAAGGAGACCTTGAACCGTGCCTAAAAACCTTAATGCGTTTGCACAAATTCTTATATGGGTTGATGGTTCAAGAAGGATGGTCGGATCCATAATAAGGAGATGGATTCTTCTCCAAAAAAGGGGATTGGTTGTCCGACCATTTCCTTTCTTCAAATGATAGTTAATAATATTATTCATTTTATATTATATCGCAAATTTACCACTTTAACAATAATTCTCATTTATATTTTAAAGCAAATTTTCATTTTGCAAATCTAAGGTACAAGGGGGAAAGAATCCTAAAAGCATCCATTAAAAGAGGGAAAGAAATAGAGAATAAAAAAAGATTTTTGTAAATGTTTTTTATTTAATAATTATTTTTTCAGATAGTATTAATAAAAATGGTAAATTTGCAAATTATTCAAAACATATGAAAGACTTATCGCTACATGTAATGGATATTTTGCAGAATTCGACTCGTGCGAAAGCCAGCAAAATAGAACTGAAGATTATAGAAGACACCAAAAACGACACCTACGAATTGTTGTTTATTGACAATGGTTGCGGCATGGACGCTGAAACTGTCGCCAGAGTAAGCGACCCTTTTTTCACCACCAGAACAACCCGAAAAGTAGGCTTGGGCATTCCGCTTTTGAAGCAAAATTGTGAAAAGACAGGCGGACATTTCAAAATTACATCGGAATTGGGCAAAGGCACCACTACCGATGCTGTTTTTTCTCATTCCAATATTGACCGTCCTGCATTGGGAGACATTGCCTCCACCATTGTTTTCACCGCCTCCGCCAATCCGGACATTCACTTTATTTACACACATGTCAAAGACGGACAAACCTATGTTTTCGACACTGATGAAGTCAATGAGGCATTGGAGGGCATGTCAATGCAAAACCCCGAAATCATCAAATATTTGATTGAAATGATACGGGAAAACTTACAAGAAATGGGAGTTGAATTTTAGTTATGAAGATACCTGCCATAGAACAAATTCGCCATTGTGACCAATATACCATAGAACATGGTATTTCTTCATTGGATTTGATGGAACAGGCAGCCGGCACTTGCTCACAGCACTTGACGGACTTGTTTTCCAAAGATGAAACTTTTGAAATATATTGCGGCATGGGCAACAATGGCGGCGATGGATTAGTGGTCGCCAGACACTTATTATCCAATGAATACCGTGTAAAAGTGATTGTTTTGAAACACAAAGACAATTTTTCTGACGACTGCTTGGCAAACTATCGTCTGCTAAAAGAAAAATATCCACAAAGTATTACTCTTGTAGAAAAAGAACAACAACTACCGGCTGTTGAAAGTATAGTGGTGGTGGATGCCATTTTAGGTAGCGGCCTCAATCATGAAATTGACCATCCTCTTATCATAGCCGCTATCAAAAATATCAACAAAAGCAATGCCTTTGTCTTCAGCATTGACGTACCTTCCGGTTTTTTTGCCGACCGACCCACTCCGGAAAAAGCCATTGCGGTAGAAGCTGACTACACACATAGTTTGGCATTCCCGAAATTAGGATTCATGTTCCCAGAAAACTATCGCTATGTCGGAGAATGGGATAGTTTTCCTATTGGCCTGCATCCACAATGCATTGCCGATTTGAAAACCGACAATTTTTGCATCACCAATGCCTTAGTAAGCGATTGGAAAATTGTCAGAAAAAAATTTGACCACAAAAATTGTTTCGGACACGGCTTACTGATTGCCGGCAGCAAATCTATGATGGGAGCGGCCGTGTTAGCCGCCAAGTCCGCCCTTCGTAGCGGCATAGGTCTGCTAACTGTTCATGTTCCGCAAATCGGCTATAGTATCATGCAGACCACTGTCAACGAAGCCATTTGCGATGCGGACGACAACGAAAATGTTTTCACCGACATGGCATTTAAGCACTTGTCAAAATTCAATGCCATTGCCATAGGTCCCGGCTTAGGCACCGACCGCCAAACGGCTCAGGGTTTGAAAAAACTCATTGCCGACTTCGGTGGCAGTTTTGTTTTTGATGCAGATGCCATCAATATTTTGGCTGACAACAAAACTTGGCTGGAATTTATTCCGCCGAAATGTATTTTCACTCCACATATAAAAGAATTTGAACGACTTACAAAAAAAGTCAGCAATAGTTTTGAAAGAATGAAACTACAAAAGGAATTTTCTTTCAAACACAATGCCATTGTCGTTTTAAAAGGAGCACACACCTGCGTTTCTTTACCCAATGGTCAATGTTTCTTCAATATGAACGGTCATCCATGTCTGGCAACCGCCGGCAGCGGGGATGTTTTAACCGGCATCATCCTTTCATTGCTTTGTCAGGGAATGAAGGCTGAACAAGCCGCCATAATGGGAGTATATATGCACGCACAAGCTGCCAACCATGCCATGCTACATCAATCCGAAGCCTCTTTAATAGCTACAGATATCATTGAAAATCTGAAATTTATATGACACTCAAAGATAGAATTCAGGCATTTGCTCTTTTGGGAGTCACCCTTGAAAAAATAGTGACCTGCCAAGAAAAAAATGAGCCATTGGAACATTGCATCAGCAATGAATATCACTACAATGCATGGTTTACACCTTATTTTATCCGTCAAGCTATTCAGGCGATAGCCCGTATGCTCCAAGAAAACGATTTGAATAGTTGGATGGAAAAATACAGTGAAAAAATAGAACAACATCAGCCTTGCAAAGTGGGAGTCATCATGGCAGGCAATATTCCTCTTGTCGGCTTTCATGATTTTTTATGTGTCCTGCTGGCGGGAGATATTTTTGTCGGAAAACTTTCTTCCAACGACCAACACTTACTTCCGGCAATTGTCAACATATTGCTAAGCATTGAGCCTCGATTCCAAGAATACATTTTTTTTGAAGACAAAATATCCGGTATTGACAAAATAATTGCCACCGGCGGAGAACAAGCCCACCAATATTTTTCTTATTATTTTAGAAAATATCCATCCATTATTCGCTCACACTGCAATAGTGTAGCTCTACTCAACGGACAGGAAAGCAATTCGGAATTGTCAGCATTAGCAGACGATATCATGCTCTATTTCGGGATGGGATGCCGCTCTGTTTCAAAAATATATGTTCCACAAGGATATCAATTTCGTCCTTTGTTTGAACAAATGGACAAATACAAAGACAGCATAGGCTTACACAATAAATATCTCAACAACTTGGAATACCAAAAAACATTACACTTGATGGATAGCATTCCTTTTATGGACCAAGGAATGATGGTGGTGAAAGAACATGAAAGTCTTTCCTCTCCTATTGCTGTTTTACATTATGAATATTATTCTGATATACAGACATGTAACGATAAAATAAAACAATTAGGCGATATTTTGCAATGTGCTGTCAGCAATTGTATAAACGACCCTTTTTATCATCGGTTGGGACAAGCCCAAAATCCTCGCATTGATGATTATGCCAACCATATCGACACCATCCGTTTCTTGACGGAATCATAAAAAAATGTCATCAGCAAATCTGAACAAAATTAATGATTGACTACCGATTATTTCCGCTTTTGCATCTTCACGGATGTGATTGTGATAAATTTGAAAGAAGCAAAATACTAATTATCAGTCAAATACACCACCATTCGTCCACTTACGTATAATTGCACTTTGACATGATTGTAATTCCATTCCAAATACTGTATTTTACCTGCTCCGCTATATGATGTGACAGGTGCTTCGCCTGTCAAACGAGTAAGAATTTGTCGGATTTCCTCAAATTTCTGCTCCACATCAATATATTTCCAAACTCGCGTATCTGAATTGTAATGATTGGTTATTCTCCAGTTAAAAAATGCACCTCTTACCACGGAATCACTTTTATGCACACAATAGTCCACCGATAATGTTTTCTTACTATCTATCACTGTATAATAACTATATCTTTCATACTTTCCGGTCTGATATTTATCAGGATAATTACCATTGGCTAAATCTCTGAATTCTCCTTGACCGGTAGCACGCAAGGATTTCTCCACACTATCAATTTTTGAAAATTTCAGATTTTCAAGATGATCCAGCAAAAATTTCAACCGCGGCTCAATATTATCGGTGCCGAGGTAAGATAATGAATCTTGATTATGGATAATATGAAAGACATGAATAATTGTATCTTTAATCTCTAAAATTCCGTATGAATTTTGATTTTCTTTAAATTTATTAAAACATTGATTAGGAGCAAAATTCACTCCTCTATAACAATCGTACCATTCATAAAACGAATATTGATGTCCGAAATCAAACTTTTCCTGCAATATTCCGTCTTTAAGTTGGGCAATATAAGTTTTATTTTTCGTATTCACCAAATAGTATATATCGTCATTCGTCAAAAAGCGTTCTTAAACACTGTATCGTATGCCTTTTCTTTAAACCATAGTTCATCTTCATCATTGCTTGTGAAAGCAAAAAGAGTAGGAATGGGTTCCAACTTCTGACGTGAATAATAAACATTTGAAAGAAATGTTCTTTGATGAAAAGCAGCATCTTCGTATTTGTCGCCATATTCACATAATTGTGCTTTTCCGTTCAAAGAAATCAGGGTATCTACACGACCTCTACTAATGAAATAATAAACACTATCCTTTTTGATGATGCGAGACAACTTCCTGTACATAATGTATTGATTACAAACATCTTTTACTTCTGTATTGAATGGTTTTATCCTCACCGAAGTAGTATTGTCTCTTATATCACTGATTATTGAAGACATACTATTTTTTTGAATATATACATTCGATAATTTTTTTTCAATAAACCAGGTATAATCACCCCCCCATTCGCCAATATCGATATAGGCAATACTATATTGATCATCATCATATATTATATTGGGAATTACTCTAACAGGCTTCCACTTCCACACTCTCATGTCAAAATAATAACCACTTTGCTCATTGTGATACGAGGGTCGTAAGTAAAGCGTATTATGACGAACGAAAATATCACCATAACTATTGTTATTAAAATCATCGGGCAATTTAACCTCAACAACATTCTTTTCGTCTTCGGATATAACAAGTAATCTATGTTTATCTCTACCAAATCCATATAATTGTTGTTCTTTGAAAATACAAAAATAATAGCCATGATATTTTGCCGCCCACTTCATGTAAAAAGTTGAAACCGGACTGATAAAATCGGATGCGTTGATGAGTACGGTATCCTCCACCAACTTGAACTGTTGTGCATAAGCGGGATTGCTCATTCCCATCACGACTAAAGTTAGCGATATACAAACACCTCGCAACAAGCAAAATATTTTAGTAGTCTGTCCCATATTTTTTATAAAAAATTACATCTTCGCTATAAAGGATGCTAAATCCTTTAAATATCATCATTGAAAATGACCTTGCAAAAATACAATTTTTTATAATATCAAATTAGAGAAATGGATTATTTTCCTCATAAACATCTATTACCACACAATTTGGTGATAAATATCTTTAAATCGGCAAAAACTGTTATTGCTACCAGTTATTTCTGCTTTCTTTGTCTGCTTTAGTCTCTTCAGTTTTCCCGCCTTCAGATGAGACTTGCGAAATCACAGATTCTTTTAGTTTTTCTTCTTCTTGCTCTATTTGCTCTTCAATGGTTTCCATATTTTCCTCCTTTTGCCGTTTTTCCCATTCTTCGCGAGCATATTTTTGCATATCTTCCACTTTGTCGGTCTCGTCTATAATTTCCATACCGAAGATGGTTTCAATAATATCTTCCAAAGTAACGATGCCCAAAACAGAGCCATATTCATCCACAACAACAGCAATATGTTCTTTGTTTCGAATCAATGTTTCCCACAGACGTGTAATCACATGACCTTCTTTTACTGCCACTATATGTCGTTGCAGAGATTTTAGCGTTGTGGAGAATTGATCGTTGGCAATACAATCCATTACATCTTGACGCAGTACATAACCGGTCACTTTATCTTCGTCGTCGTCTTTATAAACGGGAATTCTTGCAAAATGCAATGCATCTTTATCTTTGTAAAGTTCCTCCACTGTCATAGTATCCGGCTCCATGGCCACCACAACTTGCGGAGTCATAATATCTTCCACTTTCACATTTTCCAAGCGAACAATATTCTGTATCAATTTGTTTTCCGACAATTCAAATTCACCTTCTTCGGCAGCCATTTCTGCCATGGCTGAAACTTCTTCACGGCTTATCGCCGGATCGTTGTCACCTTTTTTTATCAATTTTGCCAACAATTCCGACACCAAGACAAAAGGAAATGAAATCACTATCATAGTTCGCAATATCTTGGTAATACCCATTGCCATCGATCGCCAATAGGTTGCTCCCAATGTCTTTGGCAGAATTTCTGAAAAGATAAGAATGACCAAAGTTAGCAATGCAGAGGCTACGCCGAAATAGGCATTGCCAAACAATTTAGTAACTTCGGCGCCTACTCCGGCAGCTCCCAAAGTATTGGATATAGTATTAAAAGTCAATATAGCCGCCAAGGGTCTGTCTATATCTTCCTTCAATCTTCTAAATTTTTCTGCATTAGGATGTCCTTCCGCCTCTTTCATATTGATAAATGACATCGGCGTTGACAACAATACAGACTCTAATATAGAACAACAAAAAGAGCAGAATATTGCTAAAAATAAATAGACAAATAACATCAACATAATTCTCTATCTAAAATAATTGGATAAACGGGAAAAAAAGAGTATCTACCCTATGGATAGACACTCTTATTATTTTATGCATCACCTTTGCTTCCTCCAAAATTTAAAGGAATACCTCGCATAGGGTCAGGCTCACCGTAATCGGGAATAGAACCATGCATGGCTTCAAACCGCTTTATATTTTCTTCCAATGCTCCTAACAAGCGTTTGGCATGTTGCGGGGTAAGAATAATTCTTGACTTTACGTTACCTTTTTTCATACCCGGCATCAAGGAAACAAAATCTAATATAAATTCCGAATGCGAATGAGTTATAACCGCCAAGTTGGAATAGATTCCTTCTGCGACTTCGTCACTCAAAGCAATATCTATTTTACCGTTTTTATTATCGTCCATCTTCTATTGCTGTTTTGATGCTTGTAACTTTTCGTATTCTTCTTTAGAACCGACAACAATATTTTCATATTCTTTCAAACCGGTTCCACATGGAATCAATTTTCCTACAATAACGTTTTCTTTCAAACCTTCCAATGTATCAACTTTAGCATTGACAGCAGCTTCTGTCAAAACTTTTGTCGTTTCTTGGAATGATGCGGCAGAAATAAAACTTCTTGTTTGCAATGCGGCTCTTGTAATACCTTGAAGTATTTGTTTACCTGTTGCAGGAGATGCGTCTCTTACCTCCATAGGTCGCTTGTCTTGACGTTTCAAGAATGAATTTTCATCTCTGATTTCTCTTGGTGTCAAAATTTGACCATTATGATATTTTTCAGAATCACCTTGGTCGGTAACGACTTTCTTATCCCAAATTTCATCATTTTCTTCACGGAAATCAATTTTATTAATCAATTCACCTTCAAGGAAACGAGTGTCACCCGGGTCGGTAATTTCTATTTTACGCATCATTTGACGAACTATCACTTCAAAGTGTTTGTCGTTGATTTTTACACCTTGCAAACGATATACATCTTGTGCTTCATTGACGATATATTCTTGCACCTTCATAGGACCACCTACTGCCAAAATATCGGCCGGAGTAAGCGAACCTTCAGAAATCGGAGTACCGGCTCTAACAAAGTCATTTTCTTGTGCCAAAATCTGTTTAGATGTTGGTATCAAATATTTCTTTGTTTCACCTGTCTTTGAAGTGATAATTACCTCACGATTACCTCTCTTCAATTTCTTGCTGAAGGATACTTCACCATCGATTTCTGCAACAACTGCAGGATCGGAAGGATTACGTGCTTCAAACAATTCTGTTACACGTGGAAGACCTCCGGTGATATCACCTGCTTTTGCAAATGAACGAGGTATTTTTACCAAACTGTCACCTGCTTTTACAGTATCACCTTCATCAAATTCCAAACGAGCACCTACCGGAATATCATATTCTTTCAACACTTCACCGTCTTTGCCAAGAATGCGAATAGACGGACTCTTGGTCTTTTGACGACTTTCGATGACAATCTTTGATGTCATACCGGTTTGGTCATCTGTTTCGGTTCTATAAGTGATTCCGTCAATGATATCGTTAAATTGTACTTTTCCTGAATATTCAGAGATAATTAAGGCGTTGTAAGGTTCCCATTTTGCTATTTCATCACCCTTGTTAATCTTGTCACCTTCCTTGAAATATAGCAATGAACCATAAGGAATATTAGCTGTTGAAAGAATAATTCCTTTTTCGTCTGTAATGTGCATTTCGCCCGAACGGCCAATTACACGTTGACATGTAATTTCTTCGCCTGTATTTTTATCTTCTTCTTTTACTTCGATAGAACGCAATTCATCAAAAGTAACAATACCGCTGGATTTTGCAGTTACGCTGTCTTCTGCACCGGAACCGCCTGCAACACCACCTACGTGGAATGTACGCAATGTCAACTGTGTACCCGGCTCACCAATAGCTTGTGCTGCAATAACACCCACTGCTTCACCTTTTTGTACCATTTTTGACGTTGCCAAGTTACGTCCATAACATTTTGCACAAACACCATGCTTTGATTCACATGTCAATACGGAACGAATTTCCAATTCTTCAATACCTGCGGCAACTATTTTGTCGCAAATTTCTTCTGTCAATTCTTCTCCTGACTTAACAATCAATTCATCGGTTCTAGGATCTTTTACATCGTGCAAAGCAGTTCTACCTAGAATTCTATCTGCAAATGATTCTACAATTTCATCATTTTTCTTCAATGCAGTTACTGTCAAGCCACGCAATGTACCGCAATCCACATCAACTACCACTACATCGTGTGCCACATCGACCAAACGACGTGTCAAATAACCTGCATCGGCAGTTTTTAAAGCGGTATCGGCCAAACCTTTACGAGCACCGTGTGTAGAAATAAAGTATTCCATAACTGACAAACCTTCTTTGAAGTTTGACAAAATAGGATTTTCAATAATTTCACCACCTGCTGCACCGGCTTTGGTAGGTTTTGCCATCAAACCACGCATACCTGACAACTGACGAATCTGTTCTTTTGAACCACGAGCACCGGAATCCAACATCATATACACTGAATTGAATCCGTCTTTATCATTTGCCAGACGTTTTATCAAAACATCGCTGACTTGTGCATTGGTATGTGTCCAAATATCAATTACTTTGTTGTAACGTTCATTATCAGTAATCAAACCGTTTTCATATTCAAACATCACTTCGTCAACTTCTTCGTTGGCTTTTTGTACCAATGTTGCTTTTTCTTCCGGAATGATTACATCTCCTAAATTGAATGACAAACCGCCTTTGAACGCCATCTTATAACCCATATCTTTGATATCGTCCAAAAATTTAGCAGTCTTGGTAGTACCGGTTTTCTTCAAAACTTCACTAATAATATCTCTTAATGATTTTTTTGTTAAAGTTTTATTGATAAAACCTATCTCTTCAGGAACAACACGGTTGAATATTACACGACCTACTGTCGTTTTTATTAATTCAATTTCACCTTTGCTGTTTTTTACTCTACATCTAATATAATCATTAGTATGTATCTTGTTTTCAGCATGTGCCATCACAACTTCGTCAGAAGAATAGAATGCTCTCAATTCTTTATCATCTTTGTTAGTTGTTTCCAATGGCTTGGTAATGTAATACAATCCCAAAACCATATCTTGAGAAGGCACTGTAACAGGAGCACCATTGGCAGGATTTAAAATATTATGAGATGCCAACATCAACATTTGTGCTTCCATAATAGCAGCATTTCCAAGAGGAACGTGAACAGCCATTTGGTCACCATCAAAGTCGGCATTGAAACCTGTACAGCACAACGGGTGCAAACGAATTGCCTTTCCTTCCACCAATTTTGGTTGGAAAGCCTGAATACCCAAACGGTGCAAAGTAGGAGCACGGTTCAATAATACAGGATGTCCTTTCAAAATATTTTCCAAAATATCCCATACAACCGGTTCTTTTCTGTCAACAATTTTCTTTGCCGACTTCACCGTTTTGACAATACCGCGTTCTAATAATTTTCTAATGATAAACGGTTTGAACAATTCGGCTGCCATATCTTTTGGCAAACCACATTCATTCATTCTCAAATCCGGTCCGACGACAATAACAGAACGGCCTGAATAGTCAACACGTTTTCCTAACAAATTCTGACGGAAACGACCTTGCTTACCTTTCAAACTATCGGACAAAGATTTCAATGGACGTGCTTCTGTTGCTCTAAAATTTGATTTTTTAGAATTGTCAAACAAAGCGTCAACAGCTTCTTGCAACATACGTTTTTCATTACGCATAATTACATCCGGAGCCTTAATATCCATCAATCGTTTCAAACGATTGTTACGAATGATAACTCTTCTATACAATTCGTTCAAATCTGATGTGGCAAATCTGCCGCCATCCAATGGTATCAATGGACGCAATTCCGGAGGAATGACAGGAATTACCTTCACGATCATCCATTCCGGCTTATTTTCTGCACGCTTACGACTATCTCTAAATGATTCATATACATGCAAACGTTTCAGTATTTCTTGTTTTCTTTGTTGCGAAGTTTCTTTGTTGGCTTTGTCTCTCAATTCAAATGATACCTCATCTAAATCTATACGCTTGATTATCTTTTGAATGGCTTCTGCACCCATTTCGGCGACAAATTTATTAGGATCATCTTCCGGAAGCAATTGATTTTCTTTGGGTAATTGTTCCAAAATTTTGAAATAATCTTCTTCTGCCAACAAATCCAAATTGTTGACACCCAATTCTTCAGCTGCACCTGCTTGTACTACTATGTATTTTTCATAATAGATTACCGCTTCCAAAGTTTTTGATTGAATACCTACATAAGAAGCAATACGGCTTGGTGATGATTTGAAAAACCATATATGTGCAACCGGAATAACCAATTGAATGTGTCCCATTCTCTCTCTTCTTACCTTTCTTTCAGTTACTTCCACACCGCAATGGTCACAAATCACACCTTTGTATCTAATGCGTTTGTATTTACCACAACTACATTCCCAGTCTTTCAATGGACCAAAAATTCTTTCACAGAACAAACCGTCACGTTCTGATTTATAGGTTCTATAATTGATAGTTTCTGGCTTTGTAACTTCACCATGCGAACGCTCTAAAATAGATTCCGGCGAAGCCAAACTAATTGTGATCTTTGAAAAATCCTTTCTTACATTATTATCTTTTCTGAAAGCCATGTTTTTCTTGTCTTACAAATTTCAACTTTAATTAACAACTCTTGAGCTTATTCGAATGTTACCTCTAAACATAAACTACGCAACTCGTTTACCAATACATTGAATGATTCTGGTAATCCCGGTGGAGGTGGAACTTCACCTTTTACAATTGCTTCATAATTCTTAGCTCTTCCTGTAACATCATCAGATTTTACTGTCAAGATTTCTCTCAAAACATTAGATGCACCAAATGCCTCCAATGCCCAAACTTCCATCTCTCCAAATCTCTGACCTCCAAATTGAGCCTTACCACCTAATGGTTGTTGAGTTATCAATGAATAAGGTCCTATTGAACGAGCATGCATCTTATCATCTACCATGTGATGCAATTTCAACATATAGATATAACCTACAGTTACCTTTTGTTCAAATCGGTCTCCGGTTTCACCATCGTACAAATAAACACTACCATTTTCCGGCAAACCGGCTTTTTTCATATAACCATTTACTTCGTCTAATGTGGCACCATTAAAAATGGGTGTTGCAAATTTCAATCCTAATTCATGACCTGCCCATCCTAAAATGGTTTCGTAAATCTGACCGATGTTCATACGTGAAGGCACACCTAATGGGTTCAATACGATATCTACTGAAGTACCGTCTTCCATAAATGGCATATCTTCTTCACGTGCTATTTTAGCCACAATACCTTTGTTACCGTGACGACCTGCCATTTTATCACCTACACGCAGTTTTCTCTTGCTTACTAAGTAAACTTTTGCCATTTGGACAATACCGTTTGGAAGTTCGTCTCCAATGGTCATTGCGAATTTCTTTCTCGTCAATTTAGATTCCAATTCACGATATTTTTCAGCATAGTTTCTAACCGTACGTTCTACCAAACTATTTACATGTGAATCGGTTGTCCAACCACGTAAGTCTACACTCTTGTAATCAATTTCTTTAAGTATTTTCTGTGAGAACTTAGGACCTTTTTGCAATAATATATTGCCTGCATTGTCTTTAATACCATGAGATAACTTGCCTTCTAGAATCTTATACAATTTTTGTACAAGTTCTTCTTTCAATTTATCCATGAGTTTCATGTAATCGTCCTCTACATCTTTTACGCTCTCTTTTTCTTTAGTCTTATTTTTTCTAGATTTTACTAGTTTAGAGAACAATTTATTATCAATAACTACACCTTCTGTTGATGGAGGTGCCTTCAAAGATGCATCTTTTACATCACCGGCCTTGTCTCCGAAGATGGCTCTCAATAGTTTTTCTTCAGGAGTCGGATACGATTCTCCTTTTGGAGTAATCTTTCCTATTAGAATATCTCCTTCTTTAATATGTGTTCCTACACATACCAAACCATTGGCATCCAAGTTTTTGGTTGCTTCTACGCTTACATTTGGAATATCATTGGTCAACTCTTCCTGACCACGTTTGGTATCTCTGACTTCCAATGTAAATTCTTCAATATGAAGAGACGTAAACCAGTCTTGTTTTACAACTCTTTCTGAAATTACGATAGCATCCTCAAAATTGTAACCTTTCCAAGGCATGAAAGCTACTTTCAAGTTTCTTCCCAATGCCAATTCTCCGCCGATGGTTGCATAACCTTCGGTCAAGACTTGACCTTTTTTCACCTTTTGACCTCTACGGACAATAGGTTTAATATTGATAGCTGTTGCTTGATTTGTTCTTTGATTTTTTGTCAAAGAGTAAGTTGTAACAGGATCGTCAAAACTTACCAAATCATCGTATTCGTCTCGGTTGTATTTGATTCTAATTTGTGTTGCGTCAACATAGTCAACAACTCCGTCTGCTGCAGCATAAATTTGAGTTCTTGAACTACGTGCAACATCTTCTTCAATACCTGTTCCGACTATAGGTGCTTGCGGACACAACAATGGAACAGCTTGACGCATCATGTTTGAACCCATCAAGGCACGATTAGCATCATCATGTTCCAAGAATGGAATCAACGAAGCTGCCAATGAGGCAATCTGATTAGGTGCAATATCTAAAGCATCCAATTCTTGCGGAGCTACAATAGGATAATCGGCTACACGACGTGCTTTTATCCTACTTCCCAATATTTCTCCTGTCTTTTTATCATATTCAGTAGTTGCTTGTGCAATAGTAAGATTTTCCTCTTCTTCTGCAGCCATATAAACCAATGGTGACTTCAAATCTACTTTGCCATCTACTACTTTTCGATAAGGGGTTTCGATAAAACCAAGGTGATTTATTTTTGCATATACACACAATGAAGATATCAAACCGATGTTTGGACCTTCCGGTGTTTCAATAGTACACAAACGACCATAGTGAGTATAGTGAACGTCACGAACCTCAAATCCGGCTCTATCTCTTGACAAACCACCAACACCTAATGCAGAAATTCTTCTCTTGTGAGTTACCTCTGCCAATGGGTTGGTTTGGTCCATAAATTGTGACAATTGGTTAGTACCAAAGAAAGTATTGATAACCGATACCAATGTTTTGGCATTGATTAGTTCGGTTGGGGTAAATACTTCATTATCACGAACATTCATTCTATCTCTGATGGTTCGAGCCATACGTGCCAAACCTACACCAAATTGTGCTGACAATTGTTCGCCTACGGTTCTAATTCTTCTATTGCTCAAGTGGTCAATATCATCTACATCTACTTTTGAATTGATAAGTTCTATCAAATGCTTAATAATGGAGATAATATCTTCTTTTGTTAAGACTGTAGTTGTCATTGGAATTTGTAGTCCCAATTTCTTATTGATTCTATATCTTCCAACTTCACCTAAATCGTAACGTTTGTCAGAAAAGAATATCTTTTCAAATGTTTGACGGGCTTGATCTTCATCTGGTGGAGCCGTATTACGCATTTGGAAATAGATATATTCTATTGCCTGCTTTTCTGAGTTTGCAGGGTCTTTCTGCAATGTATTAAAAATAATGGAATAATCTGTTTGATTAGGATCTTCTTTGTGAATTAAGATGGTCTTGATTCCACTTTCTACTATCAAATCAATGTGTTTATCCTCTAAAATTTCTTCTCTTTCGATCAAGACTTCAGTTCTTGGTATGGTAACTACCTCACCTGTTTCTTCATCTACAAAGTCTTCATTCCATGAACGGATTACACGAGCAGCCAACTTGCTACCAATCAATTTTTTAAGATTGGTTTTAGTCGCTTTTTCTTCTTTTGCCAAATCGAATATAGTAAGAATATCCTTGTCGGTTTCATAACCTATTGCACGCAATAAAGTTGTAACCGGCAATTTTTTCTTTCTATCGATATAAGCATACATGACATTTGAAATGTCGGTTGTAAACTCAATCCATGAACCCTTGAACGGAATAATTCTAGCGGAATATAACTGGGTGCCGTTGGTGTGATAGGATGTTCCAAAAAACACACCGGGCGAACGGTGTAATTGTGAAACCACTACTCTTTCAGCACCATTAATCACGAAAGTACCGCTTGGCGTCATATAAGGGATAAGTCCCAAATAGACTTCTTGTATCTGCGTTTCGAAATCTTCGTGATCTACGTCTGTACAAGAAAGACGTAACTTCGCTTTAAGAGGAACGCTGTATGTTAAACCTCTTTGGATGCACTCTTCTATGGAATATCGGGGTGCATCTACGTAGTAATCCATGAAATCTAATACGAAACTACCACGTACGTCCGATATAGGAAAATTTTCCATGAACACCTGATAAAGACCTTCTTTACATCTTTGTTCCGGATTTGTTTCCACTTGGAAAAAATCTCTAAATGATTTTAACTGAATATCTAAAAAATCGGGATATTCCGGAGTCTCTACAGTTGCAAAACTAATTCGTTGTGTCTTGGTAACCAATGCTTTAGGTTTTAAAATGTTAAACGAATAAAAAAATTAAGAACGTTGTTTTAAAAAACGCACATAAGACCTCCCTAATATGGAGAGGTCTTACATGCAAAAATGTAGCGTGTGTTATTTAATTTCAACGCTAGCTCCAGCTTCTTCCAAAGATTTTTTCAAAGCTTCAGCTTCGTCTTTAGTTACGCCTTCTTTGATTGCTTTTGGTGCTCCATCAACCAATTCTTTTGCTTCTTTCAAACCAAGACTGGTTAATTCTTTTACCAATTTTACAACTGCCAATTTTTGAGCGCCTGCTTCTTTCAATATTACATCGAAAGAAGTTTTTTCTTCAGCTGCTGCTTCTGCTGCACCTGGTGCTGCTGCTACTGCTACTGCTGCAGCTGCTGGTTCAATACCATACTCATCTTTTAAAATTTGAGCTAGTTCGTTAACTTCTTTAACTGTTAAATTTACTAATTGTTCTGCAAATGCTTTTAAATCTGCCATAATTTTATTTTTTTTAATTGTTTTTTACTTTATTTAACTAATTATTTTTCTGAAAGGGTCTTTACGATACCTGCCAATTTGCCGCCACCTGATTGTAATGCTGATACAACATTCTTTGCCGGTGATTGCAACAAAGTGATAATATCTCCAATAAGTTCCTCTCTTGATTTTAGACTGCATAACAAGTCTATTTGATCTCCCAAATATACGCATTGTTCAATATAAGCTGCTTTGATAGTCGGGATTTCATTTTTGCCACGGAAATCTCTGATAATACGTGCAGGTGTATTGCCTGCTTCTGAAACCATTATTGCAGAGGTTCCTTTTAGCACAGGATACATTTCCGAATAATCAGTATCCAACTGCTCCATAGCTTTTCTTAAGAAGGTATTTTTCACCATCTTAATTTTTACGCCTTTTGTAAAACATATTCTACGTAAAGCGTTGCTTTTATCTGCTGTTAGACCTGAAATATCAGCTACATAAACTGTGTTGCTTCCTGATAGAATGTTAGCAATTTCTTCAATAATAACCGCTTTGTTCTCTTTCTTCATAATATACACTTTTTATAATGTAACTGACTTAACATCTACTTGTACTCCAGCACTCATGGTACTACAAATGTAAAGACTCTTAATGTAAGTTCCTTTTGCTGCTGTTGGTTTCAACTTGATAATATTTTGTATCACTTCTTTTGCATTATCGTAAATATCTTCATTAGAGAAAGACATTCTTGCTACTGATGTGTGAATAATACCAGTTTTGTCAACTTTAAAGTCTATCTTACCTGCCTTTACTTCTTGTATTGCTTTACCTACTTCCATTGTTACCGTTCCTGTTTTAGGGTTCGGCATCAATCCACGAGGTCCTAAGACTTTTCCTAATGCACCAATTTTTGGCATTACACTAGGCATGGTGATGATAACATCAACATCTGTCCAACCATTTTTAATTTGCTGGATATAATCGTCTAAACCTACATATTCGGCTCCCGCTGCTTTAGCTTCTTCTTCCTTGTCAGGAGTTACTAATGCTAATACTCTTACTACTTTACCAGTTCCGTGCGGTAATGTAACAATACCTCTTACCATTTGATTAGCTTTTCGAGGATCGACACCTAAACGAACGTCAATATCTACTGACGCATCAAATTTGGTAGTGGTAATGTCTCTTACAATTTGAATTGCTTCTGCCAAAGGATATGAACGTTTTAAATCGTGCTTTGCTTCGGCTTCTACGCGTTTCTTTGTTTTTTGTGCCATTTTACTTTTTTCTTAATAATTTAAACGACTAATTTTCAAATGGATTTTGACCACCTTTTACAGTTATACCCATACTACGTGCAGTTCCTGCAACCATTTTCATGGCAGATTCTACTGTAAAACAGTTCATATCAACCATTTTACCTTCTGCAATTGCTCTCACTTGATCCCAAGTAAGACTGGCAACTTTGGTACGGTTTGGTTCAGAAGAACCTTTTTTTGCTTTGGTGGCTTCCATTATCTGAACAGCAACAGGCGGAGTCTTAATGATAAAATCAAAAGACTTATCAGAGTACACTGTAATAATTACAGGAATAATCTTGCCTGCCATTTCTTGTGTACGAGCATTGAATTGCTTACAAAATTCCATAATGTTAACTCCCTTTGCACCTAATGCCGGTCCTACTGGAGGTGATGGATTTGCAGCACCGCCCTTAATCTGTAATTTAATAAGTCCTGCTACTTCTTTTGCCATTTTTTTTAATATTTAATTGATTAACTATCAAACCTCTTTCTTGTTTTTAGAAAAATTTTACAACTCCGATGATACTTGATAATAACTCAATTCCAACGATGTTGGTTGGTCGAAAATATTCACCTCTATTTTCAACTTTTTTCCTTCGTTATTAATTTCTTTAATAACTCCTACAAAACTTGCAAAAGGTCCGTCGGTAACTTTAACAGACTCCCCAACCATAAACGTGCCGACTGCTTCCTCTTCATTTTCCATCAATTCGTCAGCTTTGCCCAACAATCTCATTACTTCTTGCTGGCGTAATGGTTCTGGATTTTCTTCGCCGCCTAAAAACCCTAATACACCTGGGGTTTGTCGAAGGGTACCTTTGACTTTTTTACCTACTTCGGTGTATTCTCCATTTTCTTTCCTTTCAAAATAGGCTTCTACGAAGACGTATCCCGAATAGAAATTTTTTTCTTTCATAACTTTTTTACCGTTACGAATAGTAAATACTTTTTCTACCGGAACCAGCACTCTCGGTACGAACTCCTCTAAACCCAAGGACTTGATTTCACTTTCTATGTGTTTTTTAATCTTGTCCTCTTGTTGAGTGACGGCTCGTAACACATACCATCGATACTTGTTCGTTTCGTTTGTACTATCCATCTAATTACCTTTTCTTATATTTACCCAAATAAGTTTTCACTTATGGAAGCTGGGTATTTATTCATTATTTAAATTATGCTCCATACAAAAATCCTAATAATCCTTTCCAAATGAAAGACCCGAATTCAAAGTGTTGTACTCCAAACAAAAAGTCCATTAGAAAGACTACTAATGCTATTACCAATGATGCAATAGATACAACAACGGCACTATTTTGCAATTCTGACCAAGTTGGCCAAGTTACCTTGTGTACCAATTCATCATAAGCTTCTTGTATATAACGAACTATCTTTTTCATTTGTTAAACTTATTTTTGCAGGAGCAGTAAGAATCGAACTCACATCAAAGGTTTTGGAGACCCCCATTCTACCATTAAACTATGCTCCTAAAAAGAGAAATCTACTACGAGATTTCTCTTTTATCAATTTATTAGAACTTAATCTAAAATTTCTGTAACCTGACCGGCACCTACTGTTCTACCACCTTCACGGATAGCGAAACGTAAGTTCATGTTCAATGCGATTTCTGCAATCAAGTTAACATCAATTGTCAAGTTATCGCCTGGCATTACCATTTCTACACCTTCTGGAAGAGTGATTTCTCCAGTAACGTCTGTAGTTCTAAAATAGAATTGAGGACGATATTTATTATGGAATGGAGTATGACGTCCACCTTCTTCTTTTTTCAAAACATAAACTTGAGCTTTGAAATGTTTATGAGGCTTGATTGAACCCGGCTTTGCGATAACCATACCACGACGGATTTCGTCTTTGTCGATACCACGAAGTAACAAACCTGCATTATCACCAGCTTCACCTTCATCTAATATTTTACGGAACATTTCAACACCAGTTACAACTGATTTCAATTTTTCTGCTCCCATACCGATAATATCTACAGGATCACCTATTTTGATAATACCAGATTCTATACGACCTGTTGCAACAGTACCACGACCTGTGATAGAGAAAACGTCTTCTATAGGCATTAAGAAGTCTTTATCTTTATCACGTTGTGGAAGTGGAATCCATTCGTCAACTGTATCCATCAATTCCATGATTTTACCTACCCATTTTGGATCTCCGTTCAATCCGCCTAATGCAGAACCACGAATAATAGGAGTATTGTCTCCGTCAAATCCGTAGAATGATAATAAATCACGAATTTCCATTTCAACAAGGTCTAACAATTCTTCATCGTCAACCATATCGCATTTGTTCATGAAAACAACCATTCTTGGAACACCTACCTGTTTTGCTAAAAGGATATGTTCACGAGTTTGAGGCATTGGACCATCAGTTGCAGCCACAACCAAAATAGCACCATCCATTTGAGCGGCACCAGTAACCATGTTTTTAACATAATCTGCGTGACCCGGACAGTCAACGTGTGCATAGTGACGTTTTGCTGTTTGGTATTCAACGTGTGCTGTATTAATAGTAATACCACGTTCTTTTTCTTCTGGAGCATTATCAATAGAATCGAAACTTCTAAATTCTGATAAACCTGCTTCAGCCAAAACTTTTGTGATTGCTGCGGTCAAAGTTGTTTTACCGTGGTCAATGTGACCAATTGTTCCAATGTTTACGTGATCTTTGGAACGTTCGAATTTTTCTTTTGCCATTTTCTTAAAATTTTAAGGATGTTATTTAATTATATATAATGTTTTTCAAATTTCAATAACCGAGAGCCGTTGACGAGAGTTGAACTCGTGACCTCTTCCTTACCAAGGAAGTGCTCTACCACTGAGCTACAACGGCATCTTTGAGCGGAAGACGGGGCTCGAACCCGCCACCTAAAGCTTGGAAGGCTTTCGCTCTGCCAAATGAGCTACTTCCGCTTTTAAACAAAAAACTGCAATAAAAACATTCGTTTATCGCAGGTCGTTT
>JAEEGH010010539.1_pt1 | contig 21168 bp, 16 predicted proteins | sample 9134181 | NCBI WGS metagenome assembly JAEEGH01 (sample SAMN16246544, study PRJNA631951) | gut metagenome | biome: gut microbiome; feature: rumen; material: DP-attached | host: Bos | place: Iran: Karaj | collected 2018-10
AACGATGACCACAAAATTTTGAGGTCACAATTTGTGACCTCAAAAAGAGCGAAAACTTGATGTCGCAAATTGCGACTTCAAGTTGACATGCGCCCAAAAAAGGAGTTTTTAATGGAAAAAGACGAAAAAACGCTAGAACCCACTGTCGAGGACATGCCGATTACCCGGCAAATTCTTGTCATCCGGGATAAACAGGTCATGTTGGATCGCGACCTAGCGACTCTCTACGGGGTGGAAACGAAGCGCATCAATGAGGCTGTCAGGCGAAATCCCATGAAATTCCCTGAAAGATTCTGTTTTCAGCTCAAAAATGATGAATTCTCAGTTTTGAGGTCGCAATTTGCGACCTCAAAGAAGAGCGAAAACTTGAAGTCACAAATTGTGACTTCAAGTTGGGGCGGTGTCCGTAAAATGCCGTTCGCTTTCACGGAACAGGGAATTGCCATGCTTGCTTCCGTTTTGCATAGCGACACGGCCATTACGGCGACCATTCAAATCATGGACGCATTCGTCGAAATGCGACATATTCTGCTCAGGAACGGCGGTCTGGTCAACCGCCTGTCCAACGTGGAGTCCAAAATGCTCGAGCAGGATGCGCGTTTGCTGGAACACGACCATAAATTCGACACGATTTTCGAGGCGATGGACCGCGGCGAACTGCAGTCAAAGGGGCTGTATTACAACAACCAGATGTTCGACGCCTATGTGTTCGTGTGCGGGCTAATCCGGCAGGCGAAAAAGCGGATTGTCCTTGTGGACCGCTACGTGGACGAGAAGGTGCTCGCGATGATGCTCAAGCGCGGCGAGGGCGTGTCGGCGACCATCTACACCTACGACAAGAGCAAGGTTTTCGAGGTGGACCTGGCGACGTACAACGCGCAGTATGCCGACTGCCCGCTCAAGGTTCTGCCAAGCTACGGAATGCACGATCGTTTTCTATTTATCGATGATACTGCGTATCATTTCGGGGCTTCGCTGAAAGACCTGGGCACGAACACGTTCTTCTTCAGCAAGGAAGAATTCACGCTGGAGGAAGTGCTGAAGAAGTCGGAAGAAAAACGGATTGAGCTGGAACAGCAGCCGGGATGAGCACATCAACTTGTAAGGGATACTTACAAGTTGCCCATGAAAGGGCGGCAAAAATGAAAAACAGTTGCTTTTACACGTTGTTTATATTATATTTTGTAGTTGTATCAACTGCGAGGCGCATATGGCGATGTCAATTCTACAAATCCGCGTAGACGAAAATCTCAAGAACGAGGTGAGCGACCTGTTTGAAAGGCTCGGGATGGACATCCCGACCGCCGTTCGCATTTTCTTCAAGCGGGCTATCATCGAGAGGGGACTTCCGTTCAACGTGAACGAAATTCCTTCTACCACTGCGCAAGATAGCAGTCGACTGATGCAAGCCTTGTACGCTCTCAACGACGAGGCACACAAGAACGGAACCGCCGGGATGAGCGAAGAGGAAATCGAGGCCGAGATCAAGGCGGCTAGGGCCGAGAGGAAAAAGAAACAAAAGAAAATGTTCCCTGTTTAATTTAAACCCCTCAAATTCGAGGGGTTTGCGCTCTTTAGACCGACTTTGTGTCGTAGAGATTTTGGACAATCCTTATTTCGTCTCCCGCTTTTTCAGTTTCAACTTCTTTCTCTGTAAATGTATAATCCATTTTTTTCCTCTCTTTGGTTATTGTTCCTTATTTCAACAATTGCCAGACGCCCTTTACCTTGGAATGTTCGGAATTTATGTAGCCGAGTTCTTTCAAGTCGCTTATCGCTCGTTTGACTGTGATTTCACTAACGCCAAGGTTATCGGCAAGCCAAGATAACCTTGCCTTCGGATTGAGTTTTAACACCTTGAAAACATCCTCTACTATTTTTGATGGAAATTCAGGAACTTGTATTTTTGATACTTTTCTTGATACTTTTTGTGATACCTTTTGCGGCTGTTTTTCGTCCAAAATTATCGAATTTGAGCGAATTTCGCCATTTTTCGTTAAATAGCCATTGGCAATTGCCGCTGCGGAGTTGCTGAAGGCAACCGAAGACAATCCGACAATCGGGCTGTTGATTTGTTCCAACATGGATTCAACCGATGTACAGTGGTCTTTCCGTGGGCTGGGCACGCCGATGGGGGTCGCGAAAAATTTTGTATATTGCCTTATGCACCAGAAAGGGTGGTATTATTCAGTGACAAAATGTTCTTCTATAGGACACTTTAAGCTAAAATCGTATTCCGCATAAGTTGAATACTTGCCGAGTCCATGAATATTGATTTTTTTCCGGGTTCCTTTTTCCCCGTAAACAACAAAGTTCACAGTCGTCAGATTTTTCGGGTCAACGAGTTTGCCGTCGTCTGACTTAAATTCATCCCATGTCAAGCAACGTGTCACTACCTCAGAGCTCTTGGATAGCGTCGCCTTAGGCTGTTTGGGCAACTGACTAACATCATGAATGCCACTACTATTCATCACGACATCCATATCGGCCTCACTAGCATAAGTCACGCAAATGCCGCCCCAAGATTCTTTCACATCGCCGCTAAGCAAAGTGCTATCATTGTGATCAAATCCGGCTACATAGAATCCGAGTCCCGCAAAATAATCATCCTTAAATACGGCCGTTCCACACAAGCCATCGTACAAACCGGTGCGCGCGCCTCCAGCACAAGAATCAGGGAATTCAACGCCACCATTTTCTTCCAAATATATGGAATCTTTACCCGTCAAAGGTTGCGTAAAGCTCGACTTATTTACGTCACTTGTATCTTCAATTCTATACCAACGTCCAGCGTGATCATTTCCAGACCAATTATAATCGGTATTAACATAGCCAACGAAATTCCACAGATCCGTGAGCAATGTACACTGTTCTTCAATATAAAGTTTACGGTGCTTGGTCGTATCGATACTTGAACTGCTGCGAATCCATGCCGAAGACGAACTTTTCGGAGAAATAACAGGCGTTTCAATAGAGCAAGCTCCATTGGCGGAATATTTACCAATAGCAGCCAGGTTAAATCTGAATTTTTCATAATCTACAGTACCCTTTACAGCAAACTGGATCGCACCTACCGCACGCCCCATATTGGGGTCACTCGGCGCAATTTCATTCCAAGTAAAGCATTTTTCAACAAGTCCACTGGACATTGGCAGTGCGACCTTGGGAGAATTCTCGTAAGGAATATCTTTTACAACAAAGTTCAGGTAAGCATCCTTTTCGGTATAGTATGTGACGCAAATACCGCCCCAGTTTTGAATATCTTCAAAAACAGGCTCCTCTTCATCAGAAAATCCAGCAATGTTAAACGAGATTCCGCCAACAGCATATTCAGAGCCATCCAAATCAATATCCATCGTTCCACAAAAACCGGCACAGTCCCAAATAATGTTCGCATACATATCAGGGCCATACTCCATCGACGGATACGATGGGAAATCAATATTAGCGTATGAGTTTGCAGGAGAAGCATCAAAAGGCACCAGCATACCCGCGTATTCGTCACGATCATTAAAGCCCGTTTTCACAAGGGGATCTCCCAAGCCCCCTTTCCACAGGCAGGTCAAGGAATCGTCATTGGGAAATTTTACAGTATTTTCATCATCAGGTATTATCCAATCATACTTAGAATATTTCGAATCGTAAGTACTGATTCCTCTGATATTGAAAGTTTTCTTATCATCGTCGCCATCGCTTTGAATCCTAAACATGATAGACTGGACTTCCTTTGCAGCCTCATCTCCAGTATAAATTTTGCTAATCTTAGAGGATTCTCCATTTTCCGCCCAACTACTGACATGAAAGCTGTTCCATTTTGCACATACAGTTTCAACATCGTCAATCTTGTACATATTATGAAGTGTAGGTGCAGGAGAATTACCTAACGTTGTTGTCCTTAGAGATCCCATAGGATAAGCTTCGAACGGCGTCGTAATGCTATTGGAATCAAATCCATCGACCAGGACCTTTAAATAAACGTCTATCAAATAATCAGATTCGTAAGTGATACAGATTCCTCCCCAAGACGAGATATCTGCCGTAGCGCCATCTTTGGCAAGCGGGATTTCAATACCGGCCCAGGGCTTGAGCATTAAATAATCGGGTTCAATCGACCCACATAGACCATCGCAATGTTTAAAGACTGAAGCCAAAGGAGTTGATGATTTTTCGAGTTCAACAGGGAAAATAATCTTCGAATCGCCCTGAAGACCAAACAAGTTGTCGCCAAAGGTTTGCCAATAGCCCGTGCTATCGTCTCCCGTATTGACCTTATAGTCTATAGCCGGGTCCCACAAGTTGTAGCGGGCCGTTTTGACCGCGCCACTCGAAGATGACGAGATTACGCCACCGTCAGAGGAGCTGCTTTCGCTAGGAACCGGAGGTTCCCAAGTTTCAGATTGCGACGGACTGCCATCGGAGCAGGCGATAAGGCCAAGTAACAAGGCGAGAACCAACGCGATAAACTTTTTCATATCCACCCCCCCTTATTCGGTCGCAAATATAGAAAAATTCTACATTTCGCCCCATGAAGTCGATAGAGGTAGTGGCAGGCGTTATCAAGGACGGCGAGAGGGTTTTCGCCACGCAGCGCGGCTATGGCGATTTCAAGGACTTCTGGGAATTCCCGGGCGGCAAAATGGAGCCCGGCGAAACCCCGCAGCAGGCGCTTGCCCGCGAGCTAAAAGAAGAACTCGCCATCGATGTGAGTGTTGGCGAGTTTATCTGCACCGTGGATTACGACTATCCGGCCTTCCACCTGACCATGCACTGCTTTTACTGCACCATCGCGGGCGGCAAGGCTCCCGAACTCTTGGAGCACGAGGCTGCCCGTTGGCTTACCCGCGCAGAACTGCACAGCGTAAACTGGCTCCCTGCCGACGTGGAAGTGGTGAAGGCCCTCGAAAAAGCCTAGTCCAGAATACAGCGGACGGAGAGCGCGGCTGTTTTCGACGTAGTCTGCGGCTGGCGGGTGTACCCGTTATAGAATGCTCCGTAGCTGGTGGCCGCAGCGGTTTCGGAAGCTGTCCAGAATGCCGCGTGAGTGCCTTTCCCGGTGAAGGAACCCGAAATCTGGTAGCCGCTGGGGGTAATGCCGAGGCCCCAGAAGTTGCCGCTCAATGCGCTGCTCTCGATAAACAATACACCGCTCTCGAGCAACGTGTCCCATTCCGCTTTCGAGGGCAGGCGGCTCCCGGAGGGGCAGATTCCCTTGACTGTGGTAGTGTCTTCGTCCCGGTACAACTCGGCGCTGTACGATTCCTCGATACGCATGGCCACGGTCCAGGTGTACAGGCGTCCGTTTTTCTTGCATTCGTTCGGGTCGTTGTCGTAGCACAGGCTCTCGAACGAGTCGTCGCTGTAGTTGAGGTTTTCGGCCATCCAGGTCTGTTCGCCAACGCGCACGGTCTTGTACTTGGTGCCGTCGCGCGAGTCCGGCAGCTCGCCGTACTTTACGTCGAAACCATCTTCCGTGCAAACGTAGTCCATGGATGCGTTGGAGACGGTTTTGCCGATGCTGCTTTTTACACAAGCCTTTTCCAGGTAGATTTCGAATGCCGTGGCCTTGCGGAACTTGCCGCCGTCGCATACGTATTTTTGCGTGGAGTCGTACTTGCCGCTGAACAGCGCGGTGCTGTCTGTTTTGCACGGGAGTCCTTCGGTGTCGGCGTCAAGCCCGGCCTTCCATCGGGCCGTGGCAAAGGCCGTGTCGCCCGACGGGCTCGTGTACAAGATTTTGATGATGTCGCCATGTTCTACATGGAGCTTGCCGTCGCCGGACTTATCCTTGGTGAACCTGATCGACTGCCTGAGCATGTTGTTGTCGACAATCTCGCTCGAGAACAGGTAACCCGCCGTGTCGGAGGTGGAAGTCACCTTGAACGTAGTGAGGAACGTACGGTCTTTCGTGTTGGTGTAGGTGACCGTCGCCATGCTGTTGAATCCTTCGTACTCCGTGGCGTTGAACTTGATAGAGTAGGGCTTGTAGGGGCTCTGGCGCGAGGGGTAGACGAGCATGCGCTGGGTAATCAATTCCTTGTACGTTTCGTCGTAGTACGATGCTGTAATGTACGTTGTGTCGGGAATCCACATTACGCCTTTCGCTTTTTCCGGGCTAACATAGAAGTAGGCCGAGAAACGCTCGTAGCTCTCGTTGGTGATAAGGTTGAGCGTGTCTCCCGTGAGCTCGTTCTTTATATGGATTACGGGGATGACACCATCCCAGTACGGGACGTTGTTGTCGTAGAGGCGTACGAAAATCACGGAACCGTCGTAGACCGCCATGACGTCGCCGGAGCCAAATACTAATGACGCCTTTGTCTTTTGCCTCCACACGCAAGTGTCGGAGACAGTCATCTTGGCGGACTTGTCGTCGTAATGGGCGATTATCGTTGCCGTGTCGCTTACTACAAATGTGTTCTTCCCGGCATCGCCGCTCGATGTGGTGATGGTGAACTGCCCGGAATAAATGCCCGGCCCGCCCTTCAGGGTTACCGAGTGCTCCTTGCTGGCGATGGTTAACGGCAGGTTGACCGAGTCGGCGGTGAGGCTTGCGTCTGTGAGCGTCACGTATATGTCGTGCTTTTCGCCGTAGAGCAGATCTTTGTTGAAGGTAATCGTGGCGAGGTCCGGGAGCGATGCCGGATTCCAGAAAAAGGCCTTGGTGTAGATCTTGTCGGTTTTCCCTATGTAGACCATGTGAATGGAGTCGCCCGGGATGGCGTGGAGCAGGTGGCCCTGGCTCTTGCCTTCCGTTACGTAGAACCACGTTCCGTAGCGGTCATAAACTTCGGGGTTCGGGTGTTGCGGGCCGGTCGAGTCCGTTTTCAGGGTGATTCCGGCCGTGTCGGAGTCACTGTAGATTTTTACGTATACGTTTTCCAAGTTTTTTTCGTAGGTGCATACCTCGACGGTAGCCATTTCGGTGCGGAATTGCGAGATGTTTACTTGGCCTATGAAACCATACGGCTCAAAATAGCTTTTCACTCTTGTATTGCCGGTGATAGTGGCCCTGGTGCCGTCGGGGCACTTGATGGTGTAGGTGCTGTCGACTTCGTCTACGATGGTGCAGCTCGTCTTGACCGGGATGGAGTCCTTCACGGAACCGTTCTTCCCGTCCGTGCCGTTCTTGCCATCGGTACCGTCCGTGCCGTTCTTTCCGTCGGAACCGTTCGAACCGTTTTTGCCGTCGGTACCGTCTGCGCCGTTCTTTCCGTCGGAGCCGTCCGCGCCGTTCTTGCCATCGGACCCGTTCTTGCCGTTTTCGCCGTTGGCACCGTCGTGTATCACGACTTCCGTGCCGTCGGGGCACTTGATGGTGTACGCGCTCTCGCCGCTTTCAAAAACGGTGCAAGAAGCAGTTTCGTTACTGTCGGTGGAACTCCCGTCGTCGCCGCAAGCGCCGAGCAAGAGCGTGAATGGCACAATGAGTGCCTGAGCGAGCAAGATCTTTTTCATCTAGCCTCCTTCCCAAAAATCATGATACATTAAAATACAATAATTTTTTGAAAATTTCTGGAAAGCCCCAAAAAAAGGCCCGCCGAAAACCGGCGGACCTTGGGGGTTGGTTATGGAGATTAAAAACTAGAACTGCTCGAAGAACTTGTGGACTTCTTCAGGAACCCAGGTGCTTTCCCAGTTCCAACCCACGCCCATGTTACCGGTGTCGTGGGCGGTCCACTGGTGGTCTCCCGGCCAGCTGCACCACTTGACGGGGAAGCGTTCGTCCACGTTCTTGAAGTCGTAGCACACGTGGCCGGTGTTGCCGTTGACTTCTTCGGGCTTTTCGCTGCTGGCGTCGGTGAAGTCTCCGTTCGCGTCGGCCTTGCCGTTACGCTTGAGAATGCGCGGGAGGGCGCTGGTCTTGGCGCGATTGTAGTCGCAGCGACCGTCATTCTTGCCATGGACATTCATCCAAGCAATCGGCAGGTTCTTCATGTTGTTGCCTTCAGGCAGCCAGATGTTGTAGTCGGCAACGGCGTATGTCGCGGCGGCACGCACGCGGCTCTGCATGTCTTGCATAAGCGAGTAGCTGAACATGGCTCCGTAGCTGAACCCGGTGATGAACACGCGGCTCGTGTCGATGCAGTAGTTTTCGTTCAAGGTGGTGAGCGTCTGGGCGAAAAAGTCGTGGTCGGGCTGGCCCTTGTTCCACAGGCCGCCAATCGCATCGAGAGAGACAAAGATGTAGTCGCCGTTCTTGTCGAGCACCTGTTGGCCGTAGTAAGGCGTGGGATGGTCATAGTCGGGGTTGTGGTGCACAAAGTCTTCGCCGTTGCTGCCGTAGCAGTGCAGCGCGAATAGCACCTTGTGCGGCTTTTTGTTGTCGTAGTTCTTGGGCAGGGTAACAAAGTAGGTGCGGTTGTCGCTGCCTACCCGAATCTGGAACTGGTCGCCGTTCTCGACGCTCTTGACCTTTTGCAACTTGGAATTGGAGCCACAGCCCTTGCTGGGCGTGGGGTCGTTCTTGAGCGCGTAGCCGAACTTGAACTGCGGCGCGGTCTTTACGAGTTTAACGTCGAGTGTGGTGTCGAGCGTGCCGAGCGGTACGGTGAGCGTATCGAAGCCTTCGGCCACAAAGCGGATGGTTTCGCCCTGCTGCACTTCTTTGGCGAGGGTGCTGTTGCGCGTGAACTTGAAGTTCTGCTTGGCGTTGCCTACCGAGACTGGCGCAAAGTAGGTGCCGCGTGCCTTCACCGCGCTGCTCAGGTCGTAGGTGCCCGAGCCCTGCAAAGTCTTCTTGAAAACCTGGTTTCCGAGCGGGTCGTAAATCTTCACCTGCACGGGAGCGCCGCTGCTCTGCGAGTACGTGAGGATGCCGTTGCTTATGCCGATGTAGCCGACGGTATTCCTGGTGGCGTTGAGGCCAATCGTCTCTTCTTCGTGGATGGTGAATTTGCCCTGGTCGTCGGTGGTTGTGGACTTGCCCTCTTTCACGAGGTTCACGGCGACTCCGTTGAGGGCTTTGCCCTGCTCGTCCGAGACGGTGCCCGAGACGGTATAGGCAGACGCGAGCCCGCAGAACGCCAGTAGGCACGCTGCCGTAAGAATTTGGGGTTTTCTAATGCTCATTTGTACTCCTTTTTTCCCTGAACGACTCCATGGACTGTCGTTCATGTTATAATCTAATGTATGGCGGGCCCGAAATGCCTTGGCTTTGGCTTATGCGCATGGATGGGTTGTCAATAAAAAGTTTTTTACAATCTGCAACGTTTTCGGCATTTTCTATATTTGCGCCCATGAAAAAGATATCCCTTACGGGCATCAAGCCCACCGGCACGCCGCATTTAGGCAACTACCTGGGCGCCATCCGCCCGGCCCTTGAACTTTCGAAGACCTACGATACGGTCTACTTCATCGCCGACTACCACGCCCTCACCACCGTGCAGAACGGTGCCGAGATGCGTGCGAACATCTACAAGATTGCGGCGACCTGGCTCGCTCTTGGCCTGAACCCCGAAGAGGGCCTGTTCTACAAGCAGAGCGACATTCCGGAAATTTTCGAACTCAGCTGGGCTTTGAGCTGCTTTACGCCGAAGGGATTCATGAACCGTGCCCACGCCTACAAGGACAAGGTGGCCAAGAACGAAGCCGCCGGCGAAGACCCGGATGCCAACGTGAACATGGGCCTCTACTGCTACCCGTGCCTGATGGACGCCGACATCTTGATGTTCAGCGCCGACATCGTGCCCGTGGGCAAGGACCAGAAGCAGCACGTGGAATTCGCGCGCGACATCGCCATCAAGTTCAACAAGCACTTCGGTGAAGACGTGTTCACCATCCCGGAACCGGTGTTCCAGGAAACGACGGGTATCATTCCGGGTCTTGACGGTCGCAAGATGAGCAAGTCGTACGACAACGTCATCGACATCTTCCTCGAGAGCAAGGCCCTGAAGAAGAAGATCGGCAAGATCGTGACGAACTCCCAGGGCATCGAGGAACCGAAGGATCCCGAGACCTGCAACGTGTTCAAGCTGTACAAGCTGTTTGCCACTCCGGAACAGACCGAGGCGCTCGCTGCCCGCTACCGCGCTGGCGGCATGGGCTGGGGCCACGCCAAGCAGGAACTCCAGAACGTTCTCGAGGAACACCTGGGCGCTGCCCGCGAGAAGTACTTCTACCTGCTTAACCACACCGAAGAAATCGACAAGATTCTCGCGTACGGCAAGGAGAAGGCCCGCGTCAAATCCAAGGCTATGATGGAAAAAGTCCGCTCCTTACTCGGAACGTACTAAGCCTCGACCATCCCAAATCGTCATGGCGGATAATCCCAAACCGTCATGGCGGGTAATCCCAAATCGTCATGGCGGGCCACGACCCGCCATCTAGATTCCACGAAGTGGAATGACGCATTAGAAATCCACAAGGATTTGTTTTTCTTGGCGCGGAGTATCTATATTGTGGAGCATGAGGAGTATCGCCTTGTGGATTTGCTGTATGGTGCTCTCGGCTTTTGCGGCCGAGGCCGCTGTGGCTGTACCGCAAGATTCCGCGTCGTTTCCGACCATCCCATTGCCGCGTCAGTCGGCTTACCTCGGTAAGGGTATTTCCGTGGGTGTGGGCGGCGGCGTGTACAAGCCTTCGCACGACTGCGACTGCCTGGGCGTGTGGCAAGGGCAGCTCGAGTACTACTATTCCAAGTGGGTGAGTGCCGGTATAGACGTGCACTTTTTTGGCGGCGACCTCGACTCCGACGTGATGGTGCTGTATCAGCGCTACAGGATGGATGTGCGCGGGCACTTCCAGTACAAGTCGTTCGACGTATTCCTTTCGCCGGTGCTCGGCCTCGAGACTACCGACATCGATGAGTTCCGCGACGAGTGGGACAACCGCGACGACGAATGGTGGCGCCCCGGGCATGCGAAGGACTCCGTGAAATACCTGGAAGACTGCGAAAAGCTGTTCAAGCTAGACGGATTTTCGGGCGGTGTCGAACTCGGCGTGGGCTGGAGGTTCACCCGGCTCTTTGGCGTTACGGGAGACTTCTTGTACGAATACAACTTTTCGGGTGCGCACCTGCTTACGCTCTCGCCGGGCTTCGCCTTCAGCCTCAAGGATGTGTGGCCCTGGGCAAATCGCACTCTCGCCTCGCTGTGGATTTCGGTGGAGGCTTCGTTCCAGCGCTACTTCAACAGGGGAGTGCCCGACTGGGCGTCCACTGGGTTCCTGGGGCTGCAAGTCGGCATTTGAAATACTATATTTGTACCGTCTAAAATTTTCCTAAAGGACATTCAAAATGGCTAAGAAAGAATCCAAGAAAAAAGTGGTCCTCGCCTATAGCGGTGGACTCGATACTTCCATCATCATCCCCTGGCTCAAGGAAAACTACGATTGCGAAGTGATCGCTTTCGCCGCCGACCTCGGTCAGAACGACTTCCCCGACGCCAAGGCCCTCGAAGACAAGGCCCTCAAGACTGGCGCCAGCAAGTGCTACGTTCTCGACCTCAAGAAGGAATTCCTTGAAGACTACGTTTGGCCGACCGTTCGCGCCGGTGCAAAGTACGAAGGCACGTACCTCCTTGGTACCTCTTTCGCCCGCCCGCTCATCGCCAAGTACCAGGTGAAGATTGCCGAGAAGGAAGGCGCTTACGCTGTTGCTCACGGCGCTACCGGTAAGGGTAACGACCAGGTCCGTTTCGAACTGACCTACGCCGCCCTGAACCCGAAGCTCCAGATCATCGCTCCGTGGAAGGACCCGAAGTGGACGTTCCACAGCCGCGAAGACGCTATTGACTACGCTGCCGCCCACAAGATTCCGCTCAACGGCATCAGCAAAAAGAAGATCTACTCCGAAGACGGCAACCTGTGGCACCTCTCTCACGAAGGTGGCGTTCTGGAATTCCCGGAACAGGAACACAAGTACGAATTCCTCAAGCACACCGCCACGTACGAAAAGGCCCCGAACAAGGCCGACCACGTGACGATTACCTTCGAAAAGGGTAATCCGGTGGCTATCGACGGCAAGAAGATGGGCGCCGTTGAACTCCTCGAATACCTGAACAAGATTGGCGGCAAGAACGCTTGCGGCCTCCTCGACATCGTCGAAAACCGCCTCGTTGGCCTCAAGAGCCGCGGCGTGTACGAAACTCCGGGTGGCACGCTCCTGTACAAGGCTCACGAATGCCTGCAGCAGCTCGTGCTCGACAAGGAAACCTTGTTCGAAGCCCAGAAGATGTCCATGACGTACGCGAACCTCGTGTACAATGGCCAGTGGTTCACTCCGCTCCGCCAGGCTATGGACGCCTTCTTCGCCGAAGTCAATAAGGTTGTTACCGGTGAAGTTACGCTCAAGCTCTACAAGGGCAACATCATCCCGGCCGGCATCAAGAGCCCCTACAGCCTCTATGACATGGGCCTTGGTGGATTCACTGACGTGGATATGTACGACCAGAAGGATGCAACGGGCTTCATCCGCTGCTTCGGCCTTCCGCTCAAGACGCGCGCCCTGTTGCTCGGCAACAAGACCAACGTCGATTTCGGTAAGCCGGTCGTTCTTCCTAAGAAGTAAACTGTCATTCTGGAGCGACCTATGGTCGCGATAGAATTCAAAAAAAATCCTCGGTTCAACCGAGGATTTTTTCATTTCACACTCTACATCATCAATTATCAATCATCAATCATTAAAATTCCATCAGGTAGCCTACTCGCCAGCTAAAGTCGGGCGCATCGTGGTTCTTGAACCGGTAGGCGGGGAAGGATATCTGCGAGAACACTCCGAACAAGTTAATGCGCAGGTCCGCAGTAATGTCTAGCAGTTCCTTGTAGTTGTAGGGGTACAGGTACATCGCGTTGTTTGCGTGGTTCACTGCGCGGTGCATTTCGTTGGGGGCTTCCGCAAATTCGTACCCGCCGCCGACACCCATGAACACGTGAAACGGGAAGCCGCGCAGGAACGTCCACCCGATGCTCCCGCGCATGCCGCACCAGAAGTCGTTGGGCCCGTTGTGGACCCCGAACCCGGCGACGTGCAGGGTGGCCGCCTTGTAGCCGAGTTCGCCTTCGAACATTACCGGGGTAAGCCTGCCTGCCGAAACGCCTGCGCCAAAGTGCCAGGGGGAGGTGTCGCCGGGTCCCGCAAAAGCGGTGGCGCAAAGCAGTAGCCCTGCGGTGGCGATAATCTTGAAAAAAGCCCTTAGCATGCCCTAAATTATAGAAAGTACCTTCCCAAAAAAATACAAATGTGCTATTTTTAAGGCTAGAAACCGGCCCTGCGGTAATTCCACGGGCCATAACAAGGATAACATTATGAAAATGAAATCGCTTCTTTTGGCCTGTGCCACTGCTTGCACGCTTGCTGCTCCTGCTATGGCGGATGGCGGCATGTTCTCAGGTGTTCTTGACTCGAACTGGACTGCCGACGTGGTCGCTTCGGTCAAGTACAATTACTACAACTTCGCCAACTGGCAGCAGGATGGTACTTCCAACTACACCTGGATCATCTCTTATGATGCCGATGTGCAGGGCAAGTGGAAGGTCGCCAACTGGCGTAACCTGGTGAACCTCGCCTTGGGCAAGACATGGACCGATGGTCTTGGCCAGCGCAAGAGCACCGACAAGATCTTCTGGGAATCCATGGTCGACTTCAACATGACCGAAGTCCTGAAGCCCTACGTTGGCAACCGTTTTGAATCCCAGTTCCTCTCCGGCTATTCCTATAGCGAAGACGAAGAAGGCAACGAAGTGAAGACGGCTATCTCTTGCTTCATGGACCCGGCCTACGAAACGCAGGTTGCCGGTCTTGCCTACATCCCGAATGAAATGTTCAGCCAGCGTATCGGCTTTGCTAACCGTATGACGATTTCTAACGGCTACGGCTTCGCTGACGACAAGGATACCGAAGACAAGATTGAAAAGTTCAAGGACGAACCGGGTCTTGAATCCATCACGGAATTCAAGTACACCTACCTGGACATTGCGACTTTCAAGAGCCGCTTGTGGGCATTCGTGAACTTCAAGGGTGTTGACGAGATCGACGGCAAGTGGGAAAACCTCCTCGCTGTGACTCTCGTGCCCTACATCGAACTGCAGGTCGGTTACGAGATGGCCTACGACAAGGACCTCGACAAGGACGCACAGTACAAGACGATGGTGCTCTTCGGCCTGACCTGGCGCTGGTTTTAAGTAAAGTATAAAACCGAAATTTTTAGCCCTCGGCTCTGCCGGGGGCTTTTTGTCGCTATTACTTTGTAAGCAATTCGCTCATCCAGGCGTCGCGTTTTTTGCGCAATGCCTCGAGCGACTTGTCGTCGGCCTCGCTGGCGTCGCGGGCGGCGATCAGGTCGCGGTAACCTGTGATGAGCGATTTCGCCTTGGGGTGGTGCGGAACCAGTTTTTCTAGTTCGGCCATAATCGCCTCGTCGGAATACAGCCGTGACACCCCTTCGAGGCTCCGTTCCACGAAGGCGTCCATGTCGCCCTCGGTGCGTGCCTTCTCCGCCTCGGCAAATTCAAGCGGGCGGATTGCGTCGATCCATGCGGATTCCGCGGCATAGATTTCGTTGTCCTCGGCGATGGCATTCTTGCCCCAGGCATTACGCATGTGCCTCTCGATAAACCTGAGGTAGGGGGCCGTATCGACATCGAAACCGTGCACCTTTGCAAATTCGGCGAGGTTCTCGAGGTTGGTCCGGGTGGGGGTGTTGAGCAGGCATTCCTTGAGGACGGCCATCTTGTCCCGGTCGCTCAGGTTCCGGAAGGATTCCGCCTTGACGGAGTTTGCCTTGAGCCGCAGGTACACGACCCGGAGCAGGAGAATCATGATGAAAATGACAAAGAGTAGCGACCAGTTCATGCCCGCAAATATAGAACAGTACCCCGTAGATTTGGAAAAACGGGGCGTTTGGACCTAGGGAGGTGGTCTAAAGGTGATGTTTTTGGTCACAAAAAGACGAAAAACGGCCATATTTATGATATTTTTCAGTTCCAAATCGGAATAAACGGACGATTTTGGTTTATATTTAGTATGTATTGTTTACCTATTGTACAAGTAGGTGGAGATTGGATATTATGAAAAGAAAATTGGTAGCAGGATTGGCACTTTCAGCGGTGTCCTTTGGTTTGGTTTCCTTCACGCCGGTACATGCCGACGTGGCGGGTGCAGCGAACCTTGACATTGTGGTGCGCGACTTCCCGGTGAACCATCCGGACTTCGAGAACTTTTCCGAAGAATACGTGAGCCCGGGTGACATGGAAGGTGGTAAATATTGTTTTAACCATGGTGCCATTACGACGGGTAACTGTGGTGACTTGATGCTCGCTATGGGCCTTGCTGGGTATGATGCGGACTGGTACTCCAAGATCGCCTTGCACAATACCTGCGGCAACAAGCGCTCCAAGATGGGTGCCTGGATTGGCCAGGATGGCAAGCCTAACGTGATAAATGCCTTCTTGCCCTCTTACCTGCAGTCGATTACTACGGCCGATACGCTCATGTATGGCGAATGCAAGGACAAGGTTAACAACCGTATCCAGCGCGGTTACAAGAGCTATATCGCCGGCATGGTGAGTGGTGTGAAGTGTGGCTCGAGCGGCGTCAACTGGGCGAACCCCGTGTACTACACGCCCGGCATGGTGCATTCTTACCTCGATTTTGACCCGGCCCCGTTTGGCGGCGAAATCGACATGCTCGATGGCGTGCACATCAGGAAGACTCTGGACTTGTGCGATAACGGCTTCTTTGATCAGTGGTACGCCGATGACAATGCCTTTGCCAAGCGCAGCAACACGGTTCTTGTGCTTCCCCCTGTGAATATGGCCGGTTCTTCGAAGAACATCTATTCTATCGACTACAACTACAGTAACGGTGGTTACTTCCCGCTCGATATCGTGGATACCAATACGCAGATCCGTTCGGACATGGCTACCAAGGCAAACGGTGGCTGCTCGACGGACCAGTGTGACCAGTACGGTCCGCAGTCGCTCTCCATTTTCTGCCCTCCGTATAGCTACGAATATGCGTCAACTCAGACCGACATGATGGGCTCGGAAACGTATGCCCTGTGCACCCAGTGGCTCTTCAATGGTGGCCCGAGAAGCCCGGCTGCTGCCCAGGCCGCTGCCGCGACGGATGCTGTCCTTGGCCCCCGTCACCTGCGTAACTACGGCTTTACCATGATGGGCTATGCCAAGTTCAAGTACAACTCTAGGAACCAGGTGAATTCCGCCGGCCAGCCCGACCCCGAAATCTTCGAATTCGCGGGTGACGACGACATGTGGATCTTCGTGGACGGCGTGCTTGTCGTGGACCTCGGTGGTACGCACCTTGCCGCTCCGGGCCGCGTGGATATTTCCGTGCTTGCCGCAAACGGCCATGGTTGTAAGATTGACCCGTCGCTTGCCGCTGCGGGCTATGGCGAACCTCCGCTTGCTGGCCAGAATGCTGCAGGTCAGAACTGTTACCTGAACCCCGATGGAACCTGGGCCGACAACACCTGGCACCACCTGCACTTCTTCTATGCTGACCGCCAGTCTGACGGTTCCAACATGTACATGCGTACGTCCCTGGCCGAAATCGCTCCGACCAAGTACGGCCAGCCGACCGTTACCGGTGCCGAAGTTACGGTTACCGATGGTATCGCGACGACCAGCCTTATCTTGAACACGGAACTTTCTGACGAGACGATTGCCATGATGGTTGCCGGTGGTACTTCTGGACTGATTCCGTCGGTCGTGGTGGTGCGCTGCACGAACTACGATATTAACGCTGGCGTCTGTGTTGCTCATGACACACTTGGTATGTATGTGGAAAGCGTTAACTTTACGATGGATAAGGGCGCTGATGGCGTTATCTATGACATCCAGGGCAAGCTCAAGGACAAGGCCGGTAACGAGACTAGCCTCCAGGCGGGTGACCAGATTGCGTTCAACTACCCGAATAACGACCAGCTCAGCGAGGCCCACAACTACTGGACCGAACAGATGTTTAATGGTGCAGTTGCCTTGTATGGCGTGCCTCTCTTTGTGTCCTCGAAGGCGGGCAAGACGGTTGAAACGTATCCGCCGGAGTGGGCTTCTGCAAAGTTGCTCGTGAACCCGACGACGGTTATCGAGATGAAGGATACTACGCTCGTGCGTCCGGAATTCGACAACAAGGAACTTACCGACAAGGCAAATGGCGGAGAATTGCCGAAGAACTCTACGGCTGAACTCCTGATTACACCGTTCCCGGCTGGGTTTATTGACGGTGGTGACCAGAATGGCTGGCTCGAGGAACACTGGGATGATATTACCGCTGCTGCACCGGGCGCTGGTGGACATGCCAGTTCTGGTGTGGATGGCCGCTTGATTCCGGGTGTTATGGTGAGCGATGCGGGTACCGGCGCTTCGGCCCGTTGCTACGCCGATGCAAACGGTACTGAAAGCTGCTCCAGCATTTCGTTCCGTACGTCTCAGCCGTTCCAGGTGAACGTGCGCGTGTTTGACCACCTGGGCCACTTCATTAGCCAGTACACCGAAGGTATTACCGATCCTGCCGTGTTCAAGCAGATGGTGAGCGCCCAGCCTGTGAACCTGACCTCGAATACTTGTACCGACGGTACGAACTTCAGCGAGACAAGTGGTGTTGCTGAAATGATGGTGACCATCAAGATGTATCCGGTTTCCCAGCAGGGCCGCAAGCTTGGTACGGGTCCGTACATCTACCAGGTGTCCATTATTAAGGAACACTACGTGTACTGCGCCTACATGGGTGGCGGTGCAACGCAGTACGTGGATGCCCCGTACCAGCGTGCCTCGTTCACGACTACGCGTGGCTACCGCCGTACCGACAAGTAAGGCGATATACAAGCTTACAAAAGAACCCGGCTCTGCCGGGTTCTTTGCTTTTATATAGTGTTGGCTACGGCTCATGCCGCGCACGCTCGCACTGACACTTCGTTTAAGTGTTCGCTTAGCGCGGTATGAGCCTCCGCCAAGAAAAAAAACAATGGTTCCGGCAGAAATTTGTTTGTTGTCTTGTCGCTTGTATAAAATGAGCAACGGGAGGAAGACCTTGTGACTGTTAGTCCCTGCGGCCTTCCTTTAAACTGCGGGATAATTATTAAACTGCTTTTTTATATAGTGCTGCCTACGGCGCATGCCGCGCACGCTCGCACTGACACTTCGTTCAAGTGTTCTGTGGTGACCCGTTCGCGCTATATGTTGAATAAATACTATGGTTTGCGCTCACTCTCGCAACCACGCCCAGTTAATACTGGGCGCTTGTTGCTCACAAGCTAGGTACGATTCTCCACCAAGAAACATGAGAAGGCTCCGGTAGGAACGGGTTTATTGCCTTTTACGCTTGTATGGAATGAGCTGCGGGAGGATGCCCTAGTGACTGTTAGTCCCTACGGGCATCCTTTAAACTGCGGGGTAAAGGATAAACTGCTTTTATATTATGTTGGTTCCGCGCGTGCTCCGGCGGAGAATAGTTTATTGCGGGTTATAGGACTTCGCCGAGGAGTGCAAAGGCTTCGGCGTCTGTAATGCGCACAGTGAGGCGCGTGCCGGCGGGGATGTCGCCGACGAGGGCTACCGGGCGGTAGGCCTCGTTCCGCGCGATGGAGGTGCCCACGCGGTGTCCGGCTTTTTCCACCACCACGTCGCAGGTCTTGCCGACCCACAGGGCATTGTTCTCGCGGGCAATCTTCTGGAAGGCTTCTGCCAGGATGGCCGAACGTTCGTGCTTGACGCTATCCGGAATGCGGAGGCCTACATCGGCCTCCATTCGCGCGGCGGCCGTACCCGGCCGGGCGACAAAGCGGGTGATGTTGCAGACTGTCGGGCGTGTTTCTTCGAGCAGTCGCAACGTTTCGAAGAAATCGCTTTCTGTTTCGCCGGGGTAGCCTACAATCAGGTCGGTACTGAGGGTCGCCAGCGGGAACTTCGTGTTGAATTCTTCCGCGAGTTTCCGGAAATCTTCGGCGGTATGCCTCCGGTTCATCGCCTTCAGCACGTTGTCACTCCCGCTCTGCACGGGAATGTGGATGAATTTGTATATGCGTTCATCTTGAAAGCATTCAAGCAAGGCATCCGCGTAACCGCACACGTGTCGCGGGTTACCCATGCCGATGCGCATCTTGTAATTGCCAGGGACGTGCTCGAGAATGTTCTGTGTGAGGGCCGCGAGATTCGTGCCGATATCGAACCCGTAGCAGGCGCAGTCCTGGCCGGTCAACTGGATTTCGGTGCATCCATCGGCAACAAGGCGCTTGACCTGCTTGACGATGCCCTCGGGAGCGTAGCTCCTGAGCCGCCCCTTCACGAGGTGCGTGCTGCAGAACGCGCAGGCATCGAGGCAACCTTCCTCGATGTTTACGATACCCACGAACGGGGACTCGCGGAGAATGTTGGACTCTATCGCTGCGGCTTTGCCTTGCTCCAGAGTGACAATTTCCTCTAAACTTGTGAACGCTACTTTATCTGTAACCTTTGCCGCTTCTTCGCGGAAGTCCTTCGGGGCGCAGCCCGTAATGAACAGCGGTACATCCGGATACATCTCGAATGCGGTGCGCAACAACTTCAGTGCGCCCGCGTTCCCCTTCACGGTACAAACGTTCAAGTATATGGCATCCGGCGCATCTTGTGTCCCGCGCGCATCTTCAGGAAACCTGAAATAAATATGGCAATTCGGGTGTATTGCGGTCAGCGCCCGCGCAATCCTTTCCCCGTCCCCGAAGTTTGCGGCACACCCCTGGCTGATTACGGCAAATACCGGACTTTCGGCACTCATTTCTCGAACCGCTCCAGCGTGATTCCCGGGTAGTAGTGCGTGAGGATAGTCGCGAAGTCCTGGCCTGCGGCGCTACGGCCCCGCACGCCCATCTGGCACATGCCGACTCCGTGCCCGAATCCCTTGCCCTCGATTTTCCATTCCTGCTTGTTGTGCTTAACCCTGAAGAATGAGGAGGGGAGGATGGTTCCGTTCTTCTTGAAAAGCCAGCGCACCTTGTCGCCTGCGACAGTGAACTTGCCCTTGTCCGTGGTGACCTCGAGCGTGAGAATTCTCCCGCTTGCAAGCGTGTCCTTCACGCTGATTGCCTTCACGTTCTTGAACTCGGGTACCTTCGCGTTCGCTTCCTTGCCGTTCTTCTTGAAGAGTGCGGGGAGTTCCTTTTCGGTAAACACACGTTCCCACTTGCTGTAGCTCGATTCGTTGCACCAGGGCGTTCCATCGGGCCGCAGGTCCGGCTCACTCTTGAGGTAGGGGAGGTCGGGCTTGCCCCAGGTGGCGAGCGTTTCGGTTTCGCCCCCGCAGGTGGAGTGGTAGTAGGCAATGATGAACTGCCCGTCGTAGGTCATGACGATTCCGGCGGTCGCCTTCACGGCGCTGTCGGTGAGCGGGGTTGCGCTTGCGAGCCCCTTGTAGACCTGGTCCTTGGTATCGGCGTACACATCGAACCCGAGCGATTCGCGGCTGCCGAAGTGCTTGTAGGCATACGTGCGTGCGGCAATGGCCTGCGATTCGAGGGCGCTGAACCTGCTGCTGTCGAGCTTGCCAATTTCGTAGGGCACGACCCCGCGCAGGTATTCTTCTACGTCGACGGTGTTGATGGCGGTGAGCAAACCGCCCTTTGCCGTGATGCGGAAGGAGCCCGGATAGCACGATGTGGCTAGGCCCTTCGCTGTGGTGGCGAGCGCGATACAGGCGTCGCCGGCCTTGATTACGAAGTCACTTTCGGAAAACGTTTTGTCTGACCAGGAAACGTTGACCTTGTTGCCTGTTGCTGTAATATGGGCGTCTTTCCAGAAGAGTTCCTTGACGCCGGTGTAGACGCCCACTTGCAGGGGGCGGTTCAGGTTCTCGGGAATCTTCTTCGCGACGATGCCTGCGGGCAATGTCGTGCTTGCCTTGCGCGAGTCGTCAACGTTTGTCGCTTCTATCGGGGCGAAGTTTACGGGGCCGTCGTAGTCGCTGTCTTCAGGTGCGGCCTGCGCATCTTTAACCTGCACATTTTTAACGGCAGCATCTTTAGCCTGCGCTTCTTTAATCGGCGCATTTTTTTCCTGCGCCTCTTTGACTGGTGCGACTTTTTCTGGTGTTTCTTTAACCGGTGCGGTCTTTGCTTCGGGCAGTTCCGGCAAGTCGAAATCGCCGGCGAAAACTATCGCCGGGAATGCGAGCAGGCAAAGCCAGAATTTAGAACGACCGGAGAGCACACACTCACTTCTTCTTCAGCTTCGCCTGGGTTT
>JAEEGH010010541.1_pt1 | contig 21167 bp, 14 predicted proteins | sample 9134181 | NCBI WGS metagenome assembly JAEEGH01 (sample SAMN16246544, study PRJNA631951) | gut metagenome | biome: gut microbiome; feature: rumen; material: DP-attached | host: Bos | place: Iran: Karaj | collected 2018-10
ATAGATCTCCTCTGTCTTGAGCATACCGGCCTTGATGCCTTCCTCAGAGAGGTATTTGATCAGCGGCTTGTTCTTCGGCATGGCCTTGTGAGAACGGTAGAGGGAGAGGAAACCTTGGTCAAGTTTCTCCTGACCTTCCTTCTTATTACCGGCCTCCATCAACTGGTTACCAGCGGTAATGAGGGTTTTGGCATCAGCGAGATACTGCGTGGCCAACTGTTTCTGCACGCCTACAAGACGCTCTACCAAAGGCTGGTATTCTTCGAACATCTGGTCGTCGCCCTTGGGGATAGGACCAGAAATAATAAGCGGGGTACGGGCATCGTCGATTAACACGGAGTCGACCTCGTCGACGATGGCGTAATTATGGGCACGCTGCACGAGGTCGGCAGGCGAAATGGCCATGTTGTCACGCAGATAGTCGAAACCGAACTCGTTGTTAGTACCAAAGGTGATATCGGCCTGATAAGCCTTACGACGGGCCTCGGAATTGGGCTGGTGCTTGTCGATACAATCAACGCTCAGACCGTGGAACATATAGAGCGGTCCCATCCACTCGGAGTCACGCTTGGCCAGATAGTCGTTCACCGTAACAACGTGTACACCATTGCCTGTGAGGGCGTTGAGGAACACGGGGAGGGTAGCAACAAGGGTCTTACCTTCACCAGTAGCCATCTCAGCAATCTTTCCCTGATGCAGCACGACACCACCGAATAACTGTACGTCGTAGTGGATCATCTCCCATTTCAGGTCGTTGCCGCCTGCTGTCCAATGGTTATGATAGATGGCCTTATCGCCATCGATGGTGATGAAGTCCTTACGGGGATCGGCTGCCAGCTCGCGATCGAAATCGGTGGCTGTAACGATGGTCTCTTCGTTTTCAGCAAAGCGGCGGGCAGTCTCCTTGACAATGGCAAACACCTCAAACATCACCTCGTCAAGAGCCTTCTCGTAGATTTCGAGTACTTCCTTCTCAATTTTGTCTATTTGTGCGAAGATGTCGGCACGCTCATCGATGGGGGTATTCTCGATGGTGGACTTCAGTTCTGCTATCTTCGCTTTCTGCTCAGTAGCAGATGACTGTACCTGTTGCTGCAACTCCTTCGTACGCTGACGGAGTTGGTCATTGCTCATGGCTTCCACTTGTGGGGTATAGGTCTTTGCCTTCTCCACGAGCGGCTGAATCAGTTTCATGTCGCGTGATGACTTGTCGCCAAACAATGACTTTAATAACTTGTTGAAATTCATCTGTTTATTTACAATTTAACTATTTACTATTTACAATTTATTGAAAACGGGTGCAAAGTTACTCAAAATTTTCCAAATTTCTCGTGGAAATTCTGAATAATTTTCGTAACCACCAAAGAAAAAGCCAGAACAATAGTTCTGTGCGTCAGAACAATGGTTCTGAGGAGCAGGCGTTAGGTGCCCTGATACGGATGGTTTTTGCGATGGTAGGAGCGATGCGGTCGATGGTGACAGGCGTTTTCACGCGCTCTGCCTTCATGCCAGCTCCATATATAATGATAGGGAATTGTACGAAAGAGGCTCTGGAGAGATAGTCTTCTTTGGTATTTTCGTTCTGCAATTGCCAGCCTGGTGATACCTCAATAAGAATGTCACCATTGCGCTCAGGATTGAAACCATTGCGGATCTTGCTGATCTGCAGGTTGTTGCCACTGAGCAACTGCAGGGAAGTATAGACATTGCGGACACCCGACATTTGGGAGATGAACTCCTGGGCGCGTTGGGTGGCGTCGGTCAGACTTATACGCTTGGATTCCAGCAACTTGTGATTCAGGTAGATCTCATTGCTGAAACAGGTCTCGACATAATGGCCTTGTCCATAGATTGCGCCAAAATACATGTTCAGCAGATTGGCGGTGCGGTTGATGTAGAATATGCCAGAGGGAATATGGTATTTCTCGTAGTTTGCACTCTCCACATCGCTATAGCCCGTGCTGGTGATCACAAACAATACATGTTCTGCACCCAGACGCTGCTCAAGAGCAGTAATCAGTCGCGATAATTCACGATCGATACGAACATAAGTGTCCTGAAGTTCCATCTGACATTCTGACACAGGTTTATGGTCGTAGGTGCCAGCATAGTAGGTCAGACAGAGCATATCTGTCACCCGATCATAGCCCAAGCCATTGTTGCTGACGCATTGTGTAGCAAGGTCTGTTATATCAGTATTGACTAGTCCGCAGGCCTTGTATTCTATGAATTTTCTTTCGTCTTTGAAGGCGTGCTTGAAAGGTTTCTGATCACCGATGTGCTGGTAATAATTGAAGGTCCCAGCCAAAGGAATGACAGGCTCCCAATATTGAGTTTTTATTTTTTCTTTTGGTGATTGTAATTGATTGATATACAGCAACCATGATGGTAGCAAGCTCAAGTAATACTCTGATGTCTTCCATTGTCCGCTGAAATCATCCAGCCAGAAGGCGGCATCTGCAGCGTGGCCAGCAGAGAGTATAGCGGCATCCTTCTGTGCCGCGATGGCGAAAATTTTTGCCTGTCCTTCTGTAGCTACTTTCAACTCGTCGCAGATAGAGGATACCTGCATCTGAACGGGAGAGTCTTGTCCAGGCTTGCGCTTGTCGTCTGTACAGAGCACGGAGCGCAATGTCTCCTTGTCGAGCCATTTCTCGCCTACAATGCTATGATAATATGGTGAAACGCCCGTGAAGACTGACGAGATGGCAGAAGCACGGTCGATAGTGGAGAATGGGTAGGAGGCATTATCGTAAACCAATCCTTCTTTCAACAATCTTTTGAATCCGCCACTACCATAGAGGGGCGTGAAAGCTTCCAGATAGTCACTGCGTAATTGGTCGATTGTGATATTGACTACCAGTCGTGGAGCATAGTTGATCTTCTCCTGAGCATGGACGCTGTCCGTCGAGAATCCGATGACGGCGAGCAAAGTTATGTATATGTATCTATTTTTATGCATTCTTGTAATTACTCCAAAATCTAATCAGCAAACATAATGCCAAAATCATCATTCCCTCAGCATATACCTGGAAGATGCCTCCGATATAGAAGAGTACAATCATCGTGAGGAGAATGGTCCACCACCATGTGTCTTTTTTCCGTTTCAGAATAGCGGGAATGAAGAACATGGGTAGGGGATTCAACAAAAGTATCTGGAGATTGGTGCTCGTTGTAGGATGTTCTGAGAACAGCATCGCAAAGAGCACGCAGCCTGCCAGTCCCTGCAGTAACATGAGCAAGGCATCCCAGTATTTGTAGGTCTTGTGCCTGCGCCATTCCTGAATAAAAATGCAGATGGAAACAACCAATAATATCATGAAGATGACAATCGGTGAGATGGGGAAATCATCCTCAATAATCTGTACACCTGGGGGAACCAGCATTTCACGTTCAGAGACCAGAGAACGGTATTCGCCATCTTTATAAATCTGTGCATGGTCGAAATCATACATCAGGTTGTTGGGCAGGAACTCCTGCTGTTCGTGGGTCGTGGGTTGGTCTGCCTTGATACCTAAGAGAATGTCATTGCCGAACTTCGCCCAGGGATGTTTCCTGACACATTCGTGTACCATCTCCCTATAGGTGGGGAAGAAATCTTCACGCAATTGGTATTCTATCTTGCCGCTGATGCTTTTGAGAATGATGTCTCGCGGACGGGTGGAACAGTTGTCGTAGAAGAAATTATAGCGGTAGATACGGTTATCGGGTTGCAGATTCTCATTCAGTGCCTGCATCACCGCCTTCTTTTCCTCTGACTTCAGGTTAAGTTTCTGTTCCGTCACACTGCTACCCCATTTGCGATAGTAGTTGCAGAAATAGGGCAGTGGTGTGGTGCCTAACTCATAGTCCGTCAGTCCGAAAACGAATCGGAGCACGAAATGCGGGGCTTTGAAATTGAAGAGTCCCCAATTAAAGACCACATCCTCTCCCGTCCTGAGGTCATGATAGCGAAGGGCGGAATGGCCATAAAGGCTGTAAATCTCCTCATGAGGCGAGCAAGTGAGCAGACTGATGTCGATGGAATCTAAATCCGAACTGGGCTTATTTTGAGCAGAAACAGGCATTATCCCACTGAAAATCAGCAGGATAGATGCTATTAAGGAGGTCTTAAATGTCATTTTTAAATGTTTCACGATGCAAAAATAACTTATATTTTTCAGTAAAAAGCGAACTTTTCGATTTTTTTTCAATAATTTTGCACGCTGAAATGATTTTCAACAGATAGTAAGATATAAATATGAATAGAATTCTGGTCAGTTTTCTGATCGCGTCGTCTGCGATGACCGCCTTTGCCCAAGGTGCCACGAATTCTCCCTATAGCCAGTATGGCTTAGGTGAGATTGCGCAGCAGGGAGGTAGTCAGAACAGAGGTATGGATGGTCTCGGCATCGCCCTTCGACAAGGCAATCAGGTGAATACTGCAAATCCGGCCTCTTATGCATATGTCGATTCCCTGACGATGCTCTTTGATATGGGCCTTTCAGCATCGCTGACGCATTTTGAGGAAAATGGGGTCAAGAAGAATGCCCGTACGGGTACTTTTGAATACGCCGTCGGTTCTTTCAGACTTTTGAAGAACGTGGGTGCAACCTTCGGCATTTTGCCCGTTACGAATGTGGGATATAGTTATTCAAGTTCCAGATACCTGCCAGAAGCACAATCAACGATGTCGACTGCCTATTCAGGCGACGGAGGCTTACAGAAGCTCTTCATCGGTATGGGAGCTCGTATAGGACATCTTTCAGCAGGATTCAATGTAGGCTATCTCTGGGGTGGCTATAAACACAGTGTGATTCTGGCGAGTTCCTCGGCTGTCAACACATTGACAAAGAAATATGAGGCTGACGTGTCTAATTACGTGCTGGACTTTGGTCTGCAGTATGATTTAAGTCTGGGTAAGAAAGACAGACTGACTCTGGGCGCGACTTACGGATTAGGACATAAGTTGAATGCCGATGCTACTTGTGACATTGTTAATTCTAATTCGACAATCAGCAAGGCCGATACCACCCATTTGGTGATTAATGATGCCTATGAACTGCCTCATACCTTTGGTGCAGGTTTGGCTTATTCTCATTTGAACACTCTGACTATCGGCATCGATGCCACAGTGCAGCGTTGGGGAGACCTGAAGTTTCCCAAGGAGTCGAATGGTCAGTATCAGTTGGCTTCTGGTATGCTGAAAGATTCCTATAAGATGACGATAGGTACGGAATGGACACCCCGATATAACAGTCGTCGTTTGATTGACCGTATCAAATACCGGATTGGTGCAAGTTATGCGACTCCATATTATAAAATAGGTGATATTGACGGTCCGAAACAATACAGCGTGAGTGCAGGTTTTGGTATACCTATCCAAAATCAGATTAACGCACGTTCCTATTTAAATATCAGTGCCCAGTGGGTGAACCAGTCTGTGGATGGCTTGGTGAAGGAGAATACCTTCCGCATCAATATAGGTATCACCTTTAATGAACGATGGTTCGCTAAGTGGAAAGTGGAGTAAAACATATTCGGCGTGGCTTATGGGTGAGTCTGATACTCGCCCATTTCGCATTTTTGAGTTGCGAAGAGGCTCAGGAACATACTGCTGCAGCCATCTACGACCGGGATTCTGTCTCGATGATGGTCTCCTATGGTGTAAACACCCTCATCAGCGACTCTGGTGTCATTAAGTATAAGATTGTCACGGAGCGTTGGGATGTGAATGTCATCAAGCAGCCTACGCGCTGGACTTTCGAGAAAGGAGTATTCTTTGAACAGTTTGACCAGAACTTCCATGTTGAGGCCTATGTACAGGCTGATACTGCCTGGTATTATGACCAAATAAAGTTATGGCATTTACGTGGAAGGGTGCGCATCAGAAATGTCAATGGCTTAGTCTATCAGAGTGAGGAACTGTATTGGGACGGTCTGAAACACGAACTCTATTCGAATGTGTTCTCTAAGGTGACAACACCCGAGCGAACCCTTCAAGGTACTTATTTCCGCAGTGACGAACATATGAGCCATTATACTGTCAGCAATTCGAAGGGCTCCTTTAAGACAGAGGATATGACAGGTGAGAACAAGGATCAGAACACTGCTCCAGGTGATACCACTCAGCAGCAATCTGAACCATTCATCCGTCCTCAGGCGCAGAAACACGCCAAGACTTCACTAGATATTTCACAATAACGTTATTCAGACATGTCATCACTCATCATAGGCTTGCTCATCTCAATGCTATTTTCTGCCTTTTTTTCAGGCATGGAGATAGCCTTTGTGTCGAGCAACAGGATGTTGGCGGAAATGGATCGCGAGAAAGGCGGAATATCGCAAAGGGTGATCAGTGTGTTCTATCGTCATCCTAGCAATTTCGTCTCGACGATGCTGGTGGGCAACAATATTGCTCTGGTCATCTATGGCATCCTTTTCGCCCAGATCTTTGACCAGACACTGTTTTATCCGCTAGATGACGGATGGCGGGTAACAGCCGACACCTTATTGTCGACATTGATTGTACTTTTCACGGGCGAGTTTCTGCCCAAGACCATCTTCAAGAGTAATCCTAACATGATGCTCACCATCTTTGCCATTCCTGCATGGCTGTGCTACGTGATTCTTTATCCCATCAGCCGCATAGCCACATTGTTGTCCAAAGGAATCCTTTGGTTCTTTGGTGTCAGGATTGACAAAAACAATGCCGATAAGGAATTCACGAAAGTGGATCTCGATTATCTCGTACAGTCGAGTATTGACAATGCCAAAGACGATGAGGAGATAGGCGAGGAAGTGAAGATCTTCCAGAACGCCCTCGACTTCTCAGAGACGAAAGTGAGAGACTGTATGGTGCCTCGTACTGAGATAGATTCAGTGGAGGATACGGATACGATAGCTGAACTGAAACAGGTGTTTACTGAGAGCGGGCATTCAAAGATTGTGGTCTATCATGAAGATATTGATCACGTCATCGGTTATATCCACTCGTCCGATATGTTCCGTCTGACGGCTTCCGACAGCCTGCATATTGTTGACTTGAAGTCGCAGATAATCCGCGAGATCAGTTTCGTTCCAGAGACCATGTATGCCTCCAAACTCATGAAGTCACTGATGCAGCAGAAACGCTCCTTGGCAATCGTCGTCGACGAGTTTGGCGGTACTAGTGGGCTTGTGTCGCTTGAGGATATCATGGAAGAGATTACGGGGGAGATTGAGGACGAGCATGACAATAAGAGTCATGTGGCCAAGAAGGTTGCTGAAGGCGAATATGTGCTTTCTGCCCGATTGGAGATAGAAAAGGTCAATGAATTGTTCTCTCTGGAGTTGCCGGAGAGTGACGAATATATGACAGTTGGCGGTTTGATTCTTCACGAATATCAGTCGTTCCCGAAACTCAACGAGGTGATACGTATAAAGGCGTATGAATTCAAAATCTTGAAGAATACGGCCACAAAAATTGAGTTGGTAAGGCTAAAAGTGATGGAATAAGCATTTTTATCCGATGAAATTGTGCTACTGGTGTTTTTTTTTGCTGAAAAATTTCGCTGTTTCCGACAATTTTAGTAATTTTGCCGACTGAATTGTGCATTGCGCATGAATAATAAGTTGTAGATTAAGAAAATAATAAATAAAAAATTAAGACAAAATGGCAGCATTAGGAAAAATTAGAAAAAGAGGCGTGACTCTGGTGATTATCATCGGACTCGGCCTGTTCGCCTTCATTGCTGAAGAGGCTTTCCGTTCTTGTGAAGCAACCAAGAATCAGCAGCGTCAGCAGGTTGGCGAGGTGTTAGGTAACAAAATCAATGTTCAGGAGTTTCAGACTCTCGTCGACGAGTATCAGGAAGTGATTAAGCTCACTCAGGGTCGCGACAATCTTTCTGAGGAGGAACTCAATCAGGTGAAGGATCAGGTATGGAACCAGTTCGTCAATGATCAGATTATCTCCAACGAGGCTAAGAAGCTGGGTCTCACCGTGACCGACGAAGAATTGCAGAATATCCTCAAAGAGGGTACCAATCCCATGTTGAGACAGTCTCCCTTTGTGAATCAGCAGACAGGTCGTTTCGACGTCACCATGCTCACGAAGTTCTTGGCTGATTATAAGAAGAATGCAAGTAATCCTCAGCTCTCAGAGTCATATGACCGCATCTACAAGTATTGGCAGTTCATCGAGAAGCAGCTCCGCACACAGACTTTGGCTCAGAAGTTCCAGTCTCTCGTAGCTGGTTCGCTGCTCTCAAACCCCGTTTCTGCCAAGATGGCATTTGATGGTCAGAATCAGGAGAGCGACATCCTGCTTGCCAGCATCCCTTACAGTTCAATCAACGATAACGATATTCAGGTGACCGATGCCGACATCAAGGCTAAGTATGACTCTGAGAAGGAGATGTTCAAGCAGACGATGGAAACCCGCGATTTCAAGTATGTCGATTTTCAGGTGGTTGCTTCTGCAGCTGACCGTGAGGCTTTGATGAAGTCCATGAACGAGGCCTGTGAGAAACTCCAGAGTGGTGCTAATCCTGCTGAGGTGGTTCGCAAGGCTCAGTCTCAGTTCCCTTATCTGGGCATGGCTGTTACCAAGAATGCTTATCCTCGTGATATCGTGTCTCGTCTCGACTCTATGTCGGTAGGTCAGACCAGCCGTCCGTTCGAGACAGCTTCTGACAACACACTGAACGTGATGAAGCTGATTTCTAAGACACAGGCTCCAGACTCTATTGAGTATCGTCAGATTCAGGTGACTGGTGCTACCCTCGATGCTATCCGTAAGACAGCTGATAGTATTACCACTGCTCTCAAGGCAGGTGCAAATTTCGAGGAGCTCGCCAAGAAGTATGGTCAGGAAGGTCAGTCTCAATGGCTCACTTCTGCTATGTATGAGAATTCCACCAATATGGATGAGGAGTCTAAGAACTATCTGGCCAGCATCAACAGCCTTGGTGTAAATGAGGTGAAAAACCTCGAGTTCTCTCAGGGCAACATTGTGATGCAGGTGCTCAACCGCAAGGCTATGGTTGATAAGTATGATGTAGCTGTCATCAAGCACACCATCGATTTCTCGAAAGGCACTTATTCTGACGCTTACAACAAGTTCAGCCAGTATGTTAGCGAGAACAAGACTTTGGCAGACCTTGAGAAGAATGCTGAGAAGTTCGGGTTCAAGGTTCTGGAGCGTAAGGATCTCTTCAATTCTGAGCACAATGTAGTTGGTCTGCGTTCTACCCGTGAGGCTATGAAGTGGATCTTCGATGCTAAGGAGGGTGACGTGAGCCCGCTGTATGAGTGTGGCAACAACGACCATTTGCTTGTGCTTGCTCTGACCAAGATCCATCCGGTTGGCTATCGCGACCTCGATGCTGTGAAGGAAATGATGAAGACTGAAGTGCTCAACGACAAGAAGTTTGAGCAGATCAAGTCTAAATATGCCAATGTGAAGAGTATTGCTGATGCTCAGAAGGCTGGTGCCAAGGTTGACTCTGTTAATCAGATTACCTTTGGTGCGCCTGTGTTCATCCAGTCTACCGGTGCCAGCGAGCCTACTTTAGCTGGTGCTGTGGCAGGTGTGAAGCAGGGCGAGTTTAGTCCTTCTATTGTGAAAGGAAATGCAGGTGCTTACCTTTTCCAGGTTACACGCAAGGCTGCTCGTGAGGGTGAGAAGTTCGATGCCAAGGCTATGGAGATGCGTCTGCAGCAGCAGGCTACTCAGGCTGCCAGCCGTTTCATCTCTGAGCTTTACCAGAAGGCAAATGTAGTGGATAACCGCTATCTCTTCTTCTAAGCATCCACTTTAGACATTGTATAAATTAGTAAAAAATCCCGCAAAACATTTGCGGGATTTGTTTTTTATTCGTATATTTGCAAACGCAATACATTATTTATTAATAACTAAACAAAAAACAAGTACGATTATGAAGAAAAAGTTCATCTGCGCCGTTTGTGGATATATCTATGAAGGCGATGCTGCTCCCGAGAAGTGCCCCATCTGTAAGGCTCCTGCTTCTAAGTTCTCAGAACTCAAGGACGAGGGCGAGACCACGTATGCTACTGTTCACCGCATTGGCGACGGCAAGCCTGAGGGTGTCTCAGAAGAGATGATTGAGGACCTGCGTGCCCATTATAATGGTGAGTGCAGTGAGGTAGGCCAGTATCTGGCTATGGCCCGTCAGGCCGATCGTGAAGGCTATCCTGAGATTGCTGAGGCCTTCAAGCGTTACGCCTTCGAGGAGGCCGATCACGCCTCTCGTTTCGCTGAACTGTTGGGCGAGTGCGTTTGGGACACCAAGACCAATCTCGAGAAGCGCGCTGCTGCCGAGGCTGGTGCCTGCGAGGACAAGTTCCGTATCGCTAAGAACGCTAAGGCTGCTGGTTTCGATGCCATTCACGACACCGTTCATGAGATGGCCAAGGACGAGGCCCGTCATGGTGCAGGCTTCGCAGGACTCCTGAAGCGTTACTTCAAATAATATTTGGAAACAAAACAATAATTATTGAGTAATATCCGTTTTATCTTATGATGAAGCGGATATTATATTTTCTGTTGCTTATTTCAGCGTTTGTGGCCTGTGAAGACGATGACAGTTTCTCATCGGCAAGCGGTCTGCGACTGACCTTTGAGACGGACACCCTTAAGATGGACACTGTGTTCTCGAGGTCGGCATCCTCTACATATAGTTTTTGGGTCTATAACAATAATTCCGATGGTCTGCGACTCTCCAACGTCAGGTTGTCTCGGGGCAATCAGACGGGTTTTCGGGTGAATGTCGATGGCTCTTATCTTGACAACTCCAATGGTTCTATAGTGAACGATCTGGAAATCCGTCGCAAGGACTCCATCTTGGTGTTCGTGGAACTGACGCCTGCTGATACCCGACAGTTGGAACCGCGATTGTTGGAGGATGATCTGGTGTTCACCCTTGAGAGCGGCACCGTGCAGAAAGTCAACTTGCGGGCGTGGGCGTGGGATGCCGAGCGTTGGGACAACCTCACCTTGCAGCGTGATACGACAATTAGTTCTGAGCGCCCCATCATCGTGTTCGGCAAACTGACGATTCCCCAGAATGTAACGCTTTGGCTAAAGAATTCTACACTCTTCTTTCACGATCAGGCAGGTATAGATGTACACGGTACGCTGGTTACTGACAGTTGTCTGTTACGTGGAGACCGATTAGACCGGATGTTCTCTTATCTTCCTTATGACCGTGTGAGCGGACAATGGGGAGGTGTTCGTTTCTTCGAGGAGTCCACGGGGAATGTCTTGACCGATACCGAAATCCGTAACACTGGCGACGATGCCATCTTGTGCGATTCGGCGGCTTTCGATGCTGAAGTTCTGCGCCTCGATCTTCTGCGATGCGTCATCCACAATGGGGTAGGCGCAGGCGTGAATTGTCGTAATGCTCATATCCGACTTCAGGAGTGCCAGATTACGAATATGGGTGGCGATTGTGTAACGATTGATGGTGGGCAGGCTGAATTTCATCGTTGTACCATCGCCCAGTTCTATCCCTTTGATGGTAACAGAGGGGCTGCCCTGTTGTTCACGAATACCCTGCCTCTGCAGTCTTTATTCTGCGATAGCACAATCATCACGGGCTATGCTGACGATGTCATCATGGGTATTCAGACCGATACGGCTCAGGTGTTCGAATACCGCTTCATGCATACCCTCCTGCGTACGCCGAAGGTTGAGACGGCTGATTCCTTGCGTTTTTCTGATATCATCTGGGAGTCGCCCAAGGACAGCATCCAGGGTACCCGTCATTTCCGCCTCATCGACGAAGACAATCTTATCTACGATTTTCACCTCGACAGTTTATCAACGGCTCAAGGATTGGGCTGTTACTAGATCTTCTAGAACAACAAGGATGTCTAGAATTCGGAGAAGCAGAGCGGTAGCAGCGTCTCTATGCCATCCATCACATAGATATGTTTGCGGCCATATAGCAATATTTTCATCGGCCCCCCAGCTCGTGTTTCCGACTCCAGAATCACCTGCCTGCAAGCACCGCATGGACCAGTAGGCTCTTCTGTCAGCTCTCCATCCGTACCACGGGCAGCAATCGCTAATATGCGCACAGGTACATCGGGATACTCCGATCCTGCATAAAACAAAGTGGTACGCTCTGCGCAGATGCCCGACGGGTAAGCTGCATTCTCCTGGTTACTACCCGAAAGCTCTACACCGTTTTCAAGACGTACGGCAGCACCCACACGGAAATGTGAATAAGGAGAATAGCTGCGATTGGTGGCTTCGATGGCCAGTTCTATCAAGTGGCGTTCTTCAGCTGAGAGTTCTTCCATCTGACAGATCGTGATAAGGGATTTTAGTTCCAGATTTTTCATATTTTGCTGATATTTTCGGCAAAGATACAAAAAAATAGTGAATAGTGAATAGTGAATAGTGAATAATTTCGTAATTTTGCACCAAAATTATAGAAATCATGAAGAAATACCTCTTAATACTCATCACTCTTCACTGTTCACTCTTCACTTCCACCGCTCAAGTGCGATGGAATGAACGCTATCAGCAGTACATCGACCAATATAAGGATATCGCCATCGAGGAGATGCGTCGTTGGAAGATTCCCGCTTCGATCACACTGGCACAGGGACTCTTCGAGAGTGGGGCAGGACAAAGCGAACTTGCACGTAAGGGTAACAACCACTTCGGCATCAAGTGCAACGGTTGGGACGGCCGTAAGGTCTACCACGATGATGACGCCCGCAATGAGTGTTTCCGTGCCTACAACTCTGTCTTTGAGTCTTACGAGGACCACTCTCGTTTTCTCGTCAATGGTCAGCGTTATCGTAGCCTATTCAGTCTGAAGTCCACAGATTACAAGGGCTGGGCGCGTGGACTGAAGTCCGCGGGTTATGCCACCAATCCGCAGTACGCCGACAAATTGATTGAACTGATCCAACTCTATAAGCTCTACGAATACGACAAGGCTAAGACAGCCGACCGTTTCATGGTGGAGCATACCAAGGATCACAACGTGGGCGGTGCTGCTCTGCATCCAATTAAGATCTTCAACAAGAACTATTATCTCGTAGCTCGTCGTGGTGATACGTTCAAATCGATAGGCGAGGAGGTCAATATCAGTTACCGTAAGATTGCCAAATACAATGAGCGTAGTAAGAACGACCGTCTTACCGAGGGCGAAGTTATATGGCTGAAGAAAAAGCAGAAGAAAGCTCCCAAGGACTACAAGGACCGTCTTCACTATGTGCGTCAGGGTGAATCTATGTACTCCATCGCCCAGTCTTACGGCATCCGTCTGAAGAGCCTTTACAAGATGAACCACATGTCACCTGACGATGACCTACATATCGGTCAAGGCCTCAAACTCCGCTAATTTCTTTTCTTTTTCTTTTTCTTGTTGGAAAAGAGTTCGCCGAGTCCGTTGAAGTCCTTCTTCATGATGAGACCGAGACCCTGGGTGTTGAGCGACGACTTGGTGAAGTAGCGGTCGTTGGTCATGTTATACATCTTCACCGAGAGATTGCCGTTGGGCAGGAGCAGATACTGGATGTCGAAGTCGCCGATGAACGACTTGGTGGCCCGGGTGGCATTGTCGCGATAGCCGAACTGTCCGTTGAGCAGCAGGCGGTTGTTGAGCATGCGTCCGGAGATAAGTCCTTCGTATTCGGCATTGTGCCAACCTTCGTTGCCGGTGGAGATGTTGGCACCGAAGTTCCAATTGTCGTTTTTGATGACGGTGTTCAACAGGGCGTTGATCTGCGCGGAGAGCGTGCCGGAGAGCAGACTCTGCATGGCGAGCGAGGTCTGGTCCTGCTGGGTGGTAGCGTTGTTCTGGCCTCGGTTGTAGAAGCGTCCGATGGCAAGCAGATAGAGCACCTGCTGGTTCATTTCCTGCTGGCCGTTGATGACGGAGCGTATCATCTGCTGTTCGTCGGAATTTACCGTCGGCATCTCCAGGTCGAAGTCTACTTGTGGCTGTTCGGGTTGTCCGGTGATGTTCATCAGACAGTTCACGCGGATGGTGTTCGAGGCGAACGAGTTGCCGATGTTGAGGTCGGAGAGTGAGACGCCGCTGACGGTGTGCTGTGCCTGCAGGTTGAGGGCGGCAAGATAGGGGTCACCTCCGAAGACGATAGTGCCGCCGGGGTTGAAGGTGAAGTTCTTCTTGATGATGTTCTGAATGGTGACGCCATAGGTGCCGTGATCAACGGTGTATGTGCCGAACATGTTGAAGGATCCCTTGTTGTAGAAGGTAGCGCGAATGGCGCCGTCGCCGTTGAGGTTGATGTAGTCGTTGGTGTTGGCGTCCATCAGTAGGCGGAGGGTGGCCTGAGGTGTGCAGTTCACGAGGAAGTTGATATAGATGTCCGTCGGGATGTCGGGTTCCTCCTCATTGCCAGAGAAGTGGGAGGTAAGAGGTGAGAGGTTGGCCTTATTCCATTGGATAAACTCCTGGTTGGAGATGGCATCAGGCGAAGAGGCATTGTAAACGAAGACGGTATTCTCCTCCGGGGTGACATTGCAGTCGATGGTTACTTCACCGGGACGTCCTGTTATAGTGACATTGCCCGTCGCAAAGACAGTACCGTAGAAATTGCTGTCGCCGAAGTCGCGGAAGTCGTAAGCCAGCAGATTATCGGCTTCAACGGCAAGGTCGAAGGTGAGTCGGGTGAGGTGTTTATGATGGATGCCTCCGCTCATGGTAGCGTGATGTCCGTAGCGGTCGGTAAGAGGCAGGGCGCGGAGCTCAATTTCATCAGGAATGAAGATAATGGTGTCACGGTGGAGCTGATAGGTGGTGTTGAGTGCCGTGACGGTGGCCTCGCCTTCCACGAAGAGCTCGCCTGTGAGATTCATATCATCGAGTGTACCGGCGAGCAGCAGACTGCCGTCGGCATGACCAGTGATATGGCTCAGAAACGAATGGGTGAAATTGTGCATGAAATCAACGTAGGTCTGGTGGGCGTCGATGTTGAGGGCGATGGTATTGTGCTTGGGTGATACGAAGCCGTAGATGTCGGTGAAGACACCGGGACCGTCGTTGGCCTGCGCATTGATATCGATCTGCTCCTTCTGCTTGTTCCAGAATACGAGGGCGTGAAGCGTTCCCATGCGTCCCCGTTCAAATTTGAAGTTGTGGACATCGAGCTTGGCGTGAGCATCAAACTCGTTGAAGAGTGATTCGATGACGGCCTTGCCGGTGGCCTTACCACTGAACTCTACTGCATCGAAATTCACCAGGTCGAGGATGTATGATACCTCCACTTCGTTCAGATCAACGGTCAGCGAGTCATTGGCATTCTTGCTGGCGCGACCGTCGATGGTGATGTGTTGCTGCTGGTGGTGGATGTTGAAGTGGTCTACGAGCAGATTGTTCTCGGAATAGAGGATATCCGAGGGTTCCACGTTCCAGACCGTATCATTAAGGATAATATGTGAGGGTTGCACACGGATATGTGCCTCGGGTTTCTCTGCCAGATTGCGATAGAGGGTTGTGATGGAGTTCAGCTGGCCGCTCATGCGATGATCGCTACGACCGTCGTTCCAGCTGATGCGGGTGTCGAGATTGTTGTCGATTGCCTTGGCCTGAAGACCGAGGAAGAGACGGCTGTCGCCGGTGCCCTGTGTAACATTCACGTTGCAGAGCAGCGTGTCGGTGGGGGCGGTGAGATGTACCTCGCCGTTCGAATAGGTTGAGCCGTTATAGGCAAAAGCGGGCAGATAGCCGTCGAGGTTGAAGGTGTGGTTGTTGTCGTTGACCCTCATATTGAGAATAGCCGTCTGAGAGATGCCCAGATCGACCTTGAGCAGGCGTTGCAGCCAGTCGGACTTATAGACCTGAAGTCTCATCAGGAAGTTGTTGTGTACATTGTCTGTGAGTTTCGGCAGTCCTGGGAGTGTAGGCAGCTTGGAGCCGATCATATTGATGAAGCTCTGGGGTAGGGTGGCGAACTCGAAATCACCCTGAAGATCGGCTTTGGCAAAGTCACTGATGAGTGAAAGGTTGCGCCGGCCTTGCTCCATGGTAGAAGTCAGCTGCAAGTTGTCGAGGCGATAGGGTTGTGGATTCTCCTCTTCCGTCATCGAGAAGTTGCTGATGCGGAGGGTTCCTACGGCATCCTTCAGGTTGGTGGCAGACACGTCGGCCTCGATGTCTCCGGCAAAGACGGCATTGTCCCATTGGTCAGTAAGGCCTAAGGCCTGCGGAGCTATATGGTGGATGGCGCCAGAGAGATTCAATTGATGCTGTTGACCTTTGTTGCCAGTGATAACCTCACCCTCCAAAGATGCTTGGATGTTGGGGTCGTCGATCTGTAGCAGACCGTTGTACCCGCGAGGGGAATAGGTGCCGTTGAGGTCGATGTTGCTGAAGGAATAGCCCTTATAGTCGAACTGTGACACCTGACCATTGACTTTCAGGTCAGGCTTGCTTCCAGAACGCAGGAGGCCCGACAGCGACAAATCGGCGATGACCTTGCCAAAGCTGTTGTCAGCAGTCAGCTGCTGCAAGTCGAGACCCGGGGTCGTAATGGTGCCTTCAAACTGGTTATTGCCGTTCTTACGGAGGTTGACGTCAGCTTCTCCGATGCCTGTGGAGATAATCCCCTTGGCTATCAGCGCGCCATTATGCTCACCGCTGAACTGTCCGCTGAGTTTCAGCGAACCGATACGGGTCAGTTCCTCGGGGAGGGTCTCGACAGTCTTATGCAGAAAGTCGATGATGGCCTCTGATAATAGCAGCTGGTTCAGATTGAGTCGCCATGCGGGCGTCTGTTCCTGCCAACCGTCAACGAAGCCATTGGCAGAGATATTGATATCACCAGCCTCAGAGGATATCTCTAAACGCGGAATATCTATATGGCGGTAGGTGCCGTTGAAACGACTGGAGAGCGATATCTTCCTTTGAAAATTCTTTAATGAATTGTGAAAACCTCTTAGGTCTGAGAGTGTTATGTAGGAATCATTTATTTCACCACCATAGACGAGCGATGAGGTTATGATGCCTTTCTCATCACATTGATACGAGGCATCAATGGAATCTATCTGCAAACGGGAACTGGGCATTTCCAAGCGGAATTCCCGCAGTCTGGCTTGCTTCTTGTCGGCATTCAGGCGAAGGGCCAGACGATTGACGGTAATGCCTGAACGCTCCTTAAATCCCAGTCGCTTGATTTGGAGGTTCAGCGAGTCGTCGGTCAAGGCTTTCAGGAGGATATGGGCACTGATGTCAGAGACATACAGATGCTGCGGATTGAACAGTCCGGATGTCTTAGGCTTGTCCTGACGGTCAAAAGATACACTAGAATGTCGGATGATAAAGGTGTTCACCCGCAGGTCAAGTGGTGTATGACTGGTGGTGTCCTTCGAGGCCAGGGAATCGAGCACGAACTGGAAATTGGGTTTCGACAGGGAATCTTTCTGATAGAAGTTGGCGTGAGCACCGAACAATTGTGCCGATGAAATGCGGATTTTTCCGTCGGTCAAGGGCAGCAACTCGATACTGGCCGAGAGACGGGAAACGTTAAGCATCCGCTTGTTCTGCTGGTCGAGGATGCTCACATCGTCGATAATCACACGGTTCAGCAATCCGATGTCCACACGCCCCACGCTGACATTCGTGCCCAGACGATCTCCGATGGCATCGGCAATACGCTGTCCGATAATGTCCTGACAGAAGGGAAGACGGGTTGCTCCCATCAACAAGAGGTATAGTGCCAGAAGGCTCCATACAGTCCAATTGATGATGTGCTTCAATGTCTTCAATTTGGCAATTTCTGTTAGTTACGGATAGCAATCAATTGCCAGCATCCGCGAATTTTTCCGCAAATTTACGACAAAAAGTTGTGATATCTGCAATTTTCAGAGAGAAATTACACAGACTATACATATTTTTTATTAATTTTGCATCCGTCTTGATACAACTATTCACAAACATTTATATAAATGGAAGGTAACTTAATTAAATTAAGCAAAGGCTTGGACATTCATCTTCAAGGCAAAGCTGAGGAGAAAAAGATCCAGTTGAAGTCGAATGGCAAATATGCATTAATGCCTGACGATTTCGAAGGGATTACTCCGAAGGTCGTAGTCAAGGAGGGTGACAAAGTCAAAGCTGGGGACGCTTTGTTTGTCAACAAGCAGTACCCGCAAGTGAAGTTTGCCTCGCCAGTGAGCGGAACAGTCCGTGAGGTGGTGCGTGGCGAACGCAGGAAAGTGCTCTGCATCAAGGTGGATGCCGATGCGCAGCAGGAGTTTACGGACTTCGGCAAGCGCGACGTCAGCTGCCTGAGTGGCGAGCAGGTGATAAACGCGCTGCTGGAAGCAGGCTTGTTTGGTTACATCAATCAATTGCCTTATGCTGTGTCGACGAACCCCGAGACCAAGCCGAAGGCAATTTTTGTTTCTGCCCTGAGGGACAAACCCCTTGCCGCCGACTTCGAGTATGAGGTGAAGGGTCAGGAGCAAGATTTCCAGACGGGATTGACAGCCCTCTCGAAGATTGCCAAGACCTATCTGGGTGTTGGCGTCAACTCTGCCTTGAAGGGCATGAAGGATGTCAGCGTATATGTCTTCGACGGTAAGTGTCCCGCAGGAAACGTGGGCGTTCAGGTGAACCACATCGACCCGGTGAACAAGGGTGAGGTGGTGTGGACCATCGGCGATCCTTCGGTGCTGCTCTTCATCGGAAGACTCTTCAACACGGGTAAGGTGAACCTCACGCGTACCGTAGCCCTTTGTGGCAGTGAGATTAAGAACCCTGCCTACGTGGATATGCTGGTGGGTGAGGAACTTGCGACGCTGCTCTCCAACAGCTACGATGCCTCGAAGAACGTGCGTATCATCAACGGCAATGTGCTCACAGGCAAACCCACCACGAAGGAAGGTTTCTTAGGTGCCCATACTTCTGAGATTACCGTGATTCCTGAGGGAAATGATGCCGACGAGGTGCTGGGGTGGATTCTTCCGAGATTCAAGCAGTTCTCTGTGAGCCGCAGCTATTTCTCCTGGCTCTGTGGTAAGAAAGCGTATGCGCTCGATGCCCGTATCAAGGGTGGTGAGCGCCACATGATCATGAGCGGTGAGTACGACAAGGTGCTGCCGATGGACATCTACGGTGAATATCTCATCAAGGCCATCATCACTGGCGACATCGACCGTCAGGAGGCCTTAGGTATTTACGAGGTTGCTCCCGAGGACTTTGCCCTGGCAGAGTTTGTGGATTCCTCGAAGCTGGAATTGCAGCGCATCGTGCGTGAAGGACTGAATATTTTACGTAAAGAAAACGCATAACGACATGAGTGCTATAAGAAACTTATTCAATAAAATGAGGCCAAGCTTCGAAGAGGGCGGTAAGCTACATGCTTTCCGCAGCGTTTTCGACGGCTTTGAGACGTTTGCGCTTGTGCCTAATGACACGTCAAAGAGTGGCGTCAACATTCACGATGCCATCGACTCGAAGCGCATTATGAGTATGGTGGTGATCGCCCTGATGCCTGCCATGCTGTTCGGTATGTATAATATCGGCTATCAGAACTATCTCGCTGCAGGCACATTGGCATCAGCCAGCTTCCTCGAGATATTCTTCTACGGATTCTTCGCCGTACTGCCGAAGATTCTGGTGAGTTATATCGTAGGTCTGGGCATTGAGTTTGCCTGGGCACAGTGGAAGGGTGAGGAGATCCAGGAGGGTTACCTCGTATCGGGTATCATCATTCCGCTGATTATCCCTATCGGTTGTCCACTTTGGATGCTGGCACTTGCCTGCGCCTTCTCGGTCATCTTCTGTAAGGAGATCTTCGGTGGTACGGGTATGAACATCTTCAATCCGGCTATCGCAGCCCGTATGTTCCTGTTCTTCGCCTATCCCGCCAAGATGACGGGCGACCAGGTATGGGTGGCTCAGAGTTCTATCTTCGGACTGGGTAACGATCTGCCCGATGGCTTCACCGCCGCCACACCGCTGGGACAGATGGCACAGGGTATCAATCCCGATGCATCGATCTGCGACATGATATGTGGTTTTATCCCCGGTTCTATCGGTGAGACATCGCTCATCGCCATCGCCATCGGTGCTGTGCTCCTGCTGTGGATGGGCATCGCCTCTTGGCGCACCATGCTGAGCGTGTTCGTGGGCGGTGCTGCGCTGGCACTCTTGTTTGAGTCGGCAGGCAACGGCATGATCTGGTGGCATCATTTCGTAATGGGTGGCTTCGCCTTCGGTGCTGTGTTTATGGCTACCGACCCCGTCACCTCTTGTCGCACAACCACAGGCCAGTATATCTACGGCTTCCTGATTGGTGCGATGGCTGTCATCATTCGTGTGATGAATGCCGGCTATCCCGAGGGTATGATGCTCGCTATCTTCTTTGGTAATATGTGTGCCCCGATGATCGACCACTTCATCGTGGAGCGTAATATCTCGAAACGTTTAAAGAGAGGAGGTACCAAATGAAACTGAATACTAATTCGAATTCGTACATTATTATATATAGTGCGATTCTTGTGGTAATCGTGGCCTTCCTGCTGGCCTTCGTCTATCAGGCGCTGAAACCGATGCAGGATGCCAACGTAGCCCTCGATGTGAAGAAACAGATTCTCTACTCGCTGAATATCCGTAATCTGGATGGTGCAGAGGCCGAAGCAAAATATGCTGAGGTGGTGAAGGAAGAGAAGGAAGTGAACGGTCAGAAGGTCTATGAGTGTCAGGTTGAGGGCAAGGAGATCCTGGTGGCCTCGCTGAAAGGTATGGGTCTCTGGGGCGGCATCAGCGGATATATCGCTATCAATGGCGATGATACTGTCTACGGTGCTTACTTCAACCATGAATCTGAGACAGCCGGTCTGGGTGCTGAGATCAAAGACTCACAGGAGTGGCAGGAGAAATTCATCGGTAAGAAGATCTATGATGATCAGGGCAACGTGGTGCTCTCTGTCGTGAAGAAGGTGGAGAATCCTGAGACGCAGGTAGATTGTGTGACGGGTGCTACGCTGACTTCCAATGGTGTCGATGCCATGTTGAAAGAAGGTCTGAAGGCTGTTGCACAAAAGACGAAAGAGGTTGTTGAGGACTCAACAGCTGTCGTAGAATAAATTGTAAATAGTAAATTGTCAAATTGTAAATTACTATGGCATTATTCAGTAAACAAAATAAAGAGGCTTTCACCAATCCGTTGAACCTCGACCATCCCATTCT
>JAEEGH010010542.1_pt1 | contig 21165 bp, 19 predicted proteins | sample 9134181 | NCBI WGS metagenome assembly JAEEGH01 (sample SAMN16246544, study PRJNA631951) | gut metagenome | biome: gut microbiome; feature: rumen; material: DP-attached | host: Bos | place: Iran: Karaj | collected 2018-10
TCCAGCGTCCTTGATTTCTTTGACCACGCGGTCGTAGAGGCCCATCTTCTTGATAGAGCCGCCACCGTAGGTCATCAGCACGCGTGTGCCATATTTTTTGAGTTCTGCGCCAAGGTGTTTCAGTTGGTCGCGCCCGAAATAAATCTTAACGGGGATGTTGTAAATGAAGTCGTTGAGCATAATTGTTGTATTTGATTATTCGTTGTCAATGTTAACAATAGTGTATTTCCGCGTTCCGAGCCCAATCTGTTCGGCATACTCCACGGTATGGGTGCCGTGTTTCTTGTTGATGCGTTCCTGCAAAGGCTTGGCATTATCGTCTTGGCTGCTGACGTGGTTGAACACAAAGTCGAGACAGGCCTGATCGAGGGCCACAGGGTCGGTGGAGGCCAGGATGCCGATGTCCTTGATGCGTGGGGCGGCAGGATGTCCGTCGCAGTCGCAGTCCACCGACATGTTGTTCATCACGTTGATATAAATGATGTCCTTGCCTTCCTGCTTGAAGTAGTCATGCACGGCCTGTGCGGCAGCAGCCATCGACTCAAGGAAATCGTCTTGGTCGGCAATCCTCCAATGTTTTTGGCTCTTGCCAGCGGAATGTATGTAAAGCTTTCCGGCACTCGATGCCACACCTATCGACTGGTTTTTCAGCACGCCTCCGAAGCCACCCATAGCGTGACCCTTGAAGTGTGCCAGATTGATCATGAAATCATAGTTCTGCAAATGTGAGCCGACGATGTCGTATTGCAGGTGTTTGGTGTCGGTGACAGGCAGTTGCATCTCACCCTCTTCGTCCATGATGTCGACGGTGGCGATGGCGTTGTAGCCGCGTTCCTCAATGGCCTTGCGGTGCTTCTCGGTGTCGCTACGGTTGCCGCCGTAGGCCGTATTGCACTCCACGAGGGTGCCATTCACCTTTTGCACCAGGTTTTTGATGAGTTCGGGGCGCAGGTGGTTGCTCTTCTCCGACTCGCCCGTGGATATTTTCACCGCCACGCGGCCATGTGCCTCCACGCCCAAGGCATCATAGATGTGCACCAGTCCCTCGGGACTGATGTCGGTAGTCATATAGACCGTTGCCGCCTCGCCTTCAGTCGTGGGTGGCGCAGGCTTGTAGTTTTGTGCATTACATGAGGTCATTCCCAAAGTGCAAATCAGTACCATGATGATAGTGTTTTTAGTCATTGCAGTATTGTTGTTTTGTGATTTCATGTTACAAAAATACAAAAAACCCAAATACGGGCAAATAAAACTGCCGCAAAGTCAAATAACCTTGTGACTGTATCATTTCGAGAAAAACAACTATCTTTGCATCATGTCCGAGCATTGGCAAATATACGCCGACTGGAATCCATGGCATGGCTGCACCAAGATTAGTCCTGGGTGCAAGTATTGCTATGTCTATCGGCAGGATGAGATGTACGGCAGTGAGATCTCCAGCAGCGAGTGCCGTAAGACAGGCAACTTCAACCTGCCAGTCAAACGAAAACGAGACAAATCGTGGAAGATTGAAAGCGGCAAGATCGTGTTCACCTGCTTCACCTCTGATTTCCTATTGAAAGACGCGGACCCGTGGCGACCCGAATGCTGGCAGATGATGAAATACAGAAGTGATCTCTGGTTCTTCTTTTTCACCAAACGCATCGACCGTTTTATGGAATGCGTGCCCGACGACTGGGGCGACGGCTATGATAATGTCATGGTGGGTTGTACCGTGGAGAATCAGGAAATGGCGGATTTTCGTTTGCCTATCTTCTTGTCGCTTCCCATCAAACACAAGAGCATCATCGCGTCGCCATTACTTACAGCCATGGATCTTACCCCTTTTCTGAATGAAACGATAGAAGAAGTATCTGTAGGCGGAGAGTCGGGCGTTAACGCAAGACCCTGCGACTACGACTGGATACTCGCCCTGAGGGAGCAATGCATCTCGAAAGACGTTGCCTTCCGCTTTCATCAGACGGGTGCCCATTTCGTCAAGGACGGCAAGATGTATCGTGTGCCACGATGCTATCAGCTCAGTCAAGCCCACAAGGCCAACATCGACTACAAGATAGGCAATTACCTAGTGCCCGAAAAAGTGAAATTCCAATGGAAAGACAGCGACTATCACGATTAGGTTAGTTGATGGATGCGACCAATTCATCGCTGATGTTGTTGCCTATCTGGCGGCAGACATCCTGGCTCCAACGTTGTGCCATCGCGATGCGCAAAGCCTGGTCGTTCGAGCCTTGCAGCATGGCATAGATATAGCCGGCGTTGAAATTGTCTCCAGCTCCGACGGTGCTGACCGTCTCTATCGTCTGTACGGGATAGGTTTCGCAGCCTTCAGGCGAATAGACCCGTATGGAACGCGGACCGTCAGTCAATATCAACGTGGGGCAATGTCGGCTCACCCGTTCGTAAATGGCATCTCCGTCAAGAAGACCATACATATACTCGAAGTCTTCCGTCGACCCACGCACCACATCTGCCAAGCTCATGTTTTCCTCAATATTGGACATCACGTCAGGCAAATCGGGAATATGGTCTTTGCGGAAATTGACATCATAATAGAGCCACGCACCTGCTTCTCGTGCGGCACGCAACAAACCGCCAACGACAGGGCGTATAGCGGGATTGATGGCGAAGAAAGAGCCGAAGATCACCACATCATCTTTGCAAAACTCCGGCAACTTGCCGTCCAGCGAGACAGACGCATGATCCTTGTAAAACACATACTGCGCGTCGTTGTGCTCATTCAGGAAAGCTAGTGATATGTGCGACTTGATATGCTCGTGGCGGCAAACATATTCCGACGACACACCGTTTTCTTGCAGATAGCGACAGATGATTTCACCGATATGGTCGCCACCCACCTCTGTCACCATGGCACAGGGCACGCCGGCCCGTCCGAGGGAGACAATACTGTTGAAGGTCGAGCCGCCCGGAACGGCTTTTTGTGGCTGGTCGTTCTTAAACAGAATGTCCAGTACCGTTTCTCCAATCCCTATTACACGTTTCTTGGTCATATTGAGTCAAGAGAAAAGTTCAACTTTTTTCAATCCCTTCCGTAAATGCGACATGCACCGTTTCGCCGAAGCGCTTATCTCTTCCAAGCTCCAATCACTTCGCCGACATACACCGTGTGGATGCCTGCATCAAAGCCGTCGTACCACTTCTTCGGGGTGTCGTTGCGGAAATCCTGCTCCGTCTGGTGCCAAGCCGTCATGGTCTCGCATTCGATGACCAAGTTGGCTTCCTCGTAATAAGGTGTGCCATGCTCGGTGTAAGCCACATGCAAACCAAGGGCAGCGGCTTTGTCACCGTCGCGACCGCTGTGTGAGCCAAGGTATTTCCAAATCTCCGGGTCGTCAAATTGCATGATGGTGAAGCGGGGGTGCTTCTCCATGAACTCCCAAGTGTAGCGTCCAGGAGCCACATATACAGTCACTGCCGGACGGTCGTGGCCGAGGTAGTTGCCGATGCCGCCCCAACCGATGGTCATGGCATTGCTCTCCGTAGTATCGCCCGAGCAAAGGATGAGGTTCTCGGTGAACCAGTCGAAGCCATTCTTCTGGAACTCCTTCTGAACGTCGAAGGCGGTGAGTTCGTTGTTGTTTTCCTTATTCATGGTTGAATCGTTTTGTTCCTGTTGTTGAGGATTGGCACAGCCGATGAGGGCGATGCACAGAAAAGAGAAAAGGCAGTGTTTCATTGTTAATGATGTTTATTCTGTTGCAAAAATAGGCATTTATTTCGTGTATTTGGCTTTTACGATTTCAAATGAATTGCGTGTAAGGTCTCTCAATAGGTCATCCGGTGCCGATTTCGGGTCAACGCCAATCCAATGTTTGGGCGATTCATTGAAGGGGTCTCCGATACATTCGTATTCAGCTTTCAGTTCTTCAATCCGCTCGGGCTGGCATTTGAGCGAGATGACCTTGAAGTCGTCGCAGTCGAAGAAGGAGAACATGTGGCCGCAGACATAGAATACCAATACGCCTTCTCCGTTTTTGAACTTGCTGAAGGGGAACTTTTCTTCAATGCCATCGCCTAACGAGAGGCAATAATTGCGATAGTCTTCGATATTCATGGGCAATTATTATTTGCTTAAATACTTACAATCCCTCCAGCAACCAACGCGGCAGGTATACCTAAAAGCATCCCGATGAGTGCCCCTTTGATGTGGAACCAGTAGTCGTGATAGGCTTTGGTCATGTCCTCCGTTCCGGGAATGACGAAATGCTTGTCGTGGCAGAACCAGAGGCAATCGAGCACCAAGGCATCGAACCAGTTCACCACCACCCAAAGGGCGTAGGCTGTCAGCGCGCCGCAAAGGAAGGTCGTGCATCCGTTGACGTACTTGACCAGCAAACCCAACAGCACACCGAAGACCATCATGGCGACAATCTTCTTGACGTAGAACGCCACGCCTCCCGGACGGTTGCTCGCGTCCACCAAGCCCAACTGGTCGCACCGCTCGATGATGGCGGGAGGGTAGTTGAAGATGCTCTTGATGGGGTTTCTCGACATCAGGAACACGAACAGCGTGAACAAGGTGCACGCGATGAGGGATTCTATTAGGAAGGTCATTTTTAGTAGTTTTAAGAGTTCAAGTCCGATTTTCCTATGAAACTCGGGAATTCAGGTCCAAAATTACAAAAAATCCATTTATTCAGCATGACACATACGTTTTTCAATCATACAAGTTCAAAACCACATCAACTGTGCTGGACGAAGCGATTGGTCTCGAACAATTTTTAGTACTTTTGCCGTCAAATGTGACTTATGTGCAAAACACGTAGGTTCAAATAAGCAAGTCGGACTTTAAATGAGGAGCAAAAAGATGAAACTATCAGCCATATTTGAAGAAAAACCTAAAAGATGGGGGTTCAGGGGAGATCCGTATTTCTGGGATTACTTGAAAGAACTCGCGGAGAATATGGATATTATTTCTCCTGACGAACTGGAAAAATGGATAAAAGAGGAATACCTTTCAGTTTCAGGCAAGGTCATGACCGACAAATACGGCGATTTTGCTGTAGTAGAGCAGTTTGCTCATGGAGGAATGAGTTCCGGCGGCGTTGATAACCTTTGGTGGATGAATGAAGGAATTCCGCTGCTGAAATGCAGGTTGACTGCGCTCTGATTCTAAAGGGGAGTGATGCCGATGATCGGTGACTTGTTCAATCCCTATATTTTCTCTGATATTCTTTTTCTCTTTTGTAACCGTGAAGCAAGTGCGGCCAAAGTGATGATGCCGCCAGCGATAGCAATGGTCACTTTGAGTGCTGTAAAACCTGTAATGGCGGCCAGGCGCAGCTGGTCGCTGACTAGGTAATACACTGTCCAGAAGATGCCTCCACCGGGCACCAAGGGGATGATGCCGCAGATGAGAAATACTGTGGTGGGACAGCGTTGCGTGACCGACAGCAGGTCGCTCGTCAAAGCCACCGCCAAAGCAGCGAAGAAAGCGGCTCCTGCCACTGACAGCAGTCCTGTGTACCATGCGAGCACAATAAATACTGCCCAGCCCACCATGCCAGTGAGGCCACAAGTCAGGTAAAAACGGCGCGGCGTGCCGAAAAGAGCCGCGAAACCCACCGTGCCGATGAAAGCCGCTGGCAGCTGCACATACCAAGCCCGCGTTACGGTATCGGCCACGGGCACACCGAGTTGCATCATGCCGCCATGGAAGGCTCCATCGACAAGAAACGCCAAGGCTACACCGATGGCGATGCAGAGGAACACCAAAAACGCATCGAGAAGGCGGGTCGTGCCTGAGAGATAATCCTCATTGGCCATGTCGCGCATGCCGTTGGTGAACGGTACGCCTGGCACCAAGGCGATGATAGTGCCGATAATCATGTTCGGAAGATGCTGACCCAGACCGAGGCGCACAGCGAGGATGCACAGCAAACCGCCCAACAGGCCGCCTAAGAGGTTGCCGAAGATACGCGTGATACGACTGCCGATAAAGGTCATAAAGAGTCCCAGCAATAGACCAGCAACGAAGGTCGCACCGGCATCGACGAAACTGCCTCCAAAGAGGATGCTGAAGGACGAGACCCCCAAGGCTGTGCCCAGCACCAGTTCCCACCAAGGCTTAGACTTGCTTTGGCGGATGACCCGCAAACGAGCCTCCAACTCGTCAAGGGTTACCGTGCCGCTGCTGACCTCGCGTGAAAGCTGATTCACTTCCACCACGCGGCTGAGTTGCGTGCCTTTGATGGGGATGAACTTGGCACTGGCATAATGTTGTCCCGTCGCGATGATGCCGTTGCTGAGTACATAGAAACTCTCGTCTTTCACGCCATAAGCGTTAGCGATGTGTTGGATGGTCTCTTCCACGCGGATGATTTCCGCTCCGTTTTCCAGCAAGATATGGCCTGCTTCAGTGGCTAATTGCAGAGCGCGTTCCTGGTTAGTGTCCATGCTTAGTGTTTTTGCGCAACGTATATTCAGCGAAACTGATTATGCGTTTATTTGCTGCAAAAATACACTTTTTTGGATTAACACTCCCTGTCGCAGCAATCGTTGCCGCTTTCAATCTCTATCGTGGCATGGGTGATACCTTGCTCATGAAGAGCTTCTTTCAATGCCTTTCGCACAGCGGATGCCTCGTGCTCATCGTCAATAACCACGTGCGCCGTAAGTGCATTTTCCGTTGTGCTCATCGCCCAGACATGCAGGTGATGGACGTCGGTGACATGAGCAGTGTCTCGCATGGCCTGCATCACCTCTTCAACTTCGATTCCTTCAGGCACGCCGTCCAAAGCCAACCTCATGCTGTCGCGCAGCAGTTCCCACGTACTGACGAGGATAACGACGGCAATGACGATGCCGATAATCGGGTCGATGATGAACCAGCCTGTATGCGAGATGATGATACCGCTGACGACTACGCCAATGCTTACCAAGGTGTCGGCAGCCATGTGAAGGAACGCGCCACGGATGTTAAGGTCGCCTTTCTGTCCGCGCATCAGCAGCAGGGTTGTCAGGCCGTTGATAAGGATGCCCACACCAGCAGTCCATGAGATGACAGCACCGTCGATAGCGGCAGGGTTACGCAGCTTGTGAACACTCTCGGCAATGATAACACCTACCGCCACAAGCAGCAATATCGCGTTGGCGAGAGAAATGAGAATCGTGCTTTTCTTGTAGCCGTAGGTGTAGCGTTCGTTGCTGTGCACCTTGACCAGATGCAGCCCGACAACGACCAGCGCCAACGAGAAGACATCGCTTAGGTTATGTCCTGCATCGCTCAGTAGCGAAAGGCTGTTTTGCCAAAGGCCCACACCGGCTTCCACACCGACGAAAAGGAGATTGAGAATAATGGCTGTCCATAAGATTTTGCGCATCTGCCCATTGTCGGCAGCCACATGATGATCATGATGATGGTGATGATGTTCGTGACTCATAGTTGTCTGTTTTAATTTGGCTGCAAAAATGCTGCAATTCTATAACGTGGACAATCCCCAATTGTTGGGATTTAAGCTCACCGTTCCCACCATATCAGATGACAAAGTCTTTTCCTACACGGCCATCAACACCAGCAACTGCGCCGTGAAGATACGCAAAAACATGGTCAGCGGATACACGGTTGCGTAGCCCATGTTGGGCAGTTTGCAGCCTTCGGGAGCCACAGTGTTGGCGAAGGCGAGGGTAGGAGGGTCGGTGTGGGAGCCGCCGATGAAGCCCATCAAAGTGTAGTAGTTCATCTTCAGCACCAAACGCCCGAACAGCCCGACCAAAATGGGCGGCACCATGGTGATGATGACACCGTAGACAACCCACATATAATGCTCCTGCACTGTGGCCACAAACTGACCACCGGCACCTAATCCCACGCCAGCAAGGAAGAGGGCGATGCCCACCTCGCGTAAAGCGTGAACACCTTGGCCTTCGGTAAAGTCGGTGCTGAACCAGCCTTTCTTCACGCCTAGCCAGCCGCCGATAATGGCCACCACCAAGGGTCCGCCAGCCAAGCCTAACTTAATAGGTGCCTTCATGCCCACAGGAATCGGGATGGAGCCGATGATGATGCCAAGGGCAATGATGACGAAAACAGGAATCAGCAGGAAGCCGCCTTTGCCTTTCTTGTCCGTTGTTGGTGCAACGAAGGTTGTTTCAAGTGTGGTAGGCTCTTTCGCCAAGTCGATGCGGCAGAGTGGACGCAACAAGATACATGTCAGAATCATACCTACCACAGCCAAAGGATAAGCCACAGCATAGCCTGCTGCCAAACGGTCAGCGGCGCCTTCGATGCCTATATCGGTGACAGCCTGCTGAGCCGCTGACAAGCCAGGCGTATTGGTGATGGCACCCGTGTAGACGCCTGCCATGTCGGCCAAATCCTGCTTGGCAACCTTAGCGATGATGACGGTAATCAACACACCGAGGGCCACATTGACCAAAGCCATCAAGTTCATAGCCAGGCCGCCTTTCTTGAACGAACGGAAAAAGCCTGGCCCGACTTGTAGTCCGACGGCCACGACAAAGAGAATCAGTCCAAACTCCTTGATAACGTGCAGCATCTCCGCGTTAAGGCTAATGCCACAAGCACTGAAGGCGATGCCCACAAAGAGCACCCAGGTGATACCTAAGGAGATTTTGGCAATCTTGATTTTGCCCAAAAGCAGTCCGAGGAAGATGGACAGGGCAAGGTATAGGATGGTGGGCCCGACGCCCGAACCAGTGAAGAGATTCAACATGGATTTCTACTTGTTTTGTAATGAAAACACAAAAATAGGGTTTATTTCTGAACGGACGCGATAATGACAGAAATATTGTTCACGAACATGTTCACAGCTATGGCTAATAGAATGACTCCAAAGAACTTGCGGAGAATGAAAATGAGATTCGGGCCTAACAATCGCTGCACCCTGTCCAACGAACGGATGACGATGTAGTCCAATAGGATGTTGAGCAGCAGGGCAATCATGATGTTGATGACAGCATAGTCGGCACGCAACGAGAGTAAGGCTGTCAACGCACCTGGACCTGCAATCAGCGGAAAGGCAATGGGAACGATGCTGGCTCCACTGGTGCCGCCTTCGTTCTTGATGATTTCGCGACCAAGAATCATTTCAACAGCAAGGATAAACAGCACGAACGAGCCCGCCACAGCAAACGAAGCCGCATCGATGCCGAAAAGCTTCAACAGGGCATCGCCAGCGAAGAAGAAGGCTAAAAACAAGCCCAAGGCCGTCAGGCAGGCTTGTCCAGCTTTGATGGTCTTGTGCTGCTCCTTCATGCTCACGAAAATCGGGATGGAGCCGAAGATGTCGATGATGGCGGCCATCACAATGAACGCGCCGAAGATTTCTACGAAGTTGATTTGAGAGAACATGATTTTCCTTTTTTTTGACTGGGGAACCTAAAACCCAACCTTTAACCGTCATTGCGGGCTTGACCCGCAAATCGAAGATTCGACGGAGTCAATCTCCTAAGCGAGAAGGACACCTTCCAGCGTAGGAGATGGCGGATCCTTGTCCGCCATGACGGTGAAGCGTTAGGGTAGTGCCTCCCGGTTGGAGTTTATATGATACTATTCCAAAGGTAATGGAAATGCGGTCCAAAGCGTTTGAAAGCGGCCTCGTCAAGCATCTCCTGGAACTGCGGATGCGCCACTGAGATGATGAGCTTGGCCCTTTCCTGCAATGAGCGTCCGTAGAGGTTCACTGCGCCATACTCGGTGATGAACCAGTGGATGTGGTTGCGTGTGGTGACAGCACCTGAACCCAAGTCCAAGGCAGGTACAATCTTGTTGATGCCCTTGCGCGTGGTGGAAGGCATGGCGATGATGGCCTTGCCGCCTTTGGCGCGCGACGAACCGTAGACATAGTCGATCTGTCCGCCCACGCCTGAGTAGATTTTGTCGCCCAAAGAGTCGGCGCATACCTGTCCCGAGAGGTCGATCTGGATGGCGGAGTTGATAGAGGTCATCTTGGGCTGCTGGGCGATGACGAAGGGGTCGTTGGTGTATTCCACGTCCATCAGCAGCACTTCGTGGTTGCCGTCGATAAAGTCATAAATCTTCTTTGAACCCATCACGAAGGTGGAAACAATCTTGCCCTTGTTGAGCTTCTTGTTGTTGCCAGTGATGACGCCTTTCTTCACCAAAGGCAGGAGGCCGTCGGAGAACATCTCGGTATGGATGCCGATGTCCTTATGGTTGTGGAGGCACGAGAGGATAGCGTTCGGTATGGAGCCGATACCCATCTGGAGGCAGGCACCGTCTTCGATGAGCTCGGCGCAATAGCGTCCGATGGTCTTCTCCACCTCGTTGGGTTCGGGCATGTCGACGGTGAGCAAAGGCGTGTCGTCTTCAACAAACACATTGATTCGACTAATGTGAACCAGGGCATCGCCGAAGGTGCGCGGCACGTGCTTGTTGACCACGGCGATGACGAACTCGGCACTCTCCATGGCGGCCAAGGTGGCATCAACCGACGAACCTAACGACACATAGCCGAATTTGTCAGGAGGACACACTTGAATCATAGCCACGTTGCACTTGATGTAGCGTTCGCGATAGAGTTTCGAGGTCTCACCGAGGAAGACAGGGATATAGTCAGCCAGGCCTTTCTGCACGCTCTCACGCACATTGGCACCCACGAAGAAGGCGTTGTGTTGAAATATGCCTTCAAACTCTGGGTTGACATAGGGTGCGGCACCTTCAGTATGCAGGTGGTGGATGTAGACGTTCTTCAACTCGCCTGCTCGACCTCTGTCGCACAGGGCCTTGACTAAACACTGCGGCACATTCGATACCGAGCTGATATGCACATGGTCGCCCGACTTGATGACTTTGACGGCTTCTTCGGCCGTAACTGCGTGATATTGTTTCTTCATATGATTGGTTTTCTCGGATTTTCAAAAGCCAGCGGCAGCCGTGACTGCCACCGGCAACAACATGGAATAAAAAGGGATTTTAGTTATTCATATAGCATTAGAAATGCATAATAATCTCCTAAAGGTTTGACATTAAATTCATTACCTCAATACTTTCGGAAAGATGTCGGAATACCTAAAACGGAGATATCACCCTCGAGGGGCATATCTATTATTCTATAGAATCCCAGCTCCAACTCCCGGAAGCCTTGTTTCGCGACTTGAGGCAGGTCTTCTGACTGAGGTCTTTTCTTGCCGCCTTCCCGAAAGACAAGGCTTTCAGTGACATTCATGGCAAGCGTTGCAACCAACACAGCAGCGGGAACTGTCCGGGATTCACACCCGATTCCCTATTGAGTCCGTGGAGGACACCACAAATCGGCGGCAAAGATAGTGCTTTTTTCCATGCCAACCTTTAGAAACCGATAATAAAAAGAAACGTGTTTCGTTTTCATACCGTCGTTCGGCAGGATTTTTGTAGTGTTCTACCAGACATAAAGGAGAATTTTGTAATTTCGTCCCAAATTTTGACTTATGAAATCACGACGTGGAATAGGCTTGATGCTCGGAATGGTTTTTGTCTTAACCATCTCTGCATCAGCGCAAAAGCATATCGAAAACTACGACCCCGAAGCCCTTTTCAACGAAGGGGTGGTGTTGTTTCAGAACCAGGAATATGGCGCTGCACTCTCAACATTCGCTCAGTATCGCGCCCAAACTGCTGATGCCAAGTCGCAGCGGTGCGTCGACGCGCAGTATTACGAAGCAGTCAGTTCGCTTTACTTAGGTCAGGCCGACGGTCCTGCCAAAGTCCTCCAATTTGTGAATGACAATCCGGGAAGCACTTGGGCAAGACATGCGGTCTTTTTGTATGCAAACCATCTGTTCCAAAGCAAGAAGTACAAGGAGGCGTTGGCCATTTACGAGAAAACCGATGCCATGTCGCTCACTACCGATGAAGCCCAGCAGATGCAGTTCAACATGGGCTATGCCTATTTCCAATCGGGTGAGTTGGACAAAGCGCTGCCGCTCTTCCATGGCTTGATGATGAATGACGGCAAGTATAGGGACTCGGCTCGTTATTATTATGCACATATTCAGTATGTTAAGGAGAGATACAACGAGGCGTTGGAGAACTTCCGCCTTTTGCGCGCGAATCTGGATTACGCCAATGTGGTGCCTTCCTATATCATGCAAATCGACTACCTCAAGGGCGATTACCAGTCGGTGATTGAAGAGGGACCTGATTATATCCGCAAGGCCGACAAGAAACGCAAATCGGAGATGGCTCAGATTGTGGCCGATGCTTATTTCCAACAGAAAAACTACGACAAGGCCCTGGAATACTATCAAATCTACACCAAGAACCTGACCCGAGGCATCTCGCGTGAAGCCTACTATCAGATGGGTGTCAGCAAGATGATGAAAGAGGACTATCAAGGTGCCATCGCCGACTTGCAAAAGGTGGCAGGCAGCTCGGATATCTTGTCACAGTTTGCCTCGTACTATCTGGCATCGTGTTATGCCAAAACCAATGAGCCGAAATATGCCCGCAACGCGTTCTTCACCGCCTATTCCGCTGGCTTTGACCCCGAAATCAGCGAGGAGTCCTTGTTTGATTATGCCCGCTTGAGTCTTATCCCTGGTGCCGACCCCTTCAACGAGGCGGTGGGACTGTTGGATAACTACATCGCCAGCCACCCAAAATCGGAGCGCAAGGCAGAGGTGGAGGAGATGGCTATCTATCTGTTGCTTAACTCGAAGGAAAACGATGAAGCCCTCAGCCGTCTCGAAGCCATGAGGAAAAAGAGCCCTGAATTGCAGCAGGTTTATAACGAATTGTTGTATACCACGGGTGTCGACAATTTCCAGAAAGGCTATTACGACAAGGCACAGACATATTTTTCCAAAATCATGAATAGCCGACAAGATGTGCCTAACAAAGTCTTGGCCTGTTTCTGGATGGGCGAGTCGGCCTATCAAATGGGTGACTATACCACAGCAAGCAAGTATCTGTCACAGTTCAAGTCAATGAAAGGGGCATCCAGCCTGCCGGAATACGCGCTCGCTGACTACGACATGGGTTACATCTACTATCAGAAGCCTGAATATGTATCCGCCATTGGCAGTTTCCGACGTTTCATCAGCTCTGCCACCGACAACGACCTCAAGACCGATGCTTACATCCGTCTCGGTGACTGCTACTTCATGGAGCGTAGCTATACCAATGCCATCAATTATTACGACTTGGCCACCCGCGTCGGGAAACGCAATGCCGACTATGCGCTTTACCAGCAGGCGCTATGCTATGGTGCAAAAGGCAATGTGAATCAGAAGATTACCATGCTGAATGACTTGGTGCAGGCTTATCCCAGCACACCATATTATGAGCAGTCTTTGTTTGAAATTGGCAACACTTATCTCGTGCATGGTGACAAGCGCTCGGCCATCGCTAATTTCAACCGTTTGATCAAGGACAGGCCGCGTTCGAGCTATACCCGTCAGGCGATGATGAAGGTCGGAATGATTTACTACAACAACAACCAGTACGACCAAGCCTTGACCAACTTGAAGAATCTGGTGGCCTCCTATCCCAACACGGATGAATCTCGTGAAGCTTTGAGCATCATCCGCAGCATCTATATGGAACAGAACAAGTTGGACGAGTACTTCGGCTATGTCAACGCCAACGGTGGTCAGGTGAAGGTCACCCAACAAGACTCTTTGGCCTTTGCCAATGCGGAGGGCTTCTACCTTGACGGTCGTTATCAGCAGGCACAAGCCGCCTTGCAGTATTATTTCGACAACTTCCGCAACGGCGCGTATCTGCTGAAGGCGCATTATTATGGCCTCGAATGTGCTGAAAGGGTAGGGACGGAGGATCAAATCGTCACACACCTTAATTATATATTGTCGCAGCCTGACAACGACTATACCGACAATGCGCTGCTGAAAATGGCGCGCATCGAGTACGAAAAGGGCAATTACAATAAGGCGGGCGAATACTATGAACGTCTGTCACGTATCACCGAGGAGCCGCTCAAGCGTCTCGAAGCCTTTGAAGGCAGCATGAAGAGCAACTTCTTCATGGGCAAATACGACAAAGCCATTGAGATGGGCGAGAGCCTGCGTCAGTCGCGCGACTTGACCGAAGAACAGGTCAACCAAATCAATCATATCATGGGCAAGTCGTACTTCGAGAAGGGCAACTATAGTGCTGCCATCGAGAAGCTCGACAAGAGTGCACGCAATGACAAGTCGGTATATGGCGCCGAGAGTGCCTATTACTCTGCTGTGGCATCAATAAAGTTGAAACAGTATGACGAAGCCGAAAACAAGGTCTTCAATATGGCAGACAACTTTTCGAAATATGATTATTGGGTCGCCAAGTCGTTCATCGCATTGGCGGATGTGTACGTGGCCAAGGAAAATTACTTCCAAGCCAAGGAAACCCTCCGCAGTGTGATTGACAACTACAAAGGCAGCGACCTGAAACAGGAAGCTCGCACCAAACTCGCCGAAGTGGAACGCAAGGAACCCAAAGTGAGCCACAGCGACGGCATCGAACCTTTAGAACCATAACTGTCCCCGTAGGGATGACGGATATTAAGCAAGTGGTGAAGCGTAGCACACCCCCTGCTTTAACAACAAGAAATATGAAGAGACAAATCATAATCCTAACTTTGGCCCTCCTGGCCATTACCGCTTTCGCCCAACATGACGAACAAGTCACCGTGGAAGGCAAATACCGTCCCAAAGTGAACAAGGTGAACAAACTCCAGCTCACCCCTGAGACGCCTCAGCCCTCATACAACTTCCCCAGCACCGAAGTCAACCCGATGGAAGCCAAACAGAAGTTCGCCCTCGACCTGGAGAAAATCAGCCCGACAGCGTATGCGGCTAAAGACGACAAGCTGGTCACCCCTACAGAGAATTTCATCATGGCGGGATTGGGAACAAATCTCTCGCCGCTGTTTCTCTACAAGCACAACTCCATGCTGACTAAGACCCTCGGTTTGGGTGTAGGGGTGAAGCACAACTCCTCGTGGATCAATATCAAGGACTATGCGCCTTCAAGCTATATGAACAACGCCTTTGAAGTGAACCTCACGACGAGCAAGTTCAACGGCTTCCAGCTAGATGGCGGCGTGTATTACAAGAACGATATGTACCATTTCTATGGCATCAATTTGGCGGAGAATCCGCTGACAGAGGAACAGATTGCGTTCTATGCGCCCAAAATCACCTATAACAAACTAGGTGGGCATTTTGGGTTGGCATCCTCAACGACCCGTATCGGCGAACTGAGTCATGATGCCTATCTGGACTATTTCTATCTCTTCGACCGTGAACATAACATCGACTTGGGCTACAGTCTTGGCTATGCCGAGAATTTCTGGGGTGACAAGAGCCATCCGCAAAAGATAGGCGTTGATTTGGGGTTCCAATATGACTATTGCATCGGTCAGGGCGAAAACTTGTTCAATGTTGACCGTATCTTGTTCAAAGTCAACCCGTTCTTTGAGATGAGCGATGAGTTCTATCGTCTGCACCTCGGTGTGCGGTTAGATGGTGCCACGCATGGTTCTGAAGAGGAAAAGTTGCTTGCCGTCCGCCCCGATTTGAGCGGTAGTCTGTTTGTCTTGGATAAAAAGCTGGAGTTCTACGCGGGCTTGAATGGCGGACGCAAATTATTGAGGTTCAGCGATATTGTCGAGGATAATCCGTTCCTTTCGCCGATGTGTAACCCGTCGTTGGCCATTCAGAATGTGAAACTTGGCTTTGATGGCGGAGTGCGCACCAATATCATGGAAATCGTGGATTTGCACTTGGGTGTGCGTTATCGTCATACGGACAAAGACCCCTTGTTTGTGTATCATATACCCGAGGCCAATTCAGTTCCTTCGGGATATGATCCTATCTTGAACACTTTTGACATTGTTTACGACGAAACCCAATGGGTGACCGTCATAGCGAATGCTCGTGTGAGGATGCGCAACAGCCTCACGGCCGATTTGGGCTTTGCTTACAATAGCTGCAAACCAACCGTTGAAGAATATGCTTGGTATCGTCCCACCACGGAAGGCAAGTTGAAATTGACCTATGATTATGACGACAAACTAGCTTTTAATACCACTTTGCTCTATCAAGGCGGTCGTTATGCCAAGGTGTGGGATGGTGTGGTCGATTGGCAGAACTTCAATTTCACAGCTGAAAAACTGAAAGACGTTCTCGATTTAAGTCTTGGCGTCGACTACAAGGTGAACGACCAAATCACGGCTTTTGCGCTGCTGGATAATGTGGCCCACCAGAAGTACCAACTTTATTACAATTATCCTGTCACAGGCATCCAATTCTTTGCCGGCGTGAAGCTGAGATTCTGAGAAAGCCTTAAACGCACTAAAAAGCCCCGTCCTGTGGATGGGGCTTTTTCTTTCCTGCGTACGCGAGGAAACAAGGTGTTTCCAAAATTTGCCCATTTTTAGCCCCGTAGAGCCGTTTTGGATAAAAAACAAATTTTTCAACTTTTTTGTGCATCGTGCCGAAAAATTCCGTACCTTTGCACCTTTAATTGAAAAACCCTAAAAATCAGAAAATGACTGAAGAAGAAAAAAGAGAATTGGCAAGTGAAGAATATGGCGCCAGTAAGATTCAGGTTTTGGAAGGCTTGGAAGCTGTGCGTAAGCGTCCGGCTATGTATATTGGCGACGTCCATTTCCGTGGCTTGCATCATTTAGTATATGAGGTGGTTGACAACTCCATCGACGAAGCCATGGCAGGCTATTGCGACAAGATTGATGTGCGCATCCTGCCAGGCAACGCCATCAGTGTTTTGGATAATGGTCGTGGTATCCCCACAGGTATGCACCCCAAAGAGCACCGTTCGGCCTTGGAAGTGGTTTTGACCGTGTTGCACGCTGGCGGTAAGTTCGACAAGGGCTCCTATAAGGTCTCTGGCGGTTTGCATGGTGTGGGTGTCAGCTGCGTGAATGCACTTTCAACCCATCTCACCGCTGAGGTCTACCGTGAAGGCCAGATTTTCAAGCAGGAATATGAATACGGCAAGCCCCTCTACGATGTGAAAGTGGTGGGCACGACCGACAAGAATGGTACCCGCATCACCTTCCAGCCCGATGGCAGTATTTTCCAGACTACTGAATACGACTACAGCACATTGGCCAACCGTATGCGAGAGCTGGCTTACCTCAATCATGGCATCACTATTCAGCTCACCGACGAGCGTGAGAAGATGGAAAACGGTGAATATCGTAGCGACACCTTCTATTCTGAGAATGGCCTCATCGATTTCATTGCCTACCTCGACGCCAACCGTGAGAAACTCATCCCTGAACCCATTTACATTTCGGGCGAGCGGAACAACGTGCCAGTTGAAATCGCTTTGGAATACAATAACGAGTACAAGGAAAACCTGCACTCGTATGTCAACAATATCAACACCATCGAAGGTGGTACGCACCTGCAGGGCTTCCGCTCGGGCTTGACGCGTTCGTTCAATGCTTACGCTGAGAAGAGCGGCCTGTTGGAGAAATTAGAGAAGTTAAAGGTGAAAATTTCGCCTGACGACTTCCGCGAAGGTCTCACCGCCGTTATCTCGGTGAAGGTGCCGGAGCCGCAGTTTGAGGGTCAGACGAAAACCAAGTTGGGCAACGACGAGGTAATGGGTATCGTCAACTCCATCGTGGGTCAGCAACTGTCTGACTATTTGGAGGAACATCCTAAAGAAGCTAAGACTATATTCGATAAAGTGACGTTGGCCGCACAAGCTCGCCAAGCCGCTCGTAATGCTCGTGAGAAAGTGCAGCGCAAGGGTGCCTTGTCGGGCTTCAGCTTGCCGGGCAAGTTGGCCGACTGCTCCGAACGTGACCCTGCCAAGACCGAGCTTTACCTCGTTGAGGGTGACTCCGCAGGCGGTTCCGCCAAACAAGGTCGTGACCGTAACTTCCAAGCTATCCTGCCGTTGCGTGGTAAGATTTTGAATGTTGAAAAGGCTATGGAACACCGCGTGTTCGACAGCGAGGAAATCAAGAACATCTATACCGCTTTGGGCGTTACTATCGGTACTGAGGAGGACAGTAAAGCCTTGAACCTTGAGAAGTTGCGTTATCACAAGGTTATCATCATGACCGATGCCGATGTCGACGGTAGCCACATCACCACGTTGATTCTGACCTTCTTCTTCCGCTACATGCGCGAGTTGATTGAGAACGGCTATGTGTATTGTGCCACACCGCCTTTGTACCTCATCAAGCGCGGCACCAAACCCATCCGCTACTGCTGGACCGACGAGGAACGTTTCGCCAGCATGGCCGAATTGACCAAAAACGGCACCGTGAGCGGCTACGATGTGCAGCGTTACAAAGGTCTTGGTGAGATGAACCCAGAGCAGCTTTGGGAGACCACTATGGACCCGGCCAACCGCACCCTGCGCCAAGTGACCATCGAGAACGCCATGGAAGCCGACCACATCTTCTCCATGTTGATGGGCGACGAGGTGGCGCCGCGCCGCGAGTTCATCGAACAGAACGCCACATACGCTAATATTGACGCATAAGCGTTGAAAATCAATATGATACAATAAACGGAGAGCCAAATGGTTCTCCGTTTTTGTAATAAGTAGATGTGCATAATTAGTTTACATAAAAGACGCGAGACTGGGTTGGATAATCCTACAACCTATTACCGTCATGGCGGACAAGGATCCGCCATCTCTCGAGCGCGAAGACGAAACCTTCCCGCGCAGGGGATTGCGGGTCAAGCCCGCAATGACGGATAAAGGTGTAGTTTTGTGTTTCATGGTAAAAATGTAGTTTAATTTTGAACAGTTACTTATCATGTTTTATGCAAATCTGAAAATCAGATTTTATGATTTGCATAAAACTTACAGGTTTTTCCACGAAATATAATTGCCGTTTGAGGTTTGGATGTCTTGTTTGCCACCGTAAACAACATGAAGTCGAGAGGTATCTAATTGGGCTTGTTTGGCAAAAGTCTTCAACGAGGAAAAATGGTCGGTATGCATGGTCGCCGATGACTTGATTTCATAACCTTCCATGCTTGTACCTTGCTCCGAAAGCAAATCCACTTCATCATTGTTGCTGTCGCGCCAAAAATAGAGATTCGGCTCACGACCTTGCATATATGCCCGCTTTATAAATTCGTTAATAACCATGTTTTCAAATAGTTCGCCGCGCAAATAGTGCGTTTCCATTTGTCTCGAATCTTCTAATCCTAACAGTGAGGCGGCTAAACCAGTGTCGCAGAAATACAGTTTTGGCGATTTCACGAGGCGTTTGTTGAAGTTCTTGTAGTAAGGCTTCAGCAGAAAAATGGTGTAACTTGTTTCCAAAATGGAGAGCCAAGCATTGGCAGTGGGTACAGAAATGCCACATTCTGTGGCCAACGATGCCACATTGAGTAGTTGCGCCACGCGGCCTGCGCAAAGTTTCAGGAAGCGGACGAACTGCGACATGTCGCTGATGTTGCGCAACAACCTCACATCGCGCTCCAAATAGGTCTGTATGTAATTGGGGAAGAAATCCACAGGCGCGATTTCCTTGTCATAAATGCGAGGATAACCACCTGTAATCAGCCAATCATTCAAGTTTTCAGGAAGTAACGAGGCTTGGCGTAATTCACAGACCGAAAGTGGAGCCATCTTCATCACCGCCGTGCGGCCGGCAAGGCTTTGCGAGATGCGTTCCATCAGCAAAAAGTTGTGGGAACCAGAGAGGATGTACATTCCTGTATCATTGTGCTCGTCAACTTGGGTTTGGATGTAGGAAAACAGGTCGGGGGCGTATTGTGCCTCATCAATAATTAAAGGTGTGCCGAAGTTCATTAGGAAGCCGCGTGGGTCTTCGATGGCGAACTGGCGATGGTCCAAATCCTCTAACGAGATGTATTTGAAGTCGTTGAAGCGTTGTTTCAGCAAAGTGGTTTTTCCACATTGGCGTGTGCCTGTCAGCGTGACTACGGGAAATTTGGTCGTCATCTGCCTCAGTTTTTCTTCAATGGAACGTTCAATCATAACCGAAATTTTATGCAAAAATACAAATTTGATTTTATGATTTGCATAAAAATCCGGAAAAATTCCTCATTTCCGAATCGAAAACCAAATTTTTCCTACATTTGCTCCATTATTTGGGTGTACCCTCGTCCCGTTCCCCCTATTAAAGGTATCCGTGGCCGTTTCAAAGGTCTCCCTCCCTTTGTGGCCGATTCGTTGCCCGACCGCTGGGGAAGCAAGGTTTTTGCCTCGTGGTGCCAACAGCAAAAAATTAATCCGAACGAGATTACCCCATTGGACTTCTTGCTCTATCTTGGAAAACGCGGCATGGGCGCGTTGGAGTTTGAACCCGCCTACGACCTTGATGCAAAAGGGATTGACGAGATAAGAAATACCGTGCGCCAGTTCCCCGAAATAGCCCGAAAGAACGAAGTCGCTGAAGCATTGATCGGTGAGATTGCTTCCTATTTGGGAAACGGTTAATGCAAAAGCAAACTTTAAGGTCGGCCCTTCGACCCTTCGATTGGTCTTAGGGACCGCAGACTCAGGGACCTTCGCCTTCATCAGCAACGGCAACATCATCGTCAACGGCACAGGAATCCTCCAAGTCTTCGATGCCCTCGGTCGCCAAGTTATGCGCAAGCAACTGTCAACTGCCAACTGTCAACTGCCAACTTCCCAGCGGGTGTGTATGTGTTGCGGCTCATCAACGGCAACGATGTGAAGACGCAGAAGATTGTGATTGAATAACGGACATGCTTTGCGTCGGACTGCCGCTTTGCGTCATTGCGAGGAGGAACGACGAAGCAATCCAGACATTAAGTTTGTCGCCTAGATTGAATTCGTCGAATCTTCGATTTGCTTCGCTCCGCTCGCAATGACGACAAACAACACCCACAATGACAACCCTACAAGGCTAAACAACCGAATAAACAGACCATTCCATAAAAGAGACATCAGCGATGGTGTCTCTTTTTTTTCATTCAACTCTTGCACATTTCAAATATTATCGTGACCTTTGCCCCAAATAATTCTGACGCTATGGAAACATTCAAAAAAGGGGAGAAGATCGGCAAATATGTCATCAACTCGTTCATCAAGAAAGGCGCTGTGGCTGAATCGTATACGGTGCTCGGCCCCGACGATATGATGTATTTCATGAAAATTTACGACCTCGCTTCGATACCGCGCGAACAACTTTTTCAGGACAAGGAAGACTACGAGATCCAGCTCTGCAAGGAACTCAACACGGACGAAAT
>JAEEGH010010543.1_pt1 | contig 21165 bp, 18 predicted proteins | sample 9134181 | NCBI WGS metagenome assembly JAEEGH01 (sample SAMN16246544, study PRJNA631951) | gut metagenome | biome: gut microbiome; feature: rumen; material: DP-attached | host: Bos | place: Iran: Karaj | collected 2018-10
AGAGAATATCGGTTTGTGGCTTGAGGGTTAAGGTCGTATCCGTTTTCAATAGAAATGGTGGCAGGGGCAATCCATCCTTCATCTTCATTATTAGGGTGGGTCATTAATTTAGCGAAAAAAACTGGTGTTACAATAACATCAACATTGCTGAGAATTACGTATTGGAATTCTAAGGGTGAAGCTTGAATCATCATTTTGCGGATTGCTCCAAAATACCCCAAATTCTCATGAAATGGAAACAGTGTGGCAGTTAGATGGGTGAAGGGGGAAAAGTCAATCTGCTGGTATTCATCCGTAGTGTTGTCGGCTATGAAAACACTTAGGCTGATGTCTGAGACGTTTGCAATGGAATTTTCGAGAGACTGTAGGTAGTTGTACAGTTCTTTATAAGAAAAATAGGTGACACAATAGACGGCTATCTTAATCATTTTGAATTTTTCTTACTTAACACCTCTTGAATAGCTTCAAGATAACTATACCCGTTTGCTTTGTCAGGCTCGAGAACTGTTCCTTCTGCCCATTCGTTCCAGGCATTTACAAAGATATAGTCGGTCTTGTATATTTCTTTGGTTATGGCCATTTTTTCAGAAAGATACTCCTTAAACTCTTGTTTGGTAGGAGGAAATATCACGTTTCCGGCCAATCCTTTTCGGGGAGTATTATCCCAACCCATGAAAACTCCGCCGTAGGTTCCTTCTGGCGATAGAGTTTTTAGTGACAAACGGGCAATTTGCCCGAAAGACTGCGGACGATTGTTGGGGATGGATGTACCGAAGACGGCATTCAGGGCTTTTACTATCCTGCGGCGTATCCTGTCATAGTTCAATTTCCATGGCGACTGAAACATCTGTGCTCTTGCCGGTTCGAATTCCACTCTTGCAGCAAAAGGCAAGTTGCGTGAATCTTGCTGGCGTGTGCGCAGGGTTTCTACAAAGTGGAGGCCCGGGAATCCTGCTTTAATGGCAAGTTGGTTCCAGCAGTCCATCATCTCTTTTGCACAATGTATTGCCTGTGATTTGTAAATCAACATTACGGGACGGCCATTTTCTTTGATGTAACGCTCGTCCTTAAAGAACGGAAGCAGATAATCAAAGTGTTTCACCCAGTCGTCTTCATTACCATATTCCTGGTTTATGAGTATTTGGTGGGATTTCCCGTCCCACGTCCTGGCCCATGGTTCATTGGCCCATGAAAAGCAAAAACGAAGGGGAATGTCGGGATGACGAAGCAGCATCTCTGCCGGTTTTTCCAATAGCAGCTTGCCATTGAACCAATAGTGGTAGAAACAGAATCCGTAAATGTTATATTTGTTGGCTAATTGTGCTTGCCATCGTATCGTTTCTGGTGAACTCAGATCATAGTAGTTGTCGCCTTGTGGAATCTTGGGTTGTTGGTGCCCATTGAATAGTGGTCTTGCCTTCTTGACATTTATCCAATCGGTAAACCCCTTTCCCCACCAAGAGTCGTTCTCTGGAATAGTATGGAATTGCGGCAAATAGAAAGCTATGATTTTCGCTGTCATATATCAATTAACGCTTATCTAAAGGATTTATTGCCTGTTCAGGAGAATAGTTCCCCTGAGTATTTTGATGGTGGAGGCTTCTACCTGCTTATTTGGGCGCGATTGTGTAGGAAATGGTGTCAGACCGCTTGTTGCTACTCACTACAAGTCTTATTCTCCATACATTATCATTCCATAAATCTTTAAGATACTGGTCTTCGAAAGCTACTTTTTCGATGATGGGAGTTAGCTTGTTGACAGGGAATGTTATTTGATAGTTTTTTGTTCCAGCCTGCATAATAATACTATTTGCGGCTGAAAGTCTGGGCTTCCCATAGACAAGAAGTATCACTTCGGTAGGCCCAGAGAGACGTCTCAACCGGTAGCTTTCCTCAATAGTGATATTGTGTCCACGGTTGAACGTGATTGTACGAAGCCATTTCCTCACATTGGCTTCTTCGGGATATGCGCTTGCTATGTCTGCGGAAATACGGGTATAAGAATCATTGGTTTCGTAGGTCACGTTGTAGGCCTTGTGTTGTGCACCTTCTCTTTGTTCTTTGCCGTTTATGATGGGAACATTATGATAGGCCGACCGGGAGTTCATTTGCCGATAGCGATTGGCGCTGAAAGTCTCAGCAGAATAGGTGCCTTTTCCGAGATCAATGATGATGGGGAGTGCATCGCCATAGACGATGAAGTTACCCACGTCGTTGTGGTTGTGTTGCTCGTCGTTGTTTCCACCCTTGGCAGCAAAATAAAGCCCTTGGTCTTTTCCTTCTTTCTCGCGTGCGATGGCTATCTGAAGATTGGGCAGCCAGATGTCCCGGAAAAGAGGTTCTGCCGGTTCTATTTTCTTAAATTCGCTATATTGATATAGGAACTGCAGTTCACGACTAAGCGAAGGATAATTGCCGGAGCGGTCGTATAATAACGACGGATGTGTGGCGAAATTGTTCTCTTTGGCAATGAAGGCAGCATAGCCAGTCATATACGAGTCGCCGATGTATTTTCCAAATGGGAACAGGATGTTGATGTTTACTTGGGTATAATTGGGAGTGTCGGCAAAAGTGAGGTATGACTTTTTGCCGATGTAAGACTTATAGACGTAACTACCCATGGCCTTAATCTTATTGTCGTAAGGGAGAGAGGTCTGAGTGTTTGTGGCTTGGCGAAGCAGCCAGATGCTCTCGAAAAGTGAGGCTGCTGCTCTGTCCCAGTAGTGCACACCTTCGTCGCATCCACCATCATCGGGATAGCCGTCGACAAAAGCATCGAGGCTTTTGATGATTTGCTCCACGCCCTCTATTAGTTCATTACGGTTGTCTTCGCAAAAGAGTAGGCACGAAAGCCAGTTGGCACATATCCATGTGTTCCAGTTGTCAACCTTGTTCTTCCAGTTAGCATTACTTTGCGTGCGGCAGGGAGTAAGGATACGCCGGTCTATTTCTTTGTTTATTAAGGTGCAAATGCCTGGTTGCATCGCTTCCAGTTCATCATGTAGCATATAGGCAGTCCATGCTATCAGATTGGCAGTCTCGGCATTGAATAAATCAACGACTTGCCTGCTGACTTCGGGATGGTTTAAAGGATAATGTGCTGAGACACCCCACCATTTTTCTTTAAGAAAGAAACGTAGGCCCCGAAGAATCTGCGGCATAAAAACGCCTTTGTGCTCCATTATTTCAGCCATCACAAGCCAAGCCATTTGTCGCCTTGTGCCAAAACTCAGATGCTCATAATTGTCCCTGTTACCGTTCCTCTTATACTCTTGGAATATTGTATCGGGTATGGGCGTCCATTTCGCTTCAGCGTAACGACGCCCGTGCTGAATATAGTCGTTACGCATGGCCTCTGGTATTTTCTCTACCCAAAAGCGGGTGTTGGCCCGGGGTATAGGGGCAAAAGACTGGGGAGCAGGTAATGACTTTTCGAGCAAAAAGTGGCTATATTGACCTGAAATCCTATTAGCTGCTTTTGCCGGATTTATAATAAGGCAGATGAGCAAGGCATAAGACAAATAAAGCAATCGATTCATAATGCCGGAGTATAAAGTATATTAACCAGAGTTTCCAGGTCTTTGTCTTGCCTGTTCTTTACTTGTTCATAATGCTTTAATAACAGCTCTTTTGACGGTGTATCTCCCTGAAGAATCCTTTTGGCAGTTTTATAAAGGTCAGCAGGATAGATTGGAGAGAAATAATAACCCGCATCTCCCACGATTTCCGGTATGCTGGTCACATTGGAAACAAGAACCGGAGTGCCATATTTCATTGCTTCGATTGGCGGATAGCCAAATCCTTCAAAGAAAGAGGCAAAGATCAGAGCCTTGGCATGTTGGTAGGCATGTTCAAGATCTGAATCTGAAATATAGTTTATATCAATATGCTGTTTTGAAATGGATTTTCCATATCCTAATGTAAGCAGCCTTAGCGTGGGGTGTTCATTTTGCAATCGTTCAAAAACCTGAATGACGAGTTTGGGGTTTTTGTAACGGCGATTAGCTGCCAGGAAAAGGAAATACTCGCAGCCAGAACTAATCAAATCTTTCAATTCCGGATTTGATATGTCAGGGCAGATGTTGGTCTGTTTTGAGGGAGAATAGAAGACTCGGATGTCCTTCTTTAATTCAGGAAAGAAATATTTTAATGAATGTCGCGTGTAGTCTGACACAGTACAGGCAATGGTGTTTGGAGCATTATAAAGGGGCATAATGTGCTTATAGCATTTGTTCACTTGTTTTCTCCATCTTCCTGAATATAAGTTCAAAAAGCGCTTGATTTGAATCCATCCTGTATCCACATGCTTGTCGTATATGGCGGCGTCAATCTGGTTGTTCAGTCTTTCCACATCAAAGATATCGTGAATAAACATGACTGTTTTGCATGTTATGCCAGAAAGGTCATATCTTTCATAGAACTGACCGATGCAAATGAACAAGACGTCGATGGCATGCTCGCTGATGGCTGTATGCAGAGGTGTCTTACTTAAGTCTATAAGGGTGAAAGAATATTCTTTTGCGATTTCCTCGCAGTTATATCTTTTACCCTCAGGCATGGTTGAGTCGTATGCAGCATAAATCAGGTCTTCCTTATCGCGTTTTTGAGATATAGCATCGGTGATGGCCTTTGCGAAACTGGCAGCTCCGCCAAGCCCATTAGCATATTGGAACGGAATGAAGTCGAGCAGTAAATTCATGTCAAATTATAACCAGGTTTTTCCTTTACCTTTTTCTGCTTTCCGTGAATTCAGAATTCGTTTGCATTTGCAAATGATATGAATAACAGAAAGTATATATGTACCAGGAGTGTATGTGTGTTGTGGAAGTTCCTTGGCATAGCATGAGTATAGCACTTTTAGCCATTCCCTAACACATTGTCCGAATGAGAGATTGATATTGCAGGCCGGGAGCAGAATATCACGTTCTATACGTTTGTTGTTGTAGGCTTGCATATTACCTTGAAGGATACGGTCGTGATACATGATAGCCTGCGGCACAAGAATAGTCTTTATCTTATGGTAGACTGTGCGATGGTAATAGTTGCTGTCTTCGCTATAGTGGAAGAACAGGGGGTTGAAACCGCCAATTTCTTCAAGCAAGCGTCGTGGCAACAACCAGCATGCGGCACAGATTTCACCAGTTTCATAGCTATCCTTTAGTTGATGTCTGATGAGCAGGTCGTCATCCATGGTATTGTTCGCGTTTCGCAATGAAGAATGAAACATCTTGTCTATTCGTGAACCGTCTCCATTGAGATGAAGCGGAGATAACAGCGAGTGGGAATCGCTTTCTTCGAGCATATACTCTATGGCTTTAGGGTGGAGGGCGGCATCTTGATTAAGTAATAAGACGTAATCAGCGTTGTGTTCCATTGCCCATTTTATACCGACATTGTTGGCTTGGCCGAAGCCCAGGTTCTTCTCTTGTGGTAACCAGATTGCTGTGGGGTATTTTGCCGGAACATAGTCCCGGGTTCCGTCTGTGGATTTGTTGTCGATAATAATGGCAGTTGTCTGTATAGTGCTGTTCTCAAGACTTTTCAGGCATCTGTCAATCCACTGCTTCTGCATGGCATTGTAGGTGACTATAATAGTGTAGATGTTCATTTTACGGCGATTTTGATTTTTGACATAATATAGACAAATACAGCCAATATAATCATGAAGGTGTACAGGTAGTGGAAATAGCGGTAATAGAAAATCCCAAAGATTGGAATCACTGCCATGGTGAACAAAATTATCATTTCTCCCTCGGAAAGTTCTTCTCTGTGGGCTTTCCCGATGATGAGAAAGTTGATGAGGAAATAGAATAGCACCCAGATGGCTGCTCCAATAGGACTGATGTCGAGCATGATATCTCCGATGAATGTAGCGAATACACTGATGAAGAAGCCGTGTTCTCCGGAACGGTCGCCACGTCGGATGTCGTCGGTGTCAATATTGAAAGCGTAGTGCCATATAAGTGGGAATTCTCGCTCAGGTGCAATGTTGCTGAAGTCTGCATTGTCCCAGAAATAGCAGAAGTTGAACTGCTGTTGCCCTGCATATTGTAATGCCATGACACCAGCACCGCTTTTCCCTTCATCTTCTGAAAAACGGGCTTGTGTTACGGCAATAAGGTAAACCAGTGCTAATCCTGCAAAAGGCAACCCGAAAAATGATAGTCTGCGCTTGAACTTATGTGAAAGATGTTTCCAGAAAAAAACAAGGCAGTAGATGAACATCAGTGCATAATAGATGATTTCTGTACGGTCGACAGTCTGGATGGCAGCCAAGGGGGCACTTATAGAAGCGAAGAGAAGTAACGCCTTGAACCACCAGGGTCTTTTCTCAAAACATGTGTAATAGAAGAATATAGGGAGAGCCAGAAGTGTTGATATGTTAAAATAATACAAAGCTCTCAGGATGAAGGGCATACTCTCTGCTTTTAGCTGAGCTGGAGTCATAATGCCATTATAGTGGGCTTCTCGGACGGCAGCTAAATCTCCGCCAAGAATGTCTAACGTAGAGTCGGCCACCAAATAGAGATTAAGGAAAGATATGCCTATCAGAAACCAACTGAGGAAATAGAGCGTTAGTGGCGCCTTTGAAACGATGGTCTTGATGTCTTTCCTGTAAAGAAGAGAAAAAGGCAACAGACTAAGTGTGAGCAGAACACAGTATATCAGAGTAGGTACGAGTGTGAGGTGAACATCATACTCATCGAAGAGTATTCCCCCTTCTCCATCTCCTATAAGATTGCCGAATTCGATAATGGCTGCACATAGAGAGATGAAAGCATAGAGAGAAGACATGTAGACGCAGATGTCAAGTCCCTGATGCTTTCGCCACCAATAGATGGTGATGCCTGTGAAATAGATGAATGGAATCAGGGTCATAGCTTAGGGGAAAAGAGAATGTGACGAAATTGAAACAAGTCTTTCCATCCTAAGAAAAGTGCTCTTGTCTGTTTCACAAACAGATGTCGGTAGGCGGGAATGATAGCATCAGCAAGATAACCAGCTGCCATATTACTTAATATTGCAATAACGGCAGCTGCCAGCATGCCATACTTAGGAAGAAAAATATAATTAAGCAGGATACATACAACGCACCCCAGTGAGTCACGGAAAATAGCATAACGCTGAAGCCCCTCAATAACAAGCATGCTTCCTGCAGTGTTTGAGAGAGCCACGCTTGCTGCTTTGAAAGACAGTACCTGCAGGACTGCAACGGCTGGTAGATAAGCTTCTCCGAAAAGTATCCGAATAAGCCAATATGAAATAAGTGATGTAGCGATAGCAGCGCAGGTGGTGAGCCAAAAAGTAAGGTTCATGAAGGTCTGAGCTTTCTCTTCATAGAGCTTTTGGCTGATTTCGCGAGAATTGATTAGTATGGGGGTGATGGTCTGGGCAAGTATTGTGGGAATATAGATGAGTATTTCAACCAGCCGGGATGCGACAGAGAAATATCCGACCGACTGGTTGTTTACCATACGCCCTATCATTACTTGATCAATTCTTTGATATATAATAACGGCAGCGCTTGTGAGCAGAATGGGAAATGACTCTTTGATTAGAAAAACGGCATATTTCCAATTAAATCTCCAGTGAAAGGTTAACCCGCTTTTACTCTTGAAAGATATAATATAGCCGGCAGCTAAGAGAATGGCATCTAATGCAAGGGCAGCAACAAACCATGATAAACTGGCTCGGTAGTAAAGAAGTGTCAACTTTACAAGGATGCCAATCAGCGTTTGCAATATTTCTGATTTAACGATATACTCATTCTCGACAATCGAAGTGAAATAATTTCTGATGACAGAGAATGTGTTGAAAATAATTGAAAAAGCATATATCGTAACGAGAAGTGTGGTATAACTATCAGATTCCAGCCAAAGAGAAGTTCCTATGGTGAGCGCCATCGTAATAATTGCCAGAACCATTTTGATGGTGAAGGCTGTACCAATTATAGTTTCTTTTTCTTGCTGGCCCCGCGCTTCTTCCCTGATCTCTATGTTGTCAAGTCCAAAGAGAGCAAACGTCTGGAACAGAAAGACATAGCTGACCACATAGTTCATCAGGCCATATTGGCTCGGTCCCAAATACTTTGCTATGATGATGCCGACGAAAAGGCCCCCCAGCAAAGTCGTTACCTTACCTGCAACAGCCCAAAACAGATTCTTGACGATTTTTTGCTTATTGCCAGATAAATTGAGCCTGTTAACTATGTAGTTCACCACCCCCATTTGCTATTATGCTTTTAATTGATAAAGCAAATCGTCTTTTATAATATATAATACGGTGACAAAAAAAGCAAGGAATACCATTGCTATTACAAATATCATGCGTTTTGGACCGGCTGGTTTTACAGGGATGGCCGCTCCTTTCAGGACTGTGAATACGGGGGTACGTTCCTGAACCTTGGCGCGTGCTGCTTGAAGTTGGGTGTTGATGGTGGTGTAAGTGTTGTATTTTAATTGCATGTCGTTTTCCAGGTCATTCTGTTTTGCCCTGAAACTTTCCAATACGATTTCCGTATTTGCATCAGCATAGGAACCGTATTTCTGACGCGCCTTTTCATATTCGCGTTTGGCTGTAGATGCAAGATTCTTGTAGTATTCGTAGTCGGTACGAGCCTTGTTGGTTCTATATTCTGTTATGAATTTCTGTAACAAGGATTTTGTGGAATCTGCTATAGTCTTGCTGATAATAGGATCTTGGTCGGTTACATTTATTGTAATGACACCAGTCTTCTTATTGACGTTAAGTTTTACTTTTGAACGTACAGCGCCTGCAATCTTGTCTTGGCTTTTCGTAAGATTGTATGGATTGAATTCTTTGCTTCCACCTTTTTGCTCTTCCGATGCAAACAGGGATTTGATGCTTCCCGTAAAATTCTGCCACCAAGAATGCTTCTGGTGTTTCTCAAGATAATCGAAATAGCTTGCGCGAATGCTTTTGTCACTGTTTTCGACTTCTACGGAAAACAGATTGGCAACAAATTTGTTGTCTTCCATCAGGTCGGGATAGAGTAGGGGCGTGATGGCGTCATTGTTTTCCATGTTTGACAAATCTATGCCGAACGAGGAGACCAGTGAACCTAATGCTCCTCCAGCCATAGGATTATCAATTTCTGGAGCAAGCTTGATGTCTGTCGAATAATATCTAGGGACAGATAAAATGTATATACAAGATAATATGAAAACTACAGGAATTATTATGGCGAAGATCTTCCATTTTTTAAGTATTTTGTTAAAAATGTAGATCAACGTTAATCCTTTTGTTGCTGTATTTCTATCCATAGATGTTAGGATAATTATTTTGATTTAATACAAGAATACCGTTATTGATTATTTCAAGATATTTGCTAAAGTTGCTATCATGGTGGCAATTGAGGCTACACTTGTTCCGATAGTGAGCGTTTCAGCAATACTCATGCGGTTGCGTACTTTCTTTGGCACCACAATTTCACAACCGGGCTGGGGCTTGGCCTTGTGACTCACCTTGGCCACCTTGCCGTTCATGTAAATTATGTACGAGTTGCGCTTCTTGGCATCGCTCGAGAAACCACCGGCCTGATCGATGTAGTAGCTGGTACTCTTGCCCTTTTCGTAGGCCACGGTGTTGGGATACATCACCTCACCATTGATTTTCACGGTTCCGTTGTACTGCGGCACGATGATGCGGTCGCCCTCGCGCAGTTCTACGTCCTCGTCGCCACCGGGATTGGCAAGCGCCTTGTCAAGTTCGATACCTACATAGTAGGTGCTGCCGATATCGAACTTCTGCAGTTCGGTGGCGGTGGTGTTCAGCTGGCTCAGCGCAGCGGCATTGGCACTGGCGGCCAGTTCCTTCAATCGGTTGTTCTCGGCTTCCTCGCGCTGTTTCTTCAGCACGGCCTCCATGCGCAGGCGCTCAGCCTCGTTGATGCGGCGCTCCAGTCGGGCTCCCTTCACGTAGGCCAGGTCGTTCACGCCGCCGGCTGCATTGATGAGGTCGCTCAGGCGCGACTTGCGCTTCGACAGCGTGTAGGTGCCTTCGAACATCACTTCGCCTACCACCTCCACGTTCTGTTGCTTGTTGAATCCCGGGCTCTTGCGCACATACACTTCGTCGAAGGGCTCCAGCTTGAAACCGCCTTCACCGTCGATCACGAAGCCGTCTTTCAGGGCGAATGTATAGGTGCGGGCTATGACAGAATCGGGCGACAGCGCCTTGGCGTTGACCACCCTTCGGGCCACGTCCACCTTCACCGTCGATGCCGTCTGCTTCAGACCGCCTGCCTGCAGCACGAAGTCCTCCAGCGTCTCGTTGGCGGCATATTTGTACACGCCAGGATAGAACACCTCGCCGTGGATGGTGATGGTCTGTTCCTCCATCATCTCCTGCTTGGTGGGTATGAAGAGCACGTCGTTGGCCTGCATGGGCACGTCGGGCAGATTGCCGCTCAGGATTCCCTCCACGTCGACGGGTATCACCTCGAGCGTGCGGTCGGGGCGCATCCTGTGCATCACGGCACGTCCCGTGAAGGCTTCTTCTTTCAGTCCCTCGGCGCTTTCCAACAGCGTGCGCACACTGTTTATCTGTCCGCCCACCTCATATTTTCCGGGACGGAAAACGGCACCCTTCAGCTCCACCATGTTCGAGAAGCGGGTCAGTATAGAGTCAACGCTGACAGAGTCCTGGTCGGACAACTGGAACGAACTGAAGTCGAATTCCTCGATGCTGTGAACAGAGTATTCGCGGCCCGTCTTGCGGATAAGTCGTACTTGCTTGGTATAGGCATCGCCAGTGAAGCCGCCTGCATATTTGAGCAGCGAACTGACGCTCTCGTTTTTACGCATCTCGTAGTACATCGGACGCTTCACCTTACCCGAGATATTCACCAGGCAGTCGTAGGGTCCCACCACGATGACGTCGTTGTCGGCCAAACGGACATTGCCCGTCAGCTTACCGTTCAGAATGTAGTCGTAGATGTCGACCACCGTCACCAGCTGGTTGTTGCGATACACCTTGATGTTGCGCAGCGTTCCCAGGTCGTTGGTGCCGCCCGCCATGTAGAGCGCGTGGAACACGGTGGCAAAGGCCGACAGCGTGTAGGTGCCCGGCGTCTTCACCTCGCCCATCACGTTAACCATGATGGTGCGCGTCTGTCCCACGGTCAGCCTTATCTGACTGCTGCTGTAGCGGCTGCCCAGCGTTGAGCGCAGGTGGGCATTGGCCTGACCGACGGTCATTCCGCTCACCGTCACCGGACCGTAGCCCTCGATGGTCACGGTGCCATCGGGCGACACCGTGCTCTGAACCGTTTTCTGCGAAGCTCCGTAGATGTCGATAAACACCGCGTCGCCCGGTCCCAGCCGATAGTTCTGCGGTGTGGCAATATTCATGTTAGGCTCGAACGAGAGTTCCTTGTTGTTGAAGATATCCCGTCCGAACACCTTTTTCTTGTTCTTCTCGCGCTCGGCGATGAGCTGTTCCAGCATGGCGGTCGTGTCGGGCACGAATTCGTTCAGTTCCTGCTGCATCAGCAGCCAGTCCTCGTTCGTCTCGTCATACACCGGCGAACCCGTCTTCGGCGTCAGGTCCTTGATGCGGTACATCGGCACGTTGTCCTGGTTTCTCTGAATGCGCTGATAGTCCTCGCGCGTCTTGCCGTTGGGCTGCCTTGTGCGGTCGTCGGTGTTGCCCTGGGTGTTGTTCGACACGTTGCCCAGTCCGCTGCCCTTGGCCTCGCGTTCGAATTTGTTCCTCACCCTTCGAATCTGCTGTATGTCAACGCCGCGCTGCATCAGTTTCGTCACGATTTGCTGTTGCGAAGTGCCCGCTGCATGCTCCTTCACCACGAACTGCATCACCTGGTCGTCGGTCATCGTCGACTGGGCTGCCATACGCGTTGTGAAAAAGCCACAGAGCATTATCAGTATGATGTATTTTTTCATAATTCCATGTTTATTTAGATATTATAACCCTAAAAAGCCCTTTTTATTGCACTTTTTCCCCTTTTTTCTTTGGCGTGTCCGATAAAAACACTACTTTTGCAGCCGAAAACATACTGAACAACGGGGTTGACTGGATTTGACAGCAGGCCGAGATGGTATGTAAGCACGCGGAGTGTTGGCTAGTGGCTCCTTAATCCTACGAGTCGTCAAATTTATCTGGCAACAACAACTATGCTCTCGCTGCCTAATCGAAGTACAGTAGATTACTGGCTTAATTCTGCCACCAGGTGACAGAACGAGACGTCGCTCGGATGCCCTTTTTCCGAGGCTTTCTGGTTCAGCGGCGCAGCAATATCGGGAATAGTCGGCGATGGCCCCGCTTTGTCGGCGAAATTTTAGGGGATAAGGCTGTGGTTGGTGGCCCGGGTCTTGCCGCAGCTCGAAAATCAAGGCCGGGATAAGCGTGTAGAAAGCGTATGGTTTCCCTGTTTGGACGAGGGTTCGACTCCCTCCAGCTCCACCATAAGACCGGTAATAGAGAACATCTGTTGCCGGTCTTATTTGTGTAGATAGAATCATGGACGGCGAAAAGAACATATTGACCGTGGCGAACCGTGCGGAATTCCGCCAGTGGCTGAGCCTGCATCATGCTGACCAGACGGAGTGCTGGGTGTGCGTGAAGCGGGGACGTCCCGTCGGCGACGCTCAGCTGTGGTATCTGGATGCCGTGGAGGAGGCGCTGTGCTTCGGATGGATCGACAGCGTGAGCAAGCCACTCGGCGGCGTCACCATGCAGCGCTTTACGCCGAGAAGGCCCCGCAGCCCGTGGACCGAACTGAACAAAGAACGCGTGCGCCGGCTCGAGAAACTGGGACTGATGACAGCTGCCGGACGGAAGGTGCTGCCGCCGATGGGAGTGCGCAGCTTCAGGGCCGACCCTGAGGTGGTGAAGGCCTTGAAGGAGGCCAGGGCGTGGACGAAGTTCAGGCAGTTCTCGCCGCTCTACCAGCGTATACGTCTATATAATGTGGCGTTCAGTAAAATCCGTGACGCAGAAATGTACCGGCGGTCGCTGAGCCATCTGATAGAGGAAACCCGTAAGGGAAGGATGTATGGCGAATGGAACGACTACGGGCGACTCGTCGACTATTAATCGTTCAGCGAATATCCTTTATCTTCCTGCAGGGATTGCCGGCAGCCACGCAGTCCGACGGAATATCCCTTACTACGACGGAGCCTGCCCCGATGGTCACATTGTCGCCGATGGTTACTCCCGGCAGAATCGTCACGCTGCCGCCAATCCATACGTTGTTGCCGATGCTGACGGGCCTTGCCCATTCCCTGCGGCTGTTGCGCTCGGCGGGGTCGGTGCTGTGGCATGCCGTGTAGATGCTCACATTGGGACCGATGAAGCAGTCGTCGCCAATGGTCACCCGGGCTTCGTCGAGCACGGTGAAGTTGAAGTTGGCAAAGAACCGCCGCCCCACGCTGATCTGCTTTCCGTAGTCGCAATAGAACGGCTGGTTGACGATGATTTCGTCGTCGGCAATGTGCCCCAACAGCTCCTTCAGCATTTGCAGCCGCCGCTGCCCGTCAGATGGTCTCAGGGCATTGTAGTCGTGTATCATTTCGGCTGTCACCACCAGCTCATCCTTCAGCTGCTTGTCGATGGCGGAGTAGGTCATTCCGGCCAGCATTTTTTCTTTCTCAGTCATAGAATCATTAAAGTATCTTAATATTTGCTGCAAAAGTAATGATTAATCGTCAATTCGCCGTTATTTTGCACCTGAAATTATTAAGAATCTTGCAGTTTTATAAAACTTCCCCAACTCCCCTCCCATCGTAGGGGAGGGGCAAGGGGTGGGGTGAGTATTTAGAAAACTTGGCAGATGTCTGAGATTAAAGAAATTACAGACCCCACCCCTAACCCCTCCCCTTGAGGGGCGGGGAGTGCAATAGCCTTAAAAACAGGTGATTTCTGCACGTATATATAAAAAATATCAAAAATGGATATTAGTAGCCAGATAGATGAAATGCTCGACCTGCCGTACTGGATTATCGACATACTGCCCCGGCAGGTGCCGGCTGAGGGCGGCGGACAGTATTTCAGCGTGGAGCAATACATACTGAACAGCAGCATGATGGATGCCGTCTGCCAGCGTTTCGCCCGCCTGCTGCTCAAAATCAATTGCTACGAAGACATTGCCGTGTGCCTGGCCGACGCCGACGAGTGGACCGTCAATCCCTCGCCCCAGACGCTGACAGGATGGTTCCTCGAGCAGAAGCCGATGAATATTCTGCTCAAGTCGACCGGGGCAATGGTGGCCTTCAGCGGCGACGACCACAGTCTGACCTACTATACCGACCGGCCCGTTCCCCAGCTGATACGCGACCTGGCGGCCTCAGAGAATCTGTTTGTGTGGAAACCATGAGCAAGAATAAGAAAATACTGTTCCTTCACGGCTTCTTTGCCAGCGGACAGTGCATCCCGGCACTGGCCCTGCGGCAGGCGTTCCAGGGCAGGGCAGAGGTGCTCACGCCCGACTTGCCGCAGCATCCCGACGAGGCCCTCCATTTGGTCCGTGCTATTTGCGCGAGCGAGCACCCCGACGTGCTGGTGGGCAACAGCTGCGGCGCGTTCTATGCGCAGATGGTGGCCTCCGCGGAGGATATTCCCGCCCTGCTGGGCAATCCCCATTTCCAGATGACCGACTTCCTGCGGCCCCGCATCGGAGCGCATCAGTTCAAGTCGCCCCGCGCCGACGGCCGTCAGCAGTTCGTCATCGACGAGCCGCTCATCGCCGAGTTTGCCCGCCTGCAGGCCGTACAGTTCAGCCACTCCACCTCTTTTTCGCGCGAACACGTGTGGGGACTCTTTGGCCTCCACGACACGCTGGCCCACTTCGAGCCCCTGTTCCTCGAGCACTACCGCCACTCGTTCCATTTTCCCGGCAACCACACGCCCACGGCCGAAGAGGTCAGCCGCTGGTATGTGCCCCTGGTCGGTAAACTGCTCAGCGGCGAAGGACCCGAAGAATGAATTCCCGGCCTTCGGTAGATGCCGATTTGTAACTAAATTATGTGGTTTTTGTATCATTCCGCAAAGTGATGGGGCAGGGGTGCTCTCATGGTTCTGTTTTTATTGTATCTTTGCAGTGCAGTCAGAAAACGACAAAACATCTATATCAACAATCTCAACTAACATTATTATCAATGATCAACAAAAGTTTTCTTAAACGAGTGCTCATCATGGCGCTGATGGCATGGCCCTTGCAGAACGCGATGGCTGCCGTCGATCCCAATTTCTACATCTTCCTCTGTTTCGGACAGTCAAACATGGAAGGAGCAGCACGCCCCGAGGCACAGGACCTGAAGAGTCCCGGTCCGCGCTTCCTGCTCATGCCCGCCGTCGACGACCCCCAGCGCGGCCGTAAGATGGGCGAGTGGTGCGAGGCCGTGCCTCCCCTCTGCCGTCCGAACACTGGTCTGACGCCTGCCGACTGGTTTGGCCGCACGCTCGTGGCCTCACTGCCCGAGAATATCAAGATTGGTGTGATTCATGTGGCTATTGGTGGCATCGACATCAAGGGATTCCTGCCCGACAGCATCGACAGCTATGTAAAGACCAAGGCCCCGAACTGGATGAAAGGCATGCTCGCCGCCTACGATAACAACCCCTACAAGCGTTTGGTCACACTGGCTAAGAAAGCGCAGAAAGACGGTGTCATCAAGGGCATCCTGATGCATCAGGGCGAGACGAACACCGGCGACCCGAAGTGGGCTGGCATGGTGAAGCAGGTGTATGATAACCTTTGCGGCGACCTGAATCTGAAACCCGAGGAGGTGAATCTTTATGCGGGCAACATCGTTCAGGCTGATGGCAAGGGCGTCTGTATCGGCTGTAAGAAACAGATCGACGAACTGCCGCAGACACTCCACACTGCCCAGGTGATTTCTTCAGACGGTTGTACCAACGGCCCTGACCGTCTCCATTTCGACGCTGCCGGCTATCGTGAGCTGGGTTGCCGTTATGGTGAGGCTGTGGCCCGTCATCTTGGTTTCGAGCCTGTTCGTCCTAAGATGGAGTCGAGCATCAAGAAAATGGAAGTACCTGCCGGTGCTTATATCGCCGAGACCACCGTTCCCGGCAATCAGTTCCCGAAGCTCGACCGCGAGCGCCGCGGCTATTTCTACCTGAAGGCTCCCGATGCCAAGAAAGTAGTCCTCGACATCTGCGACAAGAAGTACGACATGCAGTCAGACGGCCAGGGAGGCTGGACTGCTGTGACAGATCCCCTGGTGGTTGGTTTCCACTATTATTTCATGAACATTGGCGGCGTGAACTTCATCGACCCTGCCACCGAGACCTTCTTCGGCTGCAACCGCGAGGCTGGCGGTATCGAGGTTCCCGAGGGACCCGAGGGCGACTACTACCGTCCGCAGCAGGGAGTGCCCGCCGGACAGGTGCGCAGCATCTACTATTACAGCAAGGAACAGCAGAAATGGCGCCACGCCATGGTTTACACTCCCGCAGAGTATGAGTCGAAGAAGAACGCCAAGAAGCGCTACCCCGTGCTCTACCTGCAGCATGGCATGGGCGAGGACGAGACAGGATGGTCCAAGCAGGGCCACATGCAGCACATCATGGACAACGCCATTGCCAGCGGCGAGGCCGTCCCGATGATTGTGGTGATGGAGAGCGGCGACATCAAGGCCCCCTTCGGACAGGGCCAGACGATGGATACCTATGGCAACTCGTTCTATCCAGTTCTGCTCAACGACCTCATCCCCTATATCGACTCCAACTTCCGCACTAAGACCGACCGTGAAAACCGTGCTATGGCAGGACTGTCGTGGGGTGGCCATCAGACGTTCGACATCGTACTGAACAATCTCGACAAGTTCTCTTACATGGGTACTTTCAGCGGTGCCATCTTCAATCTCGACGTTAAGACAGCCTATAACGGCGTGTTCACCAAGGCCGACGAGTTCAACAAGAAGATACATTATTTCTTTATGAGCAGTGGTACCGAGGGCATGGACAAGATGTTCGGCACCGAGAAACTTGTGCAGAGCCTTAACGAGATGGGCATCAATGCTCACTATTCCAAGTCGGAGGGTACAGCCCACGAGTGGCTCACCTGGCGTCGCGGACTCCACGAATTCATCCCCCATCTTTTCCGCAAATAGCACCCTGCTGTTGCTGAACACCTAAAAGCGCAGCGGCCGCCTGTATTCCCCATTGTCGGGCCCCATACAGGCAGTCGCTGCGCCTTTTTATTTGGCAATGATATAGCAGTTGGCCCCTCAAAGGTAACCAGCTCCCCGCCCCTGAAGGGGAGGGGTTAGGGGTGGGGAGTGTAATATCCCGTAGCTGCCAATACTTTTATTATGGTCGCTTCGCTTGAAATTATTTTTAAAATTATATTTAGAATTATTCTGGATGAGTTTTCGTGCAAGTCGAATGCAAAGGAGCTTGCTTCATTTACTGAGACGCAGCCAAAAATCATAAGTAAATTATAATTTTAAATTCAATTTCGAGGGCGAAGCCCGACCATCTTCAGTAATTCTGAATACTGACCCCACCCCTTGCCCCTCCCCTACGATGGGAGGGGAGTTCAAGAGCCTCCTCTATAGGTTAACATATATATAACTTTTTTGTTTTCGTCATCGTCATCGTTATCGTTAACGTTAGGGTTACCGTTAAGGTTATCGTTTTCTTTATCGATGTGCAAGGAAGCTGCCAACGAGCACTGCAACGCTATCGCTCTCGGCAACGAGAACAAGGCTCTGATGGAGGAACTTGCCTCGGTCAAGGAAGAATTGAGCGAACGCGAGCGTACTTGTGATTCCCTCCGTAGCTTCAAGGCTGAAAAGATTGTGGAACATGACGAGATGGCCGAATTCCTGGTAGAGCAGACAGAGAAGCAGTCGGCAGCCGACATCAGAGCCAAGGCCATCGAAATGCTGGGAGCGTCCGGGTATCTTCGCAAGAAGATTGAGAAAGGCTACGACCTCTGGGTAGTCGACAGGGAACTGCTGATGGCACTTTTGTAAACTCGGTACACAAAAGCATTTTAGTCATGAAGCGAAAAGTGATACACGTTGAATTGAAAGAGCCGGGTAACAGGCCAAAGCATTTTTACTTTGGCTCGAAAAAGGCCGTGTATGACGTTTTGCCGAGCGAGGTAGTGGGAATCACTTACCGCACGCTCCTGAACTGCGTAAAGCTCTCAGATGGGCCGTACGAGAACAAAAAGTGCATCATCAGGCAGGGATTTCTTGTCACTGCGAGTATGAATAGAGAAAAAAAGTAACGAATAATTTGGATGTTTCAATAATTGTTCGTAAATTTGCAACGCGGGATGAGAGAGGGAGGTAAAGCCCCCGCATTCTGCACCAGCCTGGCGAGGGGGTGTATTTCACGAATACGCACATGCGGGGGGTGTACCACGAAAGTGGAGCCTCCCGTTCCCTTTTTCTTGAATTTACCGATTGTTCGGGTCAAAGCGCTTTTCAGTTCTTCAATCTTGCTGCCTTCATCCCAATAGAAGATGGCACAATCAGCCTTTCTTGCGTCATCGGTACCGACAACCTCGACGTGGAGGGCATGGCCCACAGCATGAGCATCGACGAGCACCTGCAATTCACCGAGGATGCCGAAAGCACCAGGCGCATGTTCCTGCGCGAGCGAAAGGCCAGGGTGAACTACAATGCCTGTATACAAAGCGACTGCGCGAGGCCTGTAGGCAGTTTCTTCGACGACGAAGACTAAACTCATGCTTTCCCCGATTTCGGCCATGGCAACGGTGTTTTGCCGTGGCCGAAAACTTTTTTATCAGGTCCAGAATTCCTGCTCGCCCGTGGGTTCCATTTTCCCGTTGCACTTCGGACAGGTGGCCATGTTCCAGATGCGTATGGCGGCGCTGCCGCATTGGGGGCACAGGCGGCCCACCTCGCTACGGTACGACGGTGCCACGTCGCCAATGATGCCGCCCACCACGATGTTCTGCACGGTGTGGCAGTCGGGGCACGCCATGGCGGTGATGTGCTGGCGGAACAGTCCGCGGCCGGTATAGACTTCGGCCTGGTATCCGCACGAGGTGCATTGGTATTTCTTTATCCAGGACATTTCAGGCTGTTTTTCGTCATATCATCTGAATCCAGGTAAGCTTTCGCCACAGGCCTTCGAGCGGACCGCGCTGATGGCTGCTGAACCACCAGCGGCCGAAGAGATACTGGGCGACAATCATGCAGGCCCCGACGACGACGGCATAGGTGATGCCCAGACGGTTGTAGCACGACAGGCCGTAGCCGCAGAAGATGAAGGCGCCAATGACGGACTGCAGCAGGTAGTTGGTGAGACTCATGCGGCCGAAGAAGCAGAGATGACGGAGCACCCGGCGCACGCACGGGAAGGCATACCAGGCGGAGACCACGGCCGAGACAATCATGAGCAGGATGAGGAGGTTGTGGATGGGGTTGAGCCACGAGGCTATGGGACCGTAGGGGACCACGCTGAGCACCGCAACGGCAATGGCGGAGCAAACGAGGACGGCGTGCCACGTCAGCAGGTGGTGGTGCTCATGGTAGAACAGCCGGTGCCGCCCCAGCTGCATGCCAAGGATGAAGAGGCAGAGCAGCTGCGTGAGACGGCCGCTGAAGACGTTGAAGCGCAGGTTCACCTCGAAGCCGTAGCGCAGGTTGGTGAGGGTGTTCTGCCAGAACGTGCCGTGCTGGTGGGTATCGTTGATGATGCCCGACACCTCATAGAACTGGGTATGGTCGATCTCGGTGCCCGTGAGCAGGCAGAACAGCTCGACGGGCTGGACGGCCAGCAGGGCGATGATGCACCACACCCATCGGGACGGCAGGTAGCTGACGGGGATGAGCAGCAGTCCGTAGCAGGCGTAGAGCATGAGGATGTCGCCATCGTAGAAGGCCACGTTGACCACGCCAAAGAGGAACAGCAGGAACATGCGCCAGGCGAAGCGGCCCGAGAAGTTGCGACGCTTCTGCTGCTGGTTGTCGTTCATGATAAAGAAACTCAGTCCGAAGAGCATGGCGAAGATGCCGTACATCTTTCCGCTGAGCAGCCAGGCGAGCACCTGGGCCACCGCCTGGTCGGAGGGCAGCGGATGGACTATCGGCTCGTGCGTGAAGATGTTGAAGTGCTCGACCGAGTGATACAGGATGATGCCGGCCACGGCGATGCCTCGCAGGGCGTCGGCCACATCGATGCGGGTGTTTGGGATGTTCCTGGTGTAATACATTTCGCTGATTTTCCTGCAAAAATACATAATATTGCCGGTTCTGCCAAATTTTTGGAATAATTGTACGGGAAACTGGCATTTACATACGGGCTTTCTGCTTCTCGCCGGCACCTGAGCCGCGATACTTGGAGCGGGCCTCGTTGAACTTCCACGTCAGGTCAACCGTGAAGGTTCGACGGGCTGGATTGCGGGAAGTAATCTCGCGGAAGCCATACACGATACCCTCAGTCTTGTTGGTGTTGAAGAGGTCGTTGCAGCGCACGTCGAGTGTCAATGAACCACAGCGTTTCAGGTTGAAGTCACGCTGCAGGCCGAGGCCGGTGTATAAGCGGTTGCTGGTGATGCGGAAATTGTTGTAGTCACCATGCGTAGCCCATTGTGCCGAGGCGTTCAGACGGAAGCCGTAGGGCAGCTCAAGGTCGTTCTGCCATACGAGGGTGAGGTACGGATGGTTGAGCGTGAGGATACTGCCGTCGGCACAAGGTGTCTTGTAGTTCTGGAACAAACAGTAGGCGTACCACATGGGATGCCACTTCAATTGAGAATTGAAAATTGAGAATTGAAAATTAGGACGTGCGGTGAGGCTGACACCCAGCTGGTCGAAGTCCTCCGTGGTGTTGATGGGACGTACCAGGCTGATGAGCGGGTCATCTGCACCAGGGTAGGGCTCTGTCGAAAGGGTGATGGCATCTTTGATACGGCCGTAGCTTAAGTTGAGGCTCAACCATTTGTAGCCGGCATTCAGTACGACGCTGTGGGTGTAGGTGGGCAGCAGATAGGGGTTGCCGCTCTGGAAGGTGTAGCGGTTCAGATAGACGGTCGTGCTGGTGAGGTTGCTGTACGGAGGTCGCTGAATGTCACGACGGTAAGAGAGCGACAGCTGCACATTACCAATCGGAGCAGCGATGACAGCCGTGGGGAACCAGTCGCCATAGTCGCGGCAGACCTCATCCTCCTTCTTACCAAAA
>JAEEGH010010545.1_pt1 | contig 21162 bp, 14 predicted proteins | sample 9134181 | NCBI WGS metagenome assembly JAEEGH01 (sample SAMN16246544, study PRJNA631951) | gut metagenome | biome: gut microbiome; feature: rumen; material: DP-attached | host: Bos | place: Iran: Karaj | collected 2018-10
CATCCATGAAATCTTCATAGAGTTTGGGCTGAGTCACCTTTTTCTCATCGGTAATGGGGGCAGTCGTCTCGTTGTGATACCTGATCATCTCTGCCTCCGTTGGCATCTTCGGCATCAGGTCCATGATCTCCTCTGCCGAGTTCTGTGCAGAGGCTCCCATCACAGCCCCCAGCACTACTGTCAAACATAAAAACATTCTCATAAGCTCGTACTATTTGTTTTTTTTGATTTTGTGATGCAAAAATACGAATATTTTCCGAAATGGCAAACTTTTTTGCGGATAAGTTTTGGAAGTTTGTTCGAATAGGCTTTTTTTATGCTTGAATACAATAATTAAGGTACGCGCGAGGAAGCAATTCAACTGAGCTTTTAACAAACTTTTGTAATAGTCTGATTATGAGGTTGTTCAAAAAGCAATATACTATTCTTCCAAAGTTCTTTAACATAATTTTGCAGTAAATTTCTGCCTAATTGTGTTGTTGTTTTTGGATAATTTTGTAACTTTGCAGACGATTTCGGGTTTGCTAAAACGGAAAACTTTCCCGAGACGAGAAACAAAAAAGTTTCCCGAAAAGGAAAACTTGAGAAGAAGACAGAATAACAAGAAAACTGTTTTTGGAAAGAAGAACAAAATAATAAATAATAAAGAAAGTCATAAACAACAAAATGGAAATTAAAAACTTTACCATTACAAAACGAGACGGGTCGAAAGACCAGTTTTCTTTGGACAAAATCATGCATGCCATCGTAAAGGCATTCGAGAGTGTACAGGAACCAGCCGACTTGGCAACCGTATCCAGAATCCTGAATCATCTGGATATGCACGACAACATCACCGTGGAGGATATCCAGAACCAGGTGGAGGAGGCTCTGATGTGCGAGGGTTTCTACAAGGTGGCTAAGTCGTTCATTCTCTATCGTCAGGAGCACACCGAGGATCGTGAGACGCTGGAGAAGATGCTGTTCCTTTCAGAGTACATGGAGTCGATGAATGCGGCAACGGGCTCGAAGTACGATGCCAACGCCAACGTGGAGCACAAGAACATCGCGACGCTGATCGGTGAGTTGCCTAAGTCGAACTTCATCCGTCTGAACCGCCGTCTTCTGACCGATCGTATCAAGAAGATGTATGGCAAGGAACTGGCCGATGAGTATATCGACAAGCTGACACACCATTTTATATATAAGAACGACGAGACTTCGCTGGCCAACTATTGTGCCTCGATCACGATGTATCCCTGGCTCATCGGCGGTACGGTGGCCATCGGCGGCAACTCGACGGCTCCTACTAATCTGAAGTCGTTTGCTGGCGGTTTCGTAAACATGGTGTTCATGGTGAGCTCGATGCTGAGCGGTGCCTGTGCCACGCCCGAGTTCCTGATGTACATGAACTACTTCATCGGCAAGGAGTATGGCCTCGACTATTGGAAGCGTGCCAACGAACAGGCTGACCTCAGTCTGAAGAAGCGCACTATCGACAAGGTGATTACCGACTATTTCGAGCAGATCGTCTATACACTGAACCAGCCCACCGGTGCCCGTAACTACCAGGCCGTGTTCTGGAACGTGGCTTACTACGACCGTTACTATTTCGACAGCATCTTCGGCGAGTTCTATTTCCCCGACGGATCGAGACCTGACTGGGAAGGTCTCAGCTGGTTGCAGAAGCGATTCATGAAGTGGTTCAACAAGGAGCGTACGAAGACGCTGCTGACCTTCCCCGTGGAGACGATGGCACTGCTCGTCGACGAGAACGGTGAGTGCAAGGACAAGGAGTGGGGCGATTTCACTGCTGAGATGTATTCTGAGGGGCACAGCTTCTTCACTTATATGAGCGACAATGCCGACTCGCTGAGTTCATGCTGCCGTCTGCGCAATGAGATCACTGACAACGGCTTCTCCTATACCCTTGGAGCAGGTGGCGTCAGCACAGGTTCGAAGAGTGTGCTCACCATCAACCTGAACCGCTGCATCCAGTATGCCGTGAATCACAAGATGGACTATCTGGAGTATCTGGGCACGATCATCGATCTCTGCCATAAGGTACAGCTGGCCTACAACGAGAACCTGAAGGAACTGCAGCAGCACGGCATGCTCCCGCTCTTCGACGCAGGCTATATCAACATTGGCCGTCAGTACCTGACCATCGGCATCAATGGCCTCGTGGAGGCTGCTGAGTTCATGGGACTGAAGATCACGCCTAATGACGACTACCTGCACTTCGTACAGGGCATTCTGGGCCTGATTGAGAAGTACAACCGTCAGTACCGTACGAAGGATGTGATGTTCAACTGTGAGATGATTCCTGCCGAGAACGTAGGTGTGAAGCATGCCAAGTGGGATCGTGAGGACGGCTACTTCGTTCCCCGCGACTGTTACAACAGCTATTTCTACGTGGTAGAGGATGACTCACTGACCGTGCTCGACAAGTTCAAGCTTCACGGTGCGCCCTATATTGAGCACCTGACTGGTGGCTCTGCCCTTCACATGAACCTCGACGAGCACCTTTCCAAGGAGCAGTACCTGCATCTGCTGAAGGTGGCTGCAAAGGAGGGTTGTAACTATTTCACCTTCAACATCCCCAATACTGTCTGCAACGACTGCGGCCATATCGACAAGCGCTATCTGAAGGAGTGTCCTCATTGCCACTCGAAGAATGTGGACTACATGACCCGCATCATCGGCTACCTGAAGCGCGTCTCGAACTTCTCGCAGGCCCGTCAGGAAGAGGCTGCACGTCGTTACTACGCCATGGCAGACTAAGCGATGCTGAAGTACGTCAACTCTGACATCGTATTCCAGGAGATACCCGACGAAGTGACACTGGCAATTAACATCTCTAATTGCCCGTGTCACTGTCCTGGGTGTCACAGCCATTACCTCTGGGAGGACATCGGCCTGCCGCTCAATCCCGAAGCCATCGACAACTTCGTCCAGAAATTCGGCTCCAACCTCACCTGTATCGCCTTCATGGGCGGCGACGGGGATCCGAAGGGGGTTAATCTGTTGGCGCAGTATGTCCATGAGGAGTATCCGCAGTTCAAGGTGGCATGGTACAGCGGACGGACCGTCATCTCGCCCCTCATCACTAAAAACGATTTCGACTATATAAAGATCGGCCCTTATATCAAGCACTTAGGCCCTCTGAAGAAACCCACCACCAACCAGCGCCTCTACCGCCAGAACGACCAAGGTGAGTTCGAGGACATCACCTCCCGCTTCTGGAGGCAGGCCTGATAGTCTGGCCTGAAGAGCCATCAGGCTTCAGACTGGTGTCGCTGGTCTCTTCGAGGTGTTCCGATGCCTTGCACAAGTTGTTCCGATGCCTTGCACAAGTTGTTCCGATGCCTTCCATACCTATAAGGAGATGCCTTCCATGACCCCGTGGAAGGCATTCCTTTAACCCGTAGAAGGCATTCTTTTAACCGTGGAAGGCATCTGCGCCGGTGTAACTTTTCAACCCCTGACTCTGACAGCGCGACATCACCATAAAACTGCACAACAAGAAAAGTGACAATGACATCGTGACATTAAGCAGGTGCACATGTGCAAAACACCTCTTATTAAAATTTTTATTTATCATAATATATATAATTATTATATATTATATATTATTATACTATTATATTTCTTCTTTCTTCCCATGCTCCCGCAGATGATGGAAACACCTTAATGTCACGATGTCACGATGTCATTGTCACTTTCTTGGCATGTCCCATGTGCAGACCTGATACCTGATCAGGTATCAGGTCTTGGCCCGAAAAAACAGGTTCCCGTTATAGTCTGTTCTTCTCGTCGTTACCAGCACCAGAGCCCTTATACTTCGAACGAGAGGCATTTAAGTTATAACTCAAGGTCAGACCCACACATTGCGTATAGGTGTACACGTCCTGGTCAGTCAGGCCGATGGCGTAGTAAGTGGTCATCTTGGTCTTGGACGTACGGAAGATGTCGTTGGCATAAAGCGTACACGACAGCCGCTCATTAAAGAATGACTTCTGTAGTCGGGCATTTACCGTAAAATTGCTGCCGCGATACATGAATGCCCAGTGGTTGCTGCCTGAATAGTTAGCATGTACCAATGCCTTCATCGTAGGGTTGATGACGAACCAGTTCTTCAGGTCGAACGAGAATTCGGGCTTGTCCAGTTTCTTCGGTGCACCGTATGCCTCTGCATCGAACATCTGCTGATAGTAGTGCAGCGTAGCGGTGGGCTGCCAGAAACCGAATTTTGGCGAGGCGACGAGGGTGGCATAGACGCGATCCTGATGGTCGAAGTTGACGGGCTGGAAGATGGCAATCTCCTTCTCCTCGTCATACACTCTGCCGATATGGGTGAAGAGGTCGTTCTCTCGGGTAAAGCCAGCGACGAAGGTCAGCCACGAGTAGGTCAGATTAAGATCGATGCTCTTGCGTACCGACGGGCGCAACAGCGGATTACCGCCCTCATAGAACATGCGGCTGTCGTAGACAATCATAGATTCCAGCATGCGGTAGGGTGGACGAGTGATGCGCTTGCTATAGTTCAACTGGGCGCTCCACTTGTCCTTCTGCCACGCTACCGACAGATTAGGGAACCAGTCGTTATACGTGCGGCTGGGCTCTTGCTGCCATTCGCCAAACGAGTAGTAATCCGCTTTAACATGCTCAAAGCGAAGACCCGCATTCAGGCGCCACTGGCTTAACTGTAATTCGTATTCCGCAAAACCGGCTATGTTCTTTTCTTTCATCTCATTGTCGGTCTCCGGAATGATGTTCTCCTGGTTGACATTGCGACCATAACTCTTCGTACTTGTAGCCTCTGTTCCGCCACTCAGCGAGCCTTTCCAAACAGGATAAGTCAGCACCAGTTTGCCTGCCATCATCTTGCGGTCTTCATTGTTGAGGGTAGTGATGGTGCGGTCGCCAAGTTCCTTGCTGAACTCCAGCTGGTTGAGATGGCTCTCTGTTTTGCGCTGCAACATCGTAGCGTTTAGGTCGATGTCCAGTTTACCTACCTTTCCCACATAGTATGTGTTCAGTTCCCAAACAGGCTTGTCGAGTTCGTCGATATCTGTCTTCAAAAGGACATCACCATAGAAGGCGCCATTCTTGAGATAGTTCTGTGTCATGTCAGACTTGAACCTGTTATGGAATATCTTCTGCGACGAGAAACTCAGTCCCACCGAATGGTCGGTATTGAAATCATAACTCAGGCCGCCCTTGTACTGCAGTTCCGTCCAACTGCTTCTTACGGGTAGATCAGCATGAGCATTGAAAAAGTCTTTCTTGATATGCAACTCCTGCTCAAGATTCTGGTCATTGCTGTAGTGCCCGTTGTCAAGCGCTACATTAGCAGAAACCTCCAATCCGTGAGTGCGATATTTCAGGGTCAGGTCGTCATAGTTGTTCCACTTGTTGTTCTTCCATGTATCGCTGGTCACCATCAGACTCAGGCCTTCGCCTTGCGTCTTCAGTGTCTTGATGCGGATGACGGCATTCACCTCGGCATTATACTGGGCTCCGGGAGAAGTGATGACGTCGACGCTCTTGATATCCACCGATTTCAGTTGTTTCAGTTCGTTGGGGTCGCGTACCTTTTTATTATTAATATAGATCTCAGGCTCGCCCTTGGCCAACACATTGAACTTGCCATCGCTACCCTGCTGAACCATTGGTATCATCGCAAGCAGATCGTTGGCTGTACCGATATCGTGCAGGATAGAGTGTTGTATATCCACCGTCATGCCGCCTGAGGTAGGCTTGTACTGCGGAATCTCACCTTTCACTTCTACACCTTTCACCATATAGGTCTCGGGCAGGAGAGTAATCGTGCCAATGTGGCCCACGCCGATGTTCCGCTCAACGGTCTTATAACCTATAAACGATACCTTCACCATCATCTGCTGTCGGGCCTTGCAGGGAATCACGAAGTCGCCATTCTCGTTGCTCACTCCTCCATTGATATAACCATCGCCATACAATGAGATATTAGCAAACTCAATGGGGTTACCACTTTCATCAACCACTCGCCCGATGACCTTTGTGTCTTCCTTCTGGGTACATTCTATATAGATATCCTGACTGTCGAAGGTAAGGTGCATGGGGTAGAATCCGCAAACCTGGCGCACGGCGTCTCTCACAGAGACATTCTCCAGATGGGTGGTGACGGTGAAATCCTCCAGTTCATCGAAGATGAAGTTGAGTTTATAATCCTCTTGGGCATGATCGATCCAGATCAGGGCTTCGCTGAGCGATACATTCTGGAAGTCGTGCGATAACTGCTGTGCCTTTGCACACATGGCAACAAGGCACAATAAGAGCATATATATACGTTTCATGGTGCTGGCTTAATCAATGGTGATGGTTTCTTCGTTGAGCGTCAGATGCACTTTCTCGAAGTGGTTGATCTTGTCGATAATCTCCTGAAGGGTGTCATCGGCCTCCCACTGCAGATAGAAGCGGATGGTGCGGGCGGCCATGTTCTTGAACTCCACTTTCACGCCATAGCCATCGGCCACGTACTGCATGATCTGCTGGAGTTCCACATTATTAAATATCACAGGGGCTTTCTTCGTGGGGACCATCGCCACACCATGGGCGTCCCTTACCTTCCTGATGTCAGGTTTGCGCTCCGTAATGGCCGTATTGGGCTTCTCATCCTCCATGATGAAATGGTTGATGGTGGCGTATGCAATACCCGACAGCATCAGCACACCCACGATGGAGGCAGCCACCTGCATCCAACCTTTTGAGCGTCTCTCTAGGTGCGAACGCCGGAATCTCTCCCATTCCTTGTCGGCATCGGGCATAGGGACACTCACTTCGTCCAGCATCTGGTCGAACTGCTCATCCGTGTGTTGCTCAGGGTGCAGAAGCATCCTGATCTGCTCTTCTTTCTTCATGCTTCTCTGTTTTTAAAAGTTGAACGTAGTTTCCTCAACCCTTGCACGATGTGCTTATTGACTGCCGAGAGGCTGATACCCAACGAGTTCGATATCTCTTTGTACGACTGTTCCTCATCGAAGTGCATGCGGATGATGCGGCTGGTCTGAGGGGTAAGCCTCTCTTCGACGTAACGGCTAACGGCTTCGATGATCTCCTCGTCATACTTCCCGCTTTCTACAGCCGTCGGCGCGAAGAGCCTCATGGCCTCCTGATGGGTCTGGCGCTGTGCAATGATGTTGAGGCAGCGATTACGGACGCAAGTCAAAAGAAAGGTTCTCTGAGACTCCTCCCTCAATGGGTTGGTACCGTCCCACAACTTGGCAAAGACATCTTGTACCACATCCTTTGCCTCGTCTTCGTCGCCCAACAGGATGCAGGCAGCCTTGTACATTCTGTCGTACTCCGAAAGGAAGAGTTCTTTAAATTGTCGTTCTTGCATCTTTTCGTCGCTTGCTTTTACTATATATACAGACAAGCATAGAAAATCATCACCCTTGCCTCAACATTTTTATGAAGATGGAGCAAGGGTGATGAAAATTGTCGTTTATTTGATGATTGCGGTCCATCCGCCGCCACTGCTCAGATGGATGTTGAGACGCTCCCCAGCGGTAACAGACCGAATGGTGTGTTTATAGTCGGTCGCTTCTCTCATGGCGTTTACACCGTCGGCGAAGATGTCAGCCGTATAGTTGCCTTCTCCAAGGAAAGAGAGGTCGATCGTCAGGTCACGTGGTGTCCAGTCGGTCATGGCGGCCAGATACCAGGTGGTTCCCTTCCGTCGGGCGATGACGGTATATTCGCCCATCAGTCCGTCAAGGGCGACGGTCTCGTCGAAGGTGGTGGGAATCTGAGCGATGAAATCGGTACACTCCTGATTCTGCATGTACTTCGTAGGACTGTCGGCCAACATCTGCAGCGGAGCCTCGAAGGTGGTGTACATCGCCATCTGGTGAACACGGGTGCCCTGACTCATCGGGTGGCCGTTGTTGCCGAAGAAATGGTCCCTCATGGCATTCGTCATCGCCCCCGGCGTATAGTCCATCGGACCCGCGAGCATACGCAGATAGGGGATGCTGACATCGTAGCGAGGCTGGTTGTGCAACGGCCCGTCGCCGACTCTCGGCTCCCACTTCGAGTTCTCCAGTCCCTTCACGCCTTCAAAGTTCAAGATGTTCGGATAGGCCCGCTGGATGCCGAAGGGCTTCAGACCGTGATAGTCGAGCACCAGGTGATGGCGGGCAGCACACTCTGCGATCTTATAGGCCGAAGCAATCGCCTGCTGGTCGTCGCGGTCGAAGAAGTCCACCTTGAAGCCTTTGATGCCCATGTCGGCATAGTGCGCCATCACGGCATCAGTCACAGCGGTATCACCCAGAGGATTGTTGCCGATGAGGCTACGCCACGAAGACCAGAGAATGATGCCGACCCCTTTCTCCTGACCATGAGCAATCAACTTTGGCAGGTCAATCTCAGGACTCAGGTCCTCCAGCAGCGATTCCTTGCCACTCCAGCCTTCGTCTATGATGATATATTCCAACCGATTGGCGGCAGCGAAGTCTATATAATATAAATAGGTGTCGGTGTTCGTGTCTGAAAGGAAGTCGACACCAGTGACACTACAACAGTTCCACCAGTCCCAGGCCACCTTTCCCGGCTTGAACCAAGAGGTGTCGGCGATACGACAGGCGGGAGCCAGCCGCTGGGCGATGTCGCAGTTCAGGATGTCGGCATCACGCTCCGTGATGACTACAGCCCGCCAAGGCAAGGCTTGCTTGCCGTCTAACTTAGCGATGAAACCGGCACTTTTCGTCGGCACGAGGTTCAGTCGGTCATAGCCGCCGATCTCCTGTTCTAATGGATAGGGTGCAAAGTCGGCCTTCAGCATGTTTCCATCGCCCTTGAGGAGCATCATGCCCGGATAGTTCTCCACGCCAGCATCCATCACTATCGCCTTCATGCCGCCAGGCAGACAGACGGCCAGCGGCGTGATGGCCAGAGAATCCTTAAACATTTTCGAGAGTGGCTGCTCATCGTAATACGACTCGAACGAATAGCCATAAGGCCATTCACTCCGGCTATCATCCACGTATGGCACGAAGGCCTGATAGTCATCGGCAAAGCGAAATTCCGCTGTTTCGTTGGTAATCAGGAGCGGCTTCGTGTTGCCGCTGATCAGGCGATAGGCGGCACCGTCGTCGTAGGCCCGCACCTCGATAGTGAACTTCTGTGAGGTATAGAGCAACAACTGGCCGTAGGCATCATCGACCTTCGCCTTCTTATAGAAGGGCGTCTCGAAACTGCTGCTGACGCTGTACCTGGCCACCTTGCCTACATTGCCAAGACCCAGTTGCTTCTTTCCCTGGGTCAGGCGGATGTCGATTTCGGAAGGCAGCAACACCTGCTTGCCGTCGTAATCGACAGCCCACTTCACGGTTTCATCGGTATTTACCGTCACCTTTACCTTCCCATTGGGGGAGCATACCTCATAATTGCCTGCCGAGGCCGTCATAGCCATCAGACAGAATAGGCTCATTACTGTTTTCTTCATTTGCTTGTATATTTAGTTAGTCGATGCAAAGGTAAGGATAATTATTCATATCTGCAAGTGATTGGGCTAAAGATTGTATGAAATAAAATAAAAGCAGCCCCACGGCTGCTTTTAATAATAATGAAGGTATAGTGTTTTTTATTTGAACAGCAACTGTGCGAACTGGTAGAGGCTGCGGCGCCAGGTCTGCCACTCGTGGGCTGTCTCAGGCGAGATGTAACTGTGGGCGTTGATGCCAATGGCCTTCAGGTCCTTAGCCACCTTGCCTACACTGTTCTCTCCCTCGGCCATACCTGTCTCCTTGCCACCGGCACTCATGAAGAGCACCTTGTTGGTCTTCTTGAAGTCGGGCACGTCTGTCAGTTCATCAGCACCGATGGTGCCACCACTGAAGATGCCGACGTATGCGAAGGTGGTAGGATTGTTCAGCGTGATACCGTGGGTCTGCATGCCACCCATCGAGAGACCAGCCATAGCACGGTGCTCACTATCGGCAATGACTCTGTAGTTCTTCTCGACCATCGGGATGATATCCTTGATCAGCACTTCCTCGAAGGCACCACCCATACGACGGGCCATACGGGCGAAGTCGGCACCACCCATACGGGGACGTCCACCAGGGCCACCCTGAGGACCGCCAGGGCGCTGACCGCGAGGACCTCCCTGAGGAGCACCCTCCGGACGAGGACCACCAGGACGGGGACCACCGAAGCCCATGGGCTGCTCACCGGGACGGCGGGCATTCAGACCATTGTCCATAAATATAATAAAAGGTACGGCCTTGCCGGCGGCAATCAGGTTGTCCATGATGATGCCAGTCTTACCCTGGGCACTCCAGCCCGTCTCGTTCTCACCCATGCCATGCTGCAGGTAGAGCACGGGGAACTTCTTGTCGGGATTAGCATAATACTCGGCGGGCAGATAGATATAGCCGTGACGCATCTGCTCGGTGACGGACGACCAGTAATAGACCTCGTTGATAGAGCCCTGCGGCACGTTCTTCACCGTATAGAAGTCCTCGTCGGCAGCGGGCACGTCGATACCACTGCCCCAGCGGCTGGCACCATAATAGTATTTGCTGCCTGGATCGGGCACGGAGGCACCGTCGATGTTCAACTGATAATAGTGAAAACCTTCGTCCTGAGGAGCCGAGGTACCAGTCCACACACCGTTCTCATCTTTGGTCATGGCGTAGATCTTACCGGCGATGTCAAGTCCTACGAACGTAGCCGTAGGAGCCGTAATCTGTGCACGGACCATGCGCTGGGAGTTGATCATCGGGTACTGCTTGTTCTCCTGGTTGGTCGATGCGGACTTGAAGTCTTCGACCACATTCTCTGTGACTGATGGAACCGTTGGGTTCTGGGCGACGACTGTGAGGCTTGTAAGAGCCATCAACGAAAGAAATAGTTTTTTCATAAATCGAAATTTGGTTGTTAGTGAATAATGATAATTGTTACTTTTACACTTCTATTCTCTTTGACACGCGAGGGAGCGAAAAGTAAAATCGCAGTCCCTATTCTTATGGAAGATTAACATTTTGGGGGAAGTCGTCGAAAATATCCCAGGAAGTCGTCGAAGGTTTCTTGTTATCGGAGGATATTCACCTTATCTTTGCACCAGAAAATCTTTGATGATTGAAAATTGAAGATTGAAGATTGAAAAGTAAAATAAATAAAAATATAAAAGGTATGAAACAGATTAGAATTTTTGCAGTGATGATGCTGCTGACTCTGTCGGCAGTAGTAATGGCCCAGACCACCGTGAAGGGCGTGTTGATGGACGAGACCTTAGGCGAGGCAGAGCCCTTTGCCACCGTCCGTGTGTTCAAGGCTGGCAAGACGGACAAGCCCGTCGCCATGTTCCTCACCAAGGAGGACGGCCAGTTCTCGGAGAAGGTGAACGGCAAGGGTAAGTTCGATATCGTGTTCAGTAGCGTGGGTAAGGAGGATGTCCGCCAGACCATCGAGCTGGGCAGTGAGGGTACCCTCGACCTGGGTGTCTTATATATTAAGGAGAACGCCACCATGCTGAAAGGCGTGGAGGTGGTCGCCCAGAAGCCGTTGGTGAAGATGGAGGTCGATAAGATGAGTTACAACGTGGCCGACGATGAGGACTCGAAGTCGAACACCGTACTCGACATGCTCCGCAAGGTGCCTATGGTGACGGTCGACGGTCAGGACAATATCTCCGTGAACGGCTCTTCCTCGTTCAAAGTGTATGTCGACGGCATGCCCAACGTGATGTTCTCCTCGAACCCTTCGATGGTGTTCAAGAGCATGCCCGCCTCGGCCGTGAAGAGCATTGAGGTGATGACCAACCCTGGTGCAAAGTACGATGCCGAGGGTGCCTCTGGTGTGCTGAACATCGTGATGAACAAGCAGACGCCTGCCGCTGGCGGTCCTGCACAGAGTTACAGCATGAACGGCTACAACGGCACCGTCCGCGCCTCTGCCGGTAACAAGCAACTTGGCGGTAGTGCCTTCGTCAGCGGTCAGCAGGGAAAACTCTCCTTCAGTGTCAACGCCATGGCCAGTTACAATAAGCCAGGCAACACCGAGACCGAACTGGAGCAGATTCAGGACAACGGTGTGTCGCAGATCATGACCTCGAGCAACGACGTGAAGACCCCGTTCACCATGGGAAGCCTGACCTTAGGCTATCAACTCGACGATATGAGCGCCATCAATGCTACGGCCCAACTCAACACCATGTCGATGAAGAGCACTGGTAGCACCACCACCATGATGGGCGGCTATGATGTCCCTAACTTCAGTTACGACAGCAAAACAGATATGAAGAATTCCCGTACCTCGTTCAGCGGAAGCCTCGACTACCAGCGCTTCTTCAACAAGGAGCACACCCAGTCGATTGCATTCACCTACCAGTTGAACTACAGTCCTGCCACCACCGAGTCGACCAACACCTTCGGCGGTACCCGTGGTGCCGGTCTGCCCGACCTGACAAGCCGTTACTCTGAGAACGAGGACAAGACCACCAACCACACCTTCCAACTCGACTACACCATGCCCCTCGGTATTGGCCAGACGCTGAACCTCGGCGGCAAACTCCAGTTGCACGATGCTACCTCCGACTCGAAGTACTATCTGAAGGGGGTCTATGATCCCTCAACCAGTTCTGAGTATGAGTATAAGAACAAGATCCTCGCAGGCTATGGCGAGTATGCCGGCAACTTCAATAAACTGGGTGTGAAGGCAGGTGTCCGTTATGAGTACACTTGGCAGGATGTGGAGTATCACCTCGGCAACGGTAGCAACTTCAGCACCAGTTATGGCAGTCTCGTTCCCACCGCCAGCATGCAGTACACTCTCTCACAGGGCAGCAACCTCGGCCTGACCTACAACATGCGCATCAGCCGTCCTGGTATCTCCTACCTGAACCCATACGTCGACAAGTCGAATCCCATCGCCCTCAACTATGGTAACCCTGACCTCGACGTGGAGAAGGCCCACAACATCTCGCTGGTCTACAATATGTTCACCCCGAAACTGATGGTCAACCTGAACCTGCACCACAACTTCACCGACAATGCCATCTCGCAGTACAGTTTCTACGACAGCGACAACCTGCTGAACACCACCTACGGCAATGTCGTCAAGCGTCACCAGACGGGTCTGAGCGCCTACGTCAACTACCTGCTCACCAAGAACACCCGTCTCTTCATGAACGGTGGCCTGAACTATGTCGACCTGAGCAGCGACGCCCTGAACCAGAGCAACAGCGGATGGACAGCCAACATCATGGCAGGTCTGCAGCAGACACTCCCCTGGGACCTCAAACTCAGCGCCTTCGCCATCACCTCTACGAAGAACTACACCCTGCAGGGATGGAGCGGCGGATTCAACATCCTGACTGCCAGCCTCTCAAAGAGCCTCTTCAACGATAAACTCACCTTGGGCGTACAGGGTATCCTGGGTCTGAACAAGGGTGGTAACCTGAACATCGAGAGCAGCAGCCGCGGCCAGAACTTCACCTCACACACAAACATCAAGGTGCCCATCTACGGCGTAACCTTCACCGTCAGTTACACCTTCGGTAACAGCAAGGTAAGAGCCAAGCAGCACGTGAACCGCGTACAGAACGACTTCATCGAGCAGCAGTCGCAGGGTGAGATCATCAATAACGCAGGCTCCGGCAATACCTCTGGCAACGGCACAGGCAACGGCGCTGGAAACACCATGATGCCATAGTAAGATTGTTTATAGTTTAGAGTTTATAGTTTATAGATGATAACCTGGCAAGCCATTCAAACAATAAGAGTATAAACTCTGCCTAAAGAAGTAATCATCTATAAACTATAAACTCTAAACTATAAACAAAACTATAAACCATAAACAAAAAATTTGTTGTTTCAAAAAAAATAATTATCTTTGCAGCATGAAAGTTAACATCACTCGACAAGATATCACGTTCTACGGTCTGCAAGTAGCAGCATGGCTGGCATTCCTGATGGTGCCGGCCATCTCTGCTTTCATCGCCACGCAGAGTTGGACGGGTGCCATGCGGGCTTTCGACATGAACGCCAGGATCCACTGGTCGTCGGCAGCCATTTATTTCCTCAATGCGCTTGTGCTCGTGCCCTGGGGCTACTATCGCAACCGCCGATGGATGTTCTGGGGAGGCAACGCCCTCATCCTCATCGGACTGGTGTATATCTTTTTCTATGACTTTAATCCGAAGGGATTCATCGAGCATATTCCTGATGAGCGTCATCGTCAGTTTGCCCTCGCCAACTTCTATGCTTCGTCGTTGGTGGCCATCCTCATGAGTGCCTTCCTTGCTGGGATCGCCCTATTGGTGCATCACGTACGCCGTACAATGGTGATCAAGCAGCAACTGAAGGAGGAGCACCAGAAACGTACCGAGGCTGAACTCGAGTGGCTGAAGAACCAGTTGAACCCGCACTTCCTGTTCAACACGCTGAACAATATCTCCTCGCTCGTGCAGATCGATGCCGACAAGGCTCAGGACGCCATCGCCCAACTGAGCGACCTGATGCGCTATGCCATGTATGAGACCCGCCGTGAGATGGTGCCCATACAGGGAGAGGTGGAGTTCATGCGTAACTACATCGAACTGATGAAACTGCGCTGCAACGACAAGACGGAAGTCAATGTTCAATGTTCAATGGTCAATGGTCAATTGGAAGTGGCCCCCCTGCTCTTCATCTCACTCATCGAGAATGCCTTCAAGCATGGCGTCAGCAGCAGCCGACCCTCGAAGATCGACATCCGCCTGGAGCAGCAGGACGACAGCCTTGTCTTCACCTGCGACAACACGAACTTCCCCAAGGACGATACAGACCGCAGTGGTTCTGGCATCGGTCTGGAGAACACCCGCCGTCGCCTCGACCTCCTCTATGGCGACCACTACACCTGGGACCAGTCCGTCAACGGTGACATCTACCACGTCCGCATCATCCTCAAGAATGAAGAGTGAAGAGTTAAGAGTGAAGAATGAAGAATTTGCTGCCGCCCATCAGTAATCATCTGTAAACCGTAAACTGTAAACTGTAAACAAAAAATGACCCTCTCCTGTATCATCGTCGACGACGAGCCGCTGGCTGTCAAACTCTTGGAGTCCTTCGTTACCAAGACGCCAGACCTGACGCTCCTGGCCTCCTTCACTGACTCCGTCGAGGCCATCAACGCCGTCAAGGAGCAGAAGCCCAATCTGCTCTTCCTCGATATCCAGATGCCCGACCTCAACGGCATGGAACTGGCCCACATGATACCCTCGGAGACACGCGTCATCTTCACCACCGCCTTTAAGGAATACGCCTTCGAGAGTTATGAGGTGCGTGCCCTCGACTTCCTCCTGAAGCCCATCCGCTATAATAAGTTCCTCGCCGCCATTGACAAGGCGAAGGAGTGGTTTGTGAGGTGTGATATTTCGAGGAGTGAGGAGTGTGGAGTGAGGAGTGAGGATACACAAGTTTCAGAATCTTCCCCCCATAGTAATCTCACTCCACACTCCACACTCCTCACTCCACGAAATACCATCTTCCTCAAAGTCGACGGCGAGTACCGCCAGATAGCCATTAGCGACATTATCTACGTCAGCGGCATGAAGGACTATGTGGTGTTCTACCTCGACAGCGAGCGGCGACCACTCGTCACCCATCTCACGATGAAGGCCGTCGAGGAGATGCTCCCCCCACAACAGTTCATGCGAGTACACCGGTCCTTCATCGTCTGCCTCGACAAGATTCGCAAGGTAGACCGCAACGACTGCATCTACATCGGTGAAGAGATCATCCACGTGACGGAGGCCTATCTCGCCACTTTCCAACAGTACCTCAACTCTAAGTTCCCTGGGAAATGAAGAGTGAAGAGTTAAGAGTGAAGAATGAAGAGTGAAGAGTGAAGAATTTGCTGCCGCCTAGTGGTAATCATCTGTAAACCGTAAACTGTAAACTGTAAACAAAACAAATAAACTATAAACATAAATACAAAATACAAAAATGAAAAAGACCCTGTTATTTTTCCTGATGGCCTTGACGAGCCTGACGGCCTTCTCCAACAAGACGTTCCCCCTCAAGGGGACCTTCGTCAGTCCTGCCGACAAGCACATCCTCTATGCAGGCCGTATCAGTTTCACCAACCCTGAGCGCCCAGCCTGGAACTATCCTGGCGTGCAGATCGTCGCCGCCTTCGAGGGCACGTCACTCAAGATGATGGCCAAGCCCTGCAGTGGTTACTTCATGGCCCAGATCGATGGAGCCGAACCTTTCAAGGTAGCCTTCCGTGGGGAGCGTGACTCAGTGGCGACCCTTGCCACAGCCCTGCCAGACACTCTTCACACCGTCCGGCTGATGTATATTATCGAGGGTTATGAGATGTATCCCGAGTTCTGGGGGTTCCTGCTCGACGAGGGCCGATCCCTTGCAGAGCCTCCCGCACTGCCGTCGAGGAAGATCGAGTTTATCGGCAACTCCATCACCTGCGGCTACGGCAACGAGGGCACCGACAAGAATGAGCACTTCGAATACGAGACCGAGAACCACTACTATTCCTATGCCTCCATCACGGCCCGCAAACTCAACGCACAACACTGGGTGGTGGCCCGCAGCGGCATCGGCGCCTATCGCAACTATGGCGACGTGAAGACGGGGTCTCCTCGCAGTTGCATGCCCGTTCAGTACGAATATACAGGCTATGCCCTCGACCTGGATCTGCGTCAGGAGCCGACGTTTCTCAGTGAGAAATGGGACTTCAACCGCTATCAGCCCGATGTCGTATGCATCAACCTCGGCACCAACGACCTCTCCACCCGCAACTACGACCTGACACTCCTGAAGCAAGGTTATCAGAAACTCTATAAGATGGTACGCGAGCACAATCCGAAGGCGAAGATTGTGCTGCTCACGGGTTCGATGCTCTACAATCAGGAACTGAAGGAGGCCAAGCGGCTACTCGACACGCTCATGGCCGAGGCTCATCACGCAGGCGATAGGGAGGTCTATCGTTTCGACATGACGCAAATCATGGGCGATGAGGGCTATGGCAATGACTATCACCCCAACGTCTGGCAGGATGAGAAGATGGCCGGCGAACTCACCGCCTACCTCCGCGTCCTGATGAACTGGTTCTGAAACGAATGATTGTACATTGCCAGGCTACATTTATCATTAATAATACTTAAATTTCACAAGTTTGTGAATCACAAACTTGTGAAATTTGATTCTTTTTGCTTTACAAGCTATGGTTCAGGCAGCGTTTCTTGTAAATCACGGCAGTAAGGAGATGCCTGATAACACTTGTGGAGACGCCTTCTAACAGTCGTTAAGATGCCTTCTATACCCCTATAGGAGGCATCTCTTACTGTCGTACTAAGCATCCCTTACACTCGTGCAAGGCATCAGAACAACCCTTAGAAGGCATCCCTATGAACGTACCCCCGATTTTGCCATGTCCAGATAGCAAAACCGGGTCGTTTCTATGCTAACATGCTGTTTATGCCCCATCCCTCACATCATCTTCTGAAAAGCCTTTGTACAAAGGGAAAAACGAATGTGAGGGATGCTTTTAATCCCTCACATTTCCCTCACAAACCTCTCACATCATCCCTCACATCATGCTTATGCAGCCCGAAGCGGAACAACCTCGTAGTAAAGAATGTGCGAGTGATCCTTGTAGTTGAAGCCGAGGGCCGAGATGATCTTACCCAGACGGACCCTGTTGCCGATAGTGTTCTGCAGCGAGGGATAGTCTTTCTGGATGATGCCGATGATCTGACTACAGTTCATCTTAGTCACCGCCTCACCCTCATTGGGCTTGCGAAAGCAGGCGACGAACATCTCACCGAGATCCTTCTGCTCCATGAACTCCTGGTTCAGTTCCTGAATGCGGGCCACCTCCTGATTGTCGAACCAATAGGGTGCTTTCAGGCCCTGCAACTCATAAATGACCTGAGCATACAACTGGCCGTAGTCAATCTCCCCCGTATTGTCAATCAACTGACTGTCAGGTATTTGGATGCAGATGTAGCGACGGCTGCCAGTGGCATCCTTCAGCGGATGGCGGTTGTTCGTCGTAGCCACGAACGAGGCAAAACGAGGACGGTCTTCCTGGGTTCGTCCAAAGATAGGACGCCCGTTCACCTTGCTCACAGACAGCGTCTGCTTCAACGACGCCTGCTGACTGGGACGGATGGCTTCCAGTTCGTCGAGGTTCACGAAGAGATTGTTCGTCAGCGCCATATCCTTGTCGAACTTGTTCGAAAGGTTCAGGTGGTCCAGATAGTACTCTCGCAGACTCGCTGGCAGCAGCCGTCTGACAAAGGTGGTCTTTCCGCAACCCTGACTTCCAATCAGCGTCGGCACACACTCATTACCGTGCAGCATGTCCATCTGCAACCAGTGGGCAACGGCAGAGCGAAGCCAGATAGTGAGGAAGTTCAGTTGCTCGGAACTGAGGCCAGGCAGGCGGCTGAAGATGTGGGCAATGTGGTTTTGTCCGTCCCACTGGGGCAGATGGCCAAGGAAATCCTGCACAGGATTGTACTCAGGCACCTCCTCCGACTCCACATACTCCGTGATCTCCGTCCTCGGACTACCTTTCTCCAAGATTTCCTCACGCTTGGCACGGATCACGATACTGTTCAGAGCCTCTTTCGTGAGGGGCCTGAACTCCAATCCGGCTTCATCGAAGCCGCTCGAGAGGCCCTCGGCAGTCTTAGCCGCCTCAGGCAAGATAGCATACTCTACCTTTCCATTAAGTCGATTACGACGGAGGCGGTAGTTCTCATTGAGGAACTGCTCGATGGCGAGCGTTCCCTGCTGGGAGACTCCTGGAGTCTCGACAGCCATTAGTTCATTTTCCACCATAGTTATATAATATCAAAAACGTTAATCTCTGCTCCTTCAGGCAGTCTTCTGTAGTAATATGAACGCGCTTTTCACAGCGTGTTTTTTCAGTATTCAAGCTGCTCCTTCACAGCTTTTCGTCTTCAGACTGCAAAGGTACAAAATCTTTTTGATATCTACTGTGTTTTTCTGTACTTTTTCTGCTTTTTTATTCGCTTTTCTTCGACTTTGCCTCATACATTATAATAAGGTATATGGAAAAGCTGGCAGACAGGAGGGTTGACGTGAGTGTTAATGTGAGGGGTAAGTGAGGGATCATGTGAGGGATGATGTGAGGGATGAATCTCTCGAAACCCCTTTGCACAAAGGATTCTTGCTCAAAAAAGGGAGGGATGAGCGAGTTCTACATCATGTTAATAGAAAATGTGGATTCAATCAAAGAAAAGTGGAGCACTACGATAAAAAGGTTAATATAATTTTGGATATTTCAAAAGTTATGCGTATTTTTGCACCATAATTTAAGATAATTCAAAAATTATATGGATATTTACGCACAAACAAATGACGCTATTATGCGGCTAATTGGTTCTAAGTTGAAGGAACTGCGGATTGAAAAGAATATGAAACAGACAGAACTTGCCGATGCGGCAGGTGTGTCGGTGTTTACCATCAGTTCCATTGAGAATGGCAAGACAACTTCCTTGCTTACTATCATACAGTTGCTAAGAGCACTTGAGCATCTAGACTATCTTGATTCATTCTTCCTAGAAAAGGCTATGAGTCCTATTGCTTACGCCAAACTAATGAAGAATAATAAGAAGAAAGAGCGTGTAAAGTCATCTGCAAATAATAATGATAACATGGATCCAAAATGGTAACATTAGCATATGTCAACATTTGGGGGCAGAGAGCAGGAGTCGTGATGTGGAATGAGAATACCCAGTCTGCCGTGTTTGAATATGAACCTTCTTTTGAGAGATTGGGACTTAATCTGTCACCTATTTTGATGCCATTGAGTCCTCATCGCCCTTATCAGTTTACCTCCATATCAAAGGAAACTTTCATGGGATTGCCAGGATTGTTGACCGACGCACTGCCTGATGCATACGGTAAGGCGTTGCTTGACAGATGGCTGGCAACTATTGGAAGGTCTTTTGCCAATCCGGTAGAACGCCTGTGTTATCAGGGCAAAAGGAGTATGGGTGCACTAGAATTTGAACCTGCTCAAGACACCTTCCTTGAAAAAGACACCAAGATTGAAATCGATTCACTAGTGGAGATTGCTCGTGAGGCTTTGAGCCAGAAAGCTGAACTTGACACAAATCTTAGTCTTGACAGGAAAGAGGCTCTTCTTAATATTATCAAGGTGGGAACCTCTGCTGGAGGCCAACGGGCAAAGGCTGTTATTGCGTTTAATGAAAAGACACAGGACGTGCGGTCTGGACAGATTGATGCCCCTGAAGGATATGAGCATTGGCTGTTGAAACTGGATGGGGTGACAAATCAAGAACTAGGAGACCCTAAGTTCTATGGATTGATAGAGTATGCATACTACCTGATGGCCAAAGATGCGGGAATTGATATGATGCCATGTAGAATCCTTCAGGAAAATAGTCGCTCTCACTTTATGACGAAACGTTTTGATCGTATTGGTGGAAAGGAGAAACTACACATGCAGACACTCTGCGGAATAGCTCATTACGACTACAAGATGTTGAGGTCGTATTCGTATGAGCAAGCCTTCCAGGTGATGCGACAAATGAGATTGCCGTATATTCAAGCTGAAGAGTTGTTCAGAAGAATGGTGTTTAATGTGGTGGCCAGGAATCAAGATGACCATACCAAGAACATCTCGTTCTTGATGGACAAAAATGGTGTTTGGCGATTGTCTCCCGCTTATGACGTTTCATGGTCATACAACCCGAAAGGCCAATGGACGTCACAGCATCAAATGTCAATCAACAACAAGTGGACGGATATCACAATGGGTGATCTTTTAACTGTAGCTTCAGCCATGAATATTAAGAGGCCTCGTGAGATTATTGAAAAGATAATTGATGTAGTTGCTCACTGGTCAGATTATGCTACTCCATTAGGGATTCCCCAAGAAACGATCGGGGCTATTAAATCTACAATTATTACTCGTTTATGATATTGGAGTTAGCAACATTTACAGACAAAAGATTATATGCAGACTTTATGCCAACCCGCATAATATCCATGTTACTGCTTGCGGCAATGAGCAGCTTGGTTCTGCCATCGTCAGCGCGAGCCTTTTCCATCGTGCTGACAGCATTCTGGCAGCCAGATATTACCGCCTGGGCAATATCGACACCGCATATATCACGAGGCCACAGAC
>JAEEGH010010546.1_pt1 | contig 21161 bp, 17 predicted proteins | sample 9134181 | NCBI WGS metagenome assembly JAEEGH01 (sample SAMN16246544, study PRJNA631951) | gut metagenome | biome: gut microbiome; feature: rumen; material: DP-attached | host: Bos | place: Iran: Karaj | collected 2018-10
CGTTACGAGGCGGACCGGTTCGATATCTACTGCAAGCATTTGGAAGACTATCAGGCGCTGTTGGACCGTTTCCAGATCCGGCTGAACCGATTGTCGCAAAGCGCCAGCATCCGGCTGCGCATGGGCGTCATGCCCTATCAGGAAGGGCTGGAATCCGATCAGGCCTTTGACCGCGCATGGTCGGCCTGCAACATGGTGCGGGGCGGAAACAAACATCTGATGATTTACAATGAAGACATCCGCGCCCGCGAAAACTACAACCAGCGCCTGCTGAACGACCTCCGGCGGGCAGTGGAAAACCGGGAATTCAAGGTGTTCTATCAGCCCAAGTACTACATCCAATGCGACCCGCCCCGGCTGAACAGCGCGGAGGCGCTGATACGCTGGCAGCACCCGGAGCTTGGTCTGATCCCGCCCAACGATTTCATCCCGCTGTTTGAAGGCAACGGCCAGATCAGCGTCGTCGACAAATACGTTTGGACCGAGACCGCCAGGCAGATCGCCGAATGGAAGGAAAAATACGGCGTCATCCTGCCGGTTTCCGTCAACTTATCCCGGGTGGACGTATTCGACCCGCAGCTGGAAGAAATCCTCGACGGACTGGTAAAGGACAACGGGCTGGAACGTCAAGCCCTGAATTTGGAAGTGACGGAGTCCGCTTACACGGAAAACTCGGAAGAACTGTTGAAAGTCATTGAACGGCTGCGAGGCAAAGGGTATGAAATCGAGATGGACGATTTCGGTTCCGGCTATTCCTCGCTGAATATGCTTTCCTCCATGCCGGTGGACGTCTTGAAGATGGACCGGGGCTTCATTCGGAACATCGAGCACAGCGAGCAGGACTTCCGCTTGGTGGAGCTGATTCTGGATATCGCCGGAAATCTGAAAATGCCCGTTATCGCGGAAGGCGTGGAAACGGCGACCCAACTGACCATGCTGAAAAACGCGGGGTGCGATCTGGTACAGGGCTATTATTTCTCCCGCCCGGTGCCGCCGGAGGAATTCGAGAAATTCATTGAAGCCGAAAAGAACAACGGGTAAACGGAGGACGCCGGAGAAATTTTACCGGCGTCCTTTTCTCCGCCCATGAAGGCAAAAATTTTTACGAATCGAAACAGATGCATTTCATTTTTGTGGCAAGTTCGTTATAATATGATATAAATTTGCAGGAAAAGTGGTGACACAATGGGAAGCAAGGGCAGACTGTTCAGCGGGAAACATCTCGCCCAGTTGATCTGGCCGCTGGCGGTCGAGCAGTTATTATCCGTTTTGATCGGCATGGTCGACGTCCTGATGGTCGCCTTTATCGGAGAGGCGGCCGTTTCCGGCGTTTCCCTCGTGGACTCCGTCAATTTCTTAATCCTTCAGGTCTTGTTCGCCATGACCGCCGGAGGAACCGTGGTCTGCGCCAAGTACATCGGCGGCGGCGAAACCGTCTCGGCGAAGAAAAGCGGCGGGCAGCTCCTTTCGGTGACGACGTTTGCCATGCTCCTGCTGTCCCTGCTGCTGCTCTTCGGCGGAGAACCCGTCCTGCGGCTGCTCTTTGGCACGGTCACGCCGGAGGTCATGGAGAACGCGGAAATCTATATGCGGTTTACCGTCGCGTCTTTCCCGTTCTTGGCCCTCTATCACTCGGCGGCCTCCATTTTCCGCGCGGAAGGCAATACGAGACTGTCCATGCTGGTTTCCCTCGGCATGAACCTTTTGAACATTGCCGGGAACGCGATTTGCATTTTCGGCTTCGGCATGGGCGTGGAGGGCGTCGCCATACCCACGCTGCTGTCCCGGGCGATGGGCGCCGCCGCCATCTGCCTGTTCCTTCAGGCGCCGGACAATGCGCTCCGCATCGACAGCCTCAAACAATGCAGGCCCAACGGGACGATTCTGCGGCAAATCCTGTCCATCGGGGTTCCCGGCAGCGTGGAAAGCGGCCTGTTCAATCTCGGAAAAGTGATGCTGCAAAGTCTCGTGTCCACGCTTGGCACGGCCTCCATCGCCGCCTACGCCGTGGCAAGCAATCTTGCGACGTATCTGTATCTCCCCGGCAACGCGCTGGGCGCCGCACTGATGATCGTCGTCGGCCGATGCAACGGCGCCAATGAACCGGCGCAGGCAAAGCACTATACGAAACTCTTGGTTCTGCTGAATTACGCGGCGCTGGTCCCCATCTGCGCAGTAATGATTCTCGGACGAAGCACCTGGGTCGGCCTCTACAACCTGTCGTCGCAGTCCGCGTATTTCGCGGAGGGGCTGATCCTGTCCCATTCGCTGGCCATGATCATCTGGCCCGTCGCCTTTATACTGCCCTATTATTTCCGGGCCAGCGGCAAGGCAGTCTTTTCCATGGCGGTGGCCATCGGGACCATGCTGGTATTCCGAATCGGATGCGCATACTTGTTTGTGGACTTTCTGGGAAAAGACGTGCTTTGGGTATGGTACGCCATGTTCATCGACTGGATTTTCCGAGTGCTCATGTTTGCCGCGGCTTTCCGAAAAATGAAACCGATATAGCAAAAAAGAATGAGTGAATGAAAAGCAAGAGACGGGCGTTGAGGAGCTTATTCCTCAATGCCCGTCTTTCATAATTGAAATTGACAATGACGCGCTCGAAGTATATACTAAATGTATATATGGAAGAAGGGAGATGAACGCCATGTTGACGGCAAAAGTTTTTCAAAGTGGAAACAGCCAAGCAATCCGCATACCGAAGGAAATGCAGACGAACCAGAAAGAGTTTATCATAAAGAAATACGGGAACTGCTTCTACCTGATTCCGCCCGACGATCCGCTGGCACTATTAAAACAAAGTCTTGGGCAAATGGATAAAGACACGCCGTTTGAGAGAGAGCAGCCCATGTTGACCGATCTTCCCGACAGAGAGGTTTTCTAAATGTATTTGATTGACACAAATATTTGCATTTACGCCATGAAAGGGCTGTTCCCCGCAATGAACCGGAGGCTCATTGACGACAGAGAACAAATTTTCGTTTCGTCCGTCACCGTGGGCGAGCTTGAATACGGCGCGACAAAAAGCCGATGGAGTGAGCGGACGAGGCAAATCTTTCAGGCGTTTCTCGCCAATTATATAATCGTTCCATTCGACGAGAACGACGCTATTGTCTTCGGAAAAATACGGGCACAGCTTGCGACAAACGGAACTCCGATAGGCGCATACGATGCAATGATAGGCGCTCAAGGCGTAGCAAGGAATTTGACCGTCGTAACGCATAATACAAAAGAATTTCGCCGCATTCCCGGCTTGCTGCTTGAAGATTGGACAGTATAAACGATGCCAATTAATAAATTCTTAATCCTTCCCTAAAGGATTTCCCATTTTCAAATCGTATTATTACGATAGGGGGTGATTTGCAAAAAGAAACAGCTGGCAACGGCGATGCTCATTTCGCTGATGGCGATGAATCCGCGTGGATGCGAACCGTCGGCAGCGACAGTCGAAGCGGCGCCGGTCCATGGAGAAGGATACGACCGGCATGACAGGGCGAACCTCAAATACCTATAATGAAGTATATTCAGACAAGAACAGAGGAGGTCAAACCATGAAGTCATTCGCATCCAAGTTTTTCGCATTCTTCGTTTTCGCGCTGCTCTGCACGACAGTTTTTCCGGCGTCGGCGCTGGCGAGACCGGTCATCAAATTCCAACTCGAGCACGTCTATCTGCACGAAGCGGGCGAAGCGGAGGTTGTCGGCTATTTTGAGAACTCCGGCGACCAAGGAGCTTACGTCAAGTGGACGGATATCGACCTCACACTTCTTTCCGACAACGGCCAGCAGATGTGGTCGGACGCCGGTATCCGCCATTATGTAGACGACGTCTATGTCGGCCCGGACGAGTATGTTGCGTACACTCTCTACATCCAAAATCCGGACATCCCCGAATACCACGGTAAATATCACTGGAGAAGCCACACCAACACGCACTGGGAAAAAGCCGCCGGCTGAGCAAGCGGTAAAGAAGAGGAGAAATGTATATGAACATACATAAAACCTTACGCGAAAAGTTTCGTCCGGCTTTAGCTCTCGGTTTGGCGGCCTGTCTTGTCGGCGGCGTCTCCGGAGCTGCAACCGCCGCGCCCGATACGCTCGCTAACGCCGAAGTCTCGGCCCAGGCCCTCACCGCCGTTGAGAGCAGCCTCCAGCCCATCGTCGGCTCCTGGCATGAAGAGGACGTTCTCGACGCAAGGACGTTGACGATTTACGCGGACGGCAAATATGAGCTTTTCTACAAAGGCGGCGGCAAGGCTTTCGGAAAGGTCAAGGTAACCCCCGAAGAGCATCCCGACGGCTCGAAATCCCTTTGGTACTCCTTTTATGAAGAAGGCGGACTGACCCTTGAGGATAAAGACACAGCAAATCCTTGGTATTCCGTCTATAAAACCGCCTTCCAGCTGTGGGCGGCCTTCCCCAAGGACGAAAAGGCGGAGACGCAGACGACGCTTCTGTCCGGACAGGACGGCGCCATGCGTTTCGTGCGCAACGAAGAAAATAACTATCATGCGACGAGCAAGGGCGTAAAAGCGGAGGATTATCTCGGCGTCTGGGCCTGCGGCCGCTGCAACGCTACAGTCAGCCGACAAGATGCCGGCTATCTTGTGGAGATCCAATGGGCCAACAGCGCTGCCGAAGGCAGCCTGTGGAGCTATCCCTGCTCTTACGACAACTATTCGGGGATCCTGTTCAGCAACGACGACGGGACGCGCACCGACTACATCTATACCGAAGACGGCAGCGTAACGAACAAGATGGTATACAACGACGGCCACGGCGTCTTTGTCCTCCGCAACGGCAGGATGACCTGGCAGGACAACAAAGAAAACGCCGGCGACGGCATTGGGTTCATCAAGTAGCCCAATAAACCAAACATTAGAAAACGGACATTGAGGGAATTTCCCCCGATGTCCGTTTTTTGCGTATATTGTTATTACATTCCGTAGGCCTTCCCTTTTTCCCGGAACATCCAAAACGACAGCCCCATCGCCAATATCTCCGCCGCCGGGTTGGCCAGCCAAACGCCGTCCACGCCGAAGAAGCAAGGAAGCAGCAGCAGCATACCCAGCATGAAGACGAGGGTATGGCAGAAAGAGAGCAGTGCCGAGATTCTGCCGTCGTTCAGCGCGGTGAAAAAGGACGAGGCATAGATATTGAAGCCGACGAACAGGAAATTGACGGCGAAAATATGGAAGCCGTGCACCGCCATTTGGAAAACCGCCTCGCTCCCCTCCGCGAACGCCGCGACCACAGGTTCCGCCACCCAGAGGCTGATCAGGAAGGTGAACACGCCGAACGCCGCGACAATGCGCAGGCTGAAACGGAAAATCCGCCGGACTTTCTCAAAATCGCGCGCGCCGTGATTATAGCTCATCAGCGGCGCGACGCCTTCGGCGTAGCCGAGATACGCGGAAGTCAGAAGCTCCTCCACATACTGGGCGATGGAAATAGCCGCCACGCCGTTTTCCCCGGCCAGCCCCATCATGGTATTGTTCAGCACGATAATGACGACGCTGCCGGAGAGCATGGAGACCATTTCCGAGACGCCGTTGGACGCCGATTTCCTGAGAATGGCCCAATGCGGAACGGGCCGCACCAAGCGAAGCGTCCCTTTGCGCCGGACGCCGAAATAAAACAGCCCGATCAGCGCCGAGACCGAATACCCTATCCCGGAGGCGATGCCCGCGCCCTCGATGCCCATGCCCCATTGGAACAGGAAAACATAATCCAACGCGATATTGATAAAGCCGCCGAACAAAGAGGACGCCATCGAAAGCATCGGGCGGCCTTCCACGATCAGGAACCCGTCGAGGATAATCCCGCCCATGATGAAGGGGCCGGAAATCACCAGCGGGATAATGTAATCTTCGCAGAGCGGAAGAAGTCCCGCGTCGGCGCCGAGAATCCCGACCAGCGGCCGCAGGAAAAGCAAAGCGAGCGCCGCCAGGAGCGCGCTGCCCGCCACGCAGGAAAGCAGCAGGAAAGAAAAGCCTTTCCGAGCCGTGTCCAATTTTCCCTCGCCTATCAGGGAGGCAATCAACGCGCTTCCTCCGGTGTTCATCATCGTCGCCAGCGCCAGCATGACGCCGAAGACGGGCATCGTGATATTCACCGCCGCCAACCCCGCCGTACCTACGGCCCGCGCCACCAAGACGCCGTCGATGATGAAATAGATGTTGAGAAACACAAAGGAAAGAATCGTCGGCGCGGCAAACCGCAAAAGCGACCTGTATGTGATTTCCCGCGCAAGCCGAGACATCCGAAAAACCTCCAAAATTTTTGAAGTAAGAAAGTAAGAAAATAGGAAAGTAGGAAAGTTGGATTTTCCTACCGCAGAAATTTCACAAGTTTTAATTATTATACATTTTTTCGTGCCAGCAACGCAAACAACATCAGCACGAAGAACGATCCGAACAGCGCCCCGGCGCTCATGGCAGTTGAATATCGCCTATTCGTCTGTCAATGAAAAGACGCCGCATATTATCCAAACAATGAACGCCGACAGACAACAAATAAAAATCGGACGTCGAGGAAATCCAACTCCTCAACGTCCGGTCTCATTTGTTTCTGCTACCCGCCATAGGCCAGAACCCCCGCCAGTGCAGAAATTCCAATCAAGCCGACAGGCGAGATCCCGTTTCTCATAAAGTTTCTCGATCCGAAGTAGACGATCGTGAGCACAACCGTCATGATGATTGCAATCGGATGTATTGTATTACCGCCGAAACCTCCCACGCTGTGTCGAAATATCATATATACGCCTGTAGCGAGTATCATGCCGACGACGCATGGCTTTACGCCCCGAAGGATTGCTTGTACATAAGGACTCTTCATCGCCATTTTCAGCGAAATCATGATGAGCAGGATGATGACAAACGATGGCGCCACGACCGCAGTCGTTGCAATCAGAGCGCCCAGGAATCCCGCCTGCGAGCTGCCTATATACGTCGCCAAGTTCACCATGATAGGCCCCGGAGTGCTCTCGCTGACCGCGATCATGTAAGTCAGCATTTCGTCATTGAGCCAGCCGTAAGACAAGACCACGTCCCGGATCAAGGGAATCGCACCGTATGCTCCTCCAAAAGCGAACAACCCGACTTCCAAAAAGCCGATAAGCAAGTCTAAGTAAATCATTTCGCTCCACCTGCCTTTCCGTTGTTCCGATTCGTCAGGAACATGGCAAAGCTGACGACAGCCGCGACCAGCATAAGGGTGATGGAAGATATGCGCAGTGCAAAAACGTCTATCAGCAGCATGGCGATAAACGAACATCCCATGATCGCAAGCGGCGCCGGTTTTTTCTGCATCTTCTTAATCATCTTGATCGCGGCGTCCAGGATGAGTATACCAACCGCAATCTTGATTCCCATGAACGCATGGGCAATCCATGCAATCTCAAGAAAATTGTCCAGAAACATGGAGATCATAAAAATGATGCAGAAAGAAGGCAAGACTATGCCAACTGTCGCCGCAACGGATCCGAGCAACCCCCTTTGCTTATAGCCGACAAAGGTTGCGCAGTTGATGGCAATCGGTCCCGGCGTGGATTCGGCAATCACCGTCACGTCCATCATCTCATCGTGCGTAATCCACCGTTTTTGCTCCACACAGGAATGCTCTATCAACGCAATCATGGCGTATCCGCCGCCGAAGGTAAAGAGCCCTATCCTGGCGAACGTCAAAAAAAGGTCAAGCACAATGTTCATACGTCAATTCCCGTGGCAGTGATGATCTTCTCCATGATGATGACCATGTTCGCCGCAATGATGGGCGTGCTCGCCGTGATGATGGCCGCAATGCCCGTGGTCATGTCCATGATGGTCGCAGTGAGCGTCCGGATCGTATGCCAGCGTTCCTTCCGCGAGTGCCTTCGCTGCCGCGTCCGCGGAGCCCTGCACGCCAGCATAGAGCTTGATTCCGACGTCGGCCAGCGCCATCTGCGCCCCCATACCGATGCCGCCGCAAATCAGCGCGTCGACCTTGGCGGCCTGCAGGAACCCGGCCAGCGCGCCGTGACCGCTTCCGTTGGTATCTATGACCTGCTCCCCCGTAATCTTTCCGTTCTCCACGTCATACACCTTGAACTGTTCGGTGTGTCCGAAATGCTGGAAAATCTCTCCGTTTTCATAAGTAACCGCGATTCTCATTGCAATACTTCCTTTCTCCATAATGTCCTGCCGGATTTCCACCGGCTCAAATTCGCAGCAGCCTCCCGCGATCAGCAGCCGCTTCCCGTGAACCAGCGCCTCCGCAACTTTCCTTCTCGCGCTGTCGTAAATCGCCGTGACCGTGGTACGGGCGATGTTCATTTGGGCCGCGCAGGCTTCCTGGGTGAGCCCTTCGCCATCCAAAAGCCGCAAAGCCTCAAACTCGTCCACCGTCATGCGGACGCTTTCGACGGCTTCCACGTCGTCGGGCGAAAAGCTTCGATAGACCGGCAGCTGCCCAATCCTGCGGCATCGGGTTGGTCTCGGCATAAGCTCCCCTCTTTCCTGACATATGTCATAAATATAGTATAGACGCAAAAATGACATATGTCAATTATATCAGTTTGTCCCGTGAGCGAAACAGTTTTTAGAAAATCATGGCTACCGCACGCTCGGCATGATAGAATTACAATAGAAGTTTTGTGGAAGACGCACACCGTGATTCAGATTGGAACGATATGGAGGAATGAACTATGGCTGACATCGAGAAAACCGCCGAAGCGCTGCGCGGAAAAGGGTATGAAGTGGCTTGTTTTGAAACGGGCGAAGAGGCCGCCCGATACCTCGACGGGAAAATCGACGGCTACACGGTCGGCTTCGGGGATTCGGAGACGCTGCTTGCTTTAGGAATGTATGACCGTCTTTCAAAACACAACGACGTTCACGATCCGATGCACCGCCGCGAAGGAAAAGGATTTTTTGCGACTGCGCGGGATTGCCTCACTACCGAAATATTCCTGACCTCGGTGAACGGCGTCGCCGAGACCGGGGAAATGGTGAACATCGACGGCACCGGCAACCGTGTCGCAGGTTCTTTATACGGACATCGGAAGGTGTATTTCGTCGTCGGCCGGAACAAGATCGCTCCCACGCTTCAGGACGCCGCCCACCGCGCAAGGAACGTCGCCGCGCCTATGAACGCCGCCCGCCACAACTACAAAACGCCCTGCGCCGTCACCCAGGACCGCTGCCACCATTGCAAGAGTCCCGACAGGATCTGCAACGCGCAGGTCATCTACTGGAGAAAGATGAACCACATGGCCATGGAAGTCGTGCTGATCAACGAAGACTTAGGATTCTAAGGCGGGCTGATCCTCTATGAAATACCATAACACCGTAACCGCCAGCTTTATAGACAGGCCGAACCGCTTCATCGCTCATGTGGATATCGACGGCACGGCAGAGACCGTCCACGTCAAGAACACGGGCCGATGCAGGGAACTCTTGCTTCCGCGTGTTCCCGTCATATTGGCAGCGGCGGACAATCCAGACCGCAAGACAAAATACGACCTGATTGCCGTCAAGAAGAAAGGCCTCGGCTGGGTGAACATCGACAGCCAAGCCCCGAATATAGTCGTGCGGGAATGGCTGGAACAGCAGGAGTTCGACCTCATCCGGCCGGAATACGTCTACGGCGATTCCCGCATCGACTTTTACATGGAAAAGGGAAAGCGAAAATATCTGTTGGAAGTCAAAGGCTGCACGCTGGAAATCGACGGCGTGGGCTATTTCCCCGACGCCCCCACCGAGCGCGGCGTCAAGCATATCCGCGAGCTCATCAAGGCGCGGAAACAAGGGTACCGGTGCGGCGTCGCCTTCGTCATCCAAATGAACGGCGTCAAAGAAGTGCGCCCCAATATCGAAACGCACCCGGAATTCGGCGAAGCCCTGGCGGAAGCGGAGCAAGCGGGCGTCAAGGTGCTTTGCCTGGAATGCGAGGTACGAAAAGAGAGCTTGCGCATCCTTTCCAAAAATATGAATTTATGAACGAAGGCTGCAATTTCTATGCTATAATGTACTCATATATCATGAGGAAGGGATTGCCCGATGGAACTTCGCCAGCTTCAATATTTTCTTGCCTGCGCCCGCTGCGGCTCCTTGACCACGGCGGCGGAGGAGCTTTTCACGTCGCAGCCGCACGTCAGCATGGTCATCCGCGAACTGGAGCAGGAACTTGGCGCCCAGCTTTTCACGCGCCGCTCGAAGGGCGTGGAACTCACCGAGACGGGAGAGCGCGTTTACGGCTACGCCCTCCGCGCTCTGCGAAACGCGGAACTCTTCGCTTCCGTCAGCCGGGAGCAGCGGGAACACTCGATACGTATCGCCACGAACAACAGCAGCAATATGGCGGTCATGCTGACCGCGTTTTACAACGAGTTCACGGGAAACGGGAAGGAACGGGAGCTTTATTTGCGCTTTACCGAGTGCGGCATCGAGAAGATGATCGCGCTGCTTTCGGCCTACGAGTACGACCTTGGCTTTCTGTTCGTGCCGGACACAAAACGCTCCGCCCTCCGCTATATGATTGAACGGAGGCAGCTTGCCTTTACGCCGCTCCTCGATACGGACCTTGTGCTATACGTCGGCACGCATCACCCGTTGGCGTCCCGCTCATCGGTGACGGCGGAAGAGGTCGCCGCCCTCTCCTTCATACAGTTGGAGGATGATTTCTTCACCGTCGAGGATCTCCTGGCCGGGGAACCCGCCTTTCGCAGGAAGCGGCTGGAAATCCGCCGCGTGGTGCTGACGAACAGCGACCACATGATGATCCGTATGCTGGGCAGGACCGACCTGTGCAACCTCGGCAGCTATTGGCTCAAAGACGTTTACCGTCAATACGACTTCCGCCGGATTCCCGTCGAAGGCATGGAAAAACGCGTCGCCTTCGGCTACCTCTCGCGAAAGGGCGAGCCGCTGAACGAGGACGTTTCCGCCTTCTTGGAATTCTTGCGCCGCGCGCTGGAGTCCGACGCCACCGGGTGATATTACTCCTGCCATAAAAAATCACCCATCTTGCCTTCCCCTTGAGGGGAAGGTGTCGCGCGAAGCGCGACGGATGAGGTGTTGCAAGTCAACGTTTAACATAAGCGCAACCATACAGCCACCTCACCCACCGCCTACGGCCGAAATATGCCACTGGCATATTTCGCTCCTCCCCTCGAGGGGAGGGCCAAGTAGTTGTGGTAGCGAAATTTAACAGCCATAGTAATATAACAAATCCTTATACCTCTTCATAAAAAACGCGCAATATCGGAACAACGCCCTCTTTGCTATACTCAAAGTGAAGCAAGGAGGGCGTTCTTCATGAATATGGCGAAAAGGAGCTGCGAAGAACAGTTCCAAACAGGCGAGATGCTGATGGACAGCGGTTCGATCCATAAGACGCTTTTGGTCTATGCGGCGCCGGTGCTCCTCATGCAGCTTTTGCAGCAGCTTTACAATATCGCCGACTGCGCCGTCATCGGGCGGCTCTGCGGCGGTTTCGGGCTGGCGGCGGTTGGCGTCGCGGGTCTCGTGCTGGCCGTCCATATCAATTTTTTCATCGGCTTTTCCGTCGGCGTTACCTCTGCCGTGTCGCGGCTGTTCGGCGCTCGGGACTTCGGCAAGCTCCGCGCGATGATTGCGACTTCGGTTTTGCTGGCGGCTGGCGCGGGATTGCTGCTGACCGTCATCGGCGAGCGGCTCGGGCAAAATTATCTGACTTGGCTCGCCTGTCCTGCCGAAGCGATGGACGACGCGCGGCTCTATCTTCATATCTGCCTGCTCGGTCTTATTCCGCAGCTCGTCTATAACGTCGCCAACGGTATCTTCCGCGCCCTCGGCAATACGAAAACGCCGCTCCTTTGGCTCGCCGCCTCCGCCGTGCTGAATATCGCCCTCGATCTTCTTTTCGTCGGCGCATGGGACTTCGGCTTCGCGGGCGCGGCGTGGGCGACTCTGACGTCCCAGTGGATGCTCGGGCTTGGAATCCTTTGGCGGTTGACGCGCATTGACGAGCGTTTCCGCTTCTCCTTTGACGCGCCGCTCCTTTCCGCACGGGAGCTTTTTTCCCTGCTTCGGCTCGGCGTACCGTCGGGAATGCAGGCCGCGTTCATGAGCCTCTCGTCGCTTTTGATCCAGATCAGCATTGATTCCTTTGGCCCCGCCGCGATGGCCGGCATGGTGGTCTATGCGAAAATCGAAGGCTTCATGTATTACCCGGCCTTTGCCTACGGCATGGCGCTGACGGGCTTCATCGGACAGAACCTCGGCGCAGGAAGGCTCGACCGCGTGGAAGAGGCGATGCGCATCAGCCGCCGCACGGCGATTCGCGCAACGCTGGTCATCAGCGGAGCGTTAATGTTAGCGGCGGAACCTGTAGTAGGCTTTTTCACCGAAGACGCGGCAACGCTGACAAACGGGCTGGCTGCCATCTATTGGAATTTCCCCTTCTATTTCCTCTACTCTCTGAATCAGGTCTATATCGGCGGGCTGAAGGGCCTTGGCGAGACGGGCATCCCGATGCTTTCCGCCCTCGTCGCCTACGCGCTGTTCCGTGTCGTCTGGTGCGAAGCCTTGCTTCCGTATTGGCACGACATGGCAGTCATCTACACCGCCTACAACGTCAGCTTCATCGTCTCACTGCTGATTCTCGTCCCCTTTTATCGTCATACCTTCCGGCGATTGACACACCCGGAGCCGCATGGCGCGACGGTCACGGCGTACTGAAAACCACAGCAAACATACAAACTCCCCGCAGCTTCTGCAATAAAACTGCGGGGAGTTATTTTTTATTATAGTTTTTTCAAATTCCGTTTGGAAGGAGAATCCGACTGCTGTTCGAAACCTTTATTATATCAGTCTCTTTAGCACCTCATTTCTCTCTCGCGAAAAAAACGAAGTACAAATTTTTTACTCCAGTTTTTTCCGGAGCCTTCGATGCAAGGCAGGAAATCCTTACGGGGAAAAGGATTTTCTGATGCCTCGTCAAGCAATCCCAAAAACCGAATTACGTCGATTATTATTTCGGGAACTTCTAAACCCTTCAATCTCTCAAACCAAAGGAAAGCGATACGAAAAAAAGGAGTCCCGGAGATGCGGAACTCCGGGACTGCTGCCGTCGGCAGCGAAGGAAATGAATGTATGTGAAGAGGTGATTTTCAGAGGGGGATGGCCGCCGCAAAGCGGCCACCCAATGAAGGAAATGAATGTATGAACCTGCTTCCCGATGGAACGGAAACCATAAAGGAAACCTTATGCCGAGGAGGTGTCCCGGAGATGTCACCACGCTCCGGGACTGCTGCCAAGTGACAGCGTTCTGGATGAAAAAAAGTATAGAAAATGTGGACTATCAAAGGAGGTGGAGCCGGCCCTCCCTTATAGCCGGCTCCGGCTACCACGCCGCGTTTGGAAGAAGAGAAACACGGCAGAGAACATAAGCAAAACAAAAAGCCCTTTCCCGCTTACAGGAAAAGGGCAAAATACCGATAATCGAACGATACGCAAAACAAAAACGCTTATCGCCTGATCCCTTCCCTGTCGCTCGCAGGTCAAACAGTGACCGTCAATCAGGCAGTTCTCCTGGCTTCGGCTCATCGCGCCCCGACGCCTTCCCATGCTCGCGCACAGTGGCTTATGTCGGACGCTCGCCTTCACAGTGGCGGGACCGCGCCGGACTCTGACCGGCTTCCCTATTAAGTCTTGCGACACCTGATCCGAAATATGAACTTTTCAATTTCAAATTCATTCTATGGCGTATTGTAATTGATTCTTTTTTTCTTGTCAAGCTATTTTTGAAAACAATTATATCAGAATTCATATTTCTCGCTCCGCTTTCCTTGACAGGCGTTCCTGATTGTCTTATATTGAAGCTGAATTTTACATAGCAATTTTCATATTTTTATAAATCATGCAAGCAAGTCACTTTTATATTGAAAGGAAGTCTTGCGAAATGGACTGGACGACGGATTTGACCATGTATCGGGAGGCGCTGCGCGCCGAAGGAATCGCCCTTGCCCGATGGGATCTTGAAACGGATCGCATCTATGGCGACTCGGCGATGAAAGACCTCTTCCCCGACCACTTGACGGAGGAGCCGTATTCGGAATTCCTGCTGCGCCGTCCGGGGCTGCACCCGAACGACGTGAAATTATTTGAAGCTTTGGTGCGCTTCATTAAGACGCCGCATCACGAACATGCCGACGCCTCCCATGAGATCGTCGTCGAGTATCGGCTGACAAATTCGCAGAAGAAGGAGCAATGGCTCCACGCGCGCTTCATCATCCATTTTGAGAAGGAATGGCCCAAAGACGCCATTCTCCTGCTTCGCAGCACGGACTCGGAGCACCGCCACGAAGAAGCGCTCCGGCAAAAAGCCGAACGGGACGCCCTGACCGGGCTGTTCAACAAAGGGCACGTCCAGGGGCTGATCGACAAAGCGCTGGCCGTCCCCGGTACGGCGAAGGCCCTCCTCGTGCTGGACATGGACGGCTTCAAAAAAGTCAACGATAATTTAGGTCATCTCTTCGGCGACGCGGTGATTTCCGATATGGCGCTGTCGCTGGCGGAAGTCTTCTCGCCGGAGGACATCATCGGACGGGTTGGCGGCGACGAATTCGTCGTACTGATGCGGAACATCCAAGACCGCAATACAGTCATCGTCCGCTGTGAAAAGCTTCGGGACATGCTGCGCCGGAGTTTCGAGTGCGGAGACGGGCGAACGCTGAACGTCAGCGGCAGCGTCGGCATCGCGCTGGCGCCGGAGTTTGGGGACAACTTCGAGACGCTGTTTTCCTGCGCGGACAAGGCGCTCTACGAGGCCAAGCGGCGAGGCCGGGACACGCAGGTCTTCTACACGAACGAGCTGCGGGAAGGCGAAAAGAGGAACATGGAAGAAAACGCGATTGCCGAAGGGCGCCAGGCGCTCCTCGACCATCCCGTGGAATTCATCTTCCGTATGCTGTACGAGACGCGGAATCCCCGCACCACCGTGCAGACGCTCCTTTCGCTCTTCGCAAAATACTTCATGGTGCAGCGGGTCACGATTTACCAAAATCAAGGCAAGAATCGGGGCTGCTGGTTCGAGTGGCACGCCGACGGGGTGCTTCCGCCGTCGGAGGCCCACAAAGGCGCCGTGGGCGATTTCATCAACCGAAGCTATCGAAAAGAAATCTACGGACAGTTCTTGGAATTCGCGGACACGTCGAAAATTGAAGGCGAAATCAGCAAAGCGCTTGTCCAGCGGAAGATCTTCGCGCTGCTGTACGCAAGCATCATGGACGGCGACAAACGGATCGGCTGCGTCGGATTCGAGGACTGCCGCGCCCCGAGGATATGGACCAAGCGGGAGCATGAAATCCTTCGGGCTTTTGCCGACATCCTCGGTACGTTCCTGCTGAACCAAATGCGCTACGACATGGTGCGCAGAGGCTACCACCGGCTGGAGGGAATCCTCGAAACGATGGCGGGGCGCGTCTGGGTATTCTCGGCGAAAAACGGCAAAGTCGTCTATATGAACAAGGCGACCCGCGCGATAATCGCCAAATCGGGAAACGGCGAAGTGCAAAACTGCTACAAAGTGCGCACCGACTCGAACCGTCCCTGTGTCCGCTGCCAATACGCCGACTTGAAAGCGAACTGCCCGACGGCGCTGCTCCTGCGTCAGGAAGCGGAGCGCAGCAGCCTCGCCCCCATCCCGATTCCATGGAACGGCGAAGCCGACGGACGGCTTTATTTCAGCGGTACATAAAGAAAAATCGACCGAATCTTTCAGTGTGTTTTTCATACAGAAAATGCACGTTTTATATTGACAGATAGTTGTAGATGTGACAAAATGAAAATATCCTGAATTTATTCAGAAAGTTGGAGTTACGGGCGCATGCCCGACGTAATAAAATTCACTCATTTATATTTTCATCAAGAAAAGGGGGAAAAGACTATGGATCGACTCTCAATCAAGGCAAGGCTCATCATGGGCTTCGGCGCGATCGTCGTGCTGTTCATTATCTTCGCCGCGTTCGTCTACAAGGAAATGGTCGACGTGGACGAAGGACTGGACCTCATCACCGAGGACATGGTGCCCATCACAAGAACCATCAACGATTTCGATCGGGCTGTGGGCGACGGGCGCCGCGCCGTACTGGCGGAAATTTCACGCCGGAATCCGGAAGCGGCGGCCAAGCGAGTGGACAGTATCGTAGCGGGTCACAAGGAAGCAGACAAAGCCCTCGCGACGCTGAAGAAGCAAATCGCAGAAGCGACGTACGGTACCGAAGCCGAACGCAATGCCGACCTGGCGGAAATTGACGCTGTAGAAAAGCTTTGGAAGGTCTATGAAGCTGATGAAACCGAATCGGCAAAGCTTGCAGGCGCCGGCCAATTTGAAAAGGCGTTGGAAGTGTCCGGAAAAGGGCCCGGACGTCAGGCCTTCATGGACATGAACAAGAAAGTCGACGCGCTGGTGGAAAAATGCAACAAGCTCAGTGACGACGCCGGATTAAAGGCAATGGAAGACGTTCACAGCATGATGCACACCTCCATTATCGTCGCCACGATTGCGGTTATCCTGTCTGTCGTCATAGCTATCCTGCTCATCCGCACCATCGAGAGCGGCTGTGCGGAGCTCCTGCGCGTCGCGGACGCCGTCGCCAACGGCGACCTCACGCAGAAGGCGGACATTTCCGGCGAGAACGAATTCGCATCCCTCGCCGACAGCAACAACACGATGATCGCGAATATGCGGAAACTCATCAAGCACATTCAGGATTCGGCACAGCAGGTCGCCGCTTCCTCCGAGGAGCTGCACGCGAACTCCCAGCAGTCCGCCGAGGTCTCCCAGTCTATCGCCCAGTCCGTCACCGATATGTCTTCGGCGGCAACGAAGCAGCTCGAAACGATGAGCGATACCGTCAACATGACGAACGAAGTTTCCAGCGACGCGCAGACGACGGCGGAAGTCGTCCGCACGACGGCGGAACAGACGGCAAACGCGCTGGAGCAGGCGCAGGCCGGCAGCGAACTGGTCAGCAAGACCGTCTCGCAGATGCAGCAGGTCGCACAGGAAGTGGACGAGTCCGCGCAGGTCGTCGAGAAGCTTGGCGAACGCTCGAAGGAAATCGGCCAGATTGTCGAAAGCATTTCGGCTATCGCCGACCAGACGAACCTCCTGGCGCTGAACGCCGCCATCGAGGCGGCTCGCGCCGGAGAGGCGGGGCGCGGCTTCTCCGTCGTCGCGGAAGAAGTCAGGAAACTGGCGGAGCAGTCACAGGAATCCGCACAGCATATCGGCACGCTGATTGCCTCCATCCAGACCGACACGTCGCAGGCGGTGGACGCGATGGCGCGCGGTACCGCAAAGGTCAAGGAAGGCTCGGCAAGCGTCGATTCCCTCGGCGCGGCCTTCGAGTCCATTCACAACGTCGTCGAGGATTTGAGCCGCGAAGCTACGGCCTCCCTCGGCACCTTCGAGCAGTTGGAGAAGAAAATCGACGGCATCGCGTCCTCGGCAAGAGAAGTCGCGAACTCCGCGAAATCGGTCAACGACGAAGCCCAGTCGGCTTCCGCAGCCGTACAGGAACAGTCGGCGGGCATGCAGGAAATCGCCTCGGCCTCGTCGAGCCTCGCTACGCTGGCGAACGGTCTGAACAGCGCCGTCGGACAATTCAAAGTATAAGCTGTCCCAAAAGAGAGAAGGGGATTCGGACACAAATCCGAATCCCCTTTATTTTTCGTATGATAGTACATACGCTTAGAAACATTCCGTTTCTTACGGGTCCTGCATGGACATGGGCTGATTCCGCTGTCGGCAACTTTGCCATTGTTTTTTTCGCCCATGGTTTCCTATGAAGACTCATCGGCTGTTTTGTTGCTCCTTCTGCGTCCGTGCCAATATTTCCTCACGGTGCTCCTGCTCGTATTCTAAAATCGCCCGATAGAATATCCCTTCACGGCTCTTTTCCGACAGCTCCTCGATGACGACTTCACGTCCCGGTTCCGAATGCTCAAGCGTCGAAAGCTGTGAATCGAGCAGATCGACCGCATCCACCATTACGACGCCGCGGGCAAGATCAATCGTCAGGTAATTCGCTTCCCCCGCCAGGTCCTCCAGCATCTCGTCCGATTCCATGCGCCATCTGCGTTTTGTGCGGATATCCTCAATCTGTATATTGTCGTATGTCTTGATGACGGGAACGAACAGCGTATCCGCAGAGATTTGCCCGGCTTCGTCTATGGCATAACGCAGTTTTTCTTTGTTAAAGAAATAGTTCATTCGTTCCGAGGACTGCACCCACTGATAAATAGTTTCGGGGATTACAGGCTGTGCGGGCGCAGCCGTCACCAGCGAACATCCCAACACCAGCCCTACTCCTGACAGCAAAAGACGATTCATATCATCAGGACCTCCCGTGCTTGATTCGCGCTTCCATAACGGAACAAACCCGTCAGAACACAACGCTCATCTCAAATTTTTCTCCACAGTAAGAACAACGGCAATCCGATTTCTTCCATTCATTTCCATGCGGCAGGATAGGAATCCAGAAAAGGCCCCCGCGGCTATGACCACACTTGGGACACTTCTGACAAATTTGCTGTTCCTCGGCAGTACGACTATTGAGGATGCAATTTTTCGCTTCGACAGCCATTGGATTCACCGCTTATCTATGAATATTGAAGGGTCTTATTCCGGGTCAATCGCCGTGGATGTGCCCTCAAACGCGGGACGTTTCACGGCGTCCTTTGAATACGCCGCCGTTCACGATATTCAGACTGCGGACGCGGATGTCTCCGACAATCGCCCCTTTAGCTTGGATGCTGAGAGCACCATCGCAGTCCACGTTCCCCGTAACCATTCCATTCACGTTCAAGTTGCCCGCCTTGATATCGCCCTGCACGATGCCGTTTTCCCCGATGACCACAGTTCCCGCAATGGAAACGTCGCCGTCAATACGTCCGTCAATACGGATATTTCCGGAGCCTTCTACACATCCTATGATGGTTGTATCCTGTCCGATAACTGTCTCAATATCACCTGCGGGAATGTCGATATGTTTTTTCACGCTGCCATTCAAAAGTCTTTCACCTCTGCAGTTTATTTTATGCTTTCATTTCATCGTTTCTTCAGTTTGCAAAAATATTCAAGCCTTTCCATATATAAAATATATCATACATGTCCCCCCCCGCAAGACATTCTTCTTTTGTCTTTGGATTTTGCTTGCGGGGGGCCGAAAGGAAAACGCAGAGCCAAACAAAAACGAGGTTGCCGCAGAAAAAAAGATTTCTTCTTGTGACGCCCCTTTTTCACTTGGAGATTATCCTTTTTCATGTCATCCATGCTTCAAGCCAACTTGTGATGAGGTTTTCTTGTGCCTCAAATTTCTGCGGTAGGAAAATCCTACTTTCCTACTTTCCTACTTCAAAAATTTTACACAAGGTAATCTTGCCAGTGCATTTGCAATGAGATTATGTATCTTTTCAATGTAAAACAGCCGTCCCTCCATTGTCGGAAGGACGGTTGTTTCATGTCCCTTTGTTTAACTTATCGTAATTCCGCAGCAAGGTATAAAGATGCGAGTTTACGTCGAAATTGAAATTATTTCCCTTTCTCCATGGGACATGGCGCTTCCATCTCCGGGCAGGGAAGGCAGCGGCGTCTGTAGGCGCAGGTTGGGCAATCGGGCGTCTGGACGTCGCGCAGGGCGTTCAGCACGGAAGAATGCTCCCAATATTCCATGATGGAGCCGTATGTCTCCGCTTTGCCGTAATAGGCGCAAGGGACAAAGCTGCCGTCCGGGCGCACGCAGAAATGATCCCGTCCGGCGGTGCAGCCGCGCTTGACGCCCCGATTGGCGTTTTGCTTTGCGTCTTCCCCTCCCATCATCGCCCGGAGCGGCGAGAAGCAGGACTCCACCTTCAGCTTCATTTTCCCGTCGCCGTTTTCTTCCTCTTCCCGCTGTTTAGAGTATTCTATGATAAACTGCGCCGCGCTTTCCATCTGCTCCCGCATGGGCAAAGTCCGTCCCGGAGTTCCGCCGCTGACGATAAGCTCCCGAAGGGCGAAAGGCTCCAACCCCTGCACGACTTCCGAAAATTTTTCCGCGTTTTCCCGCGTCATGATCCAGCGCGCAGCCGTCCGATCGGAAAGCCCCGCCCGAAGGAGCGCCCGGATGGTTTCCGTCGGCTCGCCGTCCTCGCCAAGCTCCGCGATATATGCCTCCGCGCCAAGAGCGAAAATCTCCCCCAATCGTGGATTGGGAATACTCTTCGCAGGAAAAACCACCGTCGCCGAAAGCCCGCCCGATTTGCATTCCGCCAGCAGCCGGTCCAGATGCTCATACGCCGCCACGTCGCCGAGGAAGCGCACGCGGCGGATTCTTTCCTTCCTGCACTCATCGAGCCGCTTCAGCGCCTCGCCCGCGGGAAGCGCCCCCTTCCCGTCCTGCAGCATGAAGTCCACATAAACGGGACGCTCATAGGCGTCGAAATAGTGATGGTGGACGTAGGGCGACTGCTCTAAGTACGCCTTCGCCTCGGCGATCTTACCGTCCCGATAGTTCAGCTTGAAATAGGCAATCAGCGACTGGATGAACGGATCGCCGTCGGGGCGGATCCGAATCCAGCGGCGGAGCGCCTCGGCTTTTGACGGCAGGCACAGCCCGGCCGCCTCCAGCCGCGTGATGAACATATCGACGAGCAGCGGGTGACGCCAACGGGAAAAGACCTCCACGCCGATTTTCGGCAGCACGCCGTTTTCGCCCAGGTCGATATTGACGGCGATCTTTTCCGTCTCCCGCCACGGCGCGAGCGCTTCGCGCAGCGCGGCCGTGTCGCCCCGCCAGCCGATGGCGGCCAGCCCGTCGGGAATCGTTTCCCACCCCGGAAACATGATTACGAGACGCATGACGTCCAGCTCGCCCCGGCTCGTCATCGTGCCGATCTGCTTGATATTGGCGCCCTTCGGCAATTTTTCCAGCACGCGCTCCAACGGAGCGCGCAGATTCTTTGCCCGGTCCTCGCCCAGGAAAGGCGGCAGGAAAGCATCCCAGGCCGCGGCGTCCTGATGGGTGAACTTAATATTCGCAAAAAGGCAGGGCGAGATTTTTTCGCCCGTCTCTCGCGCTTTCCGAAATTCCGCGTAGTCGATTTCATACCAAAGGCTTTCCAGGTCGGGAATCACTGTCTCGTCGATATT
>JAEEGH010010550.1_pt1 | contig 21158 bp, 15 predicted proteins | sample 9134181 | NCBI WGS metagenome assembly JAEEGH01 (sample SAMN16246544, study PRJNA631951) | gut metagenome | biome: gut microbiome; feature: rumen; material: DP-attached | host: Bos | place: Iran: Karaj | collected 2018-10
TGTGGTTCATGCCCTACGGTGATATCGAAGAAGCGCAGAAAGCTTACAATATCAATTATTGTGCCTCCTCTTTCGATGAGCTTTACGAAGTGCTTTTGAAGTGGGTTGGAAAATAATATTGATACGTAAACAATCGGTGTAAGCCCAAACAAAAAAACAGACTTCATATATCCAAAATCTGTCCTTTTGTTTGGGCTTCAGACCGATTTTTATCTAATTGAACTAAGTCGCGTCCGGGTTGCTGTGGAATTTCAATCTGCAACCATCTAATCAAATCTTACCACTACAGCTCTGTTTTGACATCCTTATTTCCCGTGTATCTGTCTTCATTCCACGACAAAGAAGCCTTCGTGAAAAAGGCTTGGTTAGCGGTATGAGATCCAGTTATTTAACAAAGCATATATCTGCCATCTATGCGAAAAGTTATGAGAGGTTCACCACACTTGGAGCATTTACAAATGTCGTGGTTATACAGAATCTTGATCTTTTCAGCAGTTGTCTTGCCTCTGAGTTTGGATAGATACTGCTCACATCCGAGTAGATTTCTACAGAGAGTCATTTTCTGAGCTTTACATCTACAGGCCAAAAGCCCATAGTAACGTATCCTTACAAATCCCTTAGGAAGTATATGGAGCAGAAAGCGTGATATGAACTTTTCTCCTGAGATTGTCATTGGTCTGTATTTACCATCTGTCCGATAGTCCTTGGCACTGAAGGTTACATTCTCAGAATCCATGCTCAGAATACGCTTGTTGCTTATGGCAATTCTGTGGGTATATTTACCAAGGTATTTAAAGACTTCCTGTGCTCCTTTAAATGTCCGTTTGGAATACACGACCCAATCCATAGCATAGAGCTTATCAAGAAGACTCTTGAATTCATACTGATTCCTCAGTATTTCTGCACCTCCTGAGTAGGACAGTTTTTCTGATTCATGAAGGTATTTCAATTCTTCCAGATAGTATTTCTTAAAAACAGCAGACATGACTTTTACCGGTAGAAAGAATTTATCTCCTTTGTCTTTCCAATGGTTCTTGTCATCGAGGCCTCCCCCTAATACTATCGTATGAATATGTGGATGATAATTAAGCTTGGATCCCCATGTATGTAGAATACAGATATATCCTATTTTCGCTCCGAAATGCTTGGCATCTTTTGAAAGTTCTGACAGAGCCTTATTAGCCGCATGGTAAAGTGCATCATAAAGAAGCTTCTGGTTGGCATAGATCAAAGGATATAAAAGCCCTGGCACTGTAAATACTGTATGAAAGTATGGTGCATCCAGTACATCTTCACGCCTTAAGTCTATCCACTCATCAACTTCCATTGCCTGACACATAGGACAATTCCTGTTCTTGCATGAGTTGTAATGTATAAACTTAGAATGACAGGATTTGCATTCACTCACGTGGGCTCCCATCTCTGCTGTACGACAGGATCTTATACACTTGATTGCGTTGAACTGTTCATCTGAAAATGACCTGTCAGCAATCATAGGAATAAACTGCTCAAAAACATCCTGAATAGTGATGTTGCCCATGTCAGTCTTCCTTCTTCTTTCTCTTGCCCTTCTTTTTCCTTGGATGATCCAAGGGACTCTTAACACCCATGATTGCTTTATTCGAAACATGTATATACACCTGGGTGGAACTCGGAGATCTGTGTCCGAGCATAGCCTGTACATACTCTCTGTCAGTATGATTCTCAATCAGATGTGTGGCAAAGGAATGGCGCAGGACATGGGGATGCAGCTTGATTCCGGCGTCTTTGCCGACTCTCTTTACCATTGTCTCAACGCCGCCGACTTTTAGTGGTCTATGAGGCTTTCTCAATGAAACAAACAGGACATCACGAGGCTCCGGGCAGGAATACCAATACTGTTTAAGCAGTTCAAGTGTCCTGTCGGAAAGAATAGTCCAATGATCACCTCTGTTTTTACTATTGCGGATATGTACCTGCATTGTGCTCATATAGATATCGCCAGGCGCAAGCCTTACGACTTCACCAGCTCTCAATCCTGAAGAATAGACAAGAGCGATTATGGCTTTATTTCTGATGTTCTGAGCAGTATCAATAAGCTTTTCTATCTGTTCCAGGGAAAGAGTTTGTGGCAATGTCCAGTCAACCTTCATGCGTGGAACTATATCCAGATCCCAAGGGATATGCAGTAGATGCTTATAAAAGAATGACAGTGCGGAACACATACAATTGCAGTAACCGGGTGTGGCACCATCGTCCCTGCGTTCCAGAATGTAATCACGGACATCATAAAGAGATAGTTCAGAAACAGGCTTCTCTCCAGCCCACTCCAGAAACTTGGTAGTGTGAAACTTATAGATAAAGCACGTCCTTGGAGAAAGATTTCTAATTTCGCATTCCTTTTCAATTTTTTGTAGTATTTCTTCGTACATAAAAAGCCTCCTTAGTTAGTAGTAATCTGATAATTACCCTAACCACGGAGGCGGACGTCCAGAATAAAAATGCTTGTGTGAAGTAATAATAAATGATACGCTTTTCATGGCAGTAGTAGTGGTTTTGGTAATGGTAGGTTTTTGTGTGGTAACTTAAACATACATCATCAAGGTGTCACTATCTACTGCTTTTTGAGTAAAGAAAACGCTGCGCCACAGCCTTGGCAGGCCGTCGCGCAGCGACTTAGTTCAATTAGAAGTCAATCAATATGGAATTATTATAATAACAACCGGAAATGAGCTTGTTAAAGGTCAGATTTCTGATTTTACAAGGCATTGGATCATGCATACTGAAGCTTGTTTGAGAATAAAGAATAAATTGAAATAAATGTATGAGTTCTAGAATGACTTATTAGGGGGGAATATGGCATCAGCAAAAGCTTATTTGGATTTCATATTGGAGCAGCTCTCAGAACTAGATGAAATATCTTATCGTGCGATGATGGGCGAGTATGTCCTGTATTACCGAGGCAAAGTGTTTGGAGGAATCTATGACAATCGATTTCTTTTAAAGCCCACAAAGTCAGCTATTGCTTTGATGCCGGACGCTGATATGGAATTACCTTATGAAGGTGCAAAAGAGATGATTCTGGTTGATGATGTTGATAATAAGGAATTTCTTCGGAATCTGCTTGAGTCAGTGTATGAAGAATTACCGGAACCAAAGAGGAAAAAGAAATGATCAGGGCTGCGAAAGAGATGGATTTTGATTCTATCAGAAATATAACAAAGACAACTATATGGTCAGTTTACCCCAAGTATTATCCGAGCGGAGCAGTACAGTTCTTCAGTGAACATCATTCAGATGACAGAATTAAAGCGGACATCGAAGCCGGAAAAGTATTTTTGCTTGAAGTAGATGAGTTTGTAATTGGAACAGTCACCATTTCAGATAATGAGATTAACAGGCTGTTTGTTCTACCTGATTTCCAGCATAAGGGATATGGTAGAGAACTAATGGATTTTGCTGAAGAAATCATAAGCAAGGAGCATGATCATGTTATCCTTGATGCATCACTACCGGCTAAACAAATATATCTTAAACGTGGTTATGTAGCAACAAAATATAACATGATTGAAACCGAAAACGAGGATTATCTTTGCTTTGACGTTATGGAGAAACATCTGTGATAGACATCAGAAGCCATTTTCGAAAATGGCTATTTTTCTTGATTCTTACTCGTATCATAAAACAAATGATAATGTAACATATGGTCATTGATGGTTCGAATTATAGGCTGTTCCCCAATACTTTACCCTTTACGATGGTCTTTTCAAATAGTACCCTTGGAAAAAATCTGCTCCTAATTCCTTCATTGTTTCAAACTCGCCTTCGGTCTCGATTCCTTCGGCCACCACGCTTATTTTTCTTGCATGAAATGTATCAATTATTTCGCGCAATTGTTCCTGTCTGTACGTATCTTTATCAATATCGGTCAGTAATGTCCGATCTATCTTTACAATATTAGGTTTAGCAGCATCAATCACATCAAAATTATTAATGCCTGTACCAAAATCATCTATGGCAATCAGGTTATTATTAATATCTGCATATTTTCTTTTTATCTGCGCAATTTCTACTGATAAATAAGGGTATTCCAGTGACTCCAAAATCATTGCATTCTTATGTCCGCCATAGTACGAAATAAAAGCATCAACTTCCTCTTTACTAAACAATTCACTGGGAAATGTATTAATCGATAAGTATTCCTTATATCCCCTGATAAAATATGCTTGAGTTGCACCAAATAAAGTAGCAACCTCTAATACATGTAATTTGTCTTGCTTTTCATATTCCGCTATAAGTTCAGTTACATCCATATCGTGGGGCCTCATAAGTGCTTCCCACGCATAGACAGTCTTTCCATCTGGGTAAAATATGGGCTGAAAGACATAATCTATTTTCAATTCATTTAAAGCAGCTAAGATATCTTTGGATAATGGTAGATCATCATAATAAATCATAATACTTCCTTGCCTTTACAATTGACCTATTTTTTGACACTCTCACAACAATATAGTATCATTTAACGGCCAATAAACAAATGAAATATAGATAAATAATTGATAAAACGGAAAATAAGAAATCAGCCTCCAAAAGAGACTGATAAGTATAACGCTCCATGCAGCAGCATACAGTAGCCCGCAAGCTTGCTTGCTGGGCTCTTTTTTGAGTGTATTTTTACTCAAATAGAGATAAAAGTTGTAAAAAGAAAGTGAAAATTCACTAATTTTGTTAATCAAAGACTATAATAGTAATGTAAAATGTTGAAATCTATGGGGAGGCATATACATTTAGATGATGTATTCAGTGGTCAGTGCGTTTGCGCTAGTAGTAAATTTGATTTTAAATTGGGAATTCTTTAAGGAAGCCAAACTAAGTGAAAAAAATAAAGGTAAAAAGGAAATCGTATCCATTAGATATGGTCAATTTTTAAAGGCAGTTAATGGATATTTTGTTGTGGACTGTTTATGGGGAATTCTGTACCAATATCATGAAGTCCCAGCACTTTTTACTATTTTATATTCAGATACAGTTTTTTATTTTATATTTATGCTAATGACTATGCTTACATGGGCAAGGTACATAGTGGCATATTTGGACAGAAGTGGACGACTAAGCAAGTTGTTGATTTATAGTGTCTGGGTTATGTTTATATTAGGGCTTATATATCTGATGATAAACCGCTATTACCGATTTATTTTCGGCTTCACTAGCAATCATGAGTATATTGCTGAATTTGGTAGATATATCACATACATGTTACAGCTGATTTTCTATTTCGTAACATCTATGTATTTGTTTTATATTGCATATAAATCAATAGGTCAAAAAAAAGTTCGATATATGGCAGTGGCAACAACTAGCATTATTATGGGTGTATTTCTAGTGCTGCAGACTTTGCTTGTAATTTTTCCATCATATACCATAGGACTTATGATAGGAATATGCGTTGTACACTCTTTTGGTGATGCGGGCGTAAAAAGGGAGAGAGCAGTTCATGATAATATTGCAGCTACAATGGCTGAGGACTATGAAGTCATATATTACATTTTTATAGAAACAGGAGAGTACCTGGAATTTGCAAAGAGTCAAAAATATATGTCTATGAATGTGCCTACTCGTGGCAAAGACTTCTTTAAAGAGACTATGCATAACCTGGAGGATTACGTATATGAAGATGACAAAGAGTATGCAAGGAACTTTTACAATAAAGAAACACTGCTAGAAGCGCTTGAGGGGAAACGTTCATTTTCATTTAAGTATCGACTTGTAATAGATGGTGAGCCTAGATATTTCTTATTCACAGCAATGCGTACTGGCGATGGACAGTATTTCATTATTTTCATAAAAGATATAGAAGATGAGCTTCAGGCTGAAAAAATGAACAGGGAAAATGAAGAAAAGACTGTTACTTTTACTCAGATTGCAGAGAGTTTAGCTTCTAATTATGACATAATCTATTACGTAAATATAGAAGATTCATCCTTTGTCAGCTATGGAGTTGACAATGTTTTTGGTCAGCTAGAATTGAGCGAATCAGGAGATGATTTCTTCGCAGAATGCTATGAGAATATCCCAAAGCTTATTCACGAGCAAGATAGAGATATGCTATTAGAATTTATTAATAGGGATAATATGATTTCTGCTCTTGAAAGTAGTAAAGGACATACAATAGACTATAGGACGATAGAAAGCAATGAGCCACAGTATACTCGTATGAAGGTACGAAAGACTAGCGATGGAACTCATTTCATTATTGCCATAGAAAATATTGATGATGAAATCAAGCGAGAAAGACTTCATCAAAAGGAATTGAATAATGAAAAGGAGCAGGCAAGGCGTGATGAATTAACTGGCATCAAGAACAAGAAAGCCTACAAAGAGTTGGAAGAATCTGCACAGGCAAATATAGATAATGGTATGGATTACTTGTCATTTGGACTTGTGGTCAGTGATGCTAATAATTTGAAAAAGATAAATGATACTTTAGGTCATGCGGCAGGTGATGAGTATATTAAAGCATCTGCCAAGCTATTATGCGATACATATGTTCATAGCCCAGTATTTAGAATTGGCGGCGATGAATTTGTGGTATTCTTACGTGGGGATGATTTTGAAGCGAGACATGAGTTGTTAAATAAATTTCGCAGTCAGGTTATAGAGAATCAAAAAAGTGGTAATGGACCTGTGTTGGCTTGTGGAATGGCGGACTACGAGCCTGAAAGAGATACTCTGGTTTCTCAGATTTTTGAACGTGCTGATAGCGAAATGTACAAGAACAAAAAGTATTTAAAAGAAGAAGTGAAATAGTTAACAAATAAGAAGGGGCAAGAATATGTACGAAAAAATTTCAAGACTACTAATGTATGGTGATTTGACAGAAGAGAGTATTCTTTATCAGTTGGGGCGGGCAATTGATAAGGTAGAAGCAGGCGAGTTCAATAAACGAGAGATAACCAGAGAAATCAATGCTATTTCTAAGCAGCTTCTCATGCTTGCTACAGATTATGGATTTGATGACAATTTATGGCATAACTACATAGCTTATTACATTATCACAAACGAGAATCCTTTTTCACTTGTTACTGAAAAAACAGAGGTAAAGCCTGGTTCAGTTAACTATCTAGTTGAAAACGATTTTAAGATATTAAAAGAGATTTTTGATTACGATTTTTCAACTATAGAAAAGGAACTGGAGATTGGCTCTTTCTCTGTTTTTACAAATTACAGTGCCGTTAAAAAGAATCAACAAATGTACAATCGAAGTGTAAGTGAAAAGGTTCGTACACTTTCTAAGTCCCTTGAGGATGCCAAGGATGAAAAAGATTTCTTTACCGTAATTACGGATTTCTACAAGGCATACGGTGTAGGAATGTTTGGTCTTAACAAGGCATTTAGAATTGAAGAAAAAGGAAATAATGATATTGAATTTGTCCCAATTAACAATATGGACGAAGTTGTTCTAGATGATTTGATTGGATATGAATATCAAAAGCAGCAATTAATTGCTAATACCGAGAGCTTTGTTAACGGTAAAAAAGCCAATAATGTATTGTTGTTTGGCGACAGTGGTACAGGTAAATCTACTAGCATCAAGGCTATTGTTAACCAGTACTATGATAAGGGTCTTAGAATGATAGAAATTTATAAGCACCAGTTTAGATATCTATCAAAAATTATAGCCAGCATTAAGAATAGAAATTACAAGTACATAATCTACATGGATGACCTATCTTTTGAGGAACATGAAATTGAGTACAAATTTTTGAAGGCAGTAATAGAAGGCGGTGTAGAGACAAAGCCGGATAATATTTTAATTTATGCTACCTCTAACAGACGTCATCTTATAAAAGAAACTTGGAATGATAGAAATGATCAGACTAATACTGATGACAGACATCATTCTGATACAGTTGAAGAGAAGCTTTCATTGGTACATCGTTTTGGAGTTACCATTAGCTATTCTAAACCAATGCAAAAAGAGTATATTGAGATTGTTCTAGGTCTTGCAAAACGAGCAGGAATTGACATGCCAGATGAGGAAATAATAGCAAAAGCAAAGGTATGGGAAATGGAGCAAGGTGGTCTTTCAGGTAGAACGGCCCAACAATTTATTAATCACTTGCTTGGATAAAAATTAATACAAAATTAAACTTTTAGCTCTAAGGTACTTTCTTAGAGCTTTTTTTTTTGCTATACTAGGTGAGTGCAATTTAGCAGCCTAAAGTCATAAAGCGTTAAATTGCTAAAGCAATACTTGGAGGGAGAATAAATTGAAACAAGGTAATCGCGGTAGTTTTTCAGGAAAAATTGGATTCGTGCTCTCAGCCGCAGGAGCATCAGTTGGTTTGGGAAATATTTGGAGATTCCCATATCTTTGCGCGAAATACGGCGGAGGAATATTTTTAATCATATATGTGTTACTTGCGTTGACATTCGGTTATACAATGATTGTTGCCGAGACAGCAATTGGACGACATACTAATAAGAGTCCTGTTGGAGCCTTCAATATGTTAAGTAATAACAAATTGATGACCTTGGGAGGATGGATCAATGCTATTATTCCAATTCTCATTGTTCCTTACTATTCAGTAATCGGTGGATGGGTTTGCAAATATCTATTTGAATACATTCGAAGCGACGCATCAGTCATGGCTACAGATACATTCTTCACTGACTTTATTGCAAATGGACCTGAGTCGGAGATTTGGTTTATCGTTTTTGCTATTCTGGTATTAATTGTTATATATATGGGCGTTGAAAATGGAATAGAGCGAGTTTCTAAGTTTGTCATGCCTATTCTTGTAATTTTGGCGTTAGTTATTTGTATTTATTCAGTAACAAGACCAGGTGCTTTAGCAGGTGTAAAATATCTTTTCATTCCTGAATTTGAGAACTTTTCAATTATGACTGTAGTTACAGCAATGGGACAGATGTTTTATTCACTTTCTATTGCCATGGGTATTCTCATTACTTTTGGTTCATATGTTAAAAAGGAAGTTAGTATCGAGGAATCAACAAAGCAGGTTGAGATTTTTGATACAGCAATAGCAATTATGGCCAGCCTTATGATTATCCCAGCTGTATTTGCGTTTACAGGTGGAGATGAGAGCACACTTAAGGCCGGACCTTCACTTATGTTTATTACTATGCCAAAGATTTTTGCTAGCATGGGATTTGGTAGAGTAATCGGTATTGTTTTCTTTGCATTGGTATTGTTCGCAGCAGTAACAAGCGCTATTGCTTTGACTGAGAGTGCTGTATCTACATTCTCAGATGAGTTCCAGTGGGATAGAAAAAGAGGCGTTAATATCATGGCTGCAATTATGATAGTCCTTGGAAGTCTTTCTTCATTAGGAAATGGACCACTTTCAGGTGTTAAAATTATTGGAATGCAGTTTTTGGATTTCTTTGATTTCCTTACAAACTCAATTATGATGCCAATTGCGGCCCTTGCCACATGTATTCTTGTTACAAAGTTCATGACTGTGGAGAAGCTTGAGGCTGAGGTAGAACAGGAAAATCATCCATTTAAACGAAAGGCTATTTTCTCATTTATGATTAAATTCCTTTGCCCATTGTTTGTTGTCATAATTCTTGTCAGTGCAATACTTAACGTATTGGGAATTATTCAAATGTAAAGCATTGAGCTTGCCGCAAGGCAGGCTCTTTTTGTTTTCTTGCCAGGTAATCTAACTTCTTTAGCAAAATTTCCTATTATTTTGGTATAATGAAAGACACTAATTATTCAGGAGTATACTTATTTAAAATTAAAACAATGAAAATAATAATTAATGATATAAATGATGAACGAGTAGATGTTTTTACAAAGTACAATGAGGCTCAGCTTTATCATTATTTCGAGCCCAATGGTGGGGTGTTTATAGCTGAGACACCAAATGTTATTGAAAGAGCCATTAATAGAGGATGCGAACCACTTGCCTTTCTCATAGAAGAAAAGGCATATGAAACAGAGGTGGTACAGAGCCTTTTGGCCACTGTTGATGCTGATATAGATTTTTTTGTAGCGCCTCTTAATGTAATTAATAAAATTACTGGATTTAATTTAACAAGGGGCGTGCTGGCGGCCTTTAGAAGACCACAGCTTCCAGAAGTAAGAGAATTGCTTGAAGCATCAACCAAAATAGCTATTCTTGAGGATGTAATGAATCCAACTAATGTTGGCGCTATTTTTAGATCTGCAGCTGCACTTGGAGTTGATGCAATCTTTCTTACTCATGACTGTGCAGATCCATTTTATAGGAGAGCAGCACGTGTAGCTATGGGTACTTCATTTCAGGTACCTTGGACCTATTTCGACAAGGAAATTTGCTATCCAGACGAATTGCATGAGGCGGGATATTCTATTGTTTCAATGGCATTAAAAGAAAATGCCATACCACTTTCTTCAGAGGAGTTGAAGAAACCTGAAAAAATAGCTATTATATTTGGAACTGAAAGTACAGGAATAAAGGATGAAACACTAGAGAAAAGCGATTTTGTCACTATTATTCCTATGCATCACGATGTGGATTCTCTCAATGTTGCAGCGGCTTCTGCAGTGACTTTTTGGGAGCTGTGTGGAAAATAAAATGCTGAGGTTATTTGAATGACTTATTTTACATGCTTTTTTTTAGATAATGAAAAGGATATTATTGTAAATCTATATAAGGATTTGGATAAGATGTTTTTTGTGCTAAAGACACCAAATCATGGCACAGGCAATCTTATTAGAAATATTGGCAAGATTTGCAATTTGCCTCTTACAGAGGATGAGGATAAAATGCTCATCATTGAGGGGGAGGTTCCATGCTTTATAGATGGCAGTAACAGAGAAAGCTATGTTTTCATGTTGCGAGATACTGAGGTTGCAAGCATTTATCCTGATGGTACAGTTGAGGTAAAGGCTACCATACCAGCCATCGCAAAGACTCTTATGAGTCAGACAAAGGATTTTGTCCTACCTGTGGATAAAACTATTTTTAAAACGTATATACGTAGAGAACTCAAATTCAGAGCAGATTTACACACTCATATGAATGGTAATTTGTCTGGTGATGTGCTTATTGCCTTAGGCATTTCTCATCAAATCAGATATCCGCTTTATTATGTAAAAAAGCTTGATTTGAAGCTTACAGAGCTTCAGTGGCAGCGCCTCAATGAGCAGCGAGAAAAGGTTGCAAAACAGTTCGTATCCTCTGGACTTCAGGGCAAGTATCTAGACAGAAGAATTAACGATAATACCTTCATCAATTTTGCAGATTTAATTCTTAATAACATGGACAATGCAGAGGAGAATATAGTTAAAATAAGGGGTTCTCTTGCTGTAATCAAAGATGGACAGGCCGTATTTACGAATTTGGAAAAGGTATATCTTTATCGTTATGTTTTCTGCAAGGGTGCTGAAAGTGAGTATAAAATTGACCTTTCAAAGGTTGATATGATTCCAGATGAGGATGTGAAAAATACACTTCGTCAGATGATTCGAGATAAGGAAAATCCTGCCTACTGTAATAATACAATTTTCCAGGATAAGCTTCTTTGGATTGCTAGAAGTTATAAAAAGCAAGGTATATATTATGCGGAGATAAGTGATACAACTCTTGTAAAAAAATACGAATCTCTTGAAATGCTTCGTCAGACTCACGCCGTTATGCCAAGCATTTATAAGGAAACAGGAGTTATGATCCGTTTTCTCGCAGCTATGCGACGTATTCCTCTTACAATTATCAAGGATGCGGTTACACCAGAAAATTATTTGGAGCAAAACCTTGAAGTGCTTAAAGCTACAGCCCTTGATCCTTACGTGGCAGGTTGCGATTTTGTAGGTGAGGAGATTAATGACATAATTACACTGAAGCCTGCCTTCAAGGAAATTTGCAAGATAGCAGCAGCTGACCCAAGCTTTGTTATACGCGTGCATGCTGGAGAGAATGATAGTCAAAAGGATAATATAGCCCATTCTATAGAGTGTGTAAGAGACTCCTTGGCACCAGGTCAGCCTATGCCAAAGATGAGATTGGGTCATGGACTTTATACCTACAGTCCAACTAGTAAAAAGGGTCGCGAGGCTTTAAAGCAGCTTAAGGATAATAATGTTGTACTTGAATTCCAAATTACAAGTAACGTGCGTCTAAACAATTTAAATACTCTGGAAAAGCATCCATTGAAGGCATATTTGAAGCAGGGAATTGCCTGTGTTCAGGGTACTGATGGTGCAGCCCTCTATGGAACCAATGCCATAGATGAGCAGTTGTCATTAGAGAAAATGATTGGACTTTCCGATTCAGAGCTCAAGCTCATGCGTGATGCGGAGAGGCAGATTATCGAAGACAGCCAGAAGGCCTATTCTCAGAAGAAAGCAGCCTTTGAGAAAATGCTTGGTGACAGGGAAATAGAGGATGTGCTTCTTGAAAAGATGCAGACTGTAAAAATAGCGTCTGTAAAGTCTTCCAAGGGACAGGCTATTCTTGATTCTAATACTGAGTTAAAAGAACAGATTTCTGAAATCACATGGGATAGACTTCCTGTTGTTCTACTTGGCGGAAGCTTTAATACAGAAAGCAGAGCTACAAAGCTAAGTGCAAACGCCACTAAGCAGATTGATGAACTAATGGAATTTCTGAATCCCGATGAAGTATGCTTTGTAATCGGCAATAAGCTGGCTGGTTATGAAAAATACATTCTTGACCATAATACAAAAGGATTTAGAGTTTATTCCTTTGTGCCAGCTGTAATCTCAAAGGCAGAGGCAAAGCGTATAAAGAACACAGAAGTAAAGGTACGAGTTTCCACCGAGTCACAGGCTATGGGACTATACAAGAGCTTTAACTACGAGATTTTCGAGCGCCGTCCATCGGTTGTCGTGGCATTTGATGGCAATAGTGCAGCTATAAATCTTATCCAGGAAGCCAAAAACGGCAAAGGAAAATCATCTATTTTCGTATGGTCAGGTTCTAAGAATCTGATGCAAAAGGCTAAGTCTCTTCAGGGATATGTTCATTCCTTTGGTGGGGATAATAGCTTAGTGGATTCAATTTCAGAAGTTTTATGAAAAGATGCACTAATGACGTTTTAAGGAGATGAGATTTCATCCAGACATCAAAATCAAGACCATGGAAGCTGCCATGATTTACGAATTTGTAAAAGAGGGTCTGGGCATAGGAATAGATGTAGATATACATAATCGAGAATCCCTATATAAAGATATTAGATTAATAATGTGAATACGGGCAACTGCGCAATTTATTTTAAATTGCGCAGTTTTTTTATTATTTTTTGTTCCTTTATCATACTGAGAGCATCAATTTGTTATCAAACGAATACATTGCTTATGTGGAAAATAATGGATAATATATAGTTAATCGAATTCGGTATCAGGTGTCAATCTAATTGCGCAAATTGCCTTATTGATAAGGCAAAATTTGAAACCTTGGAATGCATCTAAAGAAATAAAGTAGGTAACATTATGCAGGAAATTGAACTTAAGAAAATTGCAGAGGAATTAAATATTTCCCAATCTACAGTGTCAAGGGCACTATCAGGTAATGGAAGAATATCAGCAAAGACAAAGCAACGCATTGAGGATTTCTTGAAGGAAAACGATTATGTGTTAAAGAAACGTCTCTTAGATTATGGCAAAAAGCATACAGGAAACATTTGTGTGACACTGCCAGGAGAGGATAAATTTGCTGAGACTCCGTTTTTTCATGCCGCCATTATGAGTGTCTTAGATTATTATTCAACCAGAAATTACAATGTGATTCCGGTAAAGACAAAGGAGAATGATATTCGTGGGCTTGAGAATGTCATTAAGTCACATAAGGTCGATGGAGTCATTTTAACCCGTACAATCAAAAGGGGAATGGACATCAATTATTTGACAACTCGAAAAATTCCTTTTGTTGTTATGGGGGCCTATGACGATGACCGAGTATATCAAGTGGATGTGGATCAGGAAAATGGGTGTAAAGAGCTAACATCAGTTTTACTAAAGATGGGCTACCATAGATTGGCTTTGTTTTGCTCGGATATGACCCATTATGTTGCTCAAAGTAGATATGCAGGTTTTCTTAAAGCACATATTGAAAATGATTTAGGAGTTAATCCTCAGTTTGTATTTGCTGAAACAGGATACCCACAGCAGTCAGCACAAGCAGTTGATGATTGCTTGAAGAATCAGATTGAGTGCATTATTTGCATGGATGACAATATTTGTATCAATGTACTAAATAGGCTGAAGGCGGAAAATGTTGTAGTTCCAAGAGATATTAAAGTGGCATCATTTTTCAATAGTTCAATTCTAGAGATGCATTACCCACCTATTACTGCACTTGAGTTCAATACAAGAGAATTGGCATGGACTGCAGCAAAAATGTTGTATGAGCTACTTCAGGGAAATGAGGTGGCGCACAAGCAGAAATTGAGTTACCAGATGTTTTTGAGGGATTCTACAAAGAAGGATACAGATAGGGATAATTAGAATAATAATTTATGAGAGGTTTTTTATGGGACACAAATTGGATTTTTCTAGAGTAAGACAGCAGGAAATACATAGGCTTTCAGATAAATTTTTTGGTGTTAATCCTGCAGGAAATGAGGTGGGCTTCACCAATTATTATATGACAGTGGATGGCAAGCCTTTCTTTGGAATCAGTGGGGAGTGTCATTTTTCACGAGTGGCAGAGCATCAGTGGGAGGATACCATCCTGAAGATGAAGGCTGGAGGAATAAATATAATATCCACTTACATTTTTTGGAATCATCATGAGGAGATTGAGGGCAAGTTCAGATTCGATGGTAGACGAAATCTTAGAAAATTTGTGGAACTTTGCGGTAAGCATGGAATGTATGTGATTATTCGAATCGGGCCATTTGACCATGGTGAGATGAGAAATGGAGGGCTCCCGGATTGGCTTTATGGCAAGCCATTTGAAGTGCGAAGTGTAAATGAGGGATTTCTTCATTATGTGCGTCTATTGTATCGTGCGATAAGTCATCAGGTTGCCGGTTTATTATTCGTAGATGGTGGTCCAATTATCGCAGCTCAGCTAGATAATGAATATATGCACTCTGCAGCTCCATGGGAGATGACCACTGGGATATCAAACGAATGGACTAATGGTGGCTCAGATGGCGAAAAATATATGCTTGCATTAAAAAATATTGCTGTTGAGGAAGGTATTATTACTCCATTCTACACCTGTACAGGGTGGGGTGGGGCTGCAACACCATCAAAGGAAATGCTTCCGCTTTGGGGTGGTTATGCCTTTTGGCCATGGATGTTTAATGGCAATCCTGAATATCAGCATCCTATGACACCAGAGTATATTTATCGAGATAATCATAATAATCAAGTTCCAGAAACTTATAATTTTGTCCCTAATTATAGGCCAGAAGATATGCCATACGCATGCTGTGAAATGGGGGGAGGAATGAATAATACATACAATTATCGTTTCCAGCTTCCTTATGAATCAGTCGATGCAATGGCAAATATAAAAATGGCAAGTGGTTGTAATTTCTTGGGATACTACATGTATCGCGGTGGAAGTAATCCAAAGGGAGAATCTGGAACTTATTTGAACGAGAATCAGTGTCCGAAAATTTCCTATGAATATCAGGCACCATTAGGTGAGTTCGGGCAGATACACCCAAGCTATCATAGGCTAAGAAGGCTTCATCTTTTTGCAAAGCACTTTGGAAATAAATTGTCCGCGATGGTGACTATGCTGCCTGAGGATAATAAGGATTTGCATCCTACTGATGATAGTATTTTAAGATATGCTGCTAGAACTAATGGCAAGGAAGGCTTTTTGTTTATTAATAATTATCAAGATCATGCAATTTTGAGTGATAAGATAAATGAGCGAATCGCGATAGTATTATCAGGAAAAGAAATTGTAATTAATAATTTGGGAATTGCATCTGGAGAAAATGCAATTCTTCCAATAAACATGGATTTTGATGGAGTTCTTTTAAGCTACGCGACAGTACAACCACTTTCGCGAGTGGAGGCCGGGAACGTAATTACGTATTACTTCTATCAAATTCCAGGTATGAAGCCTACATATGCATTTGCTGGAGAAGAAATAATTGAAGCAAAATGTGGTAAGGATAATGGATTTTCTAAAGGGTCTGGAGACAAAGAGGTACGTTTTATTACATTGACTGCAGAGGAAAGCATGGAGTTTTATGAATTCGATACAGCGGATGGTGCAAAAGTTATCTTTTCTAAGGATACTGTCATATTTGATGGAAAAGATTTTAAGGTAGAAAAGATAGACATGAATCTACACAAAATAGAAACTACCCAGTGCGGACCATCTCGTTTTACATTCACTGTGCCTAAGCTTAATGAGCAGGCAAAGGATACAATTTTAAAGATCGATTACAGTGGTGATATTGGAAGTATCTTCAACTCAAGAGGTGAACTACTTGCTGATAATTTCTGCAATGAGACTACATGGGAAGTTGGCTTGAGAGAGATTGATGTAAAAGAAGGCGATGTTTTGACCTTATACATTACGCCACAGAAAGATGATGTATTCATCGATGTATCATCGACCATGGCTGGTCGTATGGAAAAAAGTGACGGGCAGCATTTTGAGTTGCGCGATATTTATACAGTTGACACAATAGAGAGGGATTTATAAAAGCTTAAATATAATTATTATTATTATTTCGAGAGTCTTCACAAAATGTGGAGACTCTTTTTGTTTGATATTACGAATTTGCGCGCAACCGATTGCAAACAAAAAACAAGTGTGCTAGCTTTTTAAATTAGAGTATGAGAGGTGAAAAGTATGGGACACACATTAGATTCAATAGCTAAAGAACTTGGAATGAGTAAAACTACCGTAAGCCGCGCAATTTCTGGCAAAGGTCGTATATCCAAGGAAACTAGAGACAAAGTTAATAACTATATAAAAAAAATCAACTATAGACCTAGTGCAGTTGCACGTTCTTTAGCTGCAAATCGTACATTTAATGTGGGCCTTGTTGTTCCAGCAGACTCAGCATTGGGGGAGATGCCTTATTTCCAGACATTAATGACAGGTGTATGTGATAGAGCAATGGATTTCGATTATGATATCCTCATACTTCTTGCAGATAACGATGGAATCTCAGCCTTAAAGCATGCTGTAGAGAATAAAAAAATCGATGCTGTAATTGTCAGCAGATGTGAATGTGACTCTAAGGTAATTAATTTTTTAAAGGAGTCAACCATTCCATATCTAGTAGTTGGAAATCCCATGGATCCAGAGGTTCCTTATATTGATCATGATAATGCAGGCGCTGCTACTAGATTGATTGAATCATTGATTGATGCAGGAATAAAAAGAATGGCCCTTATAGGCGGCGGAGAAAATATTAATGTTACCCTTAGTCGTTTAGAGGGGTTTAAAAGAGGCCTTATAAACAAAGGGCTAAAAGTCGATGAAAATCTTATTTTCTTAAATATGCATAAGAGTGCACGACTAGATTCAGTTGTACGTGAAGTTATTGAGGATGGGGCGGAATGTATTGTTTGCATGGACGATATGCTATGTAATTCAGTATTGAATTGTCTCCAAAATGATGGAATTAACGTACCTGAAGATGTTAAGTTGTGCTCTTTTTATGATTCAAATCTTTTATCTTCTTCTAAACCTTCAATTACCAGCTTGTATTTTGATGCAAAAAAGCTTGGTGCGCAATGTATTGAACTTTTAATGCGCAACTTGGAAGGTGAAAGTATCACAAGTCAGATTCTCACAGATTACAATATTCAGATGCGTGACAGTACATTTTAGCATAATTCACAAAATATACACATAATAGTCATGCAAAATGCTCTGTTGACTAACAAATGAACTAGAGATAGGATTATGTATATAGAACAACCGGTTGCACAAAAAGCGCAACATTGGGAGGGTAAATAATTAATAAATGTGAGAAAAATGGAGGATTTCAAATGAAAAAGAAATTAGTTTCGGCACTTCTCATTTCTACAATGGCAGTTACAGCATTTGTAGGATGTGGAAGCACAGCAACAGAAGAAGCATCAGGAAATGATGCAACAACTAATGATGGAACAGAAGCAAGTGCTGAATCAACCACAGAAGTAAACTCAGAAGAGGCAATTGCAAACCTTATTGCTAACACAGAGGGCACAGTTGATATCGAACTATGGTGTTCAGAAACTGAAGCATACCAAACAGTAATGAAAGAGCGTTGCGATGCTTTTAAGGCAGCTTATCCAGATGTAGATTTTAATATTACAATTGGTGCTGTTTCTGAAGCCGATATGAAGGACAAAGTTCTTGAAGATCCAGAAAAGGCAGCTGATTTGTACGTATTCCCAGATGATCAGTTAGAGGCCCTTGTTAAAGCTGGCGCAATCAATGAGATTCAGGCTCAATATACATTTGATATGAATGACGCTGATACAGCAGCGACAGTTGAGGCTGGTCAGTATGACGGAAAGCAGTATGGTTATCCATTTACAGCATCTAATGGATATTTCCTTTATTATGATTCATCAGTTCTTTCAGATGAAGATGTAGCTTCATGGGAAGCACTTACAGCAAAGGCAGAGGAACTTGGTAAAGAGGTTGGATGCGAGATCGCAAATGGTTGGTATTTGTATGGATGGTTTGCAGGTGCAGGCTGTGAGCTTACAGAGAATGAAGATCAGTCAAACAACTGCGATTGGAATTCAGAAACAGGCCTTGCTGTAGCTGAGTCACTTCAGTCAATTGCATCTTCAAGCTCATTCAAGTCATATGGTAATGATGACCTTCTTGCAAACCTTAACGATGGAAAGGTAATTGCATATGTGTCAGGTACATGGAATGTAAATAACTTCCAAGAGGCATATGGTGATGGTTATGCAGCATGTAAGCTTCCTACATTTGAAGTAAATGGTGAGGCAGCACAGATGGCTTCATACTCAGGATACAAGTTCGTAGGTGTGAACGCATTTGCAGAGAATAAGGGATGGTCAATGCTTCTTGCAGAATTCCTTACAAGTGCAGAAACACAGGAAGCAGTTTATGAGGCAACAGGTGAGGGCCCTTCAAACACAGAAGCCCTTGCAGCAGCTTCTTCTCCAGCACTTGATGCACTTGCAGCACAGTCAGAGTTTGCAACACTTCAGAGAGTTGGCGGTCAGTATTGGACACCAGCAGAATCACTTGGAAAGAATATTCTTGATGGCAAGGTAAGCCAGCAGGTACTTGATGACGCAGTAGCAGGTATAACACAACCAGCTGAAGCTGCAGAATAAATAAAGCAGATAGCTTCCCCTTCGCCAGGTGGCAGATAATGTTAAAGCATCTTGGCCTTCAAGGGGAAGCCTTTTTATAAAGAACGTTATTTAATTTGTAGAAGCAGGAAATAGTGTATGAAAAAAATAGCAAAATCTAACGGTTGCAGTGACGATTTCGTTACCGCAGTTAAAAATGGTGACATCTGGGTTAAGCTGTCTCTGATTATTATGGGTATGGGATATTGGGCAAGGAAACAAATTGCGCGAGGAATTCTAATTACCCTAGTTGAAATTGGAGCTGTGTTTTCAATTATCAAAGTATTTTTGCCTTACATGGCAAAACTTAACACTCTTGGAACAGTTCAAAGAGAAACTAAGTTTGATCCGTTGACTATGAGCGAAACAGTAATAGACGGAGATAATTCGCTCCTAATTTTGTTATACGGAATCATTGGATTATTGCTTATACTCGCTTTTATCGCGTTATACATAAAGAATATAAAAGCTGTATATAATGTGCAGAAGATGCATGAAAACGGCGAACATATCAATACTTTCGCAGAAGATGTTGGGACTTTTAAGAATGAAAACTTCCACATTACTTTATTATCTTTACCAGCAATTGGTGTCATTATTATTAACGTAATTCCAATTGTATTTATGATATGTATCGCATTTACGAATTATGACGAGAACCATCAGCCACCTGCATATTTATTTACATGGGTTGGAATAAAAAATTTTGTTAGATTGTTTACAAATAGCCAAACAATCACATTTGGATATACTTTTGCAAGAGTACTTGCTTGGACTTTGATTTGGGCAGTACTTGCAACGGCAACTACTTTTATTGGCGGAATTCTTCTTGCAAAATTTATTAATAATGAACATACAATTGCCAAGGGGCTTTGGAGAACCTTATTTGTAATCACAATTGGTATTCCTCAATTTGTTACACTTCTTTTGATTAGTAAAATGTTTGGGGATTTTGGTATCGTAAATACGTTTTGTGAGAACGTTGGAATTCTTGATTTCTTCAAGAATGTAGGATTGCTTAACAGCTCTGCTGATTATATTCCATTTCTATCACAACCAGGTTGGGCTCACGTGACTATTATTTTGGTAAATATTTGGGTTGGTGTGCCTTATCAGATGTTGGTGGCCACAGGAATACTTATGAATATTCCTTCTGATCAGATTGAATCAGCAAGAATAGATGGAGCAAATAAATTTCAAACCTTTTGGAAAATTACAATGCCTTATGTATTGTTTATTACTGGACCTTCACTCATACAGTCAGTGGTTCAAAATATCAATAATTTTAACGTAATTTATCTATTAACAAATAACTACAAGACAACCAATATGGCTCTTGCAAGTTCAAATGGAAATGAAGTGGATCTTCTTATTACATGGTTATTTAGACTAACAAATGAATACAGTAATTTTAAGATGGCTTCGGTAATTGGAATTATAACTTTCGTGATTAGTGCAGCACTTTCGCTTTTAACATTCTCGAGATTAGTTGGTGGAGAAAAAGAGGAGGTGTATAGATAATGAAAAAGAAAGTTAATATAGTTTTGCGACATGTATTTTTAGCACTCCTTGCTTTTGTTTGGTTGATTCCGATTTTTTGGCTGGTAGTCACAACATTTAGCGCGCAAAAAGGAATAAATACAAATCATTTCTTTCCAGACCAATGGACATTGGCAAACTATCATCAGCTATTCTTTGAACCTGATACAGCAGCCAATTTTCCAGCGTGGTTTAAGAATTCAATGATAATTGGTGTTTGTTCATGTATTATTTCATCATGTTTTGTAATCATGACAGCATACGCATTTTCATTCCTTAAATTCAAAGGAAGGAAACAACTAATGAGCTTTTCTTTAATCCTTGGAATGTTCCCAGGCGTATTATCAATGATTGC
>JAEEGH010010555.1_pt1 | contig 21155 bp, 20 predicted proteins | sample 9134181 | NCBI WGS metagenome assembly JAEEGH01 (sample SAMN16246544, study PRJNA631951) | gut metagenome | biome: gut microbiome; feature: rumen; material: DP-attached | host: Bos | place: Iran: Karaj | collected 2018-10
TACGGACCTGTTCAAGGGCATCATCCGGGAGGAGATAAGCAAGGGGAAATATCTCATCATGTCCAGCCACCAGATGCCCACCGTGGAGGAATTCTGCACGGACATCACCATCCTGGACCGGAGCAAGACCGTGCTCCAGGGCAACCTGAACGACATCAAGAAGGGCTACGGACGGGTGAACCTGAAGCTCAAGACGGACCGGGACGTGGGGGAGACGGTGCGCGCCTCCGGCGCGGCGATCCTGACGGAGAAGGAAAACGAATATCAGATCAAGGTCCGGGGCGAGGAGCAGGCCATGGCCCTGCTGCGGGAGCTGACGGCGCAGAATGTGACCGTGGTGACCTTCGACCTGCAGGAGCCCAGCCTGCATGAGATCTTTGTGGAAAAGGTGGGGTCCGGCGATGAAAATGCGTGAAAACGCCCTGGCGGGCACCGGCAAGGTCTTCCGCTTTTCCCTCCAGCAGTATTTCAAGAGCGCGGCGACCTATGTGATGCTGGGCATCATGATGCTGGGCGCTGCGGGCAGCGTGCTGATGATGAGCCTGGGCATGAGCCGGGGCGAGGAGATGGGGTCCGACGCGAAAACCGTGTATATCCTGAATGAGAGCCCCTATGCCATCGACCCCGCCGGCATGCCCGAGTATGTGCAGGCCGCGCTGACGGAGGAGAGCATGGAGGATGCCCTTCAGCGGCTGGACGAGGGCGAGACGGACGGCGTTGCCATCCGCATCGCCATGGACGGCGAAACGGACATGTGGAAAGCCACGGCCTACACCGGGGAAAAATCCGAAGTGACCCAGGGGGAGGCCCAGAATCTGGCCGCCTGCTGCGCCGCGCTGGTGGAGGAAGCCCGTTATGCCGCCCTGGGGGTCAGCCCCATGCAGATGGGCATCGCCCTGGCGCCCGTCTCCACCTCCGTGGAATCGGAGGAAGACTATCGGGCAGAGGAGGATGAGGATGACCAGAGCGCCCGCCAGGTGGGCGGCAGCGCCTATTCCATCCTGATCTTCATGCTGGTCTCCTTCTCCACCTCCTTCATCGTGCGGGCGGTGGTGCAGGAAAAGAGCTCCAAGCTCGTGGAGCTGCTCATGGTCTCGGTGAAGCCCCTCGCCCTCATCACCGGGAAGATCCTGGCGGCCATGTGCCTGGTGGTGGCGGGCATGCTCTGCTCCGGCCTGGGCCTAGTGCTGGCCCGGACGGTGATGAAGCTGCTGGGCAAGGGCTCCGGCATGGCCACTGCGGGCCTCGGCAGCCTGCTCCAGGGCCTCAACGGTCCCGGCGTGCTGGCGGTGCTGGTGAGCGTGCTGCTGGGTTACGTCAGCTATGCCATCATCGCGGGCATCTCCGGCGCCTGCTGCTCCACGGAGACGGAGTCGGATTCCGCCTCCTCCGGCGCCATGCTGATCTCCATGGTGGGCTATATGGCAGGCATGGCCACCGCCTGGATGAAGGCGGGCACCGCCATCCGCGTCCTCTGTGTGATCCCCTTCGTTTCCGTGTATATCGCCCCCTCCCGCTTCCTGATGGGAGACATCGGCTTCGGCTGGCTGGCCCTCGGCTGGCTTTTGCAGGCGCTGGTGGCGCTGCTGCTGGTGAAGCTCTGCGCCGCCGTCTATGGGGCCCTCATGATCCATAAGGGCGAGCGGGTGAAGCCGAAGCAGATCCTTGCCATGATGAAAGGAGGCGCGAAGGCATGAGAAAGAAAGGCCTGGAAGGCGCCGGGACGGTTTTCCGTTTCAGCTTCCGCCAGCAGACGGGCAAGACCGGCTGGCGGCTCACTACCATTCTCCCGGCCCTGCTGTTTCTGATCGCCATCCCTCTGATCATGGTGATCGCCCTCCAGTCCGCGGACAAGGAGATCAAGGAAACGCCCATCACCGCCGTCTATGTGGCGGACAGGACGGGCATCCCCTCGGACTATGCCCTTCTGAACGGGGCGGGGGACAGCGTTTTCAGTCAGATCGAGTATATCTCCGCTGCCGACCCCGAGGCGGCCATCGCCGCCGCCGGGGAGCGGGAAGGCGCCCTGGCCCTGCTGGCAGAGCTGGGGGAGGGCGGCTATGAGCTGACCGTGATCCGGCCGGAGGGCACCGGCCTGACTTCTTCCGAAGCCAAGGACTACACCCGCTTTTTGCAGGATGCTTTTCCCGTGGTCGCCAGGGCTAAGTCCGGCCTGACGGAAGACCAGCTCACGGAGCTGAGCCGGGTCGTCCTCAGCGGCAGCTCCACCAGCGCCGCTTACCGGGACGACAGCATCAAGGGCAGCTATGAGACCATCCGGGAAGCCCTGGAGATGGCCCTGCCCTATCTCGGCATCATGCTCCTGTATTTCATGGTCCTGGTTTACGGCCAGGGCGTGGCCAGCAGCGTGATCCTGGAAAAGAGCTCCAAGCTCATGGATACCATGCTCCTCTCCCTGCAGCCCCAGGCCATGATCCTGGGCAAGACCCTGGCGGGCTGGCTGGCGGGCGTGGTGCAGATGGTCGTCTGGGTAGCGGGGATCGTGCTGGGCTGCGTGCTGGGCAAGTTCCTGGTCCTGCAGCTGGAGCCGGGCAGCACCATGGGCATCCTGCAGTTCTTCTCCATGCTGGGCTCCGCTTCCGGGCTGTTCACCCTGCCCAATGTCCTCGCGGCCATCGCCCTGATCCTGGCGGGCTTCCTCATGTACTGCGCCATCGCCTCCATCGGCGGGGCCCTGGCCTCCAAGCCGGAGGACCTGGGCAGCTGCAACAGCATCTTCACCCTCCTGCTGCTGGTGAGCTTCTTCCTCACCATGTTCGGGGAGAACAGCTCTTCCCGCAGCATCGTTTCCAACGCCGCCTGGATGAACTATGTACCCTTCACGGCGGTCATGAGCACCCCGGCCCGGGCGCTCCTGGGGCAGGTGCCGCTGTATACGGCCCTGATCTCCCTGGTCCTGACCCTGGCGGTGGCCCTGCTGGCCGTGCTGGCGGCGGGGAAGCTCTACCGGCTGCTGGTTTTCCGCCGGGGCGATCCTCCCAAGATCGCGGACGTCCCCAAGCTGCTGCGCCTTCGCTGACCAAAACCGTTGATTTTTCCCCCGGCAGGATGTATTATGCTTTTAAAAGAACAATGACGGAGCGAAGATATGGACAGTCAGGCTGAACTGCGCCGTTTCGAGGCGCTGTACGATCAGATATCCGACCAGAAGCGCGCCGGGCGGCAGGATACCTGGGACCACCGGGCGGGGGACTGGGACAAGAAATACCGGCAGGCCGACGAGCGGGAGCTCCACGAGCAGCGGGTCAGGGACACGGCGGCCCGGCTGCGGCAGCGGGGCCTGCTGGGGCCGGATCAGGATGTGGCGGACGTGGGCTGCGGCCCCGGGCGCTATGTGGCGGAGTTTGCAAAGACGGCCCGCAGCGTCCTGGGCACGGACATCTCCCCCAAAATGACGGAATACGGCGAAGCCTACTGCCGGGAGCTGGGGCTTGCGAATGTGCGCTTCCTGCCGGTGGACTTCCGCCATGCGGATGTCGCCGCCCTGGGCTGGGAAGGGAAGTTCGACCTGGTCTATTCCTCCATCACCCCGGCCATCAGCGGCCTCGCCGGTCTCGACAACCTGATCCGCATGAGCCGGGCCTGGTGCTTCAACGCCAGCTTTGTCTACAATGACAACGCCCTCCATACCCGGATCATGCATGAGCTCTTTGACCGGGAGCCCCGCCGCTACAAGACCAGCCATTCCCATTGGTTCTATGAGCTTTTCAGCCTCCTCTGGTATCGGGGCTATTACCCGGAGAGCAGCTATTACAAGCAGTACCGGGAAGTGAAGCTGAAAGCGGACGAGGCCACCGCCCGCCGCCTGACGGAATACCTCCTGAATGAGGAGGAGGCCACGCCGGAGAACGTGGGCCGCGTCCAGAGCTGGCTGGAGACCCATGCCGAGGCCGACGGGACCATCCTGGAAGCCAGCGACTGCTGGTATGGCTGGCTCCTCTGGGATGTGCGGGACCGCCACGAGCGGAAATAAGTGGAAATGACAGGACCGGGACCCTGCTGGGCCCCGGTCCTCAAGCTGTCGACAAAGTGTCGACAGCTTGAGACGCAAAATCAGAATTGTATTCTGATTTTGCAAGGATATAACGTGAAGGGGGATTCCCGTCCCCCTTCACAAATCCCCCATGCTTATCGAAACTCCGCCAAAAGGGTTTGTCTACAGGCTGCGGCGCACCGGGATTCCGGTGCGCCGCAATGCATTTTCCTTTGTTCAGCCGGGGAAGAGGTCCGTCAGCATGGCTTCCGCCAGGGCGGCGGTGTCCTTGATCTCCAGGTAGAAAAAGCTGCCGGCCGGGTCGGGGCGGAGGAAGGTCTGGCCCGGCTTGTCCGTCACGTTCACCTCCGCCGTGCAGCGGATGAAGTCATAGAGGTCGGGATGGAGCAGGGCCTCCACGGCGTTGGCGTCGTACATGGCCACATAGCCCTCCCCGGCGGCGTCGTCCTTATAGCCCGTGAAGATCGCCTCCAGCATGGCACCGAATTCGCTGTCCTTGCCCCGCGCCAGGATCTCCGCCTGGCTGAGCTTGGCGTCCCGCCCCAGGTGCATGGGCGCAAAGACGATCTCCGCGTCGGCGCGCACCACCGCGTCCAGGGCTTCGGGGTCGCAGTAAGCGTTGAATTCCGCATAGGGGGTGATGTTCCCCGTGCCGTCCACGGAGGCGATCATGGCATAGATGCGCTGGATATATTCCGGCGCGTCGGGATGGGCGGCCAGGAGAGCGGCGATATTGGTGAGGGGGCCCAGGGTAATAAGCGTGACCTTTTCCCCGGCGGATTTCAGAGCGGCATACATGGCTTCGATCCCGTCTCCGGGCTCCAGCCGGTAATCATGGGGTGGGATCACATAGTTGCCGATGCCGCTGGCGCCATGGACGCTGGCGGCGTCCACCGCCTGGCGGGACAGGGGACTGGCGCTGCCCCGCACCACGGGGATGTCGCCCCCGTATTTCTTCGTGAGGAACAGGGCGTTGGCCGTGGTGAATCGGATGCTGACGTTGCCCGCCACGGAGCAGAGCAGCCGGATGTCCAGCATGGGGCTGCCGAAGGCCATTTTCAGGGCCAGGGCGTCGTCCACGCCGGGGTCCGCGTCGATGATGAGAGGGATCTTTTTGACCATGCTTCACGCCTCCTTTTTTGGCCATCATAACAAAGCCGCCCCGATCTTGTCAACGCCTCCAAAGGCCCCGACTGTTCCCATAACTCCCCGCCGCTGAGAACGAGCGTCCCCCATGCCCCGTTCCCGCAGAGGAAAAAGCCCCCGGGCAAATTCCGCAATATGCAATTTCGTCGGAATGACGATTGCATTTTTCCCCTTCCCGCTGTCTCCATTATGGAGGGACTTTTCTCTCCGAATAAAGACACAGAGAAAGGGATGATCCCATGATGTACGGCTACCATCTTCCCGGGGACAGCCTGGCGGCGTTCCTGCGTCTCCCCATCGGCCTCCTGTCCGTGGACCTGTCCGCCACGGAGGAGCGGGCCTATATGCTCCTGCTGAACCGCTCCTTCCTCTCCGCCCGCAGCCCGAAATGGGTGGACGGGGACGGGCGGGTCTTCCTGCAATATCCCCTGGCGGAGCTGGCCGGGGCCCTGCACCGCAGCATAAGCTGCGTGAAGCTGGCCCTCAACCGGCTGGAGGAGCTGGACCTGATCCAGCGGCGGAGCCAGGGCACGGGGAAGCCTAACCGCATCTACGTCAAATTCCCCTCGGACCTGGAAGCCGAGGAGGTCTGCGTGGACAGGGGGACTGGCTGCGCGGCGGACACCATGCCTGGCTGCGCCGGGGACAGGGGGACTGGCTGCGTCAGGGACAGAAAACTGGCCCCAAATAAGAAATACAGAGAAAGAAGAAAAGAGACAGAAGAGGGGAGCGAGAATACCGCGCCTGCCCGCTCTCGGGAGAGCGGCTTTTTCCTTGGGCTGCTGGGCCGCCGGGGGAGAGAGGAAGAATGAAATTCGCCCCGCCTTGCCCTTGCAACCGGCGCCGGGTTGGGGTAAAATAAAGGCATCAAAATCTACGGAAGGGAGATACACGCAATGAGCGAATTTCTGAGCAAAGTCATCGGCATCCTGACCACCGTGGGCGGCAAGATCCTCCTGGCCATCGTGGTGTTCATCGTGGGGCGCATCATCATCAAGGCCCTCGGCAAGGCCCTGGATAAGATCAGGGGCTTCAGCAAGCTGGACCAGACGGTGCAGAGCTTCATCCACAGCCTGGTGCGCATCGGCCTGAACATGCTCCTCGTCATTGCCATCATTCAGGTGCTGGGCATCCCCATGACCAGCGTGATCACGGTGCTGGCCTCCGCGGGCCTGGCCATCGGCCTCAGCCTCCAGGGCGCGCTGAGCAACTGCGCCGGCGGCCTCATGATCCTGATCTTCAAGCCCTTCAAGGTGGGCGATTACATCGTCGCCTCCGGCGCGGAGGGCGTCGTCAAGGAGATCACCGTCTTCTACACCCACATCCTGACTCTGGACAACAAGCGCATCATCGTGCCCAACGGCGGCCTGATGAACGCCAACGTGACCAATTTCAGCTACGAGGATACCCGCCGCGTGGACCTGGTCTTCAAGGCCGCCTTCGGCACCGATCAGAACCTGGTGCTGGGCCTCATGCGCAAGGCTGCCGAGGGCACCAAGGGCGTGCTGGCGGACCCCGCCCCCTTCGCCCGCTTCTCCGGCTGCGCGGACAACGCCCAGGAGTTCACCCTCCGCGCCTGGTGCGCCACCGGGGATTATTGGGACGTGTACTTTGACCTGCTGCAGAATGTGAGCGCCGCTTTCGGCCAGGCGGGGATCGCCGCCCCGGCCACGAAGCTGGACGTCACTCTCGACAAATAAAACACGCAGGGGCCTGTTGCTAAATGCCCGCTCCCGTCATTGCGAAGTAGCGCGCGCCCACCGCTGCGCGGCGGGTCCCCTCGCGCGGAATGAAGCCCCGCAAGGGGCTGTGGCAATCCGTTTTCCTCTGCATTAGGGGGGACGGATTCCCGAGACCAGTCTGCGGACTGGTCTCGGAATGACGAGGCCGAGGCATTTTGCAATAGGCCCTTTATTCTGACAACATAACAGGAGGCATTATCATGAGTACCGAACCCAGATGCGTTCCCGCGCCCAAGGACCCCTATTTCCGCGACGCAGAGCAGTTCTTCGCGGTGGACAAATACATGTTCTCCCGCCGGGGCTGCTGGCTGGCTCTGAGCATCGACGATGTGCGCTATGGCAAGGGCTCCCTCTACCTCACCACCAACCGGGGCATGCGCACCCACAGCCGCATGGAGGACGGCACCAAGCTGTTCCGCATCTATCCCACCTACGAAGGCAAGCGGGTGCCCTTCGCGGTGCAGCAGCGCTGCGCCAGCGAGCTGACGGTCCATACCCGCCACGGCGACGTGCGCTTCACCTGGGTGGACCAGAGTAAGCTCATGGCCCAGGGCGACCCCGGCATGGGCCTATTGTGGACGAGAAAAACGGAAGCCTATGAGCTGGTGAAGCCCCGGAAATTTGGCGGCTGGGAATCCTCCCAGCGCTCCGCCGGTCCCCTCTACTTCAAGGGGCTGGAGGGCTCCACATTCCGCTTCGAGGAAAGCTGGAACTGGTATAAGCTCAACTGCGGCGAGCTCATGGGCACCACCCAGCCCGGCCCCGACGGGACCTTCACCATGGTCTGCGAGGAATTTGCCTATGCGGTGAAGGCCCGGGAAAATTATCCCACCTACGCCGAGGCCAAGGCAAGCATGCAGGCCGACTGGGAGGAATTCCTCTCTAAATATCCCAAGTTCATCGAGCCCTACGCCAAAAAGCGGGAGGACACCGCCTACGTCCTCTGGACCCATCTGGTGGCCCCCACCCAGACCACGCCCTACTGGATGATGCTCATGTTCCCCGGGGAGATGGACTCCCAGTGGCAGCTGGTGCAGAACGGCGTGGCCCTCCAGGACAACCTGGAGCTGAGCCGCAACCTGCTCCTGGCCCCCCTGGAGCGGCAGGGGGAGGACGGCCAGCTGGCCGACGGCTACGACGAAGCCTTCCTCTCCACCGGCAGCTTCAAGCCCGGCATCTACGGCTTCGCGCTACTTAACGTCATGGCCCACCACGACCTGCTCAAGGAATGGCCCCGGGAGGACCTGGAGAAGCTCTATATCGGCGCGGGCAAATGGGCCAACTGGTTCATGGAATTCCGGGACGACGACGGCGACGGGCTGCCCGGCTTCGAGGGCGGCAATGAGAACGGCTTTGACGAAGTGACCGCCTATTTCGACCAGCTGAGCCTGGCCACCCCGGACCTCTGCGCCCAGGAGGTGCTGAATTTCGAGGCCCAGGGCGACCTGGCGAAAATGCTGGGCAAGCCCCAGGCGGAGATCGACGAGTGGTATCGCCGCTCTAAGGAACTGCTGGACAGGATGATCGACAAGATGTGGGACGGGGAGCATTTCGTGGCCCTGAAGAACTACACCCACGAGCCCGTGTTCTCCGGCTCCAACATGCACTATATCCCCCTGGTGCTGGGGAAGCGCCTGCCCCAGAACATCATCGACAAGATGTGCGCCGACCTGCTGGTGGAGGGCAAGCTCCTCAGCCCCTATGGGCTGGCCAGCGAAAACATGGACAGCGACGTTTTCGAGTTCACCGGCGTGAAGATGGGCTGCGGCCCCATCTCCGGCCCCGGTCAGCTCTTCATCCTGGCGGGCCTGTGGGAGGCCGGGAAGAAGAAGGAAGCCAAAATGATCATCGACCGCTATCTCTGCCGCCTCATGGACGGCGGCTTCAGCCACTTCATCGACCCCATCCACGGGGACGGCACCTGGTTCTGGGGCACCTGGAACCGGGCGGTGTTCACCATCCTGGCGCGGATGGTGTCCGAGGGATAAGAAAGAGGAGGAGATACGATGCCGGAATACGGACCTCATGTGCATAATGTCTACGACCTGCCCCACGATTCCGAGCTGGTGTACCACGGGCCCAAGGAGCAAAAGACCGTCACCGAGCCCAGCCGGGAGATCCCCGTGCTGCGGGAGGCGGACGTGGTGGTGGTGGGCGGCGGCCCCGGCGGCTGCGCCGCGGCCATCACCGCCGCCAGAAACGGCGCGAAGACCATCCTGGTGGAGCGCTACGGCCACCTGGGGGGCATGGCCACCGGCGGCCTGGTGAACATCATCCCCAACCTGGCGGACATCTATGGGAAACAGGGCATCGGCGGCTTCTGCCAGGAATACATCACCCGGCTGAAAAACCGGGGCGCCTGCGACTATCCCCCCCAGGAGAGCTGGGGCCGGCCGGACGCCGCCCTGGTGGAGAAATACGGCAAAGCCAACATGAACCACTTTTACATCCGCAACAATCCCGACGGGGAGAAGGTGGTGCTCTACACCGCCGTCATCGACCCGGAGGTGGGGAAGGACGAGCTGGCCATCATGGCGAAGGAAGCCGGGGCGGAGCTGCTGCTCCACTGCTGGGTGGCCGGCCCCATCCTGGAGGGGAACACCGTCCGGGGCGTCCTGGTGGAGACCAAGTCGGGCCGCCAGGCCATCCTGGCCAAGGTGGTCATCGACTCTACCGGCGACGGGGACCTGCTGCCCTATGTGGGCACGGAGACGGTGGATTACATGCGCCCCGGCTCCCGCATCGCCCAGTTCGGCTGGATCTACTGGATGGCCAACGTGGACCTTAAGAAATTCGATGAATTCCAGTCCGGCCAGCCGGAAGCCTATCGGGAGGCCGTGGGGAAGATCACCGCGGAGGGAGGCAGCGCCTTCTTCTGCCGGGGCCTGCTGGAGCACCAGAAGGGCGTGGTATGGGTCCACCGCCTCATCGGTTCCCTCCACCAGACCGAGCCGGTGGAGATGACCTATATCGACGTGAGCGCCAGAAGCAAGGCCGTGAAGAGCTGGGAGCTGATGAAGAAATACATGCCCGGCTTCGAGGACAGCTTCATCATGCAGACGAATCCCCAGCTGGGCACCTCCGGCGGCCTGCGCATCGTGGGGGAATACTACCTCACCGAGGCGGACATGGATTTGGACGAGCCCTACGAGGACACCATCGCCGTCTTCCCGGACAACGACCGGGGGGACAGCAGCCTGAAGCACCCCGCCACCTATATCCCCTACCGGGCCCTGCTGCCCAAGGGGGTGGAGGGGCTGATGGTGGCCTGCCGGGCCTGCTCCATGGACCATGAATTCAGCGAGTTCTTCAACCTCATCCCCCACTGCATGTGCTTCGGCCAGGCCGCGGGGGCCGCGGCGGCCATCGCCGTGAAGAAGGGGCTCCGGGTGCAGGACGTGCCCTATGGGGAACTGCGCACGGCGCTGCTCTCCGGCGGCGCGATATTGCCGTAATCGTCCTTATTCTCCGGGATGGCGGGTATCCGCGCAAGCGTAAGTACCCGCAGCTCCCGGCGAAGCATCCTCTCCGAAATGCAAGTCTGACGCCTCCCCCAGAGAGAGGCGTCAGGCTGTTTTTGGTTAATAACTTAAAAGTACTTGACAGAGGGCCGGAGCGAGCATATGATGGGAGCATAAAGGTGGTGTTCTGCGGTGTACGAGGTCCGGTTTTACCGGGACAGGAACGGACGGCAGCCGGCGCTGGATTATTTGCGGGAACTGGCGAAGGGAAAGGATAAAGACAGCCGCATCCGGGCAAGAAAAATGCAGGAGTATTTGAACCTCCTGCAGGAATTCGGAACCTATATCGGGGAACCCGCGGTAAAGCACCTGGAAGGTGATATATGGGAGCTTCGGCCCGCGCGGGACCGGGTGCTGTTCGTCGCATGGCACAATAACGGATATGTGCTGCTGCACGCTTTTGAAAAGCAGACCCAGAAGACCCCCGAACGGGAAAAACAGCGGGCAAAGAAGGAATATGCGGATTTGAAGGAAAGGGGGCTGGACGATGAATAAGAGCGCCATCGGGCAGAGCTGGGAAGAGGCGGAAAAGGAACTCTTTTCGCCGGAGGAGATCGCGGAAAGCCACGCAAGGGTCAAGCTGATCGGGGAACTCATCAAGGCCCGGCAGGAGCTGGGGATCAGCCAGAAGAAGCTGGAAGAACTGAGCGGCGTCAGACAGCCTGTGATCGCCCGCATGGAAACCGGCAGCTCCAGTCCGCAGCTGGACACGGTATTGAAGGTGCTGGCCCCGCTGGGAAAGACTCTGGCGGTCGTGCCGCTGGATAATGGAAACTGAAGTCACGGGGGCGGGGCCGGTCGGCCCCGCCCTCATTCATTCGGAAATCATATTGAAAAATTTCGATAAGCGGAGTATAATCCTTCCGTATCAAGGAGGTGCGGTCCTATGAACGGCGACTATCTGCGGGTCTTCCGCGCCTTTTCCGACGAAAAAAGGCTGCGGGTGCTGGAGCTGCTGACCCAGGGGGAGAAATGCGCCTGCGTCCTGCTGGAGGAGCTGGACATCGCCCAGCCCACCCTGTCCTACCACATGAAGATCCTGCGGCAAAGCGGCATCGTGAAGGAGCGGAGCGTGGGCCCCTGGAAATACTATTCCATCGACGGCGAGGGCTGCGCCTATGCCCAGAAGCTGCTGCAGGCCCTCAGCTTCGGGGGAGAGAACGTGGAGATCAAGCTGATCCGCGCTCTGGCGAAACTGGGCGAAGCCGTGTCGCAGGCCCTGCCGGCGGGGGAGGGCCTTTTCTCCTGCAAATGCCCATGTCCCGGCGATTGCTGACCGGCGAAAGGAAGGAACAAAGATGAAGAAATTTGCGGTTTTCAGCGGCTTCCTGGGCTCCGGGAAGACCACGACGATGATGGCCCTGACGAAGTATTTCACCGAAAAGCACGGTAAGGCCGCCATGATCTCCAACGACCTGGGCCACGGCGTCACCCTGGCGGACAACCGGCTGGCCCAGCTCAGCGGCCTCCGTGCCTCGGAGATCACGGACGACTGCATCTGCTATGTGAACGAGCAGCTTGCCCAGCGCCTCAACGAGTATTATGACGACGGCTGCGTCCTGGTGGTCTCCGATATACCCGGCTTCGGCGTGGGGGCCCTGGAGCACGTCTACCACGGCCTCGCGGAGAAATTCCCCGGCCAGTTTACCTTGGCGCCCTTCACGGTGCTGGTGGAGCCGCGGACGGTGGAAATGCTGCGCAGCGGCACGGACGGGGACCTGCATTATCTCTATGACACCCAGCTCAGGGAAGCGGACCTGATCCTGCTGAACAAGTGCGACCTGCTCTCCCGGGCGCAGCGCGCTGCGGACCTGGGCTGGCTCCGGGAGCATTACCCCCTGGCCGAGACCCTTTCCATCAGCGCCCTCACCGGGGAGGGGATGGAGGAGCTGTCCCAGGCCCTGCTGAAGGGGGAAGCAAGCATGCGCCGCCCGGACATCGGCTACGGCGGCAGGGAATTCCGCGCCGCCATGGGGAAGATGTGCGAGTTTTATCTCCAATACCACGCCGTGGTCTGCTGCGACGACTTTGACGGCACGGCTTACCTCCTGGACATTGCCCTTAAGGTGCAGGCAGCCATCGCGGAAAGCGGGGAGGAGATCCCCCATCTGAAGCTGCTGGCCTGGGAGCCGGAGGGGGACTTCGGCAAGGTGGACCTGATCGGGAAGGACCGGGATATCCTCGTCACCCGCCCCTTTGCAAAGAGGTGCCGGGACATCGCCGTGCTGCTGAACGGCAGCGGGGCCTGCCCCGCGGAGAGGATGGAAAAGGTGGTGACGGAGGCGGTGAACGCGGTCTCCGAAGAATACAAGCTGGAGCTGATGATCTTCAAGACGGAAAGCATGGGGATGGGCTGATGGCGGGGGAGATCATTCGGGAGACCCGCTCGGTCTGCCCGGTCTGCCTCAAAAATCTCCCGGCGGCGCTGCGCCGGGACGGGGCGGGGGCCGTGACCCTGGAGCGGACCTGCCCGGAGCATGGGACCTTCTCCGTCCCCGTCTGGCGGGGAAGGCTGGACTGGGACGCCTGGCTGGGGGAGGCGGAGCGCCTCCCGGCGGGGGCGGCGGAACGCTGCCCCCATGACTGCGGGCTTTGCCCGGAGCATGAGACCGATTCCTGCTGCGTGCTGCTGGAGGTCACGGCCCGCTGCGACCTCCGCTGCCGCTTCTGCTTCGCCCGGGGCGGCGGCATGGCGGAGGACCCGCCGGCGGAGGAGCTGAAGGCCGCCATCCGGGACATCGCGGAAAAGTGCGCCGGGCCCCTCCTGCAATTCTCCGGCGGGGAGCCCACCCTTCGGGACGACCTGCCGGAGCTGGTGCGCTGCGCCAAAGAAGCGGGCTGCGGCTATACCCAGGTGAACACCAACGGCCTGCGCCTGGCCCGGGACCCGGCCTATGCCCGGGCCCTCAAGGAGGCGGGGCTGGACATCGTTTTTTTGCAGTTCGACGGGACGCGGGAGGAGGTCTATGAGACCCTCCGGGGCGGCCCCCTGCTCAAAGAAAAGCTGGAGGCCATCCGGGTCTGCGGGGAAGCGCGCCTGGGGGTGACCCTGGTGCCCACGGTGGTGCGGGGCGTCAACGACGGCCAGCTGGGGGAGATCGTGGCCCTGGCCGCCTCCCTGGCCCCGGCGGTGCGGGCGGTCCACTTCCAGCCCGTGTCTTATTTCGGGCGCTATCCCGGCGTCCCCGCCGGGGAGGAGCGGTATACCCTGGACGAGCTCATGGCGGACCTCGCGGCCCAGGCGGGCATCCCCGCGGAGAGCTTCCTGCCCTCCCGCTGCGACCATCCCCTCTGCGGCTTCCACAGCAGCTTCCTCATCGAGCCGGGGGGCGGCCTGCGGCCCCTCAGCAGCATCACCCGGGCCCCCAAGGGCCGGGGCAGCGCCCGCGTGAATCGGGAGTATGTGGCCCGGCGCTGGCAGCGGGGGCCGGAGACAGACCCGCCCCCGGCGGACCTGTCCGGGGAGATGGACTTCGATACCTTCCTATACCGGGTGCGCAACGCCAGCCTGACCCTCTCGGCCATGGCCTTCCAGGACGCGGGGAACCTGAACCTGGAGCGGCTGCGGCGGTGCAGCCTCCATGTCTACGACCACGGGAAGGTCCTGCCCTTCTGCGCGAAGTACCTGACGCCCATGGATCCCTTGTCCGCCGGGATGCCCGGAGCCTGAAAGATCCCCGCGGAACGTCCTTTCCGAAAGAAAGCCGAAGGGCGCATTTCCGGCTCTGCGGCGGGATACGCCCAATTCCGTGTTGCGCGAAAGGCTCCTTCGTGCTAGAATACAGCCGAAAAGGTCATAAGCCGAAGGGATTTCCCCGGGAGGAAATATGGATAAACTGAATTGGACCCTGGCCATCGACGTGCTGCTGGCCCTTCTGGTGGTGTGGAAGCTCCTCCAGGGGCGGCGGGACGGCGTCGTCCGGAAGCTGGGCGGTCTGGCGGCCCTGGTGGGGGCGCTGATCGCCGGAAATGTCGTCAGCAAGCGCTTTTCCGCCATGGCGGCGGAAAAGTGGCTGGCCCCTGCCCTGGAAAAGTGGTTTTCCCACATCCGGGAGAGCCTGGGCCTGGAGGACATCCTGGATAACCTGGCCGAGGTGCTGGGGGACGTCAAGCTGCCCCAGTTTTTGAAGATCAACGTGGCCGAGCAGGTGACGGAGCAGATGGGCGCGGCTTCCCAGAAGGTGGGCGTCGCCGTGGGGGAGGCCTCCCAGGTGGTGGCCCAGCGGCTGGCGGGCTGGCTGCTGTTCCTCATCGCCGCTGTCCTGGCCTATGCCATCATCAAGCTGATTTTTGACGGGGTGCTGGACCCCCTGATCCGCAAGCTGCCCATCATCGGCACGGTCAACGCCCTGCTGGGGGCGGTCCTGGGGGCGATCCTGGGCGCGGTCATGGCGATCCTGCTGCTGTGGCTGGCCTTCCACCTGCTGCCCGCCCTCTCCGAGCCCGGCGGCCCCTTCTTCCCGGAGAATGTGGAGCGCAGCCTGCTGACCAAGTTCTGCTTCCGCACCTTCCCCAATCTGTTTTCGTAATGCCTGCCCCCCGAAAGGGGGGCAGCATGTTTTAAGGCAAAGAGGGGCGTGTTGCAAAATGCCCCTCCCTCGTCATTGCGAAGCCCCGAAGGGGCTGTGGCAATCCGCAGCCCTCGTCCAAACTCCCGTCTCTCGTCCAAAAGTGGGGGATCCAATGGGGGCGGAGCCCCCTTGGTCGTCGGGGAGGGAGTCCAGAGGGGACCGCCTCGAAATAGGTCCCCTTTGGCGGTTTCTTTTCCCCGTTTCTTTTCCGCTAAAAGAAACGGGGTCGCGCCGCAGCGCGAAAAGCCCTCGTCCTGTTCCCGTCTTTCGTCCCCGCCGCAGCGGGCAATCCTCCAAGTCTCTGCGTATTCGCCGCTCGCCTCTGCGGCTCGCAACTCTGTCCCGTCGCCTCCGGCGGGTGACTTTCTTTGCTCGCCCGAAGAAAGTCACCAAAGAAATGCGCTCAAGGGGACCTGTGCAGGGGCGGTCCCCTTGAGAATCCCTCCCCCTCCTGCCAAGGGGGCTGCGGCCCCCATTGGATCCCCCAGGGGCTTACGGAGGACGAAGAAATGAAGGACAGGGGAGCGCGGCTCCGAGCTGATGCTTTACGCCGTGAAGCCATAGGGATGATTTGCCCTTTTCCCAACCTGCAACTCACGAAAATGGGGTGCCTGTGATCTTCGTTCTTTTTCGTGTTCCGTGTAGATAATTGGAGTTTTCCGCAACTGAATACTAAATGCTGCGTGTATATCGACATTGAGGATAGTTGGAGCAACCATAGAATTTGCTCCCGGCGTTGTTCCCACGTTTAGCAGTTCTAATAACAAGGACACCGCCGCATTGGGGACAGAGTAATGTATTATGACAGGAATTGCCTGTTACTGCTTGATCAGTAGATAATGATGCTTCTTCTGTAACTATCTCGTTATTTGCGAAATAAGGAGATGCAATTTCCGATGCTGTTACTGGGCGAGTATTATTTTCGGATACGGATAGTTCTTTTTGCAGCTTTAACTGTAATTCTGCAACGTGTGCCTCTTTTATATCCTTCGAAACTTGGGTGTATGCAAACAGCTTGTCATATAATGCGGTAATCGTAGATTCGGTCAATGAAGTGTTCCATTGTATGCCATTTATGACATTGGGGAGATTTGCTAACTGTATGACCTGTATGGAACCTGACATGTTAATGCTGAGGCGCTTTAATTCACAATGGTCGGAAAACACGATGATGGAATGGACCGGGATTTCGTCTCCAATTATGTTTTTGAGACAACGAACATGTAAATTATTTTGGAATACCGGGTTCAAAAAGTGTTCTTTGTGTGATTTGTTGTGTCCTGCCGGGAGTGTCTGCGTCCAATAGCGTGATTTTTCATCTCCAAAAATCCAACCACTATAATACTTGCTCTCGAAAACAAATACACCTAGAGGGGAAAGCAGCAAAACATCAATTTCCGTTGTTCCGCCGTTATCACGTGGTAGATACAGGTTGAACAAGAATTTTGCGCCATTTTTCTCAAGCGGTTTCAGTTTTTCCCATATCAAGTATTCTCCATATTTTCCCTTATCCCGCAGCAAACGAAACCGCGGATTCCTTGTTATTTTGAAGTATGTTGAACGCAAATAACGGAGTTCAAAGAATATGGTTAGCACAATATAGATTGCAAAAACCAATAAAACCAGTTTGATAAACAGCATCGTTGTGCCCTCTATGAAAAGAACAGAAACGTATAGTGCCGCTGGACTGGTCACACGTCCCTATACTGCTTCTCCTTCAATACCTTTTGCCCCAGGCGGTTGGCCCAGCCCTCGCAGTAGAGGCAGGAGTAGGGGCTGCCGCAAGCCGCGGCAGCCCCTCGGGGGTATCTCTGCGGGTTTACCAGGGAGTGGGGACGCCGTCCACGTAGTGCCAGAAGTCCCCCTCGCCGGAGGGGGCGCTGTCGCTGTAGAAGTATTTCTTCGCGTCCCGGAAATAGAAGTCGTACTTGTTTTCAAAGGTGATGGCGTCCCACTGTGCCTGGGTGCCGCCAAAATAGACGGCGGTCATGGCCCGGGTATCATCGAAGGCGGCGTCCTTAATGAGGGTGACGGAGGCGGGGATGACCACGTATTCCAGGGTCTGTACGCCGTAAAACACGTCTTCATCAATGACGGTGATGCCCTCGGGGAAGATGAAGCTCTTCAGGCTGCTGTAGCGGAACGCGCCCCGGCCGATGCTCTGGACGCTGGAGGGGACGGTGATCTGCGTCAGCGCTTCGCACCAGTGGAAGGCGTAGCCGTCGATGCGCAGGACGCTGTCCGGAATGGATATCTCGGTCAACTTCGGATAGCCGTAGAAGGCGTCCTCCGCGATCTCCACCACGGGCTTGCCCTTGTAGCTGGCTTCAATGACGACGCTGGTGTCGGAGGAGCTTTCGGCGCCCTTCACGCTGTAGCCGGAGCCGTCCTCCAGGAGGGTGTACACCAGCCCGCTTGCGGCTTCCTTGTCGTCCTTTTTGTCATCCTTCTTGTCGTCGGGCTTCTGGGTGCTCTTGGGGGTCGAGGCCGCGGGGGTGCTCTTGGCGCCGTCGTCCTTCTTCGTGTCGCCGCCCTTTTCTCCGCAGGCGGCGAAGCTGAGGACGATCAGCAGAGCGAGGGCGAATGTGATGATCCTTTTCATGGGTAACCTCCTTGTCGGTCATGCTTCTTCTGCCGATTATTATATTTACATACAATGGGGACCTTTGTCAAGGCAAGTCACACGTCCCTATACTGCTTCTCCTTCAATACCTTCTGGCCCAGGCGGTTGGCCCAGCCCTCGCAGTAGAGGCGGGAGTAGGGGATGCCCTTTCTGCGCCGCAGGCGCTGGAAGGGGGGCAGGTTGCACCACAGCATGCTGGGCAGGCCGATCACCAGGCTCCACATCGGCCCCAGGATGAGGCTCTGGATGGTATGCCCGTATTCATGGATGAGAATGTCATGCTCCGTCCGGGGCTCCATGGGCTCCGTCAGGAAGATGAAGCAGCCGAAGGTCCAGCCGCCGCTGAAGCGCTTCATCCGGACCCGGGTGAGGATGGCGCCGTGATAGATGCTGTGCTTCTTTCTGAGGCAGCAGAGGAACCAGAAGCACCCCGCCAGGTTCTGCAGGATGCCCCAGGTGAACTGCACGAGATAATACCAGAGCTTCACGGGGGCCGCGCCTCCTCACGCTTGCAATCATCGGTAAAATATCGTATCATAATCCCAAAGGAATAAAAAGAGGGAAGTGAGAAAACCTTGGATCAGATCCAATTCCCGGATTTCATGAACGAAGAAAACATGCGCAAAATGAACCGGCAGGAGCTGGTGAACCTCTATCTCATGATGGGCCAGGCCATGCTGCCGGGCGCCGAAAACCAGCCGGATCCCCTGACGCTCCCGGTGGCGGGGCAGCGCATGGAGGTGCCGACCCGGGCGGGGAACGTGCGGGTCATCTTCTACCCGGCGAAGAAAAAGCCCGCCCCGGTCTATTTCGACATGCACGGCGGCGGCTTCGTGGCGGGAAACTGCGAGGACACGGACTTCTGGTGCGCCCTGCTGCGGGACCAGCTGGACATCTGCGTGGTCAGCATCAACTACCGCAAGGCGCCCCAGTTCCCCTGGCCCACCGCCGCCAACGACGCTTTCGACACGGTGCGCTGGTTCTATGACCGGGCGGAGGAATTCGGCCTGGACACAGACAAAATGGCCATCGGCGGCCACTCCGCCGGGGGCAACCTGGCGGCGGTGACGTGCCTGCGCAGCGTGCTGGAGGACGCGCCCTTCCGCTTCCGGCTCCAGGTGCTGGACTACCCGCCCCTGGACCTGAAGACCTGCGCCTTCGACAAATTCAGCCACCCCATGGCCATCCCGCCCCAGATCGCCATCATGTTCGACGCCTGCTACATTGCCCCCGGGCAGGGGGACGACCCGCTGGTGAGCCCCGCCGTGGCGGAGCCGGAAATGCTGAAGGGGCAGCCCCCCGCCTGCATCATCACCGCGGAATATGATTCTCTCAGGGACGAGGCGGAGCTTTACGGGCGTAAGCTCATCGCCGCCGGTGTGCCGGTTTACAGCCGCCGTTTCCTCGGTTCGGCCCACGGCTTCACCATGACCCTGGGGGGACGGGACCCCATGATGCCGGAGGACCCCAATGCGAAAGCGGCCTGCGGCATGATGATGGACGCCCTATGGTATGCGCTGACATGAAATACAGATACGAGACCCATATGCACACCGCCGAGGGCAGCCGCTGCGCGCGGGCCACGGCGGAGGAACAGGTGCGCTTTTACAAGGATCAGGGCTACGACGGCATCTGCATCACCGACCACTTCCTGGGCGGCAACACCACCGTTCCGCCTCAGCTTACCTGGCGCAAGAAGATCGAGATGTTCTGCCGGGGCTGGGAGATCGCGGCGGAAGCGGGGGAGAAGGTCGGCCTCAAGGTCTTTTTCGGCTGGGAATATGCCGACCAGGGCAGCGACTTCCTCACCTACGGCCTCGACAAAGCCTGGCTGCTGGAGATGGAGGGCCTTCTCAGCATGTCCATCACGGAATATCTGGATTTCGTGCGGTCCCAGGGGGCCTTCGTAGCCCACGCCCACCCCTTCCGGGAGGATTTCTACATCCCCCGCATCCAGCTCATGCCCCGCCAGGTGGACGCCGTGGAGACGGTGAACGCCAACCGCAAGGATTTTGAGAACGAGCGGGCGGCGGAGTATGCCCGGAACTACGGCCTCCCGGCCATATACGGCAGCGACAACCACCACGCTTCCAAACAGAAGCGCCTCTGCGGCATCGAGACGGAAACGCCCATCGCCGACGGCGCGGACTTCCTCCGGGTGCTGCGCTGCGGGGCATACAGCTGCTTCGATACCCAGGCGGAATAAGGGAGAGAAAAGATAGGCCCCCTCTCCGAGGGGGCTGGACGCGAAGCGGGTGGGGGAGTCAGCGTTGGATATAGCAGTTGCTGATTCGATGCGCTGACTCCCTCAGCCAGCTTCGCTGACAGATGAACGCGCGCCCACCGCTGCGCGGCGGGTCCCCTCGCGCGAAGATGCTCCCTCAAAGAGGGAGCCAAAGAAGAGGCCCGGCCAAATGGCCGGGCCTCGGTGCGTCGTTTGATTGGGGATCAATCTAGATATATACGGATGCTGACATTCGGGTTGTCATTATTACCACCGCCAACGTAGGTGGCGTTACTTTCCTTATTGTGCTTCCAATAAACGTCCACACGCGGCGGATCCGTAAAAGGATAGATAGATACCATGACGACCGCGTCGGTATAATCCTCGTTGGCTTTATAGGCTTGGCGTCCGGTATTGCCCCATGTGTACTGCGTTTTTCCGTTCACCTTGGTTCCCTTACCGTAGCCGGTATAGTTTTTGCCCAAGCTGGGCAAGTTCCCCCGTTCGGGATAGAACTTTCCAGTGGAAGGATCATAAGCACCAGCCGCGTTTTTTCTCCTTTTATCGTCATTTTTATCATTCCACCACTTCAACCCTGCTGCTTTTGCACTGGCTTCATCATGGATCCCCATATAATACAAATCAATCGCCGCTGATGCGGCTTGGCGCATGGTATAGATATCATACGCTTCTTTGGCCTTTTCCGCTTTATGCCGGTATACGGGGATGGCGATTGCCACGAGGACGGCGATGATCCCCACCACGATCAGCAGCTCCGCTACCGTGAATCCTTTTCTGTTTGCTTTTTTCATTATCAACATCCCCTTACAACCGAATCCCGTCCAAAGCCGATCCCCGGCGGAGAACGGGTGCGCGCTGCATTGATGGAATCATATTTGATCTATCCCATAGTGCAGTACGGCATCAAAAACCGAAGAAATCTTACTTTCAGCGCAATAGGATATCATATACTCTAGCACTGTCAACGGCAGATTTCAACAGATTTTCGTACAGTTGAGTGTAAAGAAATTGTTAATAATTGGCGAAACGCACAAGATATGGATTTCAGAAACGCTCCTTCAATTCTACACTTCTGTATCCTTCCGGGAAGGGGTCCACGGCGTTGCCGACGATGGTATATTCTTTGCTCCCGCCGGTGAAGCGGTTTTCCAGCTCCGCGTATTTCTGGGGTTCCCAGAAGGGGGTGGCGCTGTCCCCCAGGAGGCCGGTGGTGTCCCCGTGGGTCCAGGTGTAGGTCACGTTCAGCTCCTTGAGGTTCTCCCTGGCGTGCTTCAGCATGCCCTCCATGGCGG
>JAEEGH010010558.1_pt1 | contig 21154 bp, 18 predicted proteins | sample 9134181 | NCBI WGS metagenome assembly JAEEGH01 (sample SAMN16246544, study PRJNA631951) | gut metagenome | biome: gut microbiome; feature: rumen; material: DP-attached | host: Bos | place: Iran: Karaj | collected 2018-10
AAACGGATACGGGCGTTATCGTCAGCTGGAACACCGAGGGTCCCAAAAACGTGAAGGATAACGCCGTGAACGTGGTGGTGCTGCCGAATGCGATTTCCATCAACCCGCTGAACTGGAAGCTGGACGAGACATACGCCCCCGCCAGTGCAAACCTGGGTTCCCTCCTGCTGAATGAAGAAACCGGCGAGGCGGACATTGGCGATCTGGGCGCGGACGCTCAGCTGAATCTTGCCCGCGGTGTAGTCGTGACAAACGCCAAGTTCGTCCCGCTGCCCGAAGGGGAAGCCGAAGTCGCGGCTTCCTTCTTCGGACCGGACGGCCGCCACGACTGCGATTACATATACTACTACAACAACATCAGGGACAACGTGGCCAAGCGCATCGCAGCGTATAAGGCGGGACGATAACGGCAGGCGTGTGAAGAATTCGAAAATCCCTGGATTGGGATCAGGATATATTTCCTGACCAGACAGTATATGTTTTGACAGGTCAGGCAAACAAAGAAATAGAAATTCAGGTGCAACATGAAAAAACTATTCACCATTGATGATTTAATGATCGGCTTTATCATGGCCATCGGATATGGCTTAGGCTTCGCAGTCCCGAAGGCGATGGGCTGGTCGGACTGGGAGAGCGGGCTAGTCTGCTGGGTGGTCGGATATGTGCTGCAGGAGGCAGCGACCCGGATTCTCTTCAGCAAAACCGTACAGAGTAATACGGCCTACCGGTACACGGTTTTTGGTGCGTTCGTCCTTCTCTTTCTGGCGGCCGAGTATGCCGTCATGTCATGGATGGGGTTATCCGCGTCAGATTATTTGCTGGAACAGTACTTGTATATTATCGGTCTGCCGGTTTTGATGTTTGCGTTCCAGATGGCCGTCCGCTGGTACCGTATCCGGAAAATCCGCGAACAGTACGGGGACGGAAGCCACGGCTTTGTATTTGACGACGCGCTGAAAAAAATCGACCTGGACGAAGTGAACCGGCAGAACCAGCCGATCACCGGCGCCTATGACACCGACCTGGCGGTGAAAACAAAAACCGGCATCTATGTGGGCGTCAAAGAAAAAAATATCATATACTATTCGGGAATTCCCTATGCAAAGCCTCCCGTGGGGGAACGCAGGTGGAAAGCACCCGAACCGCTGCCGGAATCGGAGACCGTATTCGAGGCGAAATACCTGGGGGCCTCTGCCATACAGGTGGAACACGAAGGCTCGATTTTAAAGCATCACAGGCAAAGCGAAGACTGCCTGACGCTGAATATCTGTACAGGCGCTAAAAAAACGGATCAGAAAAAGCCGGTCCTCGTGTTATTCCACCACGGGGATTTTGCCTACGGCGGATCGGCCGATCCGCTGCTGGACGGCGTCGAATTGATCCGTTCCTGCCCGGACATTGTGGGCGTCAGCTTTAATTACCGTCTGGGTCTCTTCGGCTTCATTGATTTTTCCCAGGTGCCCGGCGGGGACGCGTATCCCGACGCCTTAAACCTTGGCCTGCTGGATCAGATTGCGGCCTTGAAATGGATCAAAGAAAACATCGCGGCCTTCGGCGGCGACCCCGACCGGATCACCGTGATGGGCTTTGCGTCCGGCGCCATCTCCATCTGTCTGCTGGCGGCCTGTGAACAGGCGAAAGGCCTCTTCCGGAAAGCGTTTGTGTTCCAGGGCAATCCCCAGGCGGCCTATGAAACGCCGGAGGTGTCCCGGAATCTGGCGAAGAAACTGTTGCAGGAGACATCCACGACGACCATGGAAGAGCTTATGCAGCTTTCCACGGACCGGTTGAAGGAAGTATCGCAAAAGATTTTGCATGACCTGTATCCGGCCGGACCGACCCGGGACGGCAGACTGATTCCCCCGGATGCGTTTGCGGCCTATCGGAACGGAGCGGCTGATCGCGTCGAATTCCTGATCGGCGTGGCCCGCAATGAACGGCAGGTTTACAAATCCGTTGTCGGAAAGCAGACATATGAAGATTTCATAACCAATGAGCTGGACATCGCGCTGCAATTCCTTGACACGGTCAACGCGACCGATGCGCAGGCTGTAAGGGACTATATCCGTGAACTGGCGGAGACGATGCCCGAGATTGAAGCCAAAGCGAAAGTGGTGGAGCAATGCAGCGCGTTGAGCGGCTATCTTACCGCCAGAAAACTGGCGGAATGCGGAAAAAAAGTTTATCTGCTGTATTGGAACGTAAAACCGCTGATTGAGAACCTGGGCTCGGGCACGGTGGACGTAGCGGCGGCGTTTTTGGGAAACCGGGAAGGAGCGCAGATGTACGGCAACGTACTGAATTCGGATATATCTGAGATGCTCCGGAAATTTTTAATTAAATTTTTGTGCGGGGACGCGATGCGGTTTTACAATAACGAAATCAAAGGCGTCGGCGCCATTGACTGGAAACGCTTTCCCAAAGCGCTCATCATTTCCGATAAAGAGTTTCGGTGTGAGCCGATTGAAGATAAGCTGACAGAGACTAAGTGCTTATTGCGGTTTATGGAAGCGTATTGAGCACTGGCCCAACTTTTTATAATACTATACAGGAGGGTGGTTCTGATGACATCGTTTTTAGTAGCTCTCGTGGCTCTCGTTATTGGGTACGCGGTTTACGGAAAAATTGTGGATTCCGTGTTCGGGCCGACGGACAGGGTAACCCCGGCAGTCAGGCTCAATGACGGCGTGGATTATATGCCGCTGCCGACATGGAAGGTCTTTATGATCCAACTCCTCAATATTGCGGGACTCGGGCCCATATTAAGATTGGAAATTCATATGTTTTTGTTGTGATTCTTGCTACATATCTTTGTTTATTATATAATTAGTATAATAACTGACCGATACAGTAAAATAATTTCAAAAGAAGGCCGAACGGCTGATAAGATAAAAGGGGGAGACGTTTATGAATTTGAAAAAGAAATGCGCTGCCGCATTGCTGGCAGGCTTAGTAGCATGCAGTTCCGCTTACGCGGCAACTGCTGACAGGGAAACGATCCAGCAGGTTGCGTTGCTGCAGTCGCTGGCACAGGGATATTTCGGCGGCACCGTTACCGTGAAACAGCTGCGCTCGGTGGGCGACACCGGCATCGGAACCTTCAAAGGACTGAACGGCGAGATGATCGTACTGGACGGCACCGTCTATCAGGCTCTGGGCAGCGGTAAAGTGGTGGTTGCCGACGATAAAGACACCGTGCCTTTCTCCAACGTGACCTTCTTTGACAAGGACATCACCCTGCCGCTGACGGATATTGCAAACAAAGCGGCGCTGGAAGAACGGCTGAACAAAATCGTCAACGAAAAAGGAGCAAACAGCTTCTACATGATCAAGATGCACACCACCTTCCCCAGCATCCTGTTCCGCAGCGAATACGGAAGTCAGGAACCGTATCCCACGCTGGTAGGCGCGTTGAAAGAAAAGCAGACGGAATTTACCCATATAAACATCACCGGCACCGTGGTAGGCCTGTTTTGCCCCAATTACATGGGCGGGCTGAACTCAACCGGCTGGCATTTCCATTTTATTTCCGATGACAAAAAGCACGGCGGCCATGTGCTGGAGCTTACCTTCCAAAGCGGCAAGGTGCTGATTGACAAGACCGACAAATTTAACATGTTGATTCCGGACGACAAACCGTTCCAGAGCCTGAACCTGGCAAAAGACATGAAGGAAGATATCCGCCAGGCCGAACAGGACACGCAGCCGTCGGCACAGAAAAAATAAAATCATTTTTCCGTAACAGTCGCAGGAGTTTCCCTTTCACGGCAATGGATGAAAACGCCTTGAAAGAATACAAGAAGGCACAGATATGAGAAAACATCTCACGGTATCATCTTTTCCACCGTATTGTTTATCATTGAAAAAGTTTCCGGCGGACGTTCGCCGTCCAGCAGCACGGTGCGCAACAGTCTGATGGGCGCCACTGCCGGTTTTGCGATTTGCGTGCAACTGACTTATCTGCGTCAGCCATTGATGATCTTGGCTGCAGGAAGCGCTATGTTCCTACTGGGCGTTTTACTGGCGGTATTAGGCCGGCAGAAAAAGCCAGCGCAGGCGTAAAGGGATGCGGAGTTATCTAAAACAGTGTAAGAAGAAGTATTTTAACAGCCGTAGATTTTTCTGCGGTTGTTTTGTTATAATAAATTATAAATGAGTTGTTTGCCGGTGGGGATTGCTTTATTAAAAGAATTATTGCAGGTGTGGCGCTGATTTTGCTTATGACTGTGAGCACCGAGGCATGTACCGTCATAGTGGTGACAAAAGGTGCGTCAGCAAACGGTAGCGTGATGGTTGGGACGGGGAAATAAATCCCATCTTTGTTCCGGTGAAGAATCATCCGAAAGGCTGCAGTCGCTCCATATGTCCTTCAGCAGAGGCAATTGAGGCCATACCCGGTTACAACGGCTTTGACCAGCCGAACCTTGTTGCTCCATCCAAAATTTTTTCATCACACGTTGCTGCCTGGGATTCTGAGACCTATCAGCTATCTGTCCGTCCCGATATATAATTGGGCGTAGAGGATATTGTGCTCATGCATCGGGATTATTACCAGGGCACCCGGTTTGACAAATCAAAAAGCTCATTGGCGGGTCTGTACGGATCTCAGTACCTTTATATAGCGGAAATGGGCGAGTGTTCCATCCTGTCTGTCAAGACGACCCACACTCATATTTCGCAGGTCAGTGAAGCACTTTCTTCCCCAGTTCTCTGGATGTAGACCAACACGCCCTTTGAAAATCCATTCATTCCCTTTGCAGTGGCAAAAGTGCCTGAAGAATATCGTGCCCTGCACGACAACTATGATCCGTCGAAAATGTTCTGGGTATCTAACCGGGTTATAGCGCTGACGCAAGGTTGTTTTAATGTTATGTCTCAGAGGTGGAACAGCTAGAGAAAAACTCTAGACAGCTTGTCAGTTTGTCCTCAGACCTGACAAAGGAACAATTTGCTGGTGTACTTCATGAAAACTCTCTCAAAATATTAGATGATTGGAAACAGCTCTCGGCACGGTTGTTATTAAAATTTCACAGCAATGCGGGCATCAAATACGAAAAGAAGCCCCAGCCAGATACACCGAAGAACTATTAAAGCAAATCATTGTTTTATTTACTAAAGATTTTAGTGATAAAATAACATAAATATTTCCATACGCGTCAGTTTTAGGAAATTATATGTAATAAAAGTGATGGAGGAATTATCATGGAGCGGCCTGTCCCAAAACCTAACGAAGTATACCGGCATTTTAAAGGAAAACTGTACCTGATCATTACCATAGCTAATCATTCGGAAACAGGGGAGCCTCATGTGGTTTATAAACATCTGTATGGTGATTATTCCGACTGCGTGCGTCCGCTGGATATGTTTATGAGCGAAGTAGATCATGAAAAGTATCCGGATGTACAACAGAAATGGCGCTTTGAAAAAGTTTTTCTGAGTAAAAACCAATGAGCGTTATATTATGCATGACAAGAAATGTAGGGAGTGCATTCCTCATTTTTATTGTATATCCCGAATTTTTTGCGTCAGCGTAGTGGCAGCTTTCCCGAACAAAGCAATAAAATGAACGAAGGAAGTATCACTTGGAGACAGACAATTAGACTGTCTATATTTATAACAGAAAGCAGGCTGGAAAACCGCGTAAATGCTGGAGTTACGAAAAAAGTCCGGTCACTTAAGTGACCGAGAAAGGTAATTAGGCCTCGAGGATTCTAAGCTTCACAGATAATTCAGAGAAATGAATGAAAAGCACTATTATCTACTTTCATTTCTGTTCACGTAGAAGTTATAATATGGATAGTCATGCGGTTCTGTACGTGATTTCTCCATTTCTACCTTTTTCGAAAGACAGTAACATTTTAAAATTTATAACGTACCCGTGCGTATATGCTTATAAATATTCTATTCACGTAGAAAAGGTAGAAATGTAGAAATAATGAATAAAAGCCTCATGGTTATCGTATTTTTGATTTCTCCCTTTGTTCTACCTTTTCTACATTCAGTAATGCATCAAATCCTCATGGAATATGGTAAACTAAAAATTAACGCAAAAATAAAAGATTGGGAATTGTTTCCACTGAGGTCTGTCAGAAATGGCAGGCCGCAGTTTTTATAGAATAACGGCTCCAGAATTTCTGAACGAAAGGTTTACATTATTTTTTCAACATGATACAATATGTACAAAACGTACACAGTGTATTTCAGGAGGTAAATTATGATAGCAGTGGAACAGTTGAGCCGTTCGTCTACTGAAGTTCGTAAGGAATGGAGCAGTACGATTGACGCCACGGTACGGGTGCGGCCGCAGTTCGTGCAACGCACGCATGACAATATAACGATGCTGAATACGGTTATGCTTGCGGAGCTTATGGGCAGCTACAAATTACATGCTGCTTTATATCGGGAACCGGACGGGTCATATACCGCCTCTGTAGATGAAATCGACGTAATTGAGAATGGAAAAACCAAAGACGAGTGCCTGTATAACCTTCTTACCGCGTTGAAAGATTATGCCCGCGATTATTATGAAGAGTTTGACTATTGGTCTGCGACGCCAAACCGCCGGGCGCATCTGCCATATGTGATTAAGATTCTGACCACGCCAGATGCAATGATGCGGAGGGATATCTTATGCCACGATGGAAAGAACTGAAGCGTTTTTGTGAGCGGGACGGCTGGGAACTGTACAAAGATACAGACCATTACTACTATCGCAAGTTATTGCCGGATGGAACAGTGTTGCGAACAAAAGTGTCCAGGGGCAGTGGGGAAATCCGTCCGCATATGTGGCAGGAGATACTGAAAAAGCAGCTGAAAGTCACGCAGGAATATTTTAATAGCAAGATTAGTTTAAATCGCTGTTAAATATATACATATAAACTGTTGTATCTTACTACGAATTATGGAAAGGTGCCTGAAGGAAAATGATTGTGCAAAGAATTCAAGCAGCAAAACGGTTTTTTGCTTCGTTCTTTTGTATGCTCATAGTGTTTCTTTTTATGGCAATGCCGGGTTTGGCTGCTTCCGAAAATAGCAGCGGAGGGGCTTTAACCACCGGCATCGGGAAAACGGTGCGCGTTGGCTGGCATGTGGTTCCGCATTTCATTACAAATAGGAATGGAAGACTCTCCAGTTATTCGTATGATTATCTGTGCAAGCTTGCAGCCTATACCGGATGGACCTATGAGTATGTGCATGGCAATTGGCCTCAGCTGCTGCAGAAGTTAAAAGATGGCGAAATAGACATGTTGAGCGATGTTTCCTTTCTGGAAGAACGCACAAAAGACATGCTCTATCCATCGTATCCCATGGGTACCGAGGCGTATTATATTTTTATTGCGCCGGGCAATAAAGATATAACCATGAATGATTTTAGCTCGTTGAACGGAAAACGGGTTGGCGTGACAAAGAACAGTTTCCAGAAGCAGTTGCTCTTGCGATGGATGAAGAGGCATAACGTAGACGCAGAGCTTATAGAACTGTCAAATACCGAACAAGAATCGTTGCTGTTGCTGGGCAAGCAGCTGGATGCTTTTGTCACAATGGATATCTATGGGAATCCGCAAACGGCAATTCCCATTTGTAAGATAGGCTCGTCCGATTTCTATTTTGCCGTAAAGAAAGACCGGTTGGATCTTCTGGCAGAGCTGGACGCAGCGATGAACCGGATACAGGATGAGAATAAACATTTTAACCAGCAGCTCCACGATAAATATCTCCTGAGCGCCAACACAGAACGGTATCTTAATTCCGGGGAAAAAGAGTGGCTTGCCAAACATGGAACCATCCGGGTAGGGTATCAGGACAACCATCTGGCGTTTTGTGCCAGAGACGGAGAAACAGGAGAGCTGACCGGCGCGCTGAAGGATTTTCTGGATTCCGCTTCTGCTGCCTTAGAGAACGTACGTGTGGACTTTAAACCCGTTGCGTATCCCACTGCCGCGGCTGCCATGGAAGCTTTAAAATAAGGCGAGATTGATTGCGTATTTCCTGCCAATCTTGCGGAATATGACAGTGAAACACTGGGCGTCGTAATGACTCCGGCGCTGATGCGTACGGAGATGGACGCAGTGGTGCGGGCTTCGGAAAAGAAAGAGTTCGTCCACAAAAAATGGATTACCGTAGCTGTCAATAAGGGTAACACCAACTACGACAGGTTTCTGGCGGAGCACTATCCCGACTGGCATCGGGCGTATTTTACGGATACGCCGGCAGGGCTGGAGGCCGTAGCAAACGGGAGGGCGGACTGTGTTATTATTAGTAACTACCGCTATAATAACATTTCCAAACAGTGCGAAAAATTGCATCTTACTACGATCTACACAGGTGTAGATATGGATTACTGTTTTGCAGTGCGTAAGGGCGATATTGAACTGTATTCCGTTCTGGCAAGGCTCATCAATGCAGTGCCTGACGCAACGGTTCACAAGGCGCTGACCTATTATTCCGCCGAGGATGTGAAGACCAGCTTTCTCGATCTGATCAAAGAGAACCTTGTCATTGTAACGTCTTTGATTTCCCTGGTGCTGCTGGTAATCGTGTTACTGCTCCTGCGAAATCTTAGGGCGGAAAAGAAGATTATTGAGGAGGAACATCTGGTACATGACCTGAATCGGAAAGTATTTATTGACGCCCTGACTTCTGTTCGGAACAAAGGCGCGTTTACCAACTATGTGAAGGACTTGCAGAAACGGTTGGACCAGGGAGAGAAGATGGATTTTGCCATAGGCGTTTTTGACTGCGATAATCTCAAAATGGTTAACGACCAGAACGGTCATGACAAAGGCGATATTTACATAAAAACTGCCAGCCGGCTGATTTGCCGTGTCTTCCAGCACAGCCCGGTTTTCCGGATCGGCGGTGATGAATTTGCGGTCGTTCTGCAGAATGAAGATTTTCAAAACAGAGACGATCTGATCGGTCAGTTTGATTCAGAAAAAAGGAAAGCCATTGTTGCATCCGGGAAAAAATGGGAACAACCACGGGTCGCCATGGGTATAGCGGTGTACGATGCGGAACTGGATGGTTCTGTGGATGATACGATTCGCCGTGCCGATAAAATTATGTATGAGAACAAACGTGTAGGAAAATTGGAATAACATTGTAAGAAGGCTGTGCGGCTTTGGGACTTTGCAACATAGTGGAACAGGCGGGCTGCAAAGTGGGCGGTATTGGTGTTGCTATAGAAAAATCTTTCCTTCCGGGCGCCGAAAAAATAAAAAAAGCAGGGTATCGACTGGAATCTTTGGCCAGGATCAAATCATTGGAAGATGAAAGAATAGAATTTATGTGAAGCAAAACTGGAAAGCATACTATTTTACCGTAATCATCTGTCGCTATGCTAAAAGGACCGGGGTACAAACCCCGATTCTTTTTATATCATCAGAATCTCTTTTTAAAAAACGGAATCTCGGTTTGAAATAATTACCGTTTCCATTTATAATTTAATTAGAAAAAAAGGATTGCTTCTGTTCCGAAGAAAAATGCCCAGAGAATTTTGCAAAAGGATTCAGAGATCCGATCAAATAGAAAAGGAGTGCTAACTATGGCGGAATACGATTACAATGCTGCGGATACATGGATGTGCAGTTGTGGTAAGACCAATACGGGTAAGTTTTGCGTAAAGTGCGGCGCACCGCGTCCGGCGGCGCCACCGCCACCTGCGCCTGCTCCCCGGGCGGAATGGGTGTGTACCTGTGGAAAGGTGAATACGGGCAAGTTTTGTGCTAAATGTGGGTCACCGCGTCCGGCAGCAGAACCCAAAAAACCGGCAGGGGCAAGACCTGCACCCCAGGGCGGAAGGCCTGCACCACAAGGCGTAAAACCGCAGAAACCATCTCGTCCGGCAAACGGCACAGCAGCAACGCCGCCGAGAGTTAGCAAACCTGCAGGCGGAACTGTAGCAATGCCACCTAAGGTTAGTAAACCTGCAGGTGGTACTGTAGCAACGCCGCCTAAAGTTAGTAAACCTGCAGGTGGTACTGTAGCAACGCCGCCTAAAGTTAGTAAACCTGCAGGCGGAACTGTAGCGATGCCGCCTAAAGTTAGCAAACCTGCAGGCGGAACTGTAGCGATGCCGCCTAAAGTTAGTAAACCTGCAGGCGGAACTGTAGCGATGCCACCGAAAGTTAGCAAACCTGCCGGTGCGACAGTGACGATGCCGTCCCGGAGCAGCAAACCGGCTGCAGAAGCGGTAAGCGCTGTTGCAGCAGCACGCGCGGCACAGGAGGCAGCAGCACTCAGGGCGGCAGAAGAAGCAGCAGCCCGTCAGACGGCGGAAGCACGCGCAGCACAGGAAGCGGCAGCTCGTATCGTAGCGGAAGAAGCAGCGGCCCGTCAGGCGGCAGAAGCACGGGCGGCCCAGGAGGCTGCAGCGCGCAGGGCAGCAGAAGAAGCGGCGGCCCGCCATGCGGCAGAGACACGTGCAGCACAGGAAGTGGCAGCGCGTATAGCAGCGGAAGAAGCAGCCGCCCGCAAAGCAGCGGAAGCACGCGCAGCTCAGGAGGCAGCGGCCCGTCAGGCAGCAGAAGCGCGTGCGGCTCAGGAAGCGGCAGCGCGCAGAGCGGCGGAAGAAGAAGCGGCCCGCCAGGCAGCAGAAGCACGCGCGGCCCAGGAGGCAGCGGCTCGCAGGGCAGCGGAAGAAGAAGCAGAACGTCAGGCGGCAGAGGCTCGTGCGGCACAGGAAGCAAGGGCTCGCAAGGCGGTAGAAGAAGAAGAACGCAAGGCGGAAGAAGAAAAAGAACAGGAAGCGGCTAAGGCAGCTGCGGCAATGGAAACCGGTGCAGAAGCTTTGACAGGCCGGGACGCGGAGCCAAAGGCTGTTCAGGAAACTGCAACACAGGAACCGGTGGAAAAAACCGCGGAAGTACCGGAAACACCTCCGGCGCCATTCGATGAGGAAAATGATAACAAAGGCACGATGAAGAAAGCAGCGATCGGTGTGCTGATTCTGCTGTTACTCATCGGCGCGTATTTTATGTTCGGTAAAAAGAAAGAGGCGCCGCCTGCTCCCGATCCGGCAAAGGTTGAGACGAAGGCAGAGACTAAGACCGAAACTAAGACCGAAACCGATAAGCCTGCGGATCCGGCAGCCAAAGAAGCAAAGCTGAAGGAATATGCGGAAGCGGTGAAGGCGGCGAACGAGCAGAAGAAACAAGACGCCACGGCGAATGAGAAACTTGTATTTTTGGTTGAGAATTTGCAGCGCAAAGAAAAAGAACTGATTATTACCGGTCATTTCTACAACGGCAAGAAGAATCGCACGATTACCTCGGTAAAATCGATGGAACTGGATATTGTGCTCCGGGATATGGATAAGGAACTGCTGAACGAGAAGAATATTAAATACGCGCAGCCCCTTGCCGGAATACGCATCGAGCCGCTGCAGGATTCCCCTGCGGTAACTGTAAATCTGCCGGATAAGGCGCCTGACGGTGAGTTCAACAATTTCTCGGTTACGGCCCATGATGTGCATTGGGAAGGCGTAGGCAACTAATTGATCTGTATCTGCATGTGACGTTGCGTCAGCGACAGGAGGATGTGCTGCATTGAGTAAAGAGAATAAGCTTGTGCTGGTGCTGGGCGGGGCCCGCAGCGGGAAAAGTGAATTTGCGGAAAAGTTTGTGCTGCATGCGGGCAATCTGTGCGGCTATATTGCTACGGCCGAAATTCTGGACGAGGAAATGGCGGAACGTGTGAAGCTGCACAAAGCCCGCCGGGAAAAACGCTGGATCACCTTTGAAGCTCCCTACGAGGCGGAGAAAATTTTCCCGGAAGCGGGAGAACGTACGGATGCAATTTTATTTGACGATATTACCCTGTACCTGAGTAACATGCTGTATGGAAAAGATGCGCCCCGGGGCACCACGGCGGAAAAAGCCGCTGTGGTACGGCAACGTATGCAGGCGCTGCTGGATGTGGCCAAAGCCTGCGGCAGGACGGTCGTCTTTGTTTCCAATGAAGTTGGGAACGGCATCGTACCGGATAATGCCATGGCCCGGGAATACCGTGATATTTCCGGCTGGGTGAACCAGCAGATCGGAGAGGCGGCCGACCAGGTTTTTTATGTGGTAGCCGGTCAGGCGGTAGATATCAAACGGCTTGCGTTCCGGTTTGAATAAGTTTCTGAATGGAGCAACAGTTATGTTAGAAAATTTATATATATCTTTGCCAAAGGAAAACATCCGTAAGGAAGTGCTGAAAGAATGGGCGGCTCTGGCTCCGGGCGAAGATTTTGGCATTCTGCCGGGCCTGACGGCGGATTATCTGATGATGACGGACGGAAGAGGCATCCGGGGACTGAAACCGGTGATGCTGCTCATGTGCGGGGATCATGGTATCTGCAAATACGGTGTCAGCGCCTTTCCCCAGGAAGTGACCCTGCAGATGATCAACGGGTATGGCAGAGGTACGGCGGGCGCCAATGTGATGGCCCGTCATGCCGGTGCGGATATCGTTGTGGTGGACGTGGGGACGAATTTTGACCTGAACGGGTTTTCCCATGTGCGGCAATGCAAGATTGCCTGGGGTACGGACGATTTTACCCAGGGACCGGCGATGACATATGAGCAGGCGGTTGCGGCGCTGGAAACAGGCATGCGTTTGGCTGATGAAGCCATTGACGGCGGCTGCAATCTTTTGGAGACCGGCGAGATGGGAATCGCCAATACAACGTCTACGGCTGCTATTGCCGCAGGCTTTCTGGATCTGCCTGCCGAGCTGACGGTCGGACGGGGCAGCGGCATCAACGATGAACGGCTGAAAATTAAAACGGAAGTGGTCCGCAGGGGACTGGAAGTAAATAAACCGAAACCCGGGGACGGACTGGATGTGTTATGCAAGGTGGGCGGCTATGATCACGCGGGACTGGCCGGTATGATGCTGGCAGGCGCGGCCCGGCATGTTCCCACTATGGTGGACGGGGTGAACGCCACGGCTGCCGCGCTGATTGCGTACGGAATCAATCCCAACTGCGCGAAATATTTGCTGTGCTCGCATCTTTCTTCGGATTTAAGCGCCAAAAAGATGCTGGAAGTACTGCAGCTGAAACCTGTCGTACACGCCGGCATGCGTCTGGGTGAAGGTACCGGCGCTTCGCTGGCCATCAGTATTTTACGTTCGGCGTTGGATACATACAGGGAACTGACAGGCGAGTGAGTGTTTTTTATTGCGTTGCTGATTGGGTGAGCAGGATTATTTAATTAATCGGGCGTTGCATCGAAATGCCTGCTTTTTTGCTGTAAGAATTACAAAAACGTTTGTGATTGTTAATGAGTTAGTATCAAATATTTTTTGTGTGCAAACGATTAAGGAGTAACCATGGCGGAAGAAAATTTGAAGACGAAAGGGACGGAAGTGGAAGAGGAAACCGGCTTCTGGAACCGGCTGAATATTCCGTTGCCGGAACGTTCGACGGGTCTTTTCCGTTACATTCGGGATTTTTTTACCTGCCTTGAGTTTTTAACAAGGATACGGATGACCAAACGGGAAGTCTGGTTCCCGGATGACTTTGCCCGTTCCGTGCCGTATTTCCCGCTGGTGGGAGGAATCATGGGCGCGCTGATGTGGGGCGCTGCCCGTGTTGGCGCCCTGGCCGGTTTTTCCGGCAATGTGCTGGGTGTGTTTCTGGTACTGGCGGAATTGTTTTTTATCGGCACGCTGATGTACGACGGGTTTATGGATACGGCGGACGGTGTGTTCAGCGGCCGGACCCGGGAACGGAAGCTGGAGATCATGCAGGACAGTCATGTAGGCGCCAACGCAGTCATCGGCGCTATCATCCTGATCCTGGCCAAAGTTACCCTGCTGGGTTCCTTTCCAACCGCCGTGTTAGGTTCGCTTCTTGTTGCTATGTACGTTGTGACACGGACGCTGATGGTGGTTTATATTCTGCTGTTTCCCAACGCACGGCCCGGCGGTCTGGGGGAAATGTTCAAAACCGGAGGCACTCCGGTGTATTTGCCGCTGGCGCTTGTACTGGCGGCGGGCATTCTGTTTTACCTTGGTCCGGTCTGGTGCAGGCTGGCGGTTTTCAGCTGCGTTCCCTGTATGGCCCTTGCCTTTTACCTGAAATGGAATCTGGGCGGTCTGACCGGCGATACCTTTGGCTTTTTAACGGAATGCGGAACTGTGATCGTTTTGTTTTTGGCTTATTATTTATTCAGATAATAAACAGTATTTCGAACAGGGCTGATGATTTCTTTTTAGAATGGAATCAGACGCCGGATACTGTGCTGCATAAAGTTCAGGATATATTGTTTGAGGAAGGCAATTATGCATATTGAAGAACTGGTTACGAAAATTCAGCCTTTAAGCAAAGAGATTATCAGGGCGGCGCAGAAACGGTTTGACAACCTGATCAAGCCGGTAGGCTCCCTGGCCCAGTTGGAAAGTATGACCGCGCGGTATGCGGGAATCATCGGTTCTTCGGATAAACAACTGGTGACAGTTCCGGAGACCCGCCTCCTTTTGCTGTGGGGAGAAGCGAAGCATGCGGCGCAAATTGAGGCGGCCATGCTGCAGAAAAAAGCGCTTTCTGTTTACGCCTCTCATGTCGATGCAACCGTTATCCCGCTGCTTGTCATCGGGGAAACGTCCTACGATCTGCTGGAAGAAGGCGCCATGCTGGCAGGAGAATATATCGGCGAGGAAAAAGCGGGGCTGATTTGTCTCGGTTCCTGTGAAAACGAGTTGAAACCTGACTGGCAGGACCTGTTGGATGAGGAAGACGGACTGGCCTTTCTGGACAGGCTGCAGTGTCCTGTCGTAGCAGCAATGACCGGTGCGATCCTGCAGGCGGCGGGGATGCGCATACCGGTTATGCTGGACGGCGTCGCTACCTGTCTGGCAGCCCTGGCTGCTTCCATGTTTAATCCCTTTGTACTGCAATACTGTTTTGCCGGCGACGAATCAGCGGAAGCAGGCAGCGGACTGCTTTTGGATAAACTGAAGCTGCAGGCGCCCTTACGCCTTTCCCTGAACCATTCAGAGGGCGTGGGAGCATTGACCTGTCTGCGCCTGTTTGACGCGGGCATCAAGGCCTATACGGAAATGGAAACCTTCGAAGAGGCCGGCGTGCATAATGAAAAAGAAGATTATTCGTTAAAAGTGCAGGAAGAAAAGAAAAACAACAAAGAAGATGCTGAGTGATCAGTGTTTTTATAAGTCATCGTGCGTTTGAAAGTCATCGTGTATTCGTAAGATATTGTATTTACATACATAATCGTGACTTCATAATAAATCGAAGGTTACGAAAAGTAATTTGGAAGGGGAAGGCTGCTGTCCAGAGCAGCAAAAGGAGGAGTTTCATGGCTAAACTGTATCTGATTCGTCACGGAGAAACGGATTACAACAACGCAATGCGTTTTCAGGGCCGGACGGATATTCTTCTGAATCAGAAAGGAATCGAACAGGCTGAAAAGGCGGCAGAATTTTTCAGGGATATCCCGTTGCAGGCGATTTATACCAGCAGCCTGAAACGCGCCAGAACCACCGCGGAGATCATCGGTAAGTTGAAGGGGCTTGAACCGCAGGCAACGGATGCGTTGCAGGAGATGAGCTTTGGTATCTGGGAAAACATGAACAGCAAAGATATCCAGAAAAAATATGCCAAAGAATGGAAAGATTTTTTTGCAAGCCCGGCTACCACAACGATTCCCCAGGGGGAATGTATGTTAGATGTGCAGAAACGCGCCTATCCTGTTGTACAGGAAATCCTGGATCAGTATCCGGAAGGCGACGTGGCGTTTGTGGCCCACGGCGGCATTATCCGCGTGCTGATCTGCACCATGCTGGGGCTGGATCTGAACCGTGCCTGGCATGTGCATGTAGGGAATGCGTCCATAACCTGTTTTTATTACTGGGGCCGGTCCTACACGCTGGATTATGCAAACCTGACCCAATACTGAACGGCATGGCGCCAAATCAGTCTATAGTATTGATTTAAAAAATTTATGACCAGTCTGATGTCCGAGCAGTCCACTATAGGATTGATTTTCGTATGACTTGACCGGTATGTCGTCCGATCAGCCGCTATAATTCAGATTTAATTCGTATTATGGCCGCCGAGATACAGAAAACATCATTATTTTCTTCATAACAGACTTTTGTAACGAAAATGTTGTAAACGATATTACAATTATATCAGCATAAATATCAACACTCAGTACTAAAATGATTTAAAAAGTGAATTTTACTAAAATTGTAAGCAATAATATTGCAAATTAGCATTGACAAGTTTTCTTTTTTTGGTATACTTCACTTTAGGATATCTCAAGGCCGGCTTAGTTTATTGTTTCGTTTTGTTTCGTTTTCTCACTTATTTTTCCGAGTGCGTCAATTAGGAAAAAGCGGTACAGTAAGAAGCAAGTTGTTCCTATGGGGTACAAAGGAAAAAGGAGTGACTGAACTATGTTTGAAGACAAGACCCTGAAATGTGTTGAATGCGGTAATGATTTTGTTTTTTCCGCATCAGAACAGGAATTTTATGCGGAGAAAGGTTTTACCAATGAACCGAAACGCTGCTCTTCCTGCCGTGCTGCCCGTAAGGCCCGTATGAACGGGACCCAGCCGCGGGAAATGTTTAAGGCAGTTTGTGCGGAATGCGGTAAAGAGACGGAAGTTCCGTTCCGTCCTTCGGAAGATCGCCCGGTTTATTGCTTTGACTGCTTCAATAAACGTAAAGCAGGACATGATCACGAATAAATTTCTGTGAAAAGTTTTAAGAGACCCTAAGAGACCCATAGTATCCTATCCTAAACCGACTGCTTAACAGGCAGTCGGTTTATTTTTGTTTTATATTGAAGAGAGTTATGATATAATTAAAATTACCTAAGATTACATAAACTGACAGCAAGTTTATTACTCCTGCTTCCATAGCGTTTTCTGTTGTTTATTGTTTCTGCTATGTTTTTGTTGTTTCAGGAAAGCAGCCGGTAATTCATGTCTATTTTTGGAAAGGGGTATTTTTATTTTAGAATTTAAAGAAGTCGCGGTAAAAGACCGTGCCCTGTTTGAAACGTACTTAAATAAACCGGAGCATTTCGGCTCAGAATGCGCGTTTACGAATTTGTATATCTGGCGGGATTATTACCGTACGTGGTGGACTGAAATATTTGGCTTTCTGCTGATCAAAGTGGAACTGGAGGGGGAAAGCTATTACTTACAGCCTTTCGGAGGAAAAGACGAAGACCTGCCGCTTCTGGCAAAGGAAATCAGAGAGGCGGAGGGCGGTCCGTTTGAATTCCGCGGCATCTATGAATGTTCGCTGGAACGGTTAAGCTGCCTGAAAGGGGAAGAAGAGTTCCGGGAAAACCGGGACAGTTGGGACTATGTGTACCTGCAGGAGGATCTGGCGACGCTGCGGGGACGCCGCTACCACGGGCAGAAGAATCATTACAATACCTTCAAAAGGGAGAATCCGGATTATGTATTTGAAATGATCAATCCGGAAAATTTTGCCGAGTGTCTGAATTTTGGCGAAGAGTGGTGCAAGGCCCGGATGGAGACGGATCCCAGCATTGTTTGGGAGATCCGCGCGCTGCAGGAAGCGTTTGTGAATTTTGAAGCCCTGGGATTACGGGGCGGGGCGATTCGCGTGAACGGGAAGATCGAGGCGTTCGGTTTTGGCAAGACCATTAACGGGGAAGTCTGCGATGAAAATGTGGAAAAAGCCAATCCCGATATCCGCGGTCTGTATGCGGCGATCCAGACGGAGTGCGCGCAGTATGTCTGGCCTGACATGAAATATATTAACCGGGAAGAAGATATAGGACTGGAAGGACTGCGCAAGGCAAAAGAAGCGCTGCACCCGGCGTTTATGGTGAAGAAGTACAGTCTGCTGGTAAAATAATGAAAACGGGTTGAAAAACAGCGAGTACTGCCGGAAAGCAGATGTACTGATTAAGAAAGGGAACACGGCTGTATGTCTGCCCGGTTACCGGAAGCGGTGCGGTGTTTTTCGGATTTGTAGTGTAGAGGAAGTTTATGGATTGCAGAATTGTGACGGAAACAGAGCTGCCGCAGGTTATGGCGCTTTGGGACTATTGTTTTGAAAAGAAAGATGAACCGTTTTATCAATGGTACTTTCAGGAGTATTGCCTGCAGCATAATCTGGTTGTAGGCGGTTTTTCTGAAGACGACGGGCATCTGCAGAATATGATGCACCTGAATCCGTACAGTATTCTGCTGCGGGGTCAGGAAGAACGCGTCCCGTATATTGTGGGTGTGGCGACGGACCCGGCGGACCGGGGGCGGCATCTGACAGAAGAACTGTTGCAGTCGGCATTCCGTCTGCTGCGTAGAAAAGGATGTGCCTTTGCGTTGCTGATGCCGGCGTATGCAGGGATTTATCAGAAATACGATTTCGCGTTCTGTTACCGCAAGCACGTGTATGAGATGCCGTTGGATAAACTGGTCGTGCCGGTTCCTTCCGGAAATCTGTGGCTGCGGCATTACAGCTCTTTGGAGAAAGATTTATTCGAAGGGTTATATGCGGCACTGGCAGAGGGATACAACGGGCTGCCTATTCGTACGGATTTCCAGTGGCGGAAGCTGCTGGCCGTACATCAGATGGAAAAGATGCAGGCGGCGGTGGTGTATCACGGCAGCGAGCCGAGAGGCTATATGTTTTATCATATCGAGGATAAAACATTTTTCATCCAGGAGCTGGTTGCCCTGACGCCGGACGCCAAATGGGCGCTGCTTCGGTACGCCGGGGAACATCAGTCGTCAGCGGATACGTTTTACTGGGAAGCGATGGAAGACGATTACACCTGGCTTGATTTTCCGGAGGCAGACCGGGCAGGGCGTGTAAAACCGTTTATGATGGCCCGCTGTTTTGATGCGGTGCAGGCACTGCAGCGGTATGAAGTGCCTGAAGATTGTCCCGACGGGCAGGTTACCCTGTTGCTGCAGGACGAACTGCTGAAGGAAAATAACAGTCTGGTTACGCTGATCGCGGACACGGGCAGCCTGTATCTGGAAAAAGCTGCCGGCGATGCGGATGCGGTGGTTCCCATGGGGGCGTTTACCCAGCTGTATTTCGGGGCGTTTACTTTTACCCAGCTGGTAGAAGCGGGCAAGATCCGGATGCGTTCCAACAGGCCGGAACTGGCGGCGTTCCTTGATGCTTTGTTTCCCAGGTGTGTAAATTTTATTAATGAGTATTATTAATATTTTTCTGTTCACGGAGGCCGGAATATGAGTGAGATCAGACGTATTTATGTAGAGAAGAAGGACGCCTTTGCCGTAGAAGCAAAAGGGTTGCTGGCAGATTTGAAAAACAATTTGTTGATGGACGGATTGGAAAAGGTCCGCGTGCTGGCCCGTTATGACGTGATGGGCCTTACGGATGAAGAATTTTCCCAGGCGTTGCAGTTGGTATTGTCTGAACCGCCAGTGGATACGGTGATGGAAGAACTGGTTCCCGCTGCCGATGAAAAAGTATTTGCGGTAGAACTGCTGCCCGGCCAGTATGACCAGCGGGAAGACTTTGCGGCCCAGTGTATCCAGCTGATCACCCAGAAAGAAAAACCGCTGGTGGCTGCTGCCAAGGTGTTTGTGTTAAAAGGAAGCCTGACCGACGCTGAATTTGAAAAAGTAAAAAAATATCTGGTGAACCCCATTGAAGCCAGGGAAGCGGCGCTGGAAAAGCCGGAGACGCTGGAAGATACCTGGGAGGAACCGGCGGATGTGGAACGGCTGGAAGGATTCCTGGATCTTTCGGAGGCGGACATTGCCGCCATGCAGAAAAATCTTGGTCTGGCCATGAGCGTGGAAGATCTGCTGTGGATCCAGAAGTATTTTAAAGAAGAAGAAAAACGTGTACCTACCATTACGGAAGTTCGCGTATTAGATACGTACTGGTCCGATCACTGCCGTCACACCACCTTTATGACCAATCTGGACAAGGTGGAAATCGAGCCGGGGTATTACACAAAACCCATTGAAGACGCATTTAAACAATATCTGGCGATCCGTGACAAAGTGTACGGAAAGAAAACCGACCGTCCCATCACCCTGATGGACATGGCCTGCATCGCTACGAAAAAATTAAAGAAAGAAAACAAATTCCCGGACAATGATGATTCTGAAGAGATCAATGCCTGTTCCATTGTTGTGCCTGTGGAAATTGACGGAAAGAAAGAAGACTGGCTGGTTATGTTCAAAAACGAAACCCATAACCATCCCACGGAAATCGAGCCCTTTGGCGGCGCAGCCACCTGTCTGGGCGGCGCCATCCGCGATCCGCTGTCAGGCCGGGCCTATGTGTATCAGGCGATGCGTATTACCGGCGCCGGCGATCCCCGTACGCCCATCGAAAAAACCCTGGCGGGCAAACTGCCCCAGCGCAAGCTGACCATCGGGGCGGCGGCCGGGTATTCCTCTTACGGCAACCAGATCGGTCTGGCTACCGGGCAGGTACAGGAATATTATCACGACCGTTTTGTGGCGAAACGTATGGAAATCGGTGCGGTCATGGGGGCTGCTCCCAAGAGCGCGGTGATCCGGGAACGTCCGGCGGCAGGAGATATCATCGTACTGCTGGGCGGACGTACGGGCCGTGACGGCATCGGCGGGGCAACCGGTTCCTCTAAGGAACATACGGTAGATTCCCTGTCTACCTGCGGAGCGGAAGTGCAGAAAGGGAATCCGCCTACGGAACGGAAGATCCAGCGCCTGTTCCGGAATCCCGAAGTAACGGTGCTGATAAAACGCTGCAACGATTTCGGCGCCGGCGGTGTTTCCGTGGCCATCGGCGAACTGGCGGAAGGGCTGAAGATCAATCTGGACAAAGTAACTAAAAAGTATGCCGGCCTGGACGGAACGGAACTGGCGATTTCCGAATCCCAGGAACGCATGGCGGTTGTGATCCGGAAAGAAGACTGGGAAAAATTCGCGAAGTTTGCGGATGAGGAAAACCTGGAAGCCACCATTGTGGCAGAAGTTACAGAGGAACCCCGTCTCGTCATGTACTGGCGGGGGGATAAGATTGTAGATATCTCCCGCAAGTTCCTGGATACCAACGGAGTGGCCCAGCATGCGGAAGTATTAGTGAAAGATATTACCGGCGCCTCTGTGTTTGATAAGACGCCGGAGGTTGTAGAAAAAGCATCGGATCTGAAAGACGCCTGGCTGAAAAATATAAGCCGGCTGA
>JAEEGH010010563.1_pt1 | contig 21149 bp, 10 predicted proteins | sample 9134181 | NCBI WGS metagenome assembly JAEEGH01 (sample SAMN16246544, study PRJNA631951) | gut metagenome | biome: gut microbiome; feature: rumen; material: DP-attached | host: Bos | place: Iran: Karaj | collected 2018-10
CGGAAGGCGGGTGACCCCTTCGGCTCCGCGGCGGAACGTGGCGCTGAGAGGTACGCGAGCCATTTGCTGCCAGCCATGCCGGTGCCGCGTACCGCCGTCTTCCCCTGCTCCATCGGGAAGAGCGGCACCTCGAACATCTCCATGCCGGCGGTTGTGATGTCGATGCGCGCGATGTACTGCCAGTTCTTCCCGGTGCGGCTCACGGCGTAGACGGTCGCCTCTCCACCATCATCCGCCGACTTGGCGGCAGGGGCAGCCGCGGCCTCTCCCTCTCCTGTTCCGGCGGCCGCAGGTTTCGCCTCAAGAAGACTGTTCCAGTAGGTATCGAGCAATTCCGCATTCGGCTTGATTCCTTCGGCCTCGAGCAACTTCCGAAGTTCGTCGCGCGAGTTGGAGAGAAGGATCGAGCGGGCGTCGGACGCTGCGTTGTTCGCGTTTTTCAAGGCCTGCAGGCAGAGGGATGTGAAACGCTCGTTGGCGGGGCGGATTTTGTCCGGGAAGGTGAATGTGCCGTCCTTCTTGAGCGACGCAAGGGCGTCCGTGAGCATCTTGACGAGTTGCGACGAATCCGCCTTCGCAGATGCGTTGCCGGAGACGCGGGCCTTGATCTCGCGCTGTGTGGCCTCCTTCAGCTGGCGCTCCAGCGCCTTGGCGACGTCCTCCCTGCGCGATGCCTCGATAGCCTCGGTTTTCTTGGCGAAATTCTCCCGGATGTCGGCATAGTGCTTGGCTCCGAAATCAGGTGTGGCCAAAAGCCGCCAAGCGGCAAGCGCGGCAAACATCACGGCAACAAATATGGACTGATTCTTCATGGCGTAGTTCCTTTTACACGTTACGTGCCGTCTATTATACCACAGTATGGTAAAATTACTCCATGCACACGTTTTCATCATTTCCCAAAGACAAAGGAAAAAAACTCCCATGCACGCTGGTTGCGGCCGCGTTGTGGTGGGCCGCAGTTGTCGCATCGGCCGCGCCCGCGTTCCCTTTCAAGGGCATCGTACTCTGGCCCGACGAGGCGCGTGACCATCCAGAACTGGCCGACGCCATATCATTGGAGTTCTCCTACGTCACGCCCAGCTCCCTGGTGAAAGACGCGAACCCCGATGGGGTGCCGATTATCGACTGGAAGCCGCTGGAGAAGCTGCTCGACAGTGTCGCCTCGCGCGGCCACCAGGCGATTCTCCGCTTCCGCTACGCCTACCCCGGCGAAAAACTGCCGGAGTTCCCCGGCAAGCGAGGCGCAACAGGCGTACCCAAGTACATCAAGGCACTTCCTAGCTACCACGAGACCTTCTCGCAGAACCCCGGCGGCGACGGCCCGACATACTACCCCGACTGGAGCCATCCTGCCCTCGCGGATTTCACCATGCGCTTTTTCCGCGCCTTCGCCGAACGCTACGACGCAGATCCGCGCCTCGCCTTCCTCGAAGTCGGCTTCGGCCACTGGGGCGAATACCACACGCACGGCACTGAAGTGAAACTGGGGAAAAACTTTCCCTCAAAGGCTTTTCAAAAATCCTTCATGGAAATGCTGTCAGGCGCGATGCGCGAGACTCCATGGCTCGTCTCCATCGACGCCGCACAGACCAAGTACTCCGACCTCGCGGACAACCCTGGGCTCGCCGCCCTCTCCTTCGGCCTCTTCGACGACTCCTTCATGCACGAAGAACACGAAATCGCCCAGGGCGAAGGCTGGAACGAGCAATTCTGGCGGCGCTTCGGCCCCGACCGCTGGCGCCGCGCCCCGTGCGGCGGCGAAATCAGCTACTATGACAAGCGCGACCAACGCGAATTCCTCTCGCCGAAGGGGCTCTACGGCGTCACATGGAAACAGGCCGCCGCAAAATACCACATCACCTTCATGATCGGAAACGATAGCGTAACAGGCAAATTCGCCACCCCGAAGCGTCTTCTTGAGGCGGCGGCGGAATGCGGCTACGCCTTCCGCCTCACCGGAGCAAGGACCGAAGGAAACGCGCTCATCGCCGAAATCGCCAACGAAGGTGTTGCGCCGCTCTACCACAACGCCTCACCTGCAATCGAAACACCAAATGGCGAAATCCAGGCCGCCGGAACCCTGGCAGGGCTTCTGCCAGGCGAAACGCGGGCCTTCCGCCTGGAATTCCCGGACAATCCGCCAGCAGACGCGGCGAATCGCCTGCGCATAGTCTCGCCCAAGCTCCTGCCAGGGCTGGTCCTGCCGCTAGCGCGCTAGCGGCAGGACGCATGTTGGCTGACGAAACCGGCGTTATGCCTGTGGAAGTGTTGCCAATCCCAATGTTGCCAGTTCGCAATTTGCCCGCCAAACCTAAGTCCACCTTATCAACAAATATTATACCAAAACCCAGTGAAACGCTATTGTATAATATCATTAGTTACGCTGACGAATATCATTCGTTGCGTTACCGATATTGCCCCAAAAGGAGTACGCACATTGAAAACCACATCTGATGGTTCCGAACGCCTGGCGTCGCTTGACGCCGTGCGCGGTTTTGACATGTTTTTCATCATGGGAGGCGAAGGCCTCGTCGTGGCGCTGGTATCGCTATTCGGCTTCACCGGTGTCCGCGAGGCGTTTGGACACGTCCCCTGGGACGGGCTTCATTTCATGGACACCGTCTTCCCGACTTTCCTCTTCCTCGCGGGCGTCACGTTTCCGTTCTCGGTGGTGAAGAGTCGCGAGCGCGGCGCGACGGACTTGCAAATCACGCTCAAGGCGCTGCGCCGCTGCGCGCTTCTAATTCTCCTGGGGATGATCCACGACGGTCCCCTGCTCCACTTCGATTTCGGACACCTCCGCGTATGGAGCGTCCTCGGGCGCATCGGCGTCGCCTGGTTCGCCGCCGCCCTGCTCTACCTCAAGTTCAAGACCAAGACTCGCGTCGGCATTGCACTGGGCATCCTCGCGGGCGTCACACTCTTCTCGCGCTTCGTTCTGGCGCCCGACGCGCCGGCGGGGGCGAGCCCTTTCTCGCCCGAGGGCAACTTCGGCTGCTGGCTGGACCGAACGCTTACAGGCGGACACACGTTCAGACCGCTTTTCGACCCGGAGGGCTTCGCGGGAATCCTTCCGGCCATTGTCACGGCGATGCTCGGCATATTCGCCGGGGAGCTTGTCCGGAGGTCGGACATTTCACCGCGCGTGAAGTGCCTCGCGCTGGCTGGCGGCGGGATTGGGCTTCTAGCGGCGGGGCTGGCGCTCTCGTGCGCCGTGCCCGTGAACAAGGCCCTCTGGTCTCCGAGCTTCGTGCTCGTCGTCGGGTCGTATTCGACGCTCATCTTCCTGGCATTCTACGCCGTCATCGACGTACTGGGCTTCGCGAAGTGGGCCTTTCCGCTAAAGGTGATCGGCATGAATTCCATCGCGATCTACATGGGGCAGTCAGTCATAGGCGCGGGACATGCGAACGACTTTCTGTTCAGCTGGGCGTGGCGGCATCTGCCGGACTCCTGCGGCGACCTCAAGCGACTCCTGATGAGCATCGGCCATGTCATCGTCTGCTGGCTCTTCCTGTACTTCCTCTACCGCAAGAAGACGTTCCTCAAGGTTTGACGGTTGGCCCTAGTCAACTTTTGCAGCAATTCACAGTTCTGTTGGGAGAGCGGCAAGAAACGCTTCTGTTACCGTGAAGGAGCGGTCGGCCATTGTTCCCCAGAAGTCCTTGTACTGGTCAAAGTGCCCTTTGGTACCGGGGGTGTCGCTCAGTATCCTGAAGCTGAGGAATGGCACGCCGTAGATGTGGCAGACCTGCGCCAGCGCGCCGGATTCCATGTCGACGGCGAGGCCCGCGGGATAACGGGCCTTGATTGCCTCAAGCTGCTCGCGGCTAGAGACGAACTGGTCGCCGCTGCAGATCAGCCCCGCCGCGATCTTCGATTCGGCGCGGATAGCCTTCGCGCACTCAATCAGACGAGGGTCGCCATGGAAACTGGGCGGCAGTCCCTGCACCTGCCCCGGCACGTTTCCCGGACCGCAGTCGACGTCGTGGTAGACGATTTCGGCTCCGACGACGACGTCCATCACGCCGAGCGAGGCATCTATGCCCCCTGCGACGCCGGTGCTTATAATGCAATCCGGACGCCACTCGCGAATCAGCTCGACCGCGCCTATCGCGGCATTGACCTTGCCGATGCCCGACTCCGCGAGGACGGCTTCGTTAGGGCCTATTTCCCCAACTTGGTAGACATGGGCGGGGCCGGCTTTCGCCTCGCGCACGTTCTTGAGAAGCTTCTGAATCCGGCTGCGCTCAGATGACATTGCGGCGACAATTCCAATTCTCATGCCATGTTACTCCTGAAAGTGTTCGTTGCCTTGTTTACACATTATTTGGAAGAAGGTTACTATATGGCATTTCCATCCCAATGGCAATGCAAAACTGTTTTATGCGTGAATTTCGAAATGAAACAGGCCGCCGGCTTTTTGCCGACGGCCTGAGCAGCTCTGCATAAGAAAGCCAGGCAATTAGGCTTCGGGGTTGCCGCCGACCTCGAAGGTGTTGCCCTTCGGGGGTTCGTCGTCCTTCGCGTTGGCGGCGTAGTCGCCGGCCGGGAAGATGGCGTTGAGGACGATGCCTGCAAGCGAGGCGAGGGCGAGCGGGGTGAGCGCCGCACCCTTCGATCCGAGCGGGATTGTCACGCCGCCAAGGGCGGTGACGAGGATGACGGCCGCGATGATGAGGTTGCGGCTCTTCGAGAAATCAACGTGGTTTTCGACGAGGTTGCGGATGCCGACGGCGGAGATCATGCCGTAAAGGACGAACGAGATGCCGCCGACAATCGGGCCGGGAATCGTCCGGATAAGCTCGGCGAACTTCGGGCAGAAAGAGAGGACAATCGCGAAGATGGCCGCGACGCGAATGACAACGGGATTGAAGACGCGGGAGAGCGCGAGAACACCGGTGTTTTCGCCGTAGGTCGTGTTGGCGGGGCCGCCGAAGAGGGAGGCGAAAGTCGTGGCCAGGCCGTCGCCGGTGAGGGTGCGGTGGAGGCCGGGATCCTTAATGAAGTCCTTGCCGACCGTGGAGGATATGGCGCTGATGTCGCCGATGTGCTCCATGATCGTGGCCAGTGCTATGGGGACGATGGCGATGATGGCGCTCGCGACAAGACCGCCATTGGCGAAATCGACACCGAGAATCGTCTGGGCCTTGTGAACGGGGAATCCAATCCAGTCGGCGCCCTTGACGGCTGAGAAATCAATCAGCGGCTTGAATTGCGCGACACCGTCCGTGATGACTTGGGCTCCAGCTTCGTCGAGAACTGGCACCTTCATGAAACAGGCAACAATGTAGGAGACGGCGAGTCCGATGAGAATCGGGATGATCTTGATCATGCCCTTGCCCCAGATGTTGCAGATGCCAATCACTGCAAGGGCGATGAGGGCGAGCGTCCAGTTGGCCTTGCAGGAACTGACGGCAACCGGTGCCAGCCCCAGGCCAATCGCGATGATGATCGGCCCCGTGACAATCGGCGGGAAGCAGCGCATGACCTTCTTGATGCCGAAGGACTTGATGAGGCCGGCGAGAATGAGGTAGACGAGGCCGGAGCAGGCAACGCCGAGGCAGGCATAGGGCAGGAGCTGGGTCTTGGTCATCGCCTCATAGCCCTCCGTGCCAGCGAGGCCGGTAATTGCCGCGTAACCGCCGAGGAAGGCGAAGGACGAGCCGAGGAAGGCCGGAACCTTGCCGCCGGTAATCAGGTGGAAGAGGAGTGTGCCCAGGCCGGCCATGAGGAGGGTCGTGCCGATGTCGAGGCCCGTGATGAGCGGAACGGTTACAGTCGCGCCGAACATCGCGAACATGTGCTGGAGGCCGAGAACGAGTGTTTTCCCGGTGGTGAGGGAGTCCTTGTCAGTGGTTGCCATGGGTTGTCCTGTGGTGTGGAGGGGTTGTTTTACGGCGTCGCCCGCAGCAAAAGACATTCCAATGCGCGGTGCATGCGCTTGGAATTATATTGTACACGAAATCGCCCCGATTTGGAAACTATTTCGCATCCAAGCTTATGCAGATGTTCAACGTGGCTTGTAGAAGCGCGTCTTCGTCGCGCTTCTACCAAGCCACGTTGAACATCTGCGTATTTGCCTTGAGTTTTCCTCTGTAATATGCTACATTATAAAGTACTATGAAAAAGACTTTTTGTGCGGTCGCGCTTGCCGCGCTCACGGCCGTTGCAACGGCCGATACGACGATGACCTATTCGGGAAATCTGCCAGGAACGTCGGATGACGCCGTTCTCTTTCAGAACGCGCAGTTGCTCGCCGTCACAGGCATTTCGCTAGACATACGAAACTATTTCGGCAATGCGTTAAGAAACTTGACGCTCTCAAACATCGTAGCCGACGACGCCGGCGTGGATGGAATCTATCATTATTCCAACAACGGATACACTCTTGAGGCGCACTTCGAGTGGAAGAACTACGGATATCACTTCGGGCTTCTCCTCGTCCTGACGCAGAGCGGCGATGATATCCGCGGGCGTGTCGTGAAGGTTTGCTATCCGGGCGGCGACTACGGGACCGACCTGAACAACCAGGGTTCCGGCAGCTGCCGCTATTTCACGAGCGAAGCGGACCAGGATGCCTACAAGAGTTCCGGCACCTTCTCCACCTCCTGCAAGAATCTGGCGCTCACCTTTGCGGCAACGCAAAGCCACACCGTTACTTTCGTCGATTGGGACGGCACAATCCTCGACACGCAGACCGTCGCCTACGGGCACGACGCGACGGCTCCCGCCGACCCCTCGCGCGCGAACTACGTCTTCGCCGGGTGGGACACGCCCTTCACGGCCGTCACGGAGAACCTGACCGTCACGGCGCTCTACCACGCACTCTACACGGTGACGTTCCTCGACGCCGATGGCACGACGCTCTCCACGCAGACGGTCGAGGAGACCACCTCCGCCACCGCGCCGGACATGACCGGACACACCTACAACGGCTATCCCTTCTCCGGCTGGGACGCGAATTTCTCGTCCGTCACGGGCAATCTGACCGTCACGGCGCAGTACGTCATGCCCCCCGCGCACGTGCTCGCCGCCATCGCCGCCGGCAATCTCCCCACCAACGCCCTTATCTGGTGCGGCGACAACGCCAAGGCGTGGGACGACAATTCCTTCAACTGGTACACGACCAACGGCATCACGTCGGCGTGGGTCGCCGACGCCGTCGCGGTCTTCGCCACCGCCAGCGTTGTCCGTGTCTCCGGCCCGAAGGCTGCAGGCGGTTTCATCGTCGCCCTCGGCGCCAATGTGGCTCTCACAGGCGACGCCGTCTCGCTCGCCGCCGGCGCTGAGACCATCTTCAACTCCGACGGCTCGCTCATCCTCTCCAACGACGTCGCCTGCGCCGACGGCTTCGTCCAACGTGTCCGCGACGCCCACGACGTCTTCGTACCAGGGACTATCCACCCCGCCGAAATCGAAGGCAACCTCACGGCCACAGCGGAGGATCCTATCCTGCTCTTCTCCAATGTCAGTCTTGCCAATGTAGAGTACATCGAGGGAATTATGACGGGGGCCTATGGCAACATCTCCAACACTAAGTCCCTTTCCAGCGCACAGCCCGCGCTGTCCGATGGCGGCGTTTATCATTTTTCTAACGATGGTGTGACACTGACCGCACAGTTTCAAATCAAGTCAACCACCTATTCAGGCGGATGCTACAACTGCATCAAGATTTCGCTCGAACAAAGGGGGACAGACATATATGGCGGCATCGCGTACAAGAAGTCTGGCACCATCCAGTATCATAATGGTCCCGGACTTGGTTTGGGAACCGACTGGGATGAGTACACAAGGGGTGACAACTATTCTGAAACCATTTGCAATCTGAAGGTCGGCATCCCCGACAAGATCATTTACGACGCCCTCCCCACGAATGTCCGCGTTGAAGTCGCGGGCGACCTCGCCTTCACGGGGACGCTCAACATCTCCAACGGCCTCTTCTCGATCACGGACGACGGGACGCTTTCCGGCGGCAACTCCACCGGTAGCATCGCGACGTGGAACGACGGCTCAATTCTCTTCGGGTCTTCGGCGCCCCAGACACTCGTCAGCGACATTCACGCCAAGGGCACTGGCGAGATTAAACTCCTGAAGGGCTCGACCCTCTCCCTAAAAGAGCCCAGTACAGATCATTCCTGGCGCCTGACCATTGCCGGCGATGCGTTGGCGACAGGCTACAAGACCCTTCCCGCCAATAGCGGTTCCACAACCGTGCTCCCCGGCGGTTCGCTTGCGCTCGACAGTTTCAACTCCTACTGGGGCCCCTTGGCGGGCGCGCCACTCATCGTGCAGACCAACGGCCTTCTGCGTCTCATCAACAAAAACAGCATCGGCGTCTCGAAACCCATCTACCTTGAGGGCGGAACGCTGTCGAACGAGGTCAACAAGGCCAATATCCTCTACAAGCTCTACATGAACGACGGCGCGAAGGTGTCGGGCACCGGCTTCCAAGTTGGCTTCAAGGACTACTACAGCAGCTGGTCCTTCATCGACGTCGGCGGTTCGCTGCCAAGCCTGATCGACGCCGAATCGCTGATGGTCGGATTCCAGTACCCCGCCGGAAACAACAAGCCCGTTGGCGTGAAGTTCATCGTCGCGGACGTGACGGGCGATGACGCCACGGACCTCCTGGTCACCTCCCCCATCACCGAGCGCACGGGCGTCACGCTCTTCGACGAAGGCTACCGCGACAACCTCGGCGTCCGCAAACTAGGCCCGGGCACACTCGAGCTTGCCTCCGCTAACAATGCCTGCACGAGCGGCGTCTTCAAGGTCGAGGCCGGAACGGTCCGCCTCGGTGAAGGATGCGGCGGCAACTTCGGCGCGCTCATCGTCCTCGGCGACGCCACAATCGACTGCGCCGGCGGCTCCATCGCCTTTGAAGACTCCGTCGACTTCGCGTGGACGGAAGGCGCGACTTTGCGCATCACGGGCGATTGCGGACCGGAGACGATCCGCGTCGGCACCGACGATTCCTCGCTCACGGCGGCGCAACTCGCCTCCATCGCCTACGTCAATGCCGCAGGCAGGCTCAAACCCATGACGCTTTCGGACGACGGCTATCTGCGCCCACCACCCAAGGGAACGAAGTTCATTGTCCGCTAGCCCCGTATCCGTGCGAAAACGGATACGTCAGGATTTCAGCAGGTGCTTTCGGACGGCGATGGCGACGGCCTCGACGCGGTTGGAGGCGCCGAGCTTCGCGAGAATGGCGAGGATGTGCTCGCGGACGGTGTCCGTCGTGATGTTGAGCTCGACGCCGATTTCCTTCGCAATCTTGCCGGCGGCCAGCGCCTCGAGAATCGTCCGCTGCCGTTCGGTGAGTTCCTTGACCGGCGGATCGTCCGCGAAAAGCTGGCGGATGTTCTCGTCGATGAATTCGCCGCCGGCGGCGACCGAGCGGACGGCATCGACGAGCAGCGATTCCTCCGCGCTCTTGAGGAGCGCGCCGCTCGCCCCGACCTCCATGGCGCGGGCGATCCGGTCGGACATTCCGAACGTGGTCAGGATGATGATCCGGATTCCGGGATGGGCCCTGTGGATTTCGTCCGTCGCGGCAACGCCGTCCTTCTTCGGCATCATCAGGTCCATGATGACGACGTCCGGTTGAAGCCGCGCCGCCTCGCGGACGGCCGCTTCGCCATCCTCGCACTGGCCCACGACGACGATGTCCTTTTCGGACATCAGGAGCGATGAAAGCCCCATGCGGACAATGGCGTGGTCGTCGGCGACAAGCACTTTGATTTTCCGGTTCATCGTCAGTTTTCTCCTTCGTTTTCTTCCTTCGGCACGTGAAGGGCCAGTGAGACGGCAACGCGCGTGCCGGCGCCGGGACGGCTCTCGATGGCCAGCGACCCGTCCTGGCTGGCGACGCGTTCGCGGACGCCCTGGAGCCCGAAATGCCCCTCGTTCACCCCGGGGCAGTGGTCGGGGTCGAAACCGCAGCCGTTGTCCGCGACGGAGAAGACGATCTTGTCCCCGTCCAGGCATCCGGCGATCTGAATGCGGGTGGCGCGTCCGTGGCGGACCGCGTTCGAGGCCAGCTCGCGGATGATCCGCAACAGGGCGTGCGCCGTGTCGTCCGACAATCGGCGCCGGTGCACGTTGAAGCGGACGTTCAGCTGCGCCGACCCGAGGTGGGGCTGCAGCGTCTGGCGGATGGCGTCGTCCATCCGCGTCGCCTCCAGCGTCTGGCTGCGAAGCTCCCAGATGCAGTTCCGAAGCTCGTTGCGGCAGAAGAGGAGCGTCCGGGCGGCGAGGCTGAGATGCCGGTCGGCGGCCGCGGGGTCTTCGGCCGCGAGGTTCCTCGCCGCCTTGATCTGGAAAGAGGCGCCGGCCAGGCTTTGGGAGATCGAGTCATGGAGTTCGACGGCCAGGCGCGTCCGTTCGCCGATCTTGAGCTGGTTCTGGACGCGGCCGAGCTGTTCGCGCAGGAGGGTTTTCCCGCGGCGTTCGGCGAGGATGCGCAAAGACCGGTTCCAGATCAGCGCGGCGGCCAGCAGGAGCGTGAGCGCCCCGATGACGCCGAGGAATCTGGCGGGCGTCCACCAGGGCGGAGAGGCGAGGATTTCGAGCGCGTCCCCGGGGCGAGGGGCGAGGATGAACCCGTTTGTCCGGGGGAATACCGCCCCCGGGCGCCAGGGCTCCACCTCGGTGACGCAGATGCCGTCGACCGCGATGGTGGCGCCAAGTTCGATCTTGTCGGCGATCTCCGGCGCGCTCGTCGTGTCCACGGGGACGATGTCGGATCCGTCCTGGAGGAAGAAACGGGGCGATTCACGTATGGGAAGGCTGCGGACGATCCCCCGCAGGCGGATGAGCCGTCCGTGGAACTCCGGCTTGATGCCGGGCTGGCCGCGAGGGTCTGTCAGAATCGTCCGCGCGGCGACATTTGTGGCGACGGGGGCCGTCACGGGAAAGGGAAGCGCCTTCCGCCAGACCGCGCGGGTCAGGTTGATGCGGTAGATGTCCGATTCGGGAAGCCCGACCGCTTCGATGAAATCGCCGGGAACCGGCGGCGGGCCTTTTTTCGGCTCGATGCGCACAAGCCGCCCGTCCGGGCCTTCGAGAAGGGCCTTCATGCCATCCCAGACGGCGAGGACTCTGCCGACGAAACGCCGGCGGCCAAGGCGGGGGATATCGGAAGGGCTGGCGTCCGACAGGCCTTCGAGCGGGGGGACGTCGAAAGGGCTCTCCGGCGCGGGCTTCAAGACGGTGATGTCCTTGAGATTCCAGATGTAGAGGTTGCGTCGAAGCCGCATGCGCCCCCTGGCCACGGCGCTGGGGACGTCGCAGGTTCCGGCGACCGAGACTTCCGCGCCGATCAGGGACTCCAGGGCATCGTCGCTTTCGGAAATGGTCTGGGAAGGCGCGAAGATCGTCTCGTTCCCCGAATAGATAATGAAAAACCGGAAGAGCGAGTTGTTATCGTCGTGGAAAAGGTCCTGGATCGTGCCGGTGATTCGGACGAACTGGTAGTCGTAGCGGCCGCTGAACATGTCCGCCGCGGTGATGGCGACCGGCTCCGAATCGGGACGCCTGGGCGCACCGACGTCTGCGCCGACAGTTGGAAGTGCGGCGAAAAACGCGAGAAGCGCATTGAACCCCGCGCGTCGAATGGAGGCCGTCAGGTGGGAGACCATATGAGTAAGCAATTCTTGCAAATGTGACGCCGGCGCCATGCCGGAATCAATCACCAACGCAACGATTCTGCCAGTAACGGCGAAGGATGTCAAGCGCAATTACCGCACACCCCCGCATACCCACCAAAATGGGGGGTGGATTTATGCGATGGGGAATGGCATAATATGCTTATGAACAACATGACAAAGACAAAGTTTGCCGGCAGGGTGGTCGCCACAGTGCTGACCGCCGCCTTCTGGACGTGTTCGGCGCAGGCCTATACGTTCAAAATCAAGGTTGATCTCGGGGAGAAACCCGAGAAGGAGGAGGTGTCGCTCGCGGTGCCGAAGGGGGCCGAGAAGGCCTCCGAACGGTATTTCCGATTTGCGGAGATGACGCACCCGGACCTGCTGGCACATGGGTTCGCGGCCCTGCCCGGGCAGGCGAAAGTCGAGGTCGAGGAAGGTTCGCTTGACGGACTGGATGGCGACCTCGTGGAGGACGATGCGATTCAGAAGTACGACAAGGACGTTGAGTACACCATCCGCGCAAACAAGGCGCGCAACTCCTTTGTGCTGACAATCGTCAACCGCAAGAACGAGGCGCTCACGGCGGAGATCGAACTCAAGCGCGGCAAGATGCGCGAACCCGTCTATCGGCGCGTCTACAGCGAGGACGGCGGCAAGACGTGGACAACTGCCGCCTGGCAGCCGCCGCGCGAGTCCGATCTCTACCCGTGGCCGATCGAGGTGCCCGCGAACATGGTGCAGACAGTGACGATCTGCCTCAGATAATTCTAGCTTTCGGCTTTTAGCTTTTAGCTTCTAGCTTTTAGCTTCTGGCATGGCATATATCACAAGGAGAACACAAGGAGAATGACCCAGATGATTATTCGCAAGACATTCTTTTCCGTTTTGATCGCCGCGGTTGCCGTCTCCGCTCAGGCGGGGTGGCCGATCACCATCGAGGTCGACGCGGGCGAGACGCCGATTAAGGACCTGCGCGATTCGACAAGCGCGCCCGACCTCGGCTACGCCGGCGCGATGCTGGAGACCTCGACGCAGATCTCCGAGTGGTTCTACATCTCGAACCGCGTCGAGTCCGCGAAGCTCGTCCGAGACGCCGGCGCGTGGGTCGTCCGCCCATGGAACGCGAATGACACATGGCAGCGAGGCATGGCGTGGGCCACGACGACAAACCGCCCGGCTCTGCAGGCGAAATACAAGCACCTCCCGCTCATCGACCCGCACGCCTATTTCTCGTTCTGGAAGGAGAACGGCATGAAGGCGATTCTCTGCCTCGAGAACTACGGCGTCTTCGCCGACGTCGAGACCGGAAAGCGCGTGAACGACATCGAAAGCGTGAAGAAGGTCATCTGCGACTACGTGCAGTGGATCGTCGACAACGGCTACAAGGAATGCGTCGCCGGCTTCGAATGCGGCAACGAGCCGTATTTCAACAACTTCCCGGAGGTGTACGGCGAGCGCTGGAGCGAGATCATTCCCGAAATAAAGCGCATCTGGCCAGAGGCGAAGATCGGCATCCCCCTCGCCGAGTACCGCCCGAACGACCCCGACATCGCGGCCGTGCGCGCCAGGGCCACGGGACTCGAATGGGTCCAGGACGGCGGCGAGTTCTCGTTCAGCAAGCTCAACCAGTGGTCAGGGCGCTTCATCGTCGCCCTCTCGAACCAGCTCCACAACGTCAGCCACGTCATCTACCACTTCTACGGTGGAGACGCCGCCTACGGCTGCAGTCCCAGCGGCTTCGCGCGCATCGCCAATTTCGCGAAGGTCTTCCCCGAAATCGCCGACAAGCGCGTGTGGATCACCGAGTGGCGCGAGCGCTCCGATGAGGATGACCGCTGCCACCAGACCTTCCAGTCCTCGCTCTGGAAGGGACACTATCTGCTCTCCTGCCTCGCCCAGCCGAACATCGACGGCATCTCGCTCCACAACCTCGCGACCCTCGCAGGGGGAATCTCGGTCTCGACCGGTTACTGGCTTGTCCAGTGGGATCCGGCGGGACACGACTACCGCGACCCCGACTACGAGGGCCATCCGCGCATGGAGATCGGCCCCGCCGGCCCCGTTTTCGCCATCTACACCGATGCGCTCAAGACCCATCCGCTCATTCTCAACCACGGCAACTGCGAGAAGCAGGGCAAGGGTGCGGTCGTCTGGGCGAGCGCGATGTACTACGGCTCGTCGACGGCGCAGATGCGCGCGATGGCGAAGGGCCTCCCCAAGGAGAAGTGGCCGAAACTCCAGAGCAATGTCGAATGGGTCGCCACCATGAGCGCGGACAAGTCGTCGCTTTCCGTGTTGATGGTCAACTCGAACGACCGGAAGATCGAGATGCCGATCCACCTGACGGGCTTCACTTTCGCGGGCGAGCCGGTCGTCAAGTCCGTGACGATCGAGGAGGGCCACGTCTACTCGCATCTCATCCCGGGCGAGCGCCCCCTCTGGAAGGTCAGCGAGAAGAAGCTCGCGCGTTTCGACGGCGACTCGGCGGTGCTGCCAATAGGCCCCAGCACAGTGCAGTCCGTGACGATACCGCTCAAATAGTGGTTAGTGACTAGTGGTTAGTGACTAGTGGTTAGTGATTAGTGGTTAATCGCACCGTCAAGGAAATAGAGTTGCATTCCTTAGCACTATATGGTATTGTGCTTCTGGCTTTTAGCTTTTGGGTTTTGACTTTTTAGATTTCAGATTTCAACCAGGGAGACAACAGATGAGCATCGCAACAAGCATTCTTAAGGCCATGCGCGGCATGCGCCGTGCCCCCCTCTTCTTCCCCAGCTCCCCTTCCCCCTTCCCCATTCCCCGTTCCCCATTGTGCATTGCGCTCGTCGCGCTGTGCGCGGCGAGCGCCCAGGCGGCTACCACGGCGGCATACGTCCAGGACGGGCTCATCGCCTGCTGGGACGGCATCGAGAACGCTGGTTCAGGCCAGCATAACGCCAACGCGGCGGTCTGGAAGGACGTCGTCGGCGGATATGAGTTCAACCTCAACAACGTCACCGTGGACGCCGACCGCATGACCTTCTCCGGGGTGATGAGCGGCAGCAGGGCGATCTCCTACGGCGTCCTCTCCGCCGCCGACACGACATCTTCCTTCGTCGCCGCGAAGGACGGCACGTTGGAGATTGTCTATCGTTCAAGCTCCACCTCCGCCAGCCAGGTGTTCCTGCAGGCGCCGGACAGCTCGGGGATCGCGTTCGGTATCTGGAACACTTCCTCAATTCTGAACTACTCGCATGAAACGCAGAATAACAAGTCGGCCTTCACATTCACGTCGGGAACGGCGACCAATTGCGTTTCGGTGCGCTATACCTCCTGCGCACCCGTCACCGCGATAGCCAACGGCTCGGCGCTGTCCACCTCGGCCTCTGCGTCCTACTGGCTCTGCCCCAGCGGCGAAACCCAGGCCTACGTCGGCGCGAGGGCCAGCAGGGCAAACAATCCCTTCGCCGGCTCCATCTACTGCATCCGCCTCTACAGCCGCCAGCTGACGGACGCCGAAATCGCCGCGAACCATGAGATTGACAATAAGCGGTTCTTTCTCCAGATTGACGAATCCACCCTTTATGTGTCGTCCTCGCCGGTAGGCGTAGGCTCGCCGTCCCCAGCGCTCGGCACCGTTCGCGGCCTCGCCGCCGGCGAGACCCGCGCTGTCTCCTGCGGATCGACGGCGGCGACGAACGCCGCCGGGACGCATGTCTATTCCTGCACCGGCTGGAAGCTCTACGACGGGGACGGCAACGTCGTTTCGAACGGCACGGAAACGTCCTTCACCTACACGCACCCCACGCCGGCCGCGACCCGCGAACTTGAATGGCAGTGGGTGAAGACAGCCTCGGCATCCACGATATACGACGCCATGCTGCCAGTCGAAGGCGCGGCTTTCCACGTTGACGCATCCCTGCCCTTGACGATGACTACGGTCGAAGCGGCGGACGGGCGGCAGCTGGTCACGGAGTGGCGCGACGCTGACGGCTTGACGATGAAGGCGACCGCCGGAACCAGCGGCAGGCCGTGCATCGTCACGACCAACGGTCTCCCCTACATGGACTTCGGGCCTTTCAGCTCGTCGTCTGGCGACGCGTATGGACGCCTCAGCTGGTCGTCGCAGCTGACAACCATCCGCGAGGTGTTCCTTGTCTATAGCGACTATCCCGGTTCCAATGGCTCCTTCTTCCTCGGCGACAGCAGCAACTACCACTTCCACCGCGACGGCAAAAAACTGTTCAACAACTCTTATGCCAGCGCGAACATCAAGAACGGCCTGATAGAGGTCGACGGCGTCGTCCGCGCCATAAGCTACGAACTGCCTGACGGATTCCACATCATCCACCTGCGCACGACGGACAACGTCACAGCAAGCCGCTTCGCGCAGGACCGCACCAGCCGATACGGCGGGCAACGGCTTCAGGAGGTCATCGTCTATACGAGCGCCCTTACGGACGCCGAGGCCGAGGACACCTACGACTATTTGTACGATAAGTGGTTCCACAACCCCGGTTCGCTTGAGGTCTGCGCCATGCCCGAGCAGCTCGGCTCGCCGTCGCCCTCATACGGTGAGCACGTCGGTCTCGCAGCCGGACAGACAGTTTCCGTCTCTTGCGACGCGACGCTTGTGACGAACGCCGCGGGAAGGGCCTACGCCTGCGCGGGCTGGAAACTATACGACAGCGACGGCAACGAGGTTTCGGCCGGAACGGGTGCGTCCTTCACCTACATTCATCCGTCGCCGACCGCATACCGCACACTCGAGTGGCAGTGGGTCGAGCCGCTTGTGATTCTGCCAATTCCGAACCAGACCGTCGGCACCTTCGACCTCAGCCGTCCCGAATTCGTCGTCTCCAACATTGTGACCGGCGCCACGTGGACCCTCGGCGGCGACATCGTGAGCCCGCTCTTCGACGTCGAATATGCGAACAACGACGGCGCCGGCGTCGCGACCGTGTCCGTGACCGGCAAAGGCGCGTATACGGGGACTGTCGCGAATGCGTCCTTCACCATTGTCGCGGCGAATCGCGAAGACGAGAACATCTCCACGACCGACACGACTGCCCGGCGTCTGACGGTCAATGGCAAGAGCGTCTACATCTTCAGCGATCCCAATTCCGCGAAGACGGTTACCGCGAAGCGCGGCATTTTCCTGACGGACTGCCTCCTCGTGGGCGGCGGTGGCGGCGGCGGGCATGAGATGGCCGGCGGAGGAGGTGGTGGTGGCGTCACCAACGCGACCGGACTGACTGGCATTCTTCTCTCAAAGGGCGGCACCTTTACGCTAACCGTCGGCGTTGGCGGAACCGGCAGCTCCAGCGCATCGTTCAATGGCGGCAACGGCGGGGCAACGTCGCTTCAGTTCGGCGAATTCAGCGCAAGCGTCCTCGGCGGCGGCGGCGGCGCCAGCTGGGGTACCACCACCAAGGCGGGCTCAAACGGCGCGTCCGGTGGCGGCGGCTGCCAAGACGGTGTCGGCGGCGCGGGCATTGACGGACAGGGCTTCGCCGGAGCGGCCGGCGGCGGCAAGAACAGCGCCGCGTCTGGCGGCGGCGGCGGCGCGGGCCATGCGGGCTATGCGGCGAATACATCTTCGCGAATCGCCGGCTACGGCGGCGAAGGCGTCTCGAACAACATCACCGGCGCATGGGTCGTCTACGGCGGCGGAGGCGGTGGCGGTGGCGCATCGCAAGCCTTGTGGTGGAAGTACGATGCCGGCCTCGGCGGACTCGGCGGCGGAGGAGATGGCGGCAAGACCACCGCCGGCGCGAACGGCGTTGACGGACTCGGCGGCGGCGGTGGAGGCGGCGGCGCCGACGGCTCCGGCACCGCTATAACCGACAAGCCTGGCGGCAACGGCGGTTCGGGCGTCGTAATCCTCGCCATTTTGCCAGCCGACTTTGAAATCAACCCGATTCCCGACCAGATGCTCGTCGACGGCGGAAGCGAACCGCTTCCCGTTGTGCGCGACGGCGAGACTCTCCTGACGAAGGACACGGACTACACCCTCTCCTACGCGAACAACACGCAGTCCGGCATGGCCACGGTGACAATCACCGGCATCAACGACTACGCCGGGAAGTCGGCCGTTGTCTCCTTCAAGGTCTATTCAGTCATCTTCGCGAAGCCGGATGCCGTCACAGGCGGCGACGGCACAAGCTGGGCGGCGGCGGTGCCCGTCGCGGACGCACTGGCGGACGCGGCGACATGGGGCGGACTCTGCGAGGTGTGGATTACGGCGGGCACGCTTTCCGCCCCCGAAATCTCCATCGTGAACAACGCAAACCTCACCATCCGCGGCGGATTCGCCGGGACGGAGACGACGCTCGCCGAGCGTCAGCCTGGCGCGCTGACGGTCTTCGACGGCGCAACGACTGCAGCGATTCTCCTCTCCGTCGAGAACGCCGCCGACGCCAATCTCACCATCGAGCGGCTCAAGTTCTGCAACGCGCGGTCGAACGGCTTTGTCAAGACCGGCGGCGGCTCGCTCACGGTTCTCGACTGCGTCGTCGAGGCGAACGGACGCAATGTCTCGACGGTTTACGGTCGCGGCATCAACGCGCAGTCCGACGGCTTGGGGTCGTTGGTGGTCTCCAACTGCGTCTTCGCCGGCAACCGCAGCACGTCGGGTGACAAGCAGTACGGCGGATTCGGCCTCTACGCCAAGTCCTTTGCCAGCGCGGTCGTCGATGATTCGCTCTTCGTCACCAACGGCTACGACCTGACGATCCAGCCGGGGAAGAACTACGCCGGCTACCTCTATGCGCGCGGCTCCGCGATCCTCGCCGAGAACACACCGATCACCGTGCGCAACAGCCGTTTCGCGGGCAACTGCTGCCCTGTGCGCAAGAGCAACGACTACTGGTGCGGCGGCACGATCGCCCTTGAGGGTTCGTGCGGCGGTTCGGTGATCGAGAATTGTGCCCTCATCGGCAACACCGGGTACGCAAGCGCAGGGTATGAGGCTTCCTATTGCGGCGGCGCGATTGCCGTCCGGATGGGCAGCTCGGTGGACAAGGCGAAGGTCAAAAACTGCACGATCGCCTACAATCTCACGCACTGCAGCCAGGCCGCCGGCGGCATCACCGTCGCGAGGGGCGACGTCGAAATCGAGAACACGGTTCTCTGGAAGAACGCCCGCTACCACTACACGACCTCCGGCTACGGCACTGACGTCCATGTGGGTTCCACAGGGACGGCAAGCATCCGCCATTCGCTCGTAACGACCCTTGACGGCACCGCGCTTACCGGCACGAGCCTCGCCATCGACGAGGACACGGTCTTCGCCGCCGATCCGCTGCTCGTCACGCCGACAGCCGCCTTCGAGTCGCTCCTAACGGTCACGGAGACCGCCCAGTACTACATGTACACCAATTCCGCCATCTACGCGAATCTCGCGACGATGGACGCCCATCTGCTGTCGCCCGCGGGGTATCTGCTGAACAACGGATCGATCGGCCCGGCGACGAGTTCCACCTCGCCGGCAATCGACGTGGGCGACCCCGCCGCCGATTATTCGCGCGAACCTGCGCCGAATGGCTCTAGGCTCAACCTCGGCGCCTACGGCAACACCGCCGAAGCGTCGCGCACCGTCATAGGGCAGCCGAGCGCGAATGTCGAAGTGGTCTTCCCTGATGGCATTGCGCGTCCGGTCGCGCGGGTCACGATGGGCCTCGAGTCCGGAACCGGGTACTTCGCGACCGTGCATGTCGTCTGCTCGGCTGATGGCGTGACATTGAAGGAGGAAACCTATCACCAGGTCGTGAACGGCGACGTCCTGGAACTCCTGTCGCCCGTGTATCTGCCAAACGGGGCGGAGTTCGATGTCGCGGTGACGATCACCGCGCCCGGCGCCGAGACGGCAAGCTACACCGTGTCGGAAATCGTGGAGGGCACGTATCCACCATTCTACGGCAAGGGCGGCGGGCCGAACGTGATCCACGTCCGCACCGGCGCCGACTGCGCGATGGACGGCACAAGCTGGACCGACGCCTACCCGAGCCTTGACGCGGCGCTTGCGTCCGCGCCCGACGCGTCGAAGACCGAGGTGTGGCTCTCGGTGACGAACGACCATCTGTCCGCGGCCCTGACGCTCGCCAATTCGCTGACGATCCGCGGCGGATTCACCGGCGCCGAGAACACCCCGGCAGAGCGTCCGGAAGGACTCCTCGCGCATCTCTGGGGCAACGACTACTACAAGAACCTGGAGGTGGTCGTTCCCGCAGGCCAGCAGTTGACGGTTGAGAGGGTTAACTTCACCCACGCCGTCGCCAGCGAGCTCAAGAAGACCGGCGCGGGCGACCTCGTCGTCAGCAACTGCTGGTTCACCGACAGCCGGAGTGACGGCGGCGCAATCAACGGGCGCGGCATCAGCGCCTCGGGCGGCGGCACCGTCACGATTGCGAACTGCCATTTCCTCAACCTGCTGGGCCCGAACTCAAGTGGAGACAAGGGTACCGCGATCTATCTGGCGTCCTGCGCCCAGGCGTATGTGGACAACTGCCTCTTCATAACGAACGGCACCGCGTTCAAATACACCCATCCAAACTGGTCGGCCCAGGACGGCGCCGCGGCCTATGTCAGTTCGACGCCCACAATATTCCGCAACTGCCACTTCGCCGCGTGCTGCTCGGTGCAGCGCTATGACTATTCCTGCGGCGGAATCGTGTATTTCACAGGCGCGAGCGGCGGGTCGAAGCTGGTCAACTGCGCCTTCACCGGAAACGGCGACTTCGAGTCCGGCAACACGTCGAACATGGGCTATGGCGGCGGGGCGATCGACTGCAACATGTCAACGCAGGACGCGACTCTCGACATCGAGAACTGCACGGTCGCGCTCAACCTGACGCAGGGACTGAAGTCGGCGGCGGGCATCAACGTCTGCAAGGGAACGGTCAACCTCAAGAACTCGATCGTCTACGGCAACATCCGCGGCAGGCCGGACAACTTCATGGCGGGCGCGGACATCGACGTGAAGGCGGACGCCACATTGAACATCTCCTACTCGCTTGTCACCGGGCTCACGACCAACTACGTCGGCAACGCAGGCGGGGCCGGCATAATCAACTGGGGCGCCGGGGTCATCGCCGGCGACCCGCTGCTGGCGACGACGACGAACGCGCTTGTCTCGATTCTGGCCACCAACGCCAACATCCAGTACATTCCCGTCACCGCGACGGCGACGGTGGCCGCATTCGACGTCCATCCGCGCACACGCACCGGCTACCTGCTGGACGGCGTCCTGGTCTGTGATCCCGAAAAGGTTGAATCCCCGACGATCGACGCCGGCGACCCGGCGAGCGACTACTCGCTCGAACCTGTCGTCCCCGGCGTCGGCGGCAACGGCCACCGCGTCAACCTCGGCGCCTACGGCAACACGCCCGAGGCGGCCCTGACGAAGAACCGCGGCACGATGCTCATCATGCGGTAGTCGCGGCCGCGACGAGGCGCGGCCCTTCCCCTGGGAGCGCGGGCATCTTGCCCACGAACCACGTGGTCCGCGCGCTCAGC
>JAEEGH010010565.1_pt1 | contig 21147 bp, 14 predicted proteins | sample 9134181 | NCBI WGS metagenome assembly JAEEGH01 (sample SAMN16246544, study PRJNA631951) | gut metagenome | biome: gut microbiome; feature: rumen; material: DP-attached | host: Bos | place: Iran: Karaj | collected 2018-10
GCTGGTGCTGCGTTCTTTACGTTCGCGCTCTTCGCGCTCGATTCTCATCAACGGATCTTCTTTTTCCATAGTAAAAATGCTTATCGTGCAAAAATAATGATTTTTCCGTATATTCGTGGTATGAAATACCTTGTACGTGCTATCAAATACTTTGCCTATCTGGCGATATTCCTGTTTCTGGTAATTTTTCTGCTCTCGGTCTTCGGGGTGGTCGGCTCTTCGCTCAACGACATTTTCCGCGACGGCATGCAGTCCGTCTGGAAGATCCTTGGCATAATGGCGGTATTTGCAATCATCTATCCCCGGCTGGGTTTCGGCACCCGCAATGCCCTTGTGCCCGGGGCGTACGAGGAAATCCGTTCGGGCGTGGTGGACGTAATGCACGACCGCGGCTATGTGCTTGAAGATGAGACCGGCGAGAATCTGAAATTCCGCCTCCGGTCGCCCGTGATGCGTCTTTTCCGTATGCTCGAAGACCGCGTCACCTTCACCCGCACCGCCACCGGCTTCGAACTCGAAGGGCCTACCAAGGACCTTGTCCGCATCGTCAGCGCCCTGGAATACCGTTTTAGACAGGAATAGTCCTTCCCCTCAGCCAATCCGCATCACTTTCGTCGAGATACGGCCGCAGGCGGTCGTAGACGAGGGCGTGATAGTCGTTCAGCCAGTCGCGTTCGGCGGGGGTGAGCATGTCGACGAGCAGGGGAGCGGTGTCGAAGGGACAGAGGGTCAGGGGCTCGAAACGGAGCCAGCTGCCGAAATCGTTCGACCCGGCGGAGACGCACAGGAGAAGGTTTTCGTGCCGCACGCCGAACAGGCCTTCGCGGTAGATGCCGGGCTCGTCCGAAACCACCATTCCGGCCTCGAATCCAACACCGTTCAGGTTCTGCCGCACGTCCTGCGGCCCTTCATGCACGCCGAGGAACCAGCCTACGCCGTGCCCTGTGCCGTGCCCGAAATTCCGCTGATGGCTCCATAGAGGTTCGCGGGCGAGGGCGTCCAGCCTGCATCCGGGCGTGCCCAGAGGGAAAACGGCGGAAGCCAGGTCGATGTGCCCACGCAGCACCAGGGTGTAATCCTCCATCTCCAGCCGCGTGCAGGGGCCCAGGGCCCAGGTGCGGGTAATGTCGGTAGTGCCGTTCAGGTACTGCCCGCCGGAATCGCAGAGATACAGCCCGTGCGGCTCCAGCATAGGAGCACCGGACTTCGGAGTTATGTAGTGCGGCAGGGCTGCGGAAGGCCCGTAGGCCGAGATGGTCTCGAAGCTGTCGCCCTGATATCCGGGGATCTCCGCGCGCAGCTGCCCGAGGTGCACGGCCGCATCCCATTCGCTGACCGCGCGGTCGTTCTGCATGCAGCGGTCCAGCCAGTGCAGGAAGCGCACCATGGCGATGCCGTCCTGAAGGTGGCAGTCCCGGAAGCCGCCGATCTCTATAGGGTTCTTCACCGCCTTCCATGCCTGCACCGGGGATGCCGTCTCCACCAGGCGCGAAGGCCCGATGAGGGAACTCAGGTGATAGTTGAGATCCGCCGCCGCGACACTTCCGTCAATCTCGCTCATGGCAATCTCTATCTCCTCATAATAACGGAGGAAGATGCCGTCCTCACGCAGTTCTGCAAAGGTTTTCTCCGTACCTTCATCTTCCACGTCATCCTTCAGTACGAACCATTCCGCAGTCTCCGGACCCACCAGCAGGAAGGAAATTACCAGAGGGTTGTATTCTATGTCGGAAGCTCGCACGTTGAGCGTCCAGGCGATGTCGTCCAGGGAACTCAGCAACACATAATCCACGCCTTTCTCCGCTATCCAGTCCCGCAGGCGGCCGAGGCGTTCGATGCGGCTTTCGCCGGGATCCACGGTGAAAACGGGAGTCTGTGGGATGCCCGGGCGGTCGGCCCAGATGGCATCCAAGAGGTTAGGCACACTAACCAGATGGCAGGCGGCCCCGTCGGCGTTCAGCCCGGATTTTATCTCACGCGCAAAGCCTGCCCCTACACAGAGGCCGTCGAGCGCTATGTAAACCTCACTCTCGCCGGAAAACTTCTGCCTGATCCATTCCGGGATGGGCACCTGCTCCGGCACGCGCATCTTGTGCAGTTCCACGCCGGTGCCCTCGAGTTGCTGCACGGCCTGGATGAAATAGCGGGTGTCGGTCCAAAGCCCGGCGTGATCCAGGGTGACAACCACATCGCCGGCCTCGCCAGTGAATCCGGTCAGCCACTGTACGCACTTCCAGCGCTCGGCGGGATACTCGCTGCCGTGGGGGTCGGATCCGGTGACAATCACCACATCCCATCCCCGGTTGCGCATCATCGCGCGCAGCTGCTCAATCCTGTCAGCGTATACCATATTTGCGGAGTATCTTCACGATGGGCTTCTGCACGGACTGCATCCAGAGGGTGTAGCCGTAGTTGTCCGGATGGATGCCGTCCACGGAGGCCTCATGGCTGGCCGGGCAAGCCTCGGGGAAGATGAAATAGACATCCTTATACTTCTTGCGGCCCTCGGGAGTGGATTTAATCTCCTTGAAGATCTGGGCAGCCATGTCCATCTTGGCCTGCTCCTTCGAGTCTTCCTCGGTGTTGAAATTGCGCCTCTCGCGGTAAATGGTCTGCTGGAAAATCAGGGGTTTGCCCGGGTGGGCGGCTATCATCCTGTCGATGAACGGCACCAGGCGCTCGCGGATCAGCTTGGCGGAAGGATTGGAGAAGGTGTCGAACACGAATGCTTCCGCATCCACATCAACCAGCACATTGCAGAAGTAGTCCTGGAGCATGCAGCGGCCGCTGCATCCGAGCGACAGCATCTGCAGGCCGGTGGCACGGGAGAACTGTGCCGGGTAGGTCATGCCCGCCCGGGAGGTGCTGGAGCCGTGGGTGAAACTGGATCCCCAGATGGCTATGCGATGGCGGAAAGGGTTCTCTATCGCGGAGAGGCTGGAGCCTTTCTCCACACCCACTTTGATTGAAAGCTCCTCGCTGTAGGTGGGGAAGTAGAGCAGGCATTCATGCTCGCTGCCGTCCATCTCCTTGATGAGCGTAAGGGCCTTGGCCGGGTCCTTCCTGGGGCTCACTCCGGACGATGCCCAGACCCATTTTCCGCCTTCACGTATGTACAGGTCGTAGCCTCTGGCGGAGATTATGCTGGTGTTGGTGGGATCATCCATCTCGCCGTATTCGGTGAGGATGCTGATGCTGCGGGAGTTGGTCTTGAAGACGCAGCCCATGCCGGAAGTCTGCCGCACCATCTGGTTTTCCCGCTTGGTAAATCCTTTATATACAGTGGTATCCACGCGGTGATAGGGATTGGCGGTCTTGCCCGGCATCAGTTTGCCGATGATGGTAAGATCCGAAGCTTCAGTGTAAACATAGTTCTGGGCGGAGGCCGAGAAGGCAGCCAGAAGGGCAGATGCGAAGACAAATGCGATTATAACTTTTTTCATTTTTTATGGAAAATAGATTTTACAGATTCAAGATAGCCATATCCGTTGACTTTATCCGGCAGCAAATAACTTCCCTCCACCCACTCATTCCATGCGTTAATCATTACAAATGGAGGCTGGGTATCGCGGTGGGCATCAGCATAATCCTTTGCTTTCTGAAGGTATTCGGCAAACACCTGCGGCGTATTGTTGAAGCGCGTGACATCGTTCTCCCCTTTGCGAGGGAAACGCGGGGTGTCATCCCATCCGATTGATACGGTGGGGAAAAGAGGAATGCTATAAAGGGAATCTACACGGTTCCGTATGCGCACGGCATTCTCGCAGTGAGTGATGTAGTCGCAGTTGAACCCTCCCATGTTGTAGAATGCGATGCTGTTAACCTTGAAGAGGTCCAACTGCCCGGCCCAGCCGCCGTTCGTCTTGGTGGAAGGGTCACTGCCGCCTCCAGGGGTAAGTTGCAGATGCAGACCCGGAAATCCCGCTTTTCGCACTTCGGCACGGAAATAGTCCATTGCCTCCGCCGCTTCTTCCGGAGAGGAGAATCCCTGCTGGAAGATGCGGGTATTGAAAATGGCGAATACAGGACATCCGTCTATCTTTACATAGTTGGGAAGATGGAAATACTGCGTGATTACGCGGTGCACAATCTTCTTCCAATCGGCCATTCCTACTCTGGGATTGAACAGCAGCGAATCGGCATCGTCTCCCCACTTGTGATAATTCCAGTAGCTGTACTTTACATCGTGGTTGGCGTACATCAGGTAGAAGTTCATCTTGCGGCTTGACGGGGCTTTGAGGAAGCCGTTGTCAATGGCGTCTTCCAGATAGGGCCCGCTCCAGCCGTCGGGGGCAGTGTACCAATACCAGTCATATATAAAGGTATTTACGCCGTACTTGAGTGCAGTTTGGATCCATTGCTCCACCACGGCCGGGTCGTCGTCGTGCCCGTACCCCCACAGGGGTTCACGTGGCTGGTAATGCCCTTCGAATCTGGGATCTCCTTTTTTGATCACCTCCCATTCGCCTTCTCCATCTGCCCATAGCCATTTGTGGGCAAGGGAATCGTCATGGCAGGATGGCCACACATAGGCACAAACATAGTACTCTGGCTTCCTGTTACAGGATGCCACGCATACCATGATTGCCAATAAAAGAATATAATACCTCTTCATTGTCAAAAAGTGTTGCGACGAATAAGCCGGAAAGGGTTGTGTACCTTGCGCATTTCACCCTTTAAAATCATTTCGGCAGCTGTTTCTCCCATTTCTTCGAAATCGGTGGAAATGGTGCTTAACCCGTCCAGGACGAGTTCGTTCATGGGAATGTCATTATAACATATAATAAACACGTCGCGTCCAATGGTAAGACCCTGTTCTTTTATTTGTTTAGCCAATGCTACCAAACCGTTATCGTGCTGACTGCTGAGAACCAGGCAGATATCTCCGACCGTAATCTTCTCTGGAATACCATCTCCACACACAATATTGATTCCGAATTCGTGAGCAAACGAACAAAGACCTTCTTCAATCAACCGTTTGTATAAGGAAGAATCCATAGCTATTACATTGAGCCTGCCTTTGTTTTTTAGCTCTGAAACGTATGGCTTGAGAGCTTCCGGCGCATCTTTACCGAAATCCTGATAAACAGCGCCGTAATTGCCCGGAAGCAACTCCGGCCATCGGTCCAGAAGAATCAATTTGCGATTGGGTATTCTCCTTAATTGTTTTAGAACTTCTTTTTGTGTCTCTTCATCCAGGGGGAAATGAGGCACGACCACGAACCAGTCATAATTATCCAGATTGCGGTCTAAAAAATATCGAAGCAGGTTGATATCCTGATTGTGTAGGAGAACGGTAACATCGCAATCCCCTCTTGTGGAAAGTTTCTTTTGAAAAGCATTCAGCAAGATTTGCTTGTAGATACTGTGTACATCGCTTATAATCAGCACACGAAGGTATTTGGAACCGTCTATTCCCCTTACAAAGAAGCCCTTCCCCTGACGTGGCTCGACAAGACCCCGGTCGCGGAGTATCCCATAGGTTTTTTTTGCCGTTTCGCGTGAAATGTCCAGACTAGAAGCAAGTGCATTCATGCTTGGCAGGGTCTCTCCTTCCACTATTTCACCATTTTTGCACGCCTTTTCAAACTGACGTACCAATTGGGTGTAGAAAGGGGTCCGGCTGTTTTTATCTATCGAAAACTTAATCATGTCAACAACAAATGTAATTGTTTTTCTTGCATTTTAATTAAAAATAATTGTATATTTGCACCATACCACACTGCACCACAGTTAAAACAAGGGTGTGGTCCATCATAGTTATTATGAAGAAAAACTATAAATGGGAAGTATTGCTGTTACTTTGGATGGCATATCTGCTAAATCAGGGTGACAGGCAGGTTTTCAACACCGTCCTTCCGGCAATCAGGGACGCTCTGAACCTAACAGATACTTCTGTTGGACTCATCGCTACCATATTTAATCTGTTTTATGCCGCGATGGTCCCCGTTGGCGGGTGGGCTGGTGATCGTTTTTCGCGCAAATGGGTCACGACCATCAGCATTCTTTTCTGGAGCGTGGCAACAATGTTCACGGGGCTGGCCACCAGTTTCATGTGGCTGGTCATACTTCGCAGCGTAGCTACCGGAGGAGGAGAAGCTTTCTTCGGCCCTGCAAACTACTCGTTATTGGGCCAGTATCATACCGATACCCGTGCCAGGGCCATGTCGATCCACCAGACAGCCTATTATGTGGGAGTGATACTTGCAGGCTGGCTTGCAGGCCTGATTGCGGACAGGCTGGGTTGGAAGTATTCCTTCATCATTTTCGGCGCGGCAGGCATAATATGGGGAATCCTGATGATTATAAGACTGAAGGATTATCCGAAAGAAGAAATGGGTGTCATTCCGGGCGGAGCGCAGGAATCCCAGAAGCCAGGCTTTTTCGATGGATTCAAGACTGTTTTCACCACCCCGACCGCGCTGATGCTGACCCTGGGATTCAGTGGACTCATTTTCGTCATCACCGGATACATGACATGGGTGCCTGCGTACCTTCAGGAAGAATTTGCCCAGAATCAAGCTGCAGCAGGCTTCAATTCGATGTTCTGGACTTACGTGGCAGCATTCGTCGGAGTTATGCTTGCGGGTTCCCTTTCAGACCGTCTGGCACTAAAGGATCACAAAATCCGGATGACCCTTCAGGCGATAGGTTTGCTTGGCGGCGCTGTATTTCTCTTCCTGATGGGAGGCCATCCCGCCCTTTGGGTGCTTTATCTGAGTTTTGCCGGCTGGGGCTTCTTCCGCGCTTTCTTCGATGCCAATACCTATTCGGTTCTGTATGACGTCACTCCGGAGCATCTCCACGCCTCCTGTTCCAGCGCAATGATTATGACCGGATTTGCGGTTGGAGCACTCGCGCCCGTTGTGCTGGGTGCCTTGAAGCAGAGTATGGGTAGTCTAAGTGCTACCTTCCCCATACTTGCAGCAATTTGGGTGATCTGCAGTCTTGCCATGTTTATAGTGGCCAGAGTCAGTTATCAAAAAGATTACGATAAAATACACAATAATGGATAAGACACTAAAAACCTCAAAACCGAAAGCGGGTCTTCTGCTGATTGCATCTCCCCGCTTCAAGAACCTCAGCGGCCCGAAGCGCGGCACCTATGGTGAGCGCAAAGACAAAGCCGTAAAGGAAATAAAGGCTACAATGGATTTCCTGGATCTTGTGGATCCGGGAATCGTCTATGAAAGGGAGGATGCCGAAAAGGCCATCCGTCTCTTCTTCGACGAAAAGGTGGATTTCATCTATGCGGAGTTCCTCTCATGGAGCGAGGATTTCGCGTGGATAAGGTTCCTGCGCGACATGCCGGAAATCCCCATTATCTTCTGCAACGTGGCAAAGCCAAGGATGACTTTTGAAACCACTCTCGATGAAGATGATTTCGTGGATTATCTCTGTGCCGGCACCCTTGTAGGTTCGCTGGAGGGATCCGGAAGTATCAAACGTGTGCCTCGCAAGGGCGTACGCACCGTGATGGGTACCCGCGAGCAGATTACCGAGAAGGTGCGCACTTTTGCAAAGGCTGCCAAGGCGCGCAGCATCCTGCGTAAATCCAACCTTGGACTCATGGCAAACATGAACGAGGCCATGTGGAGCACCTATATTGACAATTACGACCTCTTTACCAAGATTGGCCCCGAAATCCACTATCTGCCTTACAGTGATTATGGCACTGAAATAGAGGCTCTTACCGACGAGGAGGTGAAGGCGTATGCCGATGAACTCACTTCCAAATACAAGATGATGGAAGATGTCGAGTACGACAAGTTCATTGGTTGCGTGAAGGCTACTCTTGCCATCAAGAAAATGGCCGAGAAGAACGACATCGACTGCTATGTCTATAACGACATCGATCAGGCGACCTTCCGTACCGCCGGATGCCGTGCCGGTTTCTATCCTCAGTGGTTCAACGAAAATGTGAGCGTCCTGGTTCCCGAAGCCGACATCGGCGCAGGTCTTATCACATATATTCTCAAGCTGATAAGTGGCAAGAATGTCAACTTTATCGAGCCCTTCCACATTGAGGACGATTTCGGCACATTCGCCGGAGGCCATGCCGGTCCGAACGACCATAATGATCCCAAATGGCAGGACAACGTGATTATTTCCCGTGACGTACGTTTCGCAAAAACAAGTTGGAAGTATGCCGGCGCTCCGTTTGCCTGGTACCGCATCAGCCCCGGCATGAAGACGGTAGCAGGTCTTTACGAAGAAGACGGCCGCTACAAGCTTATCACCTTCATGGCTGAGAGCCTTGATGCCAAGGATACTCCCCAGAGCAAAAAGAAGCATCTGTTGGCCACATACAGCCATACCATCTTCAAGCCCGTGGTGCCTGTGAAAGAACTGTTCGAGAAGATACTGAACATAGGCGCCACTCAGCACTATGCCATAGTGGATGGCGATTATCGTTCGGAACTGGCAGCGTTGGCAGATATGATGGGCTTTGATTACTACGAAATAAACGAATAACAAAATCAATATGAATCAGCTTACAAAGAAAGTATTGGCCATATCGGCGTTTCTGCTGTTGGGGTTCTATGCTTGGGGGCAGAAGGTGCATGTCAGCGGAAAAGTGACGGACGCTGCCACGGGAGAACCTATCCCCGGAGCCGTTTTGTTTGTCCGTGGAGAGGCGGGAGGAACGGCGACCGATATGTCCGGCGCCTACACCATCAGTGTCAGTGCTGATGCTACCCTTGTTTGCTCCTGCATCGGCTATGCAGAAGTGGAGCAAGCCGTCGGTGGAAGATCTGTTTTGAATTTCTCTCTTGCAGTTGATGCCGAAATGCTGGAAGAGACTGTGGTTGTTGGTTATGGTACTCTGAAGAAGTCCCAGTTAGTCGGAAGTGTGGAGCAAATATCCGGCGAGGTTCTGGAAGACCGTGTTAACGCCAGCGTTTCCCGTACCCTTCAGGGGCAGGTGCCAGGCCTCAACATCATTCAAGTGGATGGCAAGCCCACGCACGGAGGCTCGATTTACATCCGTGGCGGAGCCACAAGCTATACCATGAAGAAAAATATGAGCAGCAGCACTATCTCCACCTATTCTATAGGACAGGGCGGAAGCGCGCTGGTGCTGATAGATGGCGTAGAAGGTGAACTTTCTACCTTAAATCCTGATGATGTTGAATCCGTTTCCGTGCTCAAGGATGCTTCCTCCTCTGCAATCTACGGCTCGAGAGCCGCTTATGGCGTCATTCTGGTTACGACCAAGAATGCCAAAAGCGAAAAGATTACAATCAACTATAATGGGTCTTGGACACTCAACCGTAGGACCGTCATGTGGGAAGACAATGTTATTACAGATGGTTTGGAATATACCCAGACTTTCTATGATTTCTGGGTAGGACGCACTGAGACCCCGACTGCCGCAGGTGCCCTTCCTACCAAAATGAACACCTTTAACATCCCTTCCAACTATTTGGAACTGTTCAAAGCCCGTAGGGAAGCCGGCAATACCGACATCTATGACCTTTACAACGGCAATTACCTGTATTATGCAAGCGAGAACTGGCTTGCAAAATTCTACAAGCGGTCCAATACCACCCAGACTCATACAATGAGCATCAACGGCTCTTCAAAGAAGATGTCGTATGCATTGAGCGGCCGCTATTACACTCAAGACGGTATCTACAAAATCGGCAACGAAGACTACAACCAGTACAACGTCCGCTCCAAAGTAGTCCTGCATGCCAGAGACTGGCTCACGATAGATAACAACACTTATCTGTATCATTACGATTACTGCCAGCCCATTTTCTCTAAGACCAATGCTTCCGTTGGAAGCCAGCTGTGGCAGATAGGTATGCTTGGTCTTCCAGTGATGCCTACGAACAACGAAGATGGCACCTATACCATAGGCGCGGCTGCTTCAGGATATGCGGCTTTCAAAGATGGCAATTCCGCTCAGGAGACCAAGACAATGTCTGTAACGACCACGACGGGGGTCACTATAGAACCGGTCAAAGACATCTTCAAAATAAGGGGAGACATATCCTATAAATACACGGCCCGTCATACCCAGCGCTACGTGGCCCCTACTTCCCAGAGCAAAACTCCTGGCGTGGTTACATACTATGTTACCCAGGCTGACTCATACAAACGCGAGTATAACTACGAGACCAATCACGTATCGGCAAACATTGTCGGTACCTTTACACCGAAACTTGGACCTGACCACAACCTGAATGTTGTCGCCGGATGGAACCTTGAGGATCACCGCTACGACACCGAGACAATTCTGCGTCTCGGGATGATGTATCCGGGGATGACAAGTTTCGAACTCTTTGACGGAACGGAAGTTACTCTTGCCCAATACGATAGCGACTGGAGCACGGTAGGTGCATTCGCCCGTGCCAACTACACATTCAAGAACCGTTATATTTTTGAAGGATCTATCCGTTATGATGGCAACTCCCGTTTCCCCAAGAACCAGCGGTGGGGATGGTTCCCTTCAGCATCCGCAGGATGGCGAGTGTCGGAAGAACCATGGATGAAACCCATTAAAAGCGTTGTCAACAACCTTAAGATCCGCGGTAACTGGGGATCTCTTGGCAACGGCGGCATCAGTCCGTATACCTTTCTCGAGACAATGCCTATCGCAAAGTCCACCACGATATTCGACGGCGGATTCGTAACCGATGCCGGTATCCCGGCCATAGTTCCGGACAGCCTTACATGGGAGAAGATAAAGACCTGGGATATCGGTATGGACCTCGATATCTTTAAGAGCAAACTCTCTTTCTCCGGCGATTATTACATCCGATACACCGATGAAATGTATTCTTCCGGGCCTGAGCTTCCTGCAATCCTGGGTGCGGAAACGCCAAAAGGAAATTATGGACAATTGAAAACCAAGGGCTGGGAGCTCACTTTATCATATAGGGATTCCTTCAAAGCGGCTGGCAAGGATCTTTCCTGGTCGGTCAAAGGAAGCCTTTGGGACAGCCGTACCTGGGTTACCGAGTTTTATGACGAGAGTCACAATATTTTTGGCTTCTACAAAGGCAAGGAAATCGGAGAGCTCTGGGGCTTCCGTACGGATGGCCTGTTCATGAGCAACGAAGAAGCTGCCGCCTGGTATCCGGACAGGTATCACAACCTACTGACTTCGACCATTCCTTATGCCGGAGACATCAAGTTCCGCGACCTTGATAACAATAAGGAAATCACGGCGGGAGCCGGAACCCTTGAGGATCATGGGGATTTGGAGCGTATAGGCAACATTATGCCCCATTACCAGTTCGGAGTCAACTTCGACATGAAATGGAACGGAATAGGATTGAGTGTGTTCCTGCAGGGAATTGGACACCGCGACTGGTATCCTTCCGAAGGGTCTGGATTCTTCTGGGGCGGCTATGCCCGCGCATACGACTATGCATTGAAGGATCAGTTGGACAGGGTGATACTCGACAAGAGTACGGAAAACTGGACGGTTACCAATCCAGGGGCATATTGGCCACGCAGGCTTTATGCAGCTGCGAATGCCGGAAGCGGCTTGGGAACTATGAATTCCTATAACGATTATTTCCTGCAGAATGCTGCTTACCTGAGACTTAAAAACCTCACGGTTGACTATACTTTCCCGAAAAAACTGACAGAAAAAGTTAATATCGAAAAACTTCGCATATACTTCTCGGGAGAGAACCTGTTGACCTTCTCGCCTATCTTCAAGCATACATCCATGTTCGATCCGGAGGTTATTAACAAAGGCGACACCGATTTCGGAAACTCCACTTCCACGGGCATGGGTGACGGATACAGCTATCCTATGCTCAAGTCCTTTACTTTCGGTATCAACCTGACATTCTAAAAACAACGGGGATATGAAAAGAATCAATATACTTCTTGCAGCATTGCTCGTTATCTGCTCATGCAGCGATTTCCTTGAAAAGACTCCAGCCAACGAATTCGCGGCCGAGACATTCTTTGCATCGGAATCAGACCTGCAGATATATACCAATGGTATGATCAACGCCGCACTTCCCGATGCTTCCGATATGGCGCTCGGTGAAGACCGTTTCACTGATTTCTGCGGCACTCGCCAGTCAAAAGACTTTTATTGGGGTACCTATACGGCAGCTCAGGCAGCCAACTGGACTGTGAGCACCTGGAGTTTCTCCCGCAGGGTCGCTTATATGCTGGACAATATGCCGAGATGCAAAGACAATGTGCCCGAAAAGATCTACAACCACTATGAAGGAGTAGCTCGCTTTTGGCGCAGTTGGATTGCCTTCAAACGTATGAAGGTCTTTGGCGACATCTATTTTATCGACAAGGTTATCCAACCTTCCGACTCGCTTATCCTTTACGGACCGAGAGAGGATAGGGAATATGTATTCCACAGGATGACCGAGGACCTGGTATTCGCCTGTGAAAATTGCCTTACCTCAGGAGAAGGAATCAATACGGCGGGAAGGGTGTATATCAACAAATATGTCGCGCTCGCCTTTGCCTCCAACGCTTTTCTCTATGAGGGAACATATCGCAAATATCACAGCGTAAATCCTTCAACAGGAAAGCCCTGGAACGGAAAATACGAAAGCTCTGCCGAGCTCCTTGGCCTTGCTGAGAAATATGCCAAAGAGCTGATAGACAGTAAGGCTTTCAGCCTAAACAATGACTATCGGTCACTCTTCGTTTCAGCTGAACTGCCTACCGATGAAGTAATATGGGGCCGTACATACTCGAGCGATCTGAGCAAGAAACACGGCATTACCTACAAGTATTGCTCAACCACCTCCTCCCTTAGTTATTCGCCAACGAAGGAATATGTGAGGATGTTCCTTAAGACCGATGGCAAACCGGCCGATGAGGCTGTTAGCGTCACTCAGGAGTTCGTGGGCCGCGACAAGAGGCTTTCCGCAACAGTGCTGGCTCCGGGCCGGCAATGGAAGAGGCTTAACGGATCGTCCGAGGAACTGGCTCCCAACTGGACCTGGACTTGTGGTGGATACGAGTGGATCAAATGGGTTCAATTGGAAGAGGATCCTATGGGTGCGGACAACAAATCTTACAACTCCATACCCATTATTCGTTATGCTGAGGTCCTGTTGACTTATGCAGAAGCTGCGGCAGAACTTGGACATATGACGGAGGCCATCTGGAACGAAACTGTTGGCGCGCTTCGCCAGCGTGCAGGCGTCACCAACATTTACCCGGGTAAAACCGGCTATGTGGCAGATACCTGGCTCCGTAATTATTATACACAGGACGTCCTGCACCCGGCCACGTTGACCGATGTTCAGTTGGAAATCCGTCGGGAGCGTGCCACTGAACTTACTTTGGAAGGCCAGAGCCGCTACGACGATCTGATGCGCTGGTGTCTGGGCGACCTTATAGAGCGCCGATACAATCATCAGGGCTGGAGAGGAATCTACATAACTCAGGATGAAGCCACCAATGGGTTCACCTGGGCGGGCAAAAAATACACGGTTTCCGCATCGAAACCCACGAATGAAACCAACTACAAGATTTCCGGTACTGCAAACAGTAACTGGAGCCTGTCCAACGGTACCTATGGCTATCTGATTTACAACTACAAACTTGTTTGGGATGACATGATGTACACCCATCCCATTCCTGTGTCTGCAATAAATGTAAACCCCAACCTCGGACAAAACGAGGGATGGCAATGGATATAATAGTATGAAAACAAAGTTATTTAATCTTTTTGTCGCCGCTTGTGCAGCTCTGATGTTTGCTCCCGCATGTCAGGAGAAACCAGAGACCGACATTGAAGACAAGACCATAAGTGTGCAGCCGGACAGGCTTGAAGCTTCATGGGAAGGCCAGATTTTTGATGTTGAAGTGACATCTAATTGCACATGGACCATTTCCAAGACTGATACTGAAGGTTCTGCTGTCGATTGGGTGAAATGTGACCGTGCAAACGGCAATGGAAACGTTGCATTCAGGATCCGCGTTTACAAAAACGAAACGACTTCTGAACGTCTGGCCACGGTAACGCTGGCTTCAGACGACACCAAGGCGTTCATTGATGTGAAACAGGAAGGAAATCCCAACCCGGATCCGGGTCCTGGTCCTGACCCTGGCCCGGGTCCTGATCCAGGAACGGATCCCGAGCCTTATGGGGATGTCGTAAAGCTTACCTTCGATTTTACTCAGGCACCATTTGATGGCTGGCCAACCGCTGGAGGGTATGATCATACCGAAGGTGGCATTACTTGCATCTATCCCCTTGGCGGAAGAGAGTATTCTTTTGTACTGGCAGACTGTGGCAAAGCAAGTGCTGCCCAGATGCACTGGGCTCTTGCATCAGACGATTTTGGCAATCGCCTGGCCTTCGGCGCCCAGTACCGATACCTGGGGCTTCCGGCAATAGAGGGATACAGGCTTGGAATAGTTGCTTGCACCAGCGTGCTTCTCAACGAAGCCTCTGCTACTCTCCCTCCAAAGATGGCGATTACCAACAAGATTGCTGCATCGGCTGCTGATGCAAAACTGGTCAGCGACGAGTCGGAAGACATTGTGCCCGGCGGCAAGTTCCAAACATGGCAGGCAGGTGGCGGAGGTACATACACTTATACTCTTACAGGCACGGAACTCAATACAGTTTATTATGTATATGCTTTGGTCAAAGGAGCTGTATCCACGCTTGAGATTACTTATTACAAGGATGGCTACACGCCCGATCCGGGCACGGAGCCGGATCCCGGTACCGACCCTGATCCGGGAACAGATCCCAATCCGGGCGACGACCCGAATCCCCCCAGCGGAGATGAGTTCACTCTCCATTTTGACTTTACAATAACGCCTCTCGCAGATTGGCCTACTGCAGCGTATGATCATACCGAGGGCGGCATTTCTCGCGTTTATCCTTTGGACGGAACTGATTATACCTTCATCCTGGCAGACTGTGGAGGAGCCAGCAAGGCCAATATGTTTTGGGCTTTGGCATCAGGTGATTTAGGCAATCGTTTGGCTTTTGCAGCACAGTACCGATACCTGGGACTTCCGGCCATTGCAGGTTTTAAACTTACAAAGATTTCCTGCGAGAGTGTAAGACTGAACGCTCAATCTGCTTCAATAAAGCCAAAAGTGGCAATCACCCATAAAATTGCCGCATCTGCAAGCGATGCCGCAGCAATCACCAGCGAATCGGACGACATCATCGCCGGTGGGCAGTTTCAGGAATGGCAGGCTGGCGGCGGTGGCACCTACACCTATACGCTTACCAGCACCGAGGTCAACACCGTTTACTATATGTATGCTCAAGTAAAGGGCGCAATTTCACATCTCTACCTCACTTATGCAAAGTAAGTTACTCATCACAATTCTTCTCGCAGGAGTCCTGATGGGCTCCTGTGGGAGTAAAGAGGAGGCAGTAAAAGAAACCCTCTCGGTTGACACGCCTAAAGTGGAAGCCTCCAAAGAGATGTCCGGCCATAAAATAGGCGTCAGTTCCAACACCTCCTGGACAGTGACATTTACGAATGAAAATGGAGAGGAAGCTGTTTGGGGAGTGTTGGATCGCACCTCAGGAAGTGGTGATGCTACCATTACGCTGCGCCTCTACGAAAACAAGTTCAAAAACAGTCGCCAGGGAGTAGTTACCTTCACGACTAAAGGCGGCCTCACAGCCTCTGTTTCCGTTACACAGAAGGGGGATAGCAATACGGATCAGGAAGAGGTTACCGCTCAGGTGAGAATAGGCTCTTATAACATGCGTGGCAGTTGGCTGACAGAAGAAAAGACCGAAAACGCATGGGATGTTCGAAAAGAAAGGATGCATCAGTCATTCATGGACTGCGCTTTCGACATAGTCGGTTTACAGGAAGTCGGAAGTGCTCAGCAGAGTTGGCTGACATCCACATTCGCCGGTACTTATTCTTTCAAGTTTTTCAGTCCGTATTCTCAGACTGGGACTGGCGACAGAGGTCAGGGGATCGGTTGGCGTACAGATGCTTTCACTGTGAGCGGGTGGCATTATTTCTGGCTTGGCGATGAACCTGGCACCATGAGTTCAAACGACACGGGAACACAGGGGAATTTCAAGCGGGGAGGATGTTGCCTCATATTAACCCACAAAACTACGGGGCTCAAGCTGTTTATCATGAACACCCATGGATGCTTGAATTCCGAATGGAGGACGGCCTATGCCCCTCAGTATGAAAAAATGGAAAAGAAGTACAATGTGGACGGTCTGCCATCATTTTTCACCGGAGATATGAACTCCAGTGAGTCAACCGAAGCCGGCTCCCCTTATGTAGTATATACTTCATACTGGAAGGATTCCTTCAAGGAAGTTGCGGCAAATAAACGTTTCGGTATAGTCAACACGTACAACGGATATACGTACACAAACGGGAAGAGCCGCATAGACATGGTATTCTTCCGTGGAGCCAGTTCTATCTCCATAGATGGTTATACCTGCAAGAATACCTTGTACAGCGGACTGTTCGCATCAGACCATTTCCCGGTTTATATAGATGCCACCATAACTAATTAACGGATAACAATATGCGAAAACTGATACTGATTGCAACTGCGGCTATCGCCTGCTCTGTTTCAATGCAGGCGAAAGACATTAATCTGAAGTCATACGGGGCAAAGCCAGATGGCAAAACCAAAGTGACCAAGGTGCTCCAGAAAGCCATCGACGAAGTGTCCAAGGCCGGTGGTGGAAAGGTTATCCTTTCCGGTGGCACCTTCCTGGTAACGCCGTTCGAAATAAAAAGCGGGGTGGAGCTTCATATAGAAGCAGATGCCATCCTTCTCGCCTCGCCAGACCTGGAGGATTATCCGGAACGCACGGATGTGCGCCATTATGATTCCGCAGCAATGCCTCGATTCCGTAACGTAGCGCTCATTTACGCCGATGAAGCCGACAACATAGCCATTACCGGACGTGGAATAATCGATTGCAACGGCACATTTTTCACTAAACCCAAGGAGGGTGAGAATTGGAAAGGCTGGCATTTCGTGCGCACTGTTCCGCGTAAGCAGTCGCTTCCGAGGGTGGTATTCTTTGCAGGATGCACCAATGTTACTATCACGGATATAACCATGCGTAACCAGCCTGCAGGATGGAGTTACTGGATTCACGACTGCGACCGCGTCCACTTCGACAGGTGCAAGATCCTCGCAGATGTCCGCTATCCAAACAATGACGGCATTCATCTGAATTGTTCCCGCGATGTTACGGTTTCCAATTGCATCATCGAAAGCGGGGATGATTCCATTGTCCTTCGTGCCAACAGCCGTTCACTCAAAGAGAACAAGGCTCTGGAACGGGTGACTATTACCAACTGTGTGCTGCGGAGCTGGTCCGCCGCCGTCCGTCTGGCCTGGACCAATGATGGTGTTATCCGGGACTGCAATCTGTCCAACATCGTCATCTACGATTCTTCAAAAGGAGTCAGTATAGACCTCCCGGAATACACAGCCCGCAACCCTCAGGATGCATCCAATGACTATGGGCGCGAATCCACTCTGATCGAGAACATATCATTCTCGAACATTCGCATGAACAAGGTTTTCTTCCCTGTTTACGGTCGTGTTCACGAGAATCCTGAAGTAACTGCGGCGGCAATCCGCCATCTCCGTTTTACGGATATGCAGGTGGAGAGCCTCTATAACCCATATCTTCAGGGAAGGAAAGATTGCCCGTTCGAGGATGTCATTTTCCGCAATTGCCGCTTCGTCCGCTTGACGCCGGAAGAGATGCCCGACCCGAACAGACACGGAGCAGTGCCCAAGAAGATGCCCGAACCTTTCGTGCATGTAAAGGGACTGAAACTGGTTGACTGCGACTTTACATTTACCGGAGATTTCGGTTTTAAGAATAATTATGACTGGACAGCTGCAGACCGCTGATTTTGATATGAGAAAAGGATTATTATTTGCCCTGTTAATGGCAATGCTTATGTGGATGGCGACATTTTCCTGCCAAGCCAAAAAACCAGCACAAATACGTGTGGGGACCTACAATCTTAGAAGGTCTCCGCTGGACAAGAAAAGCCCTGACAACAACTGGCAGGTCCGTGAACCTCGCGTAATCGAATCCATTCTTGCCTGCGGCTTCGACCTCTGTGGCCTTCAGGAAGTGGATTCCCCTGAGCAGGAAAGCATACCTCGCCTGCTTGCGGAAAAGGGGGTAGAATATGGGAGTTATTTCTTCGGCCCTTATGCCGATGATGGCCACGGCACCAAGGCGCACGGACTCATCTGGCGCAAAGACCGGTTTACCCTCATGGGCGAACCGCATTATTTCTGGCTGTCCGATCCACCGGAGAAGAAGCAGATAAATGACGGTGGGAAGTTCATTCGCGGAGGTTTCTGTGTTATGCTCAAAGACCTGAAGGATGGGCGAGAATACTTTATGATGGTAACCCATGCCCCTCTCAGCAAAGAGGAACATGCGGCCAACGCACATATCTTCATAGATATGGAAAAGAAGTACAATCCCAAAGGGCGCCCTTCTTTCTTTGTGGGGGATATGAACGCAAAAGAAGAGCATGCAGCATCGGCGGTTTACAGGACCTGGTGGACAGATTCCTTCCATGCCTTCGACGATGCACCGGAACTGCGCATCGGCCCGGCTGAGACCTTTAACGGATGGCGCCTCGACGCTCCGCCGGTCAGCCGCATAGATTTTATCTATTATCGTGGCAAGGGAGTAAAACCCCTTCGGTACGTATGTGACGACACCCGCTATGGTGGCTTGTTCGCATCCGACCATTTCCCGGTTTATGTGGATTTCAAGATTAAATAACATATAATATGAAACAGACTCAAGATTATCTTCCTCCGGAAGTATTTGTGCATTCAATGCACATGGAAGGCATTGTATGTTCCAGTGTCATGATGGATTTGGTCGCCACTGAAGAGTGGGAGGTTGTCGATTTATCAATGCTTTAAACAGACGCGCTATGAAACACAGCAGATTTTTCATTTATGCAGCGGCCGTAGCGGCATTGCTCGCATGCGAAAAGATTGATACGCCTGCAGACAACTCTCCTGAAAAAGACGACGGATCTGTTGTCTTTAAGGCCGTTATCGGCAGTGACAATGCCACCAAGGCCATTATTGAACTCAATGGTAGCAGCAAACCCCAGACATTCTGGGAAAACGGGGACCAGATAACAGTTTACTCTGGTAACGGAGACTCGGGATCCAAGGAAGGATGCAATTTCTCCACATCCCTGGTTTCAAACTCAACTAGCGCTGAATTTATTTATAATGGAGAGGGCTGGGCATCGGGCACCGGCTATCTGGCCATCTATCCTTCCGCAACGGAAGCCCGTTCGGTGAATTTTACCGGCGACGGTGATGTTTACAAAATGGCGGCTGTTGATGTACCTTCCTCCCAAACTCTTGTTGCGGGTGGATTTGATAAAAATGCTGCAGTGCTGACAGCCTATTCTACAGGCTCCACCCTCAATTTCAAGAATGCGGTTGCACTTATCAAATTCCAGGTGGCAGATTCCAACATTAAAGGAGGGCGAATTGTCGTGGATGATGGCGATGCGATATCCGGACGTTTTCGTGCGGATTTGAGCACAAGCGCTCCTTATTTGCCGGTACTCACGAAATATAGCCAACCTGCTTATAATTACGTTGATTTCTCCATCGACGGCAGTACCAACCTTTCGACAGGAACCGATTATTATGTTGCAGTCCGTCCGACGGATCTGACTTCCGGAGTCAAGGTGTATCTGAACGGAAACCTGGTCAAGTCCATATCGTCCGGGAACCTTGCTTCTTTTGACAGGAACAAGATATATAATCTGGGAACCCTTACCGTTCCTGCAAAGCCTGCGGAAAAGTGCTATTCCTTCGATTTTACCGTAGAGCCCCCGACCGGCGGCAATGCACCATGGCCTACAAGCATCACCAAGGGTTCATATCCTCATGTCGAGGGAGGTGTTGAATACATTTATTCCCTATATGGCACCAACTATTCGTTCGTTCTTGCAGATTGTGGCGGAGCAAAAAACAAAGAAGCGAATTTGTTCTGGCACACCACCACCAAGGCGCTTGTATTCAATGCTCAAAAGCGTTATCTAGGCTTCCCTGCAGTCTCGGGATACAAACTTACAAAGGTTGTGTGCTTCAACAAGTCCGGCACTACGGAGGCCTCTTTTGAGGTTGTGAAGAGTATTTCCCCCACAACCGACCATCCGGCATCTTCCGAAATCGTTGCCGCCAGCCAGGTATGGGCTAAGCAGGGCATTAATTATGTGTATGAGCCCACAGGCACTGCGGCCGGAACAAGATACTATCTGTATTGCCTGGTAAAGGGCTCAATCGGTACAATAACTCTTACATACGAACCCGCATCTTAGCTTAATTTGAAAAAGAAATGAAAAGCATAAACAAACAGGAGACAGCATATTTCCCTCCACAGATTCAGATAACAACCCTGCGCACAGAAGGAATTGTGTGTGCAAGCAAGAGATCATCCCAGGAAGAGTGGGGTGAAGTAGATTTATCATCCCTTTAAACCCATCATGCCATGAAAACAAACAAATACATTTTAGTTGCATTTGCTGTCTTGGCGATGGCAGCCTGCACAAAGTTAGATGAAAACGGCCGGCTTGATCAGGAGGAAACACCCACTGACGTTCAGACGGTTTCTTTCAAAGCTGTCCTGGGCGACGATTCCGGTGATCCGGCATCCAAATCTGTCATAGGACTTAATGGAAGTGGCAAGCCCCAGAACTTCTGGGAGGATGGGGATGAGATCACTGTGTATTCTCAAGGCAAAGGTGATTCCGGAACCCAGGAAGGATACACATTCTCGACATCCTTACTTGCTTCTTCCGAAGAAGCCGATTTTACTTATACCGGTGAAGGTTGGGTGGATGGCGCAGGCTATTTGGCCATTTACCCTGCCACAGGCAGTAGAACGGTGAATTTCACTGGCGTAGGAAGTGTTTATAAGATGGCGGCGGTAGATGTCCCTTCTTCTCAAACTCTGGTTGCCGGCAGTTTCGACAAGGCCGCGGCTGTGGCCACAGCTTATACTACAGGAAACACCTTTAGTTTCAAGAATGCTGTTGCACTTATCAAATTCCAGGTAGCAGATTCCAACATTAAAGGAGGGCGAATTGTCGTGGATGATGGCGATGCGATATCCGGACGTTTTCGTGCGGATTTGAGCACAAGCGCTCCTTA
>JAEEGH010010566.1_pt1 | contig 21145 bp, 10 predicted proteins | sample 9134181 | NCBI WGS metagenome assembly JAEEGH01 (sample SAMN16246544, study PRJNA631951) | gut metagenome | biome: gut microbiome; feature: rumen; material: DP-attached | host: Bos | place: Iran: Karaj | collected 2018-10
TGGTGGGCCGTTCCCGCAAGCCGACAGGCCCGTTCCTGGACAATGTGGGCCGCGACATGCTGCGCGGCGGCGGCAAGATGGTCATCGCCGCCGATGAGCGCCAGTTCGGCGCCGGCCACTTCGGCCGCTACATCGAGGAGCCGGGCGTGGAGAAGATGTCCTTCCACTGGGAGGGCGACCTGGACCGCAGCGGCCGCAGCGTGCTCGCCATCCGTCCGATCCTGTGGAAGAACGGCTGGCCGGAAGCCGGCGAGCTCTTCGAGGACGGCAATTACAAGATTATCTCCCGCCGTCGCGGTTATGCGCTCGAACTGACCGTGGACTTCGTCCGCGCCCAGGGTGGTATGCGCATGTTCGGCTTCGGCCGCGGACAAGACCAGCCTGTCACCAAGCTGGAAGGTCAGAAGCTCGAGGAGGTCGCTCCCGACTGGCCCGCGGGTGACATCCCCGTGCGCATCAGCGACTACATGGCCCGTCCTCACCAGAAGTGGACGATCGAGGCCGTTCCCGAGGCGGGCGGCTTCCTGGGCGGACCGTATGTCAAGATTGTGATCGAAGGTACGAACCGCGCCCTGGCGGCTACGGAAGGCGCGAAGCTTACCACCGTCGAGGAATTCACCGGCGCTGCGAACCAGCTCTGGCGCATCGACCAGCTCACGGACGGAACCTATCGCATCATGCCGAAGGAGATCCCCGGCTGCGATCAGCCGCTCTGCCTCGTCTCCGTGGCGGACAGCACGCCCGGTCTCGCGAAGTTCGACTTCAACAGCGACAACTGCAAGTGGGATCTCAAGAAGCATTGATCGCATGAAGAAACTGCTTATGTCTTTGGCATTTACCCTCGGAGCCCTCGGCCTGTTCGCGCAGCCGACGGGCTTCGGCGGTTTTCAGATGCCCAAGGTGGACGTCCGCTGCTCCCAGAAGATCGCCGACGTGGACTATGCCGGCGACGGGGAGGTTTTCCACAAGCTGGACATCTATCTCCCGAAGGTGGAGAAGGCTTCCTATCCGGTGGTTGTCCATATCTATGGCAGCGCTTGGTTCTCCAACAACTCCAAGGGAATGGCTGACTTGGGGACCATCGTGAACGCGCTGCTGGATGCGGGTTACGCCGTGGTGACTCCGAACCACCGTTCCTCCATGGATGCCAAGTTCCCGGCCCAGATCCAGGACATCAAGGGCGTGATCCGTTTCGTCCGGGCCCATGCGGCCGAGTATAAGTTCGACACGTCCTTCGTGGCCGTTTCCGGTTTCTCCTCCGGCGGTCATCTGGCTTCCCTCGCCGCTACTTCCCGCAACACTCCGGAACTGGAAGGCGAAGTGGGCGGAAACCTGGCGTTCTCCAGCGCCGTGGATGCGGCCTGCGACTGGTCCGGCCCCGTGGACCTGAATTACATGAGCTGCGGCGGTGAGCAGGACACCTGGAACCATGGTCCAGAAGAGGCCGTGATGGGCTTCTCCTTCAAGGAGAACCCCGTCGGCTTCAAGAAACTGAATGCCACGTCCTATATTGATCCTTTCGATCCTCCCGTATGCATTTTCCACGGCACGGCCGACAACGTCGTCCCTCCCTGCCAGGCCCCGCATTTTTATGGCCTCCTGCAGGAAGCCGGCGTGGAAAGTGAACTCCACATGGTGGAAGGCGGTGGCCACGGCATGAACATGTACACCCCCGAAACCCTCGGCGCCATGGTTACCTTCCTCGACCGTGTCAGGGCTGGGAAGCAGATCTGATTTTCCGGAATGGTAATTGGCTGACAGTCAGCCCGCTAAAGAAAGGTCTTTGTTCCAAACGGGACAAAGACCTTTTCATTTGTGCCTGAGAATCAAGCCGTTGCGTTGCAGGATTACTCCTGGCTGCGGCGCCAGGCGAAGTACTCGTCCAGGACCTTCAACGCATCTTCGGAAGGAACGGGGGCGGCGTAGCAGCCGGTACCGGTGAGGACCATCGACTGCGGGGCGTCGTTCACGAAGCGGGGCCAAACGGGAAGCCCTTCGCCGTTGGGATCGCCGGTCTTGGCGAAGTTGGTCCAGTAGTCCATCATCCAGCCGGAGAGTGTCACGTCGGTCGGCTGTACTTCCTCCGGGTTGCCGAAGACGTAGGCCACATCCTGGCCGTGCGGGGAGCCCTGGCCATAGCGCGGGGAATCCGCCGGATAGTCGGGATGCTGGTCGAAGTAGTAGAGCCACACGCGGCCCTTGCCGGTGCGTTCCTGCAGGCGTGCCCAGGCCCAGGTCTGCCAGCCGAAGGCGGCGTCGCGGGTGAGGTCACGGGCGGTCTTGCCCACTTTGCCGTCGGCCTCGACCGGATAGGCGGCGAGGAGGGCGTCGGCATAATCCTCATACCGGGCGCGCACCTGGTCCTCGTGGCTGCCGCCGCCGAAGGAGAAGCCGAAGCTCAGGCCCTCGTCGGAGTTGTAGCCGATGAGGACATCGACATCGTTGTATTTCCCGGCTTCATACAGTTTGTACTGGTCGTCCGGAATCACATAGCCGTCCGTGACGGGCCAGCCGCCGGAACCGCCGAAGCCGCCCATGACGGCCTTGACATCCGCCGCACGCAGCTGCTCAAGCGTATAGTTCTCGCCGAAAGCACCTTTGGCCCAAGCCGCGTTGGCCTGCTCGGCAACGGCGAGGGTCTGCATGTTTTCACCGGGATAAGACTGCGGGTTGGTGGGACCGAAAGAGCCGCCGCTCTGGGAGATGGCCCGCTTGAAAAGACCCTTCGCCAGGGGAGAGGCGCACAGCATGCTCACGGAGATTCCTCCGGCAGACTCGCCGAAGATGGTAACGTTTTCCGGATCGCCGCCGAACTTCGCGATGTTGTCTTTTACCCACTGCAGTCCGGCAACCTGGTCCAGCAGGCCGTAGTTGCCGCTCACACCGTTCGGATTCTCGGCCGAGAGTTCCGGCAGGGACAGGAAGCCCAGCTTGCCTACGCGGTAAGCGACGCTTACGAGAATCACGCCCTTGCGGGCCAATAAAGCGCCGTCATAGTAGGAAGTGGCACCGCCGGCGAAGCCACCGCCGTAGATCCAGACCATCACCGGGAGCTTATCCTTCGGGCTTTTGGCCGGGGTCCATACGTTCAGGTACAGGCAGTCTTCGCTGCAGCCTTCGCCGTTTCCCTGCATCGGGTTGGGGGCGAATTCCTTGCATTCCAGAACGCCCTTCCAGCCCACGACGGGCTGCGGTGCCTTCCAGCGCAGTGCGCCCACCGGCGGCGCGGCGAAAGGAATGCCTTTGTAAACAGTCATGTCTTCCAGGACCGTACCCTGGATGGTTCCGCCGGTCACTTTCACCTGACCGGGTTCGGAGGCGCAGGCCCAGAGGGCGAGCGCCGCCGTCATGATGAGTAAAACCTTTTTCATAGTCTATTTGAACAACATTTGAACGAATTCATGCAGGGATTTGCGCCAGGGCTGCCATTCGTGTCCACCGGGCCAGGCCGTGAAATGGACATTCGCACCCGCGTCCTTCAGTGCCTCGGCAGCCTTCCGGGTGTGTTCGATGCGGGGATCGCCCAGGCCGCAGGACATGTAGAATACGTCGTGGGCGGCATTGAAGGCGGCCGGATCGGCCAGGAGTTCCGGGAGCTGGCTTTCCACGGAGAACGGGGCATAGGCGCCCGCCCCCACGCCGCCGAACATGCCGGAGGAGAAGATGCCGATGGAGGAGAACACTTCCGGATGCTTCAGGCCGATAGACCAGGACTGGCCGCCGCCGAACGACAGGCCGGCCATGGCGCGGTGCTTCGCGTCGGCGATGGTCCGGAAACGGCTGTCAATCATGGGAATGGTCTCTTCCAGAAGGATCTTCGCAAAGTCGCCCGCCTGCCCGTAGTCCATGACGATGAGCATGGGCTCGCACTTGCCCTCGGCCAGGAGATTGTCCAGGATGATGTCGGTCTTGCCCTGGCGGGTCCAGCCGGTCTCGTCCTCGCCGCCGCCGTGCTGCAGGTACAGCACCGGGTAGCGTTTCCGGGGGTTGTTGTCATATTCGGCCGGAACGTACACCCAGGCGGTACGCCAGGTTTTCAGGGAAGGGGACCAGTAGCGCTCCAGGCGCACGTTACCCCGCGGAACGTCGCGGTCCAGGTAGAAATCCACGCCTGCTTCCGGAATGTCGATGGCGCTGGCATCCGTCCCGGTGCCGAAATAATGCGTGATGGCAGGGTCGCTCAGGCGGAATCCGTCCACGACGAGGAAATAATAGTGGAATCCGGGTTCCAGCGGGTCCGTAGTGACCTTCCAGGGGCCTTCGCCTTCCCGGACCATCGGATACACCTTGCCGCAGATGTCCACGGCCACTTCCCGCGCCTGGGGCGCCTGGACCTGGAAACTGACGCTCAAATCGTCGTTGATCTTCGGAGCGCCCCGCCGGGCCGGTTGGGCAGATGCCGCCGTTACGCACAGCAGCAGCGTGATGAAAAGAAAGAAATGCTTCATGGTCGGATTGTAATCGTGTCTTTCAAAGATAGCGATAATAATTGTTATATTTGTAAAAATAACCAATAGCATGAAGCGGTTTCTCTCTTTTTCCCTGACTCTCATCGCCTTCCTGCCCCTCCTGGCGCAGAATCCCATCATCGGCACCTCTTTCACGCCCGACCCGGCGCCTTATGTGCACGGGGACAAGGTGTACCTGTTCGTGGACCACGACGAGGATGATGCCGTCTATTTCAAGATGAAAGACTGGCTGCTTTACAGCACGGAGGACATGGTGAACTGGACCTATCTCGGAGCACCTGTTTCCACAGCTACGTTCCACTGGGCTTTCCAGGGCGACCGCGCCTGGGCTTCGCAGGCCGTGGAGCGAAACGGGAAGTGGTACTGGTACGTGTGCCTGACCGAGGCCGCGACCCGGGCTGACGCCCTGGCGGTGGCGGTGGCCGACCGGCCCGAAGGACCTTACACCGACGCCATCGGCGGCCCGCTCGCGACGGGTTTCGCGTTCATCGATCCGACCGTCTTCATCGACGATGACGGCACGCCCTGGCTGTTCTGGGGCAACAAGGGTTGCTGGTACGGACGCCTCGGGGACGACATGGTCTCCTTCCCGGACGGATGGAAAGAGGTGCCCGGCTTCCACGATCCCGCCTGTTTCGGGCCGGAATCGATGAAACCCGACTGGTCTGACGGCGGCAAGGAGAAAATGATGGTCGGCTATGAGGAAGGTCCCTGGCTCATGAAGCGGGGCGATACCTACTACCTGTCGTATCCCGCCGGCGGCGTGCCCGAACACATGGCCTATTCCACGGCGAAGTCCATCCACGGCCCCTGGACCTATCGCGGCCGGATCATGGACGAGGCGGAGAACAGCTTCACCATTCACGGCGGAAACATCACCTTCCGCGGGCACGATTACATGTTTTACCACAATGGGAAGCTGCCCAACGGCGGCGGTTTCCGCAGGGCCACCTGCGTGGAGGAATTCACCTTCGGGGCCGATGGTTCCATTCCCTTCATCCCCTTCACGGAAAAGGGTGTGGAGCCGCTCCAGACCCTGAATCCCTATGTGATGACCCAGGCCGAGACGATGGCCGCTTCCTACGGGCTCAAGACGGACCGCACCGCCGGCAGCCGTCACTGGGTGACCTCCGTCCACAACGGAGACTGGCTCAAGGTCCGCAATGTCGATTTCGGTGACGAGCCCGCCGTCCTCGTGTCCTTGGAGATGCTCAACTTCAAGAACGCCGGCACTGTCGATTTCTACCTGGACGAACTGGGGGGAAGGCCGATCGCATCCGTTCCGGTCAATGGGGAGAACATGCTGGTCAAGGCGTCCGTCTCTCCGCGTGCGAAAGGGGTGCATGACCTGTACTTGATGTTCCGCGGCGGTGACGACGAACTGTTCGACCTGGACTGGTGGGTGTTCAACCACCACCTGAACATGCCCATCATCCAGACCAAGTTCACGGCCGACCCGGCACCGATGGTGTACGACGGCACGGTTTATCTGTATACGACCCATGATGAGGACGGCGCCCAGGGCTTCCAGATGTTCGACTGGCTCCTGTACACATCCACGGACATGGTGAACTGGACGGACCACGGAGCCGTGGCCTCCCTGGACGATTTCGCCTGGTATGAAGGCAAAAACGGCGCCTGGGCCGAATGCGTCGTGGAGCGGAATGGCAAGTTCTACATGTACTGCCCCATCCATGGGCATGGCATCGGCGTGCTGGTCGCGGATTCGCCCTTCGGCCCCTTCAAGGATCCGCTCGGACATCCGCTCGTATGGCAGAAAGAGCACTGGGAGGACATCGACCCGTCCGTCTTCATCGATGATGACGGCCAGGCGTACATGTACTGGGGGAATCCGCACGTGTATTGGACGAAACTGAACGAGGACATGATTTCCGTCGACGGGGCGATCCACCGGATCGAGTATCCCATCGACACCTATCAGGAAGGTCCCTGGTTCTATAAGCACAACGGAAAGTATTACCTTGCTTTCGCGTCCACCTGCTGCCCGGAAGGTATCGGCTATGCGATGAGCGACTCGCCGGTCGGGCCCTGGAAGTCGATGGGCGCCATCATGGACCGCACCTGGCGCACCCGGGGCAACCATCCCGGCATCATCGAGTACAAGGGCCAGTCCTATGTGTTCGGCCTGAATTACGACCTGCATCACCTTGAAACCTTCAAGCATGCCGAGCAGCGCAGCGTTTCCGTGGCGCCGATGTATTACGAGCCCGACGGCTCGATCCGAAAGGTTCCTTACTGGCTGGACAACGTCGTGGAACAGGTGGAGTCCTTTGATCCCTACCGCCGCGTGGAGGCCGAAACGATGGCCTGGGGTTACGGCCTCAAGACTGAGAAAGTGGAAGGCCGCGGCCTCGTCGTGATGAATATTGATGCAGGAGAGTACCTGCAGCTCAAGGGTGTTGATTTCGGTCGCAAGGGAGCCCGGAAGTTGACGGCGTCCATCGAGGGTGCCGCCCGGATCGAAGTGCGTATCGACGCCCCGGACGGCTCGCTCTGCGGCACGCTTACCGCTAAGCCCGGGAAAGGCTTTAATGAGGTTTCTTGCACGTTGAAAGGCCTTTCCGGCGTTCATGACCTCTATTTCGTCTTCGTGGATGGCGGTTTCCGCTGGGACTGGTGGAAAATGGTCCGGTAAGACTGTTTTTTGACATTTTTTGTATCATTTTTGATATTTTCCAGGGGCTGCTTCTGCTATATTTGTGGTAAATAACCTTCGGATTTTCCGAATAATAAACCAACAACTTATGCAAAAGCATCCATTCATCCTGACTGTCGCCTGCGCTGCATTGCTGGCGGCAGCCTGTCCGGTTCCGTCCTTCGCGGCTGAATCGGAACCGGCGGCTCCCCAGGCGGGGACGGTCGTCCAGGTGCGTGGCGTCGTCCTCGATGCTTCCGGACAGCCGATCATCGGCGCCGGCGTCGTCGAGGTCGGAAAGAGCGGCAACGGTACGCTGACGGGGAACGACGGTTCCTTCGTCCTGACCGTCAACCGCGGCGCCAGCCTTGAGATTTCCTGCATCGGCTATGAGACGGTCACCGTCCAGCCGGTGGAAGGCCAGCGCCTGACCGTCATCCTCAACGAGGACGCCGAGATCCTGGACGAAGTCGTCGTCATGGGTTACGGCACCCAGCGCAAGAAGCTGGTCACCGGTTCCACCGTCAACGTCACCGGCGAGAAGCTGGCGGCGGTCAATGCGGTCGATGCGTTCGGCGCCCTGCAGAGCCAGGCGGCCGGCGTGACCATCGTCCAGAATTCCGGTCAGCCGGGCGAAAGCTACAAGATGACCATCCGCGGTATGGGTACCGCCGGTTCGTCCACGCCGCTGTATGTCGTGGACGGCGTTCCGGGCGGTGACATCGCAGCCCTCTCCCCGAACGATATCGAGTCCATCGACGTGCTCAAGGATGCGGCTTCCAGCGCCATCTACGGCGCCCGTGCCGCGAACGGCGTCGTCCTCGTGACCACCAAGAAAGGCAAGGCCGGCAAGGTCCGCGTGACCTTCGACGCCTACTACGGCTGGCAGAATCCGAACACCAACGGGGTCACGCCGCTGAATGCCAAGCAGTACATGGAGATCAACGACAAGGCGTACGACATCCAGGGCGCTTCCAAGTACGATTGGGCCGCCCTCATCCCCAAGCAGTACGCGCAGATTCAGGCCGGTACCTGGAACGGCACCAACTGGCTGGAGGAAACCACCGTCCACAACGCCCCGATCCACAACGAATCCATCAATATCCTCGGCGGCAGCGATGTTTCCCGCTTCGCCATCGGTTTTTCCAACTTCGGCCAGACCGGTACCATCGGTTATCCGGCCACCCCGCAGTTTGACCGCAAGACTTTCCGCCTGAACTCGGATTACTCCCTGATCAAGAAGCGTGGCCGTGATGTCCTGAAATTCGGTGAGAACGTTACGTTCACCCTCAGCAACCGGCACGGCCTGTCCATCGGCGGTATCTACGACAACAACATCCGTACGCTCCTGGCGATGAGTCCGCTCCTGCCGGCACACAGCGAAGACGGCGGCTGGTACGAGTACAAGGACATCGTCGCCGACAACTGGGATTTCAGCGCTGAAATGGCCAATCCGCTGGCCCAGATCTACTACACCCGCAAGAACCGCTACAACAAGGGTTACCGGCTCCAGGCCAACTTCTTCCTGGAGTTCGCCCCCGTCAAGGGCCTGACCTTCCGATCCAGCGCGGGCTGGCAGTACAACCATGGCGAGAGCCGGAACTACACGCCGGTCTATGAACTGAGCACCAAGACCTCGAATCCGCTTGATGACGTGAGCCAGAGCCAGAACTACAGCATCCGCTGGTCCTGGGAGAACACGGCCAACTGGGTGAAGTCCTTCGGCAACCACAACATCGACTTCCTGGTGGGCCAGTCCCTGGAAAAGTGGGGCTACGGAAACAGCGTCAACGTGTCCAATTCCGTCTCCCTGTTCCCGGGCTCCTTCGAGCATGCCTACATTACCAATGCGAACGTCGTGGATCCCGCCTATACTTCCATCGGCGGCAGCCCGAACGGCCAGGGAGCCCTGTCCTCGTTCTTCAGCCGTCTCAACTACAACTGGAACGAGACCTACCTGCTCTCGCTGGTGATGCGTGCCGACGGATCCTCCAACTTTGCGCGCGGACACCGCTGGGGCTACTTCCCGTCCGTTTCCGCCGGCTGGGTGATCACCAACGAGCCGTTCATGGAGAATGTCTCCAAGGATTTCCTGAGCTTCCTGAAACTGCGCGGCAGCTGGGGCCAGAACGGTAACTGCAACATCTCCAGCTTCCAGTACGTGGCGACCGTCGCCTTCAACGATCCGTATTACTTCGACAACAAGGACAACCCCGGCATCGGCGCCTATCCCGACATCCTTCCGAACAAGGATGTGAAGTGGGAGACCTCCGAGCAGACGGACCTGGGCTTTGACGCCCGCTTCTTCCGCAGCCGGCTGGGCCTCTCCTTCGACTGGTACAACAAGATGACCAAGGACTGGCTGGTCCGTGCCCCTATCCTCCTCTCCTACGGTACCGGTGCCCCGTATGTCAACGGTGGTGATATCCGGAACCGGGGTTATGAGATCCTCCTGACCTGGGACGATGTGGTCAGCCGTGACTTCTCCTACGGCCTGTCCGCGACCTTCTCCCACAACAAGAACAAGGTCACGCGTATCGCCAACTCGGAAGGCATCATCCACGGCGGTTCCAACGCCATCGCGCAGAACACCGCCGAGCTCTACCGCATCCAGGTGGGCTATCCGATCGGTTACTTCTGGGGCTACGAGATGGACGGCATCATCCAGAACGAGCAGGATCTCCAGGATTACCTGGCGAAGAACTGCGGCGGGGACAAGGCCAACTCCCTCCAGGGCGACGCCATCCAGCCCGGTGACGTGAAGTTCGTCGATGTGAACGGCAACGGCAAGATCGACAAGGACGACACCGACAAGACCATGATCGGCGATCCGAACCCGGACTACACCGTGGGCCTGACCTTCCATATGGAATTCAAGGGCTTCGACTTCTCCCTGAACGGTTACGGTTCTTTCGGCCAGCAGGTTGCAAAGAGCTACCGCCAGTTCTCCGACCATCCGGACGACAACTACTGCACGGACGTCTATACGAAGTACTGGACCGGTGAAGGCACGACCAACCGCTATCCGCGCTTCACCCACGGCAAGCACGTGAACCAGTCCGAACTTTCCCGCGTCTGGATCGAGGATGCCGACTTCTTCAAGATTTCCCGCATCTCCCTCGGCTATGACCTCAAGCGGGCCATGAAGTTCCTCCCGCTGGCCAAGTGCCGCCTGTACGTCTCCGCCCAGAACATGTTCACCTTCACGAAGTACTCCGGCATGGATCCGGAAGTGGGCTTCGGCAACGGCGCCAGCTGGGCTTCCGGTATCGACTGCGGCTATTATCCTTCCTCCAACTCCTGGCAGGTGGGTCTGAGCATCACCTTCTAATCCCTGAGCACCATGAAAAAGAATATATTCTATCTGATTGCGGCTTCGCTTTGCGTGATGTTCCTCTCGGGTTGCGACGACTTCCTGGACACGCAGAACCTCACCAAGAAGGATACCTCCAACTTCCCGGTCAACGAGACCGACGCCATCCAGATGGTGAACGGCATCTATTCCGTGATGAACCGGAACCTTGCCGACCCGGAAGAGGATCCTTTCTTCATCTTCGACATCGCTTCCGACGACCGGCTCGGCGGCGGCAGCCAGTCCAACATCGGCGCGCAGGGCGTGGACCGTCTGATGAACTCCTACGTAAACTGGATGAATCCTTGCTGGTCCAACCGCTACAAGGGCATCAACCGCGCAAACAGCGCGTTGGAGACCATCGACAACGTGACAGAGTGGAGCTCTCCCGCCAAGAAAGAGCAGCTTCTGTGCGAAATCTATTTCCTCCGCAGCTGGTATTACTTCAACCTGGCGCAAGTCTTCAACGGCGTTCCGCTGGTGCTGTCCACGGAACCGCAGAACCTGCCCCGCAGTACGCCGGATGAAGTGTATGCGCAAATCGCTTCCGACATGAAGGCCGCTATCGACCATGGCCCGTCCACCCGGTATCCCGAGTTCGGTGACGGCCGTGTGTCCAAGTGGACCGCCGAAGCCATGATGGCCCGTATCTGGCTGTTCTATACCGGTTTCTATAAAAAGAACGAGCTTCCGCTTGCAGAAGGCGGCTCCATTTCCAAATCCCAGGTGGTCACCTGGCTGGAGGACTGCATCCAGAACAGCGGCTATGGCCTGGTTTCCGATCAGCGCAACCTCTGGCCTTATACCAATCCGTACACCAAGCCGGACTATCCCTATGCCAAGGACAACGACCTGAACTGGGAAACCGATGAGAACAAGGAGAACATGTTCGCCGTGAAGATGTCCAACAAGGGCGGCTGGAGTGCTGACGGACAGCTCCGCCACAACCGTATCGTCGAATTCTACAGCCTCCGCAAGACCAACGCCACGGCTTTCCCGTTCTCTGTCCAGGGTTATTCCAACGGCCCCGTGTGCGAGAAACTGTGGACCGATTGGGCCGCCGATCCGGATTATGCAGGCGATTACCGTCGCGTGGGTTCCATCTGCGACCGTCTCGTGGAAATTCCGGACTACCCGGGTGACAAGGCCAAGGAAGTGGAGAACACGAACCTGCTTGCCAAGAAATACATCGGCGTCGAAGCCTGGAACGAGGACCATTCTTCAAGATACCTCAGCTATGGCTATTACTATGGCAGTGAGAACAACCGCCAGACGGGCCTGACCCAGTCCCTGGTATGGCTCCGTTTCGCAGATGTGCTCCTGATGCATTCCGAACTCACTGACGGCAAGGCCATTTACAATGGCAAGAGTGGCCTCAACGCTGTCCGTCAGCGTGCCGGCCTGAAGGATGTCGGCTACAGCCTGGCCGCCCTGAAGAAAGAGCGTCGCTACGAACTGTGCTTCGAAGCCATCCGCTGGAACGACCTGCGCCGTTGGGGCGACGTGGCCGAAATCGTGAAGAACCAGGAAGGCAACAAGATCCTGAATGAGCAGGGCACGGGTACGTACCACTTCAAGCAGGATTTCATGCAGCGCTACAACGACACCCAGGGTGGTTTCTTCAAGATTCCGGAAGACCAGGTAACCCTGTCCGAGGGCGTTCTGGAGCAGAACCCGGGCTGGGGCGATGGCACCACCTGGGCCAAGGGTGACCTTCCTTACTCTTACAAATAGCAGGTTGGTTGGTTAATCATTTTGATGGGAAGGGCCGCGTCCTTGTGAGGATGCGGCCCTTTTTTATGGGATGGAATGAGAGAATGCGTCAATACACCCGCTGGTGGAACCAGTCGAAATCCGCTGCGCCGCCCTCCTCGAGGGTGGCGAAGTTGTATAAAGCGCCGCGGTAACCGGTGAAGTAGTCCAGCGTGAAGCGCATGTGGAGTTTATAGTCGGCGACGGTCCAGTCCTTCCCGTTGGTGGACCAGCTGAAGGTTGCAGTGTCAGCCTCCTCGCCTTCTTCCTGCGGGGTGAAGACGTAATTGATGCGCATCCAGAGGCCGTTTCCTTCCAGCGGGATGACGGCCAGGTCTTCGTCGATGTTATTGAACACGGGTCTTCCATCTTCGCCGCGGGAGAAGGAACGTCCGTTCTGGTGCAGGACGATGAACCGCCGGCCGTCCGGAGCGACGCGCACGCCGATGCGGGCGTTTCCGCTCTGGAACGCGGCGATACCCGCCTCGTCACCGGGTTTCATCCCGGAGGCGTCCAGATAAGTCTCGCTGATGCAGCGGGGGCCGACGGTACGCTGGGTGAGCGTGCCACGGGCGTCGGCGAGGCCGGTGGCCGTCGTGGCGCGGAGCCGCAGCCAGCCGGGCCGCTCGGTGAGCGACCAGCCTTCCGGTGCCTTGTGGTTCCATTGCCAGACCAGCGCCAGCTTGTTTCCGTCGAACTCGTCGTTATCCCACACGTAATCACGGCCCTGGGAGGGCAGATTCACGGTTACCTCCTCCAGGGGAACGGTATTCTCGCCCATGACCGGCCAACCATCCACCCAGGTGACGGGCTGGATGCAGGGGATGCGGCCCACGGCGCCGTGGTCCTGGAACTGAATGGCGTACCAGTCCCCGGCGGGCGTGTCGATGATCGGTCCCTGTGCGATGCCGTCGGTGCGGCCGCCCAGGGTACCTTGCAGCACGACCTTGGACTCGTACGGCCCATGGATGTCCTTGCTCCGCCAGACGGTGGCCGTGCGCGGCTTGTCCCGCGGCCAGTCAATCTCCAGCACGTAATAGTAGTCGCCGATGTGGTAGAAATGCGCCCCTTCCGCCCGGAGGTTCCAGCCCTCGCGGGGGGACTCGATGAGAAGCTCGGCCTCCGTGCCGGCCTTGACGGCGCTGCCGTCCGGTTCCAGTTCTGCCAGGTTCAGGTTGCCATTGCCCCAGACGACCCACAAGCGGTCCCCGTCGAACAGCAACGAGGCGTCATGCATGAAATACCCTTCGATCACATTCCGCTCCCACGGACCGTTCACGATGTCCTTCGTGCGGTACATATACGTCTTCTGCTGGTCATTGGCCACGAAGAGGGCGTAATAAACACCGTTATGATAACGCAGCGTCGTCGCCCACTGGCCCTTGCCATAGGCGTTCCGCCCGTTCCGGAGGTTGTAGATATCATCGTCCTCGATGACGTCGTAGATGTAGTTCACGATTTCCCAGTGAACCAGGTCACGGGAATGCATGATCGGCGCTCCGGGGCAGAAGTACATCGTAGTGGACACCATGTAATAATCTTCTCCGACCCGGATGACGTCATTGTCCGGAATATCCGTATAGGTGAGCGGATTCACGGCCACCTGGGACTTCGGTGACACAGTGCAGCCTGCCGCGATGACGAGGCAGGCTGCAAAAAGGAACAGATTGTGTTTCATCTTATTGGATCTCCAGAACGACGACTGAAGCGGCAGGCAGGGTGACTTTCACGACCTTGCCGGTCGTTTTCGCGCCCGTGAAGGCGGCCGGGGCGACGGCCGGGGCCTTGCCGAACTCGTTGTACGCGTTGATCTTGTCGGCCTTGAGGATTTCACCGGTGACGGACTTCGGCTTCAGCTGGTCGAAGGCGAGTTCAACGGTGACGGGCTTGTCCAGGTACGGATTCGCCAGGGAGATGTGCAGCTTGCCAGCGGCGTCGCGGGAGGCGCAGGCGCTGAAGTCGTCCATGATGCGGCCTTCGGCGGACACGATGTTGCCGGTATTGTAGTCCGACGGAACGTAGGTCGCGTTCTGGTGGACGTTGAACATCCGGAAAACGTGGTAGGTCGGGGTAAGGACCATCTTCTCGCCGTCGGTGAGGACCATGGCCTGCAGGACGTTCACGATCTGGGCGATGTTCGCCATCTTCAGGCGGTCGGTGTGCTTCTGGAAGATGTTGAGGTTCAAGGCCGCGACCATCGCGTCGCGCATGGTGTTCTGCTGGAACAGCCAGCCGGGGTTGGTGCCGGGCTCCACGTCGAACCAGGTGCCCCACTCATCCAGGATAAGGGCGACCTTCTTGTCCGGGTCGTAGGCGTCCATGATGGCGAAGTGGTTCTTCAGGACCTCCTCGATCTCGCAGGTCTTCGCGAGGACGTTGTAGTATTCCTCGGTGGTGAACTGCGTCGCGGATCCCTTGCTGCCCGTCCAGCCCTTGCAGGTATAGTAGTGCAGGGACAGGGCATCCATCTTCGTGCGGGCGTTCTGCATCATCACCTTCGTCCAGTTGTAGTCGTAGTCGGAAGCGCCGCAGGCCACCTTGTACAGGCTGTTGCCGCTGTAGTTGCGGGCGTAGAGGGCGTAGCGCTTGTAGACATCGGAATAATAGTCCGCGGTCATGTCGCCGCCGCAGCCCCAGCTTTCGTTGCCGACGCCGAGGTATTTGACCTTCCAGGGCTCCTTGCGGCCGTTCTTGGCGCGGAGCTCAGCCATCGAGCCTTCCTTGGCGGTCATGTATTCGACCCACTTGGCCAGCTCCTCGACGGTGCCGGAACCCACGTTGCCGGAGATGTAGGGCTCGATGCCCAGCATCTCGCAGAGGTTCAGGAACTCGTGGGTGCCGAAGGAGTTGTCCTCCACGGTGCTGCCCCAGTTGTTGTTCACGAGCTTCTTGCGGTTCTCCTGCGGGCCGATGCCGTCCATCCAGTGGTACTCGTCGCCGAAGCATCCGCCCGGCCAGCGGAGCACGGGGACCTTCAAGGCCTTGAAGGCCTCCAGCACGTCGGTGCGATAACCGTTCACGTTCGGGATGGAGGAGTCCTTGCCCACCCAGATGCCCTCGTAAATGCACTTTCCGAGGTGCTCGGAGAACTGTCCGTAAATCTCGGCCGGGATGACCGGCTGGTCCTTCGCCGTCTCGTGGACGGAAACCTTGACTTGAGCCGTGGCGGTCAGGGTGGCGGCAAGTACCGCAATGAGGGTCAGTGTCTTCTTTATCATAATCATTATCAGGTTATTAGTCTCTAATGACAAAAATAGGTGTTTTCGCGCGTACCGGGTGCGAAAAATCATTCATTTGCTACGAAGAAAAAACCAATTCTCCCAGGAACGGTCATTTGACCTTCTTTCCCCACCAGGTGGCGTTCAGGGACTTTTCGGTACCGGCGTACACGATCGTTTCCTTACGGGGAGACGCCTCCCAGTCCACTTCGTGGGCGACCACGACGACGACGGTCTTTCCACCGGCGGTCAGCGTGAGGAACTGCTTCGCCTCATCGAAGCTCCAGGTACCGGTAAGGGCGCCGGACATCTTTCCGTCAGCGCTCAGCGTGAGGTTGGCGGCGGTGTCCTGTTTGCCGTAGTCGTACTTGAGGTTGATGTGCTCCCAAGTGCCGGCGATCTCATCGGCCTTGACGGGTGTCTTGGTGAGGCCGGCGTAGCGCTCCGGGAGGGAGATCGGCCACAGGTCATTCAGGGCGTCGGCCGCGGAAGGGCACCAGACGATGCGGCGGACATGGCCCATCATCACGGCGTTCGGTGCATTGCCGCCCGCATCGGCCGGGAAGCGGCCCTGCGAAGCGTAGAACCAGTCGCCGCTGCCGTCCTGCTGGAATACGGCACAGTGGGAGATGCCCACCCAGCCGGTTCCCTGGGAGAACTTGTAGGGATGGGTGACGATCGGGTAGCAGTCGCCGCGTGCGTTGGTGAAGTTGCGCCCGGTTATGTCGGTGTATGGACCTTCGATCTTTTCGGAACGGACAACGCGGGTGTTGTACGGGATATCCAGGCCGTCGTAGGCCATGAACAGGTAGAAGTATCCGTCCTTGTAGATGATTTCCGGAGCTTCGGAGCCCTGCCAGCGGGAGGTGTTGCGAGCGCCGATGCGGGCGCCGTAGCGGGCCGTGAGACCGCTCGCATTGTCTGCCCAGGGATCGCCCAGGTCCTTCAGCGGCATGCCCGTCTTCGGGTCCACCTCCAGCAGCGCGAAGCCGCTGTGCCAGGAACCGTGGATGAGGTAATGCTTGCCGTCCGCCACGATGTAGGTGGGGTCGATGGCGTTGTAATAGAAGTAGGCGTCCCAGTCATTCGCATTGGGGCGGGTGTATCCGTCCTTGCCCTTGTCGGAGGAGGAGCAGGTCACGAAGCCATAGTCTGTCCAATTGCCGGTCTCGGGCGAAGTGGTCTCGGCCATGCCGATGAAAGCGCGCTCTGTCCAAGTGCCGTCGAAGGGATCGGAGATTGCCTTGCCGGAGCCGATATAGTTGTTCACGACCACGCAGTAATACATCCGGAGCCGCTCCTCACCGTTCACGGTGACGGTGCGGATGACGGGTGCCCAGTAGCCGCAGTTGTCGTAGAGGCTGTTCCGGCCGATGGCGTCGAGGCCCATCCGCTTGCGGATCTCATTGAGCCGGGTATAGACCCAGGCCGGTTCGTTCTTGGAGAACGGGCCCGGGACGTAGGACCAGTTCACGAGGTCCTTGGATCGCTTGCCCGGGAAATGGATGTGGTCCGGACCGCTCAGGTGCGCGTTGCCGAACGAGGCGTCCGTGTTGAACATGTAATAATAACCCTTGTAGTAGGCGATGGACGGGTCGTGGACATTGGCAAGGTTCCACTGGTCCTTGAAGTTCCATCCGGAGATGGACCGGTAGTCGTCGTTGAAGGTAGGGATTGTCTTGCCGTCGGTGACGGCCGGCTCGGCCGCCTTGCCGCTCCAGTTGCCGGTGCTGGTGGGGGTGATGGGGGTGTAGCCGTCTTGTGAGTCGCCACCGCCTTCATCGCCGCCGCCGTCGACGGGTTTGGTATGGATGCCGGTACCCTCGGCCGGGTCCTTCTCGCAACCGACGGTGACGAGGAGGGCGGCGCACAGGGCTGCCATTGCGATTCGGGTAAACTTCATGGCTTCTATCATTCGTGGAGACGGGGTCGCCCCCGTCTCCACAAAGTTAATCATTACTTATTCAAAATCCTACAGGGCCGTGACCGGATGCACGGGGCCGTACTTGGCCGTCCAGTCCGGACCGTTGTCGTAGTTGTTGTTCGCGGAATTCCCGTGGATGTTCTTGTTGGCGTTGCGGGTTCCCTGGAAGATCGGGAAATACTCGTGACCGGCCGTGAAGTACTTGTAGGAATAGTCGGAAGCGGTGGCGGTGGTGAGTTCCTGGGTGGAGACTTCGGAGCCTTCCGCGGTGTCCAGCATGAAGCAGCTGTGCTGGCTGATCTGGGCCAGGCGGCCGGCGTCGTAGAAGAATCCCCAGCGGATCAGGTCGATGCCGCGGCCGTTTTCGCAACCGAACTCCTTCGGACGCTCGACGTTGGCGATCTGCTCGAAGAGCTTGTCGGCCGTCCAGCCGTTGGCCGGGAGGTCGGCAAGGCCGGCGCGGTTGCGCACTTCGTTGATGTAGCCGATGGCCTCGGCCGTCGGGCCGTCGATCTCGTTGATGCATTCGGCCGCCCGGAGGAGGACGTCGCTGAAGCGCATCAGGCGGAGGTTCACGCCGCAGTGCAGACCGGTGGTGATGCTCGCGTAGATGTTGTTGCGGGCGTTGGTGAACTTGGCGATGGACATGCCGCCCTGGGTGTTGTTGCAGCGCGGGGTGCGGGTGATTTCCTGCTGGTACACGATGTTGGAGCGCGGATCACCGCCGTTCGGATAAGCGGCATTGGTCGTGCCGGTATACGCGGAGTACTCGGGCTCGTAGGTGACGATGGTCCAGTACAGGCGCGGATCCAGGGTACCGTCGGTGCAGCGTTCGGCCTTGAACAGGTTGTACAGCCAAGGGGAAGCGGCGAGGTCACCCCAGCTGCCGAGCTCCTGGGAACCGTAGTTGGACTCCACGGCATGGCCCTGGGTGGCGTTGGAAGAGATGTTCACCGGGGTCCATTCCTCGTCGGAACCGCCCATCCCGTAGTCCAGGAACTGGACTTCGAAGAGGCTTTCGGCGTTATTCTCGTAGTTCGCGCCCTCGCGGAAGTTGTCACCGTAATCCTTGGTCAGCTCATAGTGGCCGTAGGTCCCGTTGATGATATCCTTCAGGAGTTTGAGCGCGTCTTCGTAATTGTGACGGAACATGTAGGCGCGGGCGAGGTAGCCGGCGGCGGCACCCTTGGTGGCGCGGCCCTTGGCCCACTCGCCGCCCGCGTCGCGGGACGGAAGGAGCTGGATGGCCTCGTTCAGGTCGGTCTCGATGTGGTCGAAGACGACGTCCTGGGACACATTCTCGGCATACATGGTCTCGATGGAGTCATACTGGCTGTACTCGATGAAGAGCGGAACCTCCTGGTAGTAGGTGGCGAGGGTGTAGTAGGCGAGCGCCCGCAGGAACAGGGCCTGTCCCTTGATCCGGTCGATGCCGGTGCCGGTGAGCCCGGCTTCTTCGATGCGGGAGAGCACGAGGTTGCAACGGTTCACCACGTGGTAGTTGTCACGCCAGGGCCACTGGTCGCCGATATCGATCTGGCCGGTGGAGTTGAGGTTGTCGTACGGGAGGTACCACTGCTGGGAGGCGTTCCACACCTCGTCGCCGCGGACGGCGTCCAGGGTGTAGCCCACGCGGGCGAAAGTGCCCTCCAGGCGGATGCGGTTGTAGCAGGCCACGAGCGCCTCTTCGAGGTCGGCTTCGGTGTAACCGAAGTCATAGGTGGTCTGGTTGTTCGGGTTCTTGACGTCCAGATACTTGTCGCAGGAAGCTGCGGAACCGAGGATGACAAGGGATGCCAGGACGATGGATATCTTTTTCATATGCTTGTTCATTATCAGGTCGGACATCATCTTAGAAGGAGAGTTTCACACCCAGCATCGCGGTAATCGGAGCCGGATAGGAGCAATAGTTGTAGCCCGGGGTGAAAGCGCCGCCGGCGAAGTCGATGTTGTAGCCGCGATACTTGCTGATGGTCAGCAGGTTCTGGCCGCTCGCATAGATGCGGGCGCCGCGGATGAAGCCGTTGAACAGGCCTTCCGGGAAGTTGTAGCCGAACTCGACGTTGGCGATCTTCCAGTAGGAACCGTTCTGGAGGTAGCGGGAGCTGAACATGTCGTTGGTGATGGTGCCGGTGGCCTTGTAGTACACGCGGGGAATCGTCGTGGACGGATTCGAGGGCGTCCAGGCGTTCATCAGGTCCACGCTGCGGTTGGTCATGCCATAGGAGCTGCGGAGGGTCATGTCCACGAAGTCGAGGAGCTGGTACCCGGCCGCGCCGAAGGTGGAGATGCTGAGGTCGAAGCCCTTGTACTCGAAGCGGGCGCTCAGGCCGAACTGGACCTTGGACATGCCGCTGCCGATGAAGGTCTGGTCGTCGGCCGTGATCTGGCCGTCGTTGTTGATGTCCTTGTAGGCGACGTCGCCGGGCTGGGCGCCGGCCTGGGTCACATACTGGCCGTTGTCATTGACGCGGTTGTCGATCTCTTCCTGGTTCTGGAAGATACCCTCATAGACATAGCCGTAGAAGCGGCCGACCTCGGCGCCGAGTTCGGTGCGGGTGAACGCGTCGTTACGGGCTTCGCCGGAAGGACCCAGGGAGACCACGGTGTTCTTCGGGAAGGTGACGTTACCGGAGAACTCGTACTTGAAATCGTGCTGGTAGTTGCGCCAGGAGGCGGAAAGCTCGATACCGGTGTTCCGCATGGAGGCGGCGTTCATCGTCACGGATTCGTTCGTGGCGCCGGCCTCGGCCGGAACGGGCACGCTGTACAGCAGGTCCTCGGAAAGAGCGTTGTAGTAGTCGGCGTTCAGTTCGAGGGCGCCGCCGAACATCGCATAGTCGAGACCGATGTCCAGGGTCTTCTTCTTCTCCCAGTGGATGGCGGTGTTCACGTAGTTGGAGATGGAGGAACCGGTGACCTTGTTGCCGCCGAAGCTGTAGGTGTAGTTGCCGCGGGCCATGGTGTCCATGTACTGGTACTCACCGATGTTCTCGTTACCCAGCACGCCGTAGCTGGCGCGGAGTTTCAGGAGGCTCACCAGCTGGGGATCCACGGTGAAGAAGGGTTCCTTGTCGATTCTCCAACCGATGGAGGCGGAAGGGAACCAGTCCCAGTGGTTGCCCGTGGACAGGCGGGAGCTGCCGTCGCGACGGACCGTCGCCTGGAAGAGGTAACGGCTGTCGTAGTCGTAGGTGAGACGGCCGATGTAGGAAGCCAGGACGTGCTCGAACTGCGAGGAGCTGGCGTCACGGTCGGTGGCGTTGCCGATCTGCAGGTAGTACGGCTCGGGCATGTTGTTGCCCCAGGCGGAGAGGTTGTAGGTGAGCTCGCGCTCGAAGGTCATACCGCCCACCAGGTTCAGGTGGTGGTTGCCGAGCTTGCCGTCATAGGTGAGGTAGTTCTCCACCAGGAAGTCGGAATAGGCGCGGTAGCCCTGGGAAAGGCGCTCGTTGCTCTTGGACAGGTAGTTGGTGGTACTTTGGATGAAGGACGGAACGAAGGTGAAGTCCTTGCAGTTGGTCTTGCTGTAGGAGAGGTTCAGCGTGTAGTCCAGCTTGTGGTTCTGGTTCTTCGCACCCAACATGTCCAGGATGTCGACGGTGGCGCTGCCGGTGGCGACGATGCGGTCCACGATGGTGTTGCGTTCCAGCAGGTTGTTGTACAGGAGCGGGTTCGTCATGCGGATGTCGCCATGGACATTGTCATAATAGGTGCCGAAGCCCCAGGAGTCGTAGGAGTACTCGCCGGCGGCCGCGATGTCGCGGTCCAGGA
>JAEEGH010010567.1_pt1 | contig 21140 bp, 14 predicted proteins | sample 9134181 | NCBI WGS metagenome assembly JAEEGH01 (sample SAMN16246544, study PRJNA631951) | gut metagenome | biome: gut microbiome; feature: rumen; material: DP-attached | host: Bos | place: Iran: Karaj | collected 2018-10
TTGCTGTAATAGGAAGTGAATTCGTGAACTTCATTTCTACTTTGATAACCTGCAGGATTATCAATAAGGCTCAGAAGTCTGGAGTTCTAAAAGAAATGTCATACGGCGAAATGATGGATGATCTGTCATCCGCATGGAGAATGACTGATGCGCCTTTAAATGTACCGGCATCATCAGATGACGAATACTGGGTTCATACCCTCAATACAGTAATGGAAACATTAGAAAAGTTAGGACTTTCAGTTCCTGCAGCAAAAACTGAACCAAAGAAAAGAGGAAGAAAGCCCAAGGTAAAAGAACAGTCCGAAACAACACCTCGTAGACCGAGGGGGAGACCAAGAAAGGTTACAGTTTTACAAAACACTGAAAATTAGAGGTTATAGTCCGTAGAATTGTGAAACTTTTAATATAGCATATGTGAATCTGCGGCATCCAGGCCTGCTCCAGAGTCAGCGTGAACATTCCGTCATTATCGAGAATACCTTCCTCACCGCCGAGACCAAGTTTTCTGACCAGTGATAAAACCAGTGTCTTTGCTGAATCAAGACTCATAACTGCTCCTCTATTGTTTGAATGAAAAACGCCGGCCGAGCTGGTCTTTATCTTTGCAAAGAAAACGAATTGCCAATAACATTGTTACAATACTTACCAACTTCTGCACGAAAATTAATACAGAATCTAAGCGTACTTTACATTTTTACAGCTTCAATTGAATCTGCACTTAGTGCATCCCTGCAGGGCACAGTTTATTTGAATGAGAATACCGCTGTGCCACATCCGATGAAACAGACATAGTATTTGATGATGCAGTGAAAATCATCAGATCCAGCTGCAACTAAACCGGGTGCAAACACAAAATACATACATCAGATACAGCAACAGAGATCATGAATTCTCAGGGACTTCGGGAAAAGCTCAAAACTGCAGCATTAAAATCAGGTCTCAACATAATAAAAACCAGACTGTTCAAAACATCCGAGAACTGCGGACATCTGAAGAGATAAGATTTGTTCACTACGCAATCAGCATCTGATTCTTCAGAATTGGGGAAACAAAAGACTGTCTTGTGGATACATTGGGTCTGGACACACTGTTTTGCCCTGATTTGCAGTACTCAGCAGCGAAAAGGAAATAGAATCAGGGGATACAGTCGACGGAATTGATGACGGAGAAATGACGGATGAAGTAAGATGGAAAGTTCAGTATGAGGATTCTCTGATACAGCCGTCACGAAATGTGCTTGATATCAACACGGGGGAAATATGCATCAGGTAACAGGTAAACAAGCAAAAATTTTTATCTTGGTTCATTAAGATATATGTCAGTAGCAACAGTAGACTGATGCTGTAAAAATAACGTTTTTTAGTTTTGATAATGTAACCAAGTCAATAGATTAATACTTTGAATGATTTTCAGATGCAGGGAAATGCTTCTGAAAACAAAAACGGTAATGTTTCAGATATCAGCAAAAGAACTGTAGAGAAGCCTCCTGTCATGGCATCTGTTTCAGGCGAGCAGCTCCTGCTGAATGCTAAGATTCACAAATATGAAGGATTGAGCAGAAATCAGTCTTACGCTCTTAAAAAGCTGAGTCTGTCCAGGGTCAGTGATTATCTGGGTAACCTGTTGAGCACAGTTGGTACATCCATGGTGAAGGGATTCAGGGCAATTAAGAATTTGTTCTCAAAAACTCACAAGCCTATGCCTACAGTAATAGAATTGAAGGAAATGAAGAGCACATTCTCAATTGACCTCAAAGATAACGGCGGTGACAAAGCAGCGGAAAGCATTAACTACAAGTATTTCAAGAATATATACACCCTCGGCATCGGAAGTATGGGTGATCAACCGTATGAAAGCAGAGGGGCGTTTTACCGGGCTCTGTCGGAAAAGCACGGTGACACCGTTTTCAAACCGTTTGAAGCTATGGTGGATAAGCTGTGTGTCAAGCTAGGCTCCGGAGACGCAGCAAAAGGTCAGGAGGCATTCAAGAATGCCGTTGCTTCCATCAGCGGCTCCTTTGATCCTAAGAACGGACTGTATGCCGAGCTGTTCTCATGTTTGTTCAGGAATATCAGTGATGCTCCTGATAATCTGAAGGATACAAGTGACAAAAGTCCAGCTGATATTCTGAAGTTTATTGATAAGCAGCTTCGAGGAATTGTCGGATCCCGTATTCTCGGATCTTCAGGTTCGGTGAATTTTGTATCTCAAAGCATCAGCTACAAGGATTTCAAGGATGTATATACCCTGGGTATCGGAAGCATGGGTGATCATCCGTATGAAAGCAGAGGGGAATTTTACCGGGTTCTGTCAGAAAAGCACGGTGATACTATTTTCAAACCGTTTGAGGATATGGTGGATAAACTGTGTGTCAAACTCGGCTCAGGTGATGTGGCGAAGGGACAGAAGGTATTCAAGAATGCCGTTACTTCCATCAGCGGATCCTTTGATTCCAAGAACGGACTGTATGCTGAGCTGTTTTCATGTTTGTTCAGAAATCTCAGCACTGCTCAGGATTGCCTGAAGGACACAAGTGACAAAAATTCTGCTGATATTCTCAATTTTATTGATCAGCAGCTGCGTGGAATGGTCGGTTCTCATCTTGCCGGAGTGTCCAAAAATGCCGAGCTGCCTGGTAACTCTGCTGCTTCTGCTCAGTCGCAGCTTCCACCTCTGAACAAGGAGGTGGCAGCTAAATTCTTATTTAAGGCAGTGCCCGGTGCTGAGCAGGATGGAGGGATAATTCTTGCGGCATACAAGGATAAAAACGGCGTTAGAGCTCTTGTAAATCATTTTCTTAAGGATCAAGGACCAGATTTTATCCGGACCCATGGAAAAGAAGCAACAGTTGCAATGGTTTCTAAACTTACCGGAATTCCTGTAGAAAAAATAAATACTGATACGATTACCAGATGCATGCTAAACGCTCTGTTTATTGATGGTTCAGAGTCAGGAAACAAACTGAAGGAAATGCTGGATAACAACGGGACTGTGAAGGATTTGGAGAATCTGATCAATGAGAGGTTGAAAGAATTTGAAAAATATGTTCAGGATCCTTCCAAACTGCCTGATCTTGCAGTGCCTGCAGCTGAGAATCCTGTGGCAGGTTCCCGCAAGCCTGTTCCAGGGCCGTATAAATGCGAAGTTGATATAGACAGATTTGCAAAAGATGGCGACACTTTACAAATGTGCGGAAACTGGATTTCATCTCCGGAGGCAGGATCATATTCTGTACTGTCTTATCCTCAGCGTCTTGATCCAGCGGCATCAAGTGTTGCTGACATGCTTGAAACTGTTAGAAAATATAAAGAAGGTAAGATAGCTGAAATCAACAGTCAGAGATCGGATGGAGATTATATAGAAAGAACCAAGATGGATGCCTATATTGCTCTTGATGAGATTGCCAATGATTTTGTATCAAAATTTGGTCATGACGCTGTCATAAAGATTCTGAATTCTGTAGGATGCAAGTATGATCCGGAAAACACCACACACGTTTTGGAACTTGGCAGAGTAATTTTTGCTAACTTCCCTAACATGTTTGATGGCAATAGACGCATACTCTCAGGGCTCGGTATGGATGACGGTGTATACAGAGATAATATTGCAGGTCTTGCAGATATCTTCGTTGACGGACTCAATACCTATGCACAGAAACTTGGTTTGCAGCCTCTGAATAAATGATTCTTTCTGCAGGCGGTGATGCAATCAGATCCGTCAGTCATTTCTTCAACTGAGTTTGAAATGACCTGATGCCGGACCGGCCGCATAAGACAGGCCGGTTTATCAGGATCCCGCAGGATGAGCATCAGTCAGCTGAATCTTTTTTCGTTGGCATATTTTCAGCTGTTTTTTCTGTGAGTATGTAGGGACAGAGCTGCCGGCAGTGATCCGGGTCATTTTAATTTCATAAAAAACGATCCATGCAGCTGTGCTGTCATTTACATTGCCGTATAGGTTGCAGTATTTCCATGACGCTGTCAGTCCCGGAATTCAATTGGGTCGGATCTGCAACTCGGGGTTCAGACAAATACGTATCAGAGTCAGAAGTTTATTTTTGCCTGTTTAATTTTCTGTATTCACCGGGAGTCATGGCATAGTACCTCTGGAACATTCTGGTGAAATATGACTGATTGTCAAAGCCGCAGCTGCTGGCGATATCAATGATTTTTTCTTCTGTGTCCCTGAGCATTTTCGAGGACATATCCAGCCTGTGTTCAATAAGAAACATATTGAAGCTTTTTCCGGTGATTCTTTTAAAGAGCATCATGAAATGACTTTCTGAAAGACAGCACTCCCGTGCGGCGTCTGCGACAGATATCCTATGTTCATAGTGATTGATTACTGCGTTAACTGCAGGCTTGATTTTGGAGAATTCCATCCGGAATTCATCGGCCGTTTTGCCGGCTTTGATGGCATTCTGGCTGAGAATCTGAAAAATCATGAAAAGACAGCCCATAACACCAAGCTGAAAATCCGCATAGCTCTGATGTCTGTTTTCAATGAGTTCTTCAAGATAGGGGGACAATTTCCTGTTCAGAGGTGTTCCTTTTCCGGCTGTTTCCGGAAAAATAACGGTTCCGGATGATATGTCTCTGATTTTTTCCTGATTTTCAGGTTCAAGCACCGGATTTGAGAGAATTTCGGGATGAAAGAGAATGGAAAAAAACTCCGCTTCGGATTCTCCGTACTGCTCAACGCTGTGCGGGTATTTTCCGTTGGTGATCAGAATATCGCCCGCTCCGGCGGCTATCTTCCTGCTGCAGATTGTAAACAGAGCGATTCCGCTTTTTATGTATGTGATTTCGATTTCGTCGTGCCAGTGGAATGGAAAGCTTCTTATAAAATACGGAATTATTGAATGGTAGATGGAGTAGGCAAAGTTGTCCTTTCCATGCTTCTTGTTCTCGTGGAGCAGTCTGGGACTATTCATGTGAAACTGTAGGTTTTAAAACGATCTTCATTGAAGAATAATAGGATTGTGCTAAATTGTAAAGAGCATCATGACAGATTTCACTCACAGGCAGACGTAAACTGGTATCAGGTTACAGCATAAATAAGGAGCAAAAAGCTATGATGTACGAAGGAATCAGTCATAAATGCGGCTATAACGACTGCTACTGCCTTGACAGTGATGAGCTCAGAGTCAATCTTCATGTCAACCGTCATGTGACGAAGGCGGTTCTTATCTGGGAGGATCCGTATATCAGCGGAATTTCAGGGGTATATTCCTGGGACGGAAAGCCTCTTGAAATGACTGTTTCCAGAGAGCTTTTATTCGAAAACATTTATTCTGCCACCGTGAGGCCGCCTTATAGGAGAATTCAGTATTATTTTCTTCTGACCTTTGATGACGGCGGGAGCAGAATTCTCCTTGAGGACGGATTGTATGATCCATCTTTTATAAATCGTCTTGATATGGCCCGTCATTTCTTTAAATTTGCATGGATGAATGAATCAGATATCTGCAGGCCTCCGCAATGGGCGGAAAACACTGTCTGGTATCAGATATTTCCGGATCGTTTTGCCAGGGTTGAGGACGGCTGCGGTGCTGCTTTTGAAAAATGGGATGATGTCTTTGTAAAGAATCACAAATGTCTTTACGGCGGCAATCTGACGGGGGTTATGAGCAGGCTTGACTACCTGTCGGATCTCGGGGTCACCGGGATATACTTCAATCCGATTTTTAAAAGCCAGGCCAATCACCGTTATGACACCACCGATTATGAGATTATTGATCCAGTATTCGGTACCAACGCTGAGTTTAAGGAATTTGTCCGGACTGCTCACAGGCGTGGCATAAAAATTATGATCGATGCCGTGTTCAATCATTCCGGTACAGAATTCTTTGCCTGGAGGGATGTACTTGAGAAGGGAAGGGATTCAAAATATTTTGACTGGTACTATGTCAATGATCCGGACAGACTGCGGAAGAAAGGCAACACAAAGGACGGCCGCTTCTACTCCTTCGCCTTTGTGGCGGAAATGCCGAAGCTCAATACCAACAATCCTGAGGTTGTAAACTATTTCACCGGTGTATGCAGAAATTGGATTCGTGATTTTGATATAGACGGCATCAGGTTTGATGTCGGTAATGAGATTTCGCATCAGTTCATAAAACATCTGCATAAGGAACTTAAGAAAGAAAAGCCGGATCTGTTTCTTCTTGGAGAGATATGGACCGATTCAGCCCCCTATCTTGAAGGTGATGAATACGATTCTGTCATGAATTATCCGTTCATGCAGAGTCTAGGCAATTTCTTTACCGACCGGCAGCTTGACGCGGATGATTTTAAACGGAAGATGAATTACTGTTATTCCCTGTACAAGGAGCAGATAAACCGTGTGCTTTTTAATCAGCTGGACAGTCATGATGTATCAAGAATCATTAACAGAGCAGGTTCCTATGATGTGTTCATTCAGGAGCTGACTATTCTGATGACTATGCCCGGGACACCTTGTCTCTACTACGGGACTGAAATTGCTCTTGAGGGTGAAAATGATCCCTGTAACCGCCGCCCGATGCCATGGAAGGATATTGATGCAGGAAAGTATCAGTCTGTTACCGCGGATGTAAAAAGGCTGATAGAGATCAGAAAGAGCAGCGTACTCGCAAGCTCTGCGGATCTTGTCTGGTGTGATCCTCCGGTCTGTTCATCACGTGATCCCGGCGGCACTGAAAAAGATCATCGCTCAAGGCTTATTCATTACCGCAGGGGGCATGACGGAAGGTGCGGCATCTTTATCAATGCAGGAGATGCTGAGGTAGAGCTTTCTTCAGTCGGAGAGGTGCTTTTTGCCCGTAAATACGATGAAGGAAGGCTGAAAGCCGGCGGGGTTCTGGTGGCAATTATGTAGACGTTTGTTTTCACGCGTGTGTTGCTCTTTCAGAACCGGCTGGAACATGAGTCATGATTTAAAAAAACTCACCTGTTTGCTGTCGGTTCTTTACATTACTTGTTTCTGACTGTTCTATTTATCCAGGTGTTCAGTAACAGACACTTCCCCGGTATCTGTTTGAAGGTCACCTGTAGCAGACTGCATTCAGTAAAGGCTGCAGTTTAAACAATCACTGTAAAACTCTGGTCATAAGAAATGAACAGATCCAGCAAAATGGGTAGAAAGTCTGACAGGTTGAACAGGTGTGAAATACAGGTGTGAAATCTTCCTGCAAGATAAGATTTAGGTAGCAGATATGAGTTACTCGAGTTTCCCGGTAGATTGGTTTAATCGAATATTACTGAGTAAGGATGTATCTGATATAAACTGAAATCTTACTGACTTCAAAGTTTATGAACTTGAATAAAAGCTTAATTGAAAGTGTGACGGGTGGTTCCTTTCCACCATCCTCTTTCATTCTTGTTTCTAAACTTTCCTAAAACGCAGGGAGGTAGAAGAAGCAATTATAAGAGGAGTCTATGCGTGAGAACCTTCCGGTGCAGGTGGCTTCTTAGAATTGCAACAGTCCCCCAGTCCCAGGCTCTGCTGTCAGCGCATACAGCATTCCTCATGGCCGGGTATTTATTTACGGAGAATTTGGCGAGTAGCACCCTTTACGAAAAATGAAGGAGGGAGCCCAAAAACGGAAGATCTGAAGCGAATAATTGATGAGGGGATTAAACAGCTTCAGTCGGGCACCGGTATGTTATTTCCCAGTGCTTTTTCACGATTATGAGCCTATACAGTGCCGTTTAGGAGATTAGTTTCCATAATGACGGAAATTCATTTTTAATCCTCATCACTGATTCAGTGAGAAGATTTCCTTAATTTCACCGTCTGTAAGTTCGCCTATCCATTTTTCTCCGGCTGCTACCGTCATATCTGCCAGATCCTTTTTATCCTGGATCATTGTGTTGATTTTTTCCTCGAATGTCCGTGCTGTGATCATGCGGAATACGTTGACGTTGTTTTTCTGACCGATACGGTATGCACGGTCGGTAGCCTGGTTTTCCACAGCAGGGTTCCACCACAGATCATAGTGAATAACAGATGAGGCGGCGGTAATATTGAGTCCCGTGCCAGCGGCTCTTAAGGAAAGAACCAGGATTCTGTTCTGGCGATCGGTCTGGAAACTGTTCACCATTCTGTCACGCTGCTGGGCGGAAAGCTGACCGTGCAGAAAATCGGCGTTTATGCCGAGATGCTCCTTTATCCAGTGCTGCAGCAGTTCTCCGGTTGTGGTGTACTGGGTGAATATAATGGTTTTCCTTCCGGCCTGCAGCTGTTCCTCAAGGAGTTCCATGAGCATTTCACCCTTGCCAGATGCGTCAACGGAACTTTTCTCCTTGCCGGTATAGCATGACGGAGCATTGCAGATCTGCTTTAATGCGGTGATCATGCTCAGAACCATGGCGCGGCGCTTCACTTTGCCGGAATCAGTTCCGTCCTGATTCGCATCCTGCAGATCCTGGATTGTTTTATCCACAACCGACTGGTAAAGAGCCGCCTGTTCGGTGCTCAGAGTGCAGTACTGATCGGTAACAATTTTTTCCGGCAGATCACTGATGATTGACTTGTCTGTCTTCATGCGGCGCATGATAAACGGTGCAGTGAGTTTCTTGAACTGCTCCAGAGTTTTGCTGTCACGGCGGGATTCTATCGGTTCGGCAAATGTCTTGTTGAAAAAGTCAGCACTTCCGAAAAGTCCCTTGTTGGCAAAATCCATGACGGACCAGTATTCAAGCAGTCTGTTTTCCACCGGTGTGCCGGACATGGCTATGTGGCAGTCAGCCTTGATTGCACAGACAGCCTTTCTTGTGTCGGTGCCGATGTTCTTTATGTGCTGAGCCTCATCTATAACAACAAGCTTCACATTCTCCTTGGCCAGAAGATTTTTGCCGGATCTGATTTTTCCGTAGGTGGTGAGTATTACATTGCTGTCCGGTTCTGCTGTTTCATTGTTTCCGTATATGACACTGTACTTAAGCCCTGGTGCAAAGCGGTTCATTTCCTTCTGCCAGTTGAGCAGCAGTGTTTTAGGTACTATCACTACAGCCTTTTTATCCTTCAGCTCATTGTTCAGTCTCATATTCTCAAGTACTGAAATGACCTGAAGTGTTTTACCGAGACCCATGTCATCGGCAATAATCGATCCCATGCCAAGATTCGCGTTCTTGACCATCCAGCTGTAGCCGTTTATCTGATAAGGTCTGAGTTTTGCTCTGACTGTCGGCGGTACCGGAATGTTTTCAGGAGTGAACATTTCCCTGATTTTCTGTTCAAGCTCCGGAGTAAGAACAACCTCCGTGCCGGAAAAATCCCCCGCCAGCGCGGCCATTAGCAGGCTGTTGCTGCTGATGCGTTTTTCGGCAAGCTTTTTCTGTTTGAGGATGTTTTTTACGTCATCAGCGGAAAAGAACAAATACTGATCCTTGAAATAAACTATTCTGTCGGTCTGATTCAACAGTTCTTCAAATTCATTCTCGGTAAGAACGGTATCACCGATGGCATATTCCCAGCTGAAATCCAGCATTTCCCTGAGAGAAATAAAGCCCAGGCCGCCTTTTGGTGCGGTGTCTGCCGATATTCTTAGTCTCATTTTCGGTTTCAGCAGTTTCTGGAGACATTTTGGCATGACAATCTGACAGCCAACAAGTCTCAGAACCGGTATGGATTCCGTGAGAAGCTCCTTGAGCATATCAAGATCAACAGTGAGGGAGTCAGGCTTTCTGTTCAAGAGAAGCTTTAAAATCCGGCAGAACATGGAAAGTTTTCCCGCCAGACTGATGCAGTCGAAAAAATCCTCTGATGAAGAATCAGCGATAATTTCTTTGATGTTTCTGAATTCATCCGGTTTTGATGCATTTGCGATTTCAAACTCCACCGAAAATCTGTCGTCCACTTTTTGGGTGCTGTGTTCTGTCATTCTCAGTCTCGGGATCAGATTTCCTGTTACCGCATGAAGAGGCGCAAGCCATGTCTGAAGGGATGTATATTCTCGTTTTAAGCTTTTTACAGGAAGCGGATCTGCCGGTGTATCAAAAAGAGCCAGCATGTAACTGTCCTCTATATCACCGTCGGTGGCTTTGAGACAGAACATATTCTGTATGAAAGCGGAGATGAAGCATCCCAGAGCGGTAGCTCCGGCGAAGGTGTCAGACACGTTCTCATTCAGTTCTTTAAAATCTATATACCGCACAGACAGTTTCTTAAGATATGAACCGAGTTTTCTGCAGATTGTACGGATTTGCGGTGATATTACGGCAGGGATCCATCTCGCTGCGAATGCGCAGGATGATTCTTCTGCAGTGATTTTGTTTTTCTTCTTGAATTCAATGCCTGAAGCGTCGTCAAAGTCAATTATCTGCGGAATGACGGCTTCTTTTGCGATCAAATTCAGTGCCATGAATTCAAGCCTGTAGCTTAACTCCTGCTCAATGCTCAGTTCTCTTATCATATCCTCTCTGATCGTGCCGCTGAGCATCAGAAACGGATCTGCTCTGTCATGGCGGAAAATGATACCCTGCGGTGTATACATGACAACAGCGTTCTGATTTTCCTTCAGTATCTTGTTTCTCAGCGCTGCAGCCTTTTTGAGTGAAGAGTCACTTGCCATGGCATAAATGATCGAACCGAACTGTTTCTTCGCCTCCTTCTGAGATAATGTTGGATTGCTTTTATCGAACAGATTCTCTCTGTCCGGAGCCTTGAGACTTTCATTCGGATCAGACAGACCGGTTTTCAGAATCTTTGCCGCCGCCTTTGCTGCAATACCGGTCAGAGCTGAGTATTTTTCCCTGAATATCGAACTTACGTGTCCTGGAGGATTTTCAGTTAGCAGCTGAAGCAGATCCTGCCCCAGTTCCTGTATCGGACTGAACGTGAGTTCTGCTATTCCTCTCATGATAGCCTCATCATCTGCCGGCTCTTCATCCTTTTCATCGCATGCTTCTGTACTGACCCCTGAAGTTGCAAGATCATTCCATTTAGGTACAGCGGATGTTGCCGCTGAATCGATATTGATTCTGCGTTTTTTGAGTTCCTCCAACAGATCTATTCCTCTCAGTCTGAAAAGAACAAACGGATCTGCATCGATTTCCTGGCTCATTATGTAGATAACAGCAGCCAGATGCTTGCATGGCACGGCGTGGTCGGGACAGCTGCACCGCATTTTGAAATCGCTCCATTTTTCTGGAAAGATCTTTATGCTGTTGTCAGCAGCTATTTTCAGAATCTCAGGATCAAGCACACGGTTTGCAAGGGACGCTATTATGTGAGGCCTGCTCATTATGGCGTTCATAAGAGTATTGGTTTTGTCCTTAATCATGGGAACAGTTATTGTTACCCTGTAGTAGCTGGCATAGTGTCCGGTTACCTCGGCTGATATCACGTTGTCTTCAATGGAAATTTTTCTCACTTTGCCGGTGTTGGCGTATGTAGCTCCTCTTGGAATGCGATTGGCGTTGTCGATTTTGCTCAGCGCCTCAAGCCACTGTTTTCCCCACCATGTTGTGCCGTAGGATGCCCGCATAATTACTTTTCCTGTTCTGATAGAATGTTCGACAGACAGCGTAACATTAATTTTCCATGACAGAATGAAAGCAGCGACATCACATGCAGAAGGCTGCATGATTGTCCGTCTGTAAAGATGCATTACTGGGACTGAAAGTTCTAGAATGCACGTTCATCACATTTTTGCTACTGTCTATCCAGTTGTTATATAATAGTATATCCGAAATTGTGTCGGTATTATTAGTTTTTGCCAGCGAGAATTCCATGTCTGACTCAAATAAGAAACAAGATAACAAGATTCCAGAAAATGAAGAAGCAAAGACCGGAACCAGCAGCACTGATGCAGCTGGCAGACGCGGTTCGAAGCAGAAGACTTCAGACGGTGAGAATATAGAAATCCTTGAGGAAAAGGAAAACAAGGTTGAAAGGGAAACCCAGAAAAACGCAAGGGATGTGAGCAAGGTTAGGGACGAACTCAAAAGAGAGCGCCAGTTCAACAGTTATGTCAGTTGGCTTGCGGTAATCAATTTTGCTCTGCTTGTTCTTCTGATAATGGGCATTTATATTTATGAAAGTTCCAACAATGCCAAAATCAAAACAAGGATGTTTGATATTAGAACGGGCGTTCAGAGAACTGAAGACAGACTGCAGAGTCTGAGCGAATTTTCCAAGGCCGATTCAATCCGGATCCAGAATCTTGCAAATCAGGTCCAGGAGGAGGAGGATCGGATTCTTGCTCTTGACAAGCAGCTCGGCAGAATTCAGAGTCGCGTTGATACGGCTCTTGAGCAGATCAGCAGTGCTCCGGCGCCTGAGCAGAAACCTGCAATAAAACTTACGGATCCCGAGACCCTTCTGCTCAATGAGGCGCATTATCTTCTCAAACAGGCATACCGTAAGGTTTATCTTGAGCATGATGTCGCTGTTGCGGTAACGTTGCTAAGAGATGCCGATCAGGTGCTTGCCGAGGTTGATGATCCGAACATTATTGCAGTAAGAAAGGGCGTTGCCACTGATATAACCAAACTTTCAAGTCTTGAACCGGTTGACAGTGAAACGCTGGTTATAAGACTTTCCGCAATGGAGGAGAATATCAAAAATCTTCCTGTACTAGGTTACAAGGTAAACTTTAACGGCACCGGCGGGGGTGACGATATTTCCGAACCTGCGGAGGTTACGGATAACATTGCCGACTGGAAGGACAATCTGTTTAACTCAATGAACAGTTTTTTCGGCAGTCTCATGGTTATCAAAAAGAATACATCCGGACATCATCAGTTTCTGAGTGCCGACGAGGTGGCCATTCTTCAGGACAAGATTACTCTGATTCTTATGCAGGCGCAGCTTGCCGTGTATTCACAGCAGCAGACAGCATATGAGCAGAATTTGATCCGCGCGGCAGCTCTGATTGAGGAATACTGCGACAAGGAGGATGCTTCAACCATCCAGGTTCTCAATGAGATAAATTCTCTTCAGTCCCAGAGTGTAATATTTATCGGGGTGCAGCAGTTTGAGAGTCTGAATCAGCTTCGTGAATTCTACAAAAAGAGCGGCAGATAGGAGATTTCCATGAAAAATGTTATTTTCAGTCTGCTGTTCTGTGCCGCGGTTATCGCAGCGCCTATGGTGGTGGATAAGCACGGATATGTTTTTATCAGTGTAGGTGAGTACACGATAGAAACATCACTTCTGGTTCTGGTTATCGGGATTCTTGTTCTTTATGCTGTGATGGCAGTGATTTTCAAACTTCTCGGTAAACTGTTCAGTGCTCACAGATCTATCCGTTCATTCTTTGGACGCCGCCGTGAGGAATCAGCCAGAGAAAATCTCTACTTCGGTCTGATTGCCCTGCTGGAGCACCGCTATGAGGAGGCTCAGCATCTGCTGATTTCATGTACTCACTCCAGACACAGATCCGTTGCAAGTTATATTATCGCCGCGGAGGCGGCAGCCAAGAACGGGGATGAGGAGTCATGCCTTGAGAGTCTGAAAAATGCAAGGATGCTGGAACCGAGATCCGATCTTGCGTGTATACTTCTTGAATCCGGTCTTTATGCCAGATCGGGCAAGTATGAAAAGGCCATAGATGTTCTTGAGCAGGCTGTAAAGGTATATCCTCTTCATCCTGCCGTATACCGCAGTCTCGGTGATCTGTGCCTTATTTGCAAGGATTACGACCGGATGCGCAGCATTCTGCCCCAGATTAGAAATATCCGCAACTATCAATATGAAGACTATCTTAGAATTCTTGTTACCCTCTACCGCTACGATCTGGATCAGACAGATGACGCAGACAGGATCCTGAGCATGTGGAACGAGGTTGCTAGATCCATCAGAAAGGAGCCGGCGGTTCGCGGTTTGTTTGCAAGGAGGCTTGCCTGTGTCGGCAGGATCCGTGAGGCCGAGGAGATTCTTGAGGAAGGTTTTCGCAAGTCTGATGTTGATTCCATGCTTGAGGAGGTTGCCGCCTGTGATGTGGCTCTTCCGTCCATTCGCAATTATCTGGTTCTGCTTGAATGCAGCGCTGAAAAGAACAAATGCAGTCAGGACAAGCTTTACCGCGCTCTTGCCAATCAGTTCCTTGCCGCCTGCGACTATCCTTCATCCATAGAAAGATTCCGCAAGGCTATAGCGATCTCTCCGCAGAATGAGGATTATGTGAAGATTTCAAAATGCTACGAGGCTGAACGCCTGTTTGAAAAGACTGACAGCACTTTGAACAGGGCCGAAGGTTGATTAATGCCGGATAATATTCCTCTTAGCCTTATAATTGAACGATATCTCAGGATCACAGAGTCCAGAACCAGACGAGCCGTTGCCTGTATGTCACCGAAGGCGCGGCATTTCTTTGCTATAATTCCAGTACTGCTTCAGTACAATCATCCTATTCTTCCGGGGTTCATTTCCGGAAATACTCCGCACGGCATAAGTGATTTCAGACTGTCCACCTATCAGCAGGATTATCTGGACAGAATGTGCAATGTCGGCAACTGTGATATCCGAAGCTACATAGATAATCCTGCCATTATTTCCCTCTACTGCATGGGCAGTACATCATCTGTCGGCCAGTCATCCGCCTCGGATCTTGATATCTGGGTTTGTCACTCCCATCTTATGAACAGTGATGATGTCCGGAAGCTGGAGCAGAAATGCGGGGTTTTGAGCAATGTTGCCAAAAATCAGGATGTGGAGGTTAATTTCTTCCTTGTTCCCGATAATAAATTCCGCTGTGAAAACAACGCCTCCGTGGACAGCGAAAACTGCGGAAGCGCCCTTCATCTTCTGCTTCTTGAGGAATTCTACCGTTCATCTCTGTGGATGGCGGGCAAGAAACTTGTCTGGTATCTGGTTCCGGAGGAGCATGACACGACAACTGAAAAATATGATGCATATGTGAACACTCTTTTCGGCGATGGACAGATTAAGAGCGGAGAATGGTTTGATCTCGGACCTATCAATCATATTCCGGTTCAGGAGTTTTTCGGTTCGGCCATGTGGCTTCTTTACAAGGGTGTGGATTCACCGTACAAGGCGGTTATTAAAATCATGCTGATGGAATCCTATGCATCCGAATATCCTCAGGTTCAGCTTATCGCCAGTCAGATACGATCCAGAATGCAGCAGTGCGATGATTATGATCTGAGCATGGATTCCTACTACATGGTGTATGAGAAAATATGCAGCTATCTGAACAGAAATGATGACACTGATCGCAGAAGGGTGGTTGAGAACTGTTTTCTTATGAAGGTTGCCGACGGCATAGACGAGAATGACGGCTCCACATACATGCAGTGGCGAATAAACTTTCTTAACGATTTTGTATCCAGCTGCGCCATGGACAGGCGCACTGTCGCACATCTGAGAAACTGCCGCAACTGGAAGATAGCCGATGTGTCCGAAGCCTACGGGATGGTCACCAAAATAATGCTTCAGTGCAGCAACCGTCTGCGGGTTTTTTCCAACCGTGTGCAGAAGCTGGGATCTCCGATAGATATCACTGATTTTCAGATCCTCACACAGAAGCTGAGCAGCGCCTTCGAATACAAGCTGGATAAGATTATAAGAGTTAACCTGAATATCGCGCCGGCCATGAGGGAGAAGAATATATCTCTGGTGTACGTCGCGCCTGGCGGCATCAACCGCAGCGGCTGGTATCTTTTCCCCGCATCTCTTGCTCCTCTTGATCTGGTGCGTCACAAGTATGTCTATTTCAGCCGCAATGCGGTCAATGTTCTGATCTGGGCCGTCGTTAACGGTGTGCTTACATCCGATACCGGAGTCAGTATATCTGAAAATGCCCCAAAGGCGATGATCTACAGTCTTCCGCTTCTGGCCGGTGAACTTCTTGAGTACGGACAGGTGCTGTGCAGGACGGAGGTTTCAAACAGGGATCTTATAGGACCGATGTATTTCAAGAGCCTTTTTCTTCTCCTTAATGTTTCGGACGACATCACCGACGAAGGGGACAAAAAGGAACTGAATCTGCAGAATATAGATGTTTTGTCCTTCGGTGCGGAAAAGAAATCTCTTCTCGGTTCGCTGGATCTTGTGTTTATCAACTCATGGGGCGAGATATATGTGAAGCACTACAGCGGCAGGGAAGAAATAATACGCGGTCTTGCTGAAATGCTCAATATCAGACGTCCTGGAGTTTCCGATGGAGGAATACCGGAATTTAATGTTCTCTGCTACAGCCGCTATTTGACCGGTATTATCCGTCAGCAGATAAGTGATCTGGTGGGTGAGCTTCTGAATATGGCCAACGGTACTGATGATGAGAACGCATCAGTGATCTTCATGATGGGGGATACAAGCTATTCGGCAATACGCAATCATCGCAGCGTGACTATTTCTCCTCTGCGCAATTCCCTTGATTTCTTCAATTCCCTGACTGAATTGCAGGTGCAGATGAATGAGGAGAGAAACGGAAGTCCCTTTCTGGAAAAAATCTACCAGTACGCATGCCGCGGTGTTGTGCAATTTTTTTTCGAGGAGCAGGACGACGGCTGCATGGTTTATGTTATGGATGAAAACAACCAGCTCAAATCGTACAAAAATCAGGAAAAGGATTTTGAGCATATGGTCAGCAGCATCAACCGCTCATACGCTGAACGTAACGTTGGAGCTGAGAACTCTCTGTCGGTAAGCGAGGCTCATTTCGCAGCCCCGCAGTTTTATCAGCTTTTCAAGAAAGGTAATCAGATAGTGGTGGAGAACTATCTGGGACGTAAACTATAATAACCGGCGGGAGCAGAAAATGCCGGGCGGGCGGTGCATAAATCGCATGGATGAGAGGAACTGCAGAAGGTTGCTGACATATATATCAGACGGATCCGGCAGCTGCAGTTGACGGATCCTGTCCTGAGAAATGATCAGCTGAAATGCTGTTGCAGTGTTTTCGGTTTGTTTAATTAAGCTAGCGGAAGCTGGAATACAGAATTTTTTTCTTCTCTGATCCGGTTTGTCTGCTGTTTGGATTTTGTTGATTGCGGATATCTGTATGTTTTTCAAGATATTAACTTTTGTTATGACAGCTTTTTTTCTGACTGCCTGCGGTCTGAAGGGGTCTTTGTATATGCCAAAGGATGAAAGCGCTGAGAAGCCGGCTCAGATTTCAGCTGATGCCGTAAAGGAAGCTCGGGCAGGTGCGGCTGACGAAACCGCGGATGATATCCAGCTGACTGATAAATCGGAAAAAGCAGAATAGCTGAACATGAAAAAATTATAACTTACGTGAAATTATAAGGATTTATTTATGGAATACTCTGATCATTTTGTTTACCGTGGCAATCAGCTCTATGCCGAGGACTGCAGTGTTGCCGATCTTGCAAAAAAGTACGGCACTCCGCTCTATATCTATTCTCATGACAGTCTGAAGCAGGCTTTTCTGAATTATGACACCAACCTTGCTGTTCCTCATACCATTTGCTATTCCGTAAAGGCAAACAGCAACCTTGCCGTGCTTCAGCTGATGGCTTCTCTTGGATCCGGTTTTGACATCGTTTCAAAGGGTGAGCTTGCCAGGGTTGTCGCTGCCGGCGGAGATCCGTCAAAGGTTGTATATTCAGGTGTCGGCAAGCGTGACGATGAAATCAGATATGCACTGGAGAAGGGTATTTACTGTTTCAATGCAGAATCCAAAATGGAACTCAAGACTATTTCTGATGTTGCTGTATCTATGAATTTGAAGGCTCCTGTGGCACTCAGAGTAAATCCTGATGTGGATCCGCATACACATCATCATATTGCAACCGGTCTTAAGACCAGTAAATTCGGTGTGGCCTGGGAGGATGTTCTTAATGTTTATGAATATGCCTCCTCGCTTCCAGGACTTCAGATAAAGGGTGTTGACTGTCACATCGGATCCCAGATAGCCTCTCTTTCCCCGTTTGCTGAAATGGCTGAGAAAATCAGAACTCTGGCGGTAACTCTCAAGGAACGCTACGGAATTGAGTTCATTGATGTAGGCGGAGGTCTCGGGATCAACTATGACAATGACGGTGTTCCGGCAACTGCTGATTATATGAAACTTCTTGAAAGCTATTTCAAGGATCTTGGTTTAAGGCTGGTGCTCGAGCCAGGCCGCTCTGTTGTTGGCAATGCAGGTATACTTGTTACCAGAGTGCAGTATCTCAAGCAGGGTGCGAGCAACTTTATTATTGTTGATGCCGGTATGAATGATATGATCCGTCCGGCTCTCTATTCCGCATGGATGAACATTTCAGAGGTTGATCGCTCCGGTGCATCTTCAGCTGTTAAGTCCACCGTTGTAGGTCCGATTTGCGAGTCCTCCGACAAGCTCGGAGAGGATCGTCTTCTTGCTGTCAAGCAGGGAGATTTGCTGGTACAGTTCTCCGCAGGTGCCTATGGATTCTCCATGTCCTCCAACTACAATTCGCGTCCGCGTGCCGCAGAGGTAATGGTAAAGGGCGACAGGGATTTTGAAATCCGTACCAGAGAAACAGTTGAGGATCTGTGGCGTGGAGAGCATCTCCTCTGATCATTAAAAAACCTGCAGCTTGACAGGATGATATGAAATTTCGTTTTACAAAAATGTACTGCTCCGGTAACGATTTCGTTGTGATGGATGCTGTAACTCAGAGACTTTTTCTGAGTCCTCAGATGATTTCCCGTCTTGCGGATCGGACCAGGGGGATCGGGTTCAGTCGCATTGCTGTGATCGAGCCGCCTTATGATCCTGATTTGGATTTTTTTGTTCAGGTCTATGATCCTGACGGACAGGATGTGAAGGCCTGCATTGATGCGCTTGCCTGCTGTACGTATTTTGTTACTCAGAAGAATCTGACAGTCACCCGTAAACCGGTGGAGCTGAGCTCCCTGAGCGGAGCTGTATCCGGAAAGTGTGATATGTCCGGGGCGGTGACACTCAGTCTTCAGACTCCTGTCTTTGTTCCTGCTTCCATTCCCTTCAGGGCTCAGAATCAGGAGAAAACGTATATTCTTCAGGTGTCCGGCAGAAATATCTTCTGCAGCGCTCTTTCAGTAGGCACTCCGTGCTGCGTTGTGCAGCAGCCGTCCGTGGATGCTGATGAGGCCGTAAAGATATCTCAGGCTCTTAGTTCTCATGAACGGTTTCCGTCAGGCTGCAGCGTCTGTTTTTATGAGACCGTGTCCAGATCTGCTCTCAGAGTGTCTCTTCCCTGCGGAGGAGATGCTGTTGCCGGAGGTACTGCTGCCGCGGTGATCGGGGTAAGTCACGGTTTTCTTGAACCTGCGGTAACTGTTTCTGTGGCTGACAGTCAGCTGAAAATCAGATGGCCTGGTGATTCATCAAGAGTAAGCTGCACTGTCACTCCTTCATTTGTGTATGACGGCGAGATTGATTTCTGACCGGTGCCGCCGGTTTGGCAGTCCGGCCTCCGGTCTGAACTGATGTCAAAACAGTTTTGATCACGGTATATGCCTGCGTAAGTACGGGAGGACGTTCTGGGCTGTGTACATGCAGTCCCTGCCTTCGTTCAGTAGATGGCTGAATTCGCATCCTTATTACCGAGACCGTAAAGATGAAATCGTAAATTCCTGCATAAATGGATATTTGTTTGAATGTTCCTTCAACAGTGTAATCATCTTTCCTGATTATATTCATGCGTTCAACGGGATCGTTTTTTATGCTGTGAATAGATCGGATGTGAAAGATGTGGATTATGATTCTGGATCGTCTGATAGGTTATGTCAGTAACAGATCGGGATAATTGTCACAGCCAAGTTAGTTTGTCATCAAAACAGTCCACTAAATTGTCAAATTCTCAGCTCTAAAATTTTCCTGAGTAAAAGATCCTAATTTTGCCAGTTGTTGTTGCTCTCTTCCTTTGTCAAAACCTTCTGATTTATAACTTTGCATAACAGTTTGCTCTTACTTTTGTCAGAACGTACTGCCTGTAATTTTGTTAATTTTAACTGCTATTTTATTTTGTACAGAGTTACTGCTCATTTTTTTTTGTATGGAGTGGTTGCTCATTTTTGCATATGCTATAGAATTGAGTTGCCTATATAAAAGGTGTTAACAAGCTGTAAGTAATGGAATATCGGTAAGATCAAAGCCAGAGATAAAGAAGTACTGTCTGCTGTCGAGGCTGAGAGTGCAGGACCATTTTTTTCGACAAAACCCCCTGCACAATGTAGTTTCGATCAGGTATTTTGATCTACCTTTAGAACACGAACGAGAAACTACATGATTATTGTACCATTTTGCAAATGCATTGTAATTACCCGCGAGTTTAAAAAAGAAGATGGTTCTGTATGTGTTGAACTTTGCCTTACATTCAAGAAGGGTGTCGTTATTGAGTGTTCGCACTGCGGTCATCACATGTGGAGAGATGGATTTACAGATTACGTCAAATTAATCCTCAATCTGGAAGATGGCAGTTGTTGCGATCCGAAGCCTTGTCACCTGCAAAAACTAAGATGTTCCAACCCGAACTGCAGTTCCCATCGTGTGCGTAAGGATAATGCAGGTAAACATAAAGATGTACTGCATGAAACGCACGTTATGCTTCCCGAACTTGGATTACCAAGGTATGAGGTTCAAGCCGGTAACTTCGATGATTTTCATCTTATTTCGGTACAAATATCCAGCTATGTTCAGAAGATGCGGAAGGCCGGTAAACTCAAAGAGCGCTTTCATCTCACCTATAAGCTGTTCCTAAAAATTTTAGGAAACAATCCCGTAACAAAGAATATGCTGCAGCGCTATCAAAGCAATCTGATGTATATTTACGATTATTTTTTCAGCCGTGGCCGGTGGAGTAAGCTGCTGAATATTACCGAAGTGATAAAGAAAGCCGGCGCGGCCATAATCCGTTCACTTGAAATCCAGAACTCCATCTGTTCAGAAATGAATTTTGAACGCCGGTCCAATCCGGTGACATCCAATCCTCCCCCTCCGATTTCCAAAATCTTACTGTCCATGTGCTCTTACAAAGTCCGAACATTATCCAAATCACCGAAACATTCTTTAGGGTATATAGCTAGGATAATATGCCCGGCCGGGAGATTATTAAGCCCGGGAGGTTAGATTTTAAACAGTTACCAATAAAAAGGGAGAACTATGACTTTAACAGTACCTAAAATTCAAAACCGGAATGAATCAGCTGAGTCATTCCGACTGCAGATTATTGCGCCTGTTATCAGGATTAACAGAGAAACAGAGGAAGGACGCAGGGAAT